>Ga0070708_100000054_pt1 | contig 76469 bp, 57 predicted proteins | sample KBSK5503metaG_FD_65469 | JGI IMG/M metagenome (GOLD analysis project Ga0070708, IMG submission 65469) | Corn, switchgrass and miscanthus rhizosphere microbial communities from Kellogg Biological Station, Michigan, USA - KBS K5-50-3 metaG | ecosystem: Host-associated > Plants > Roots >... | reverse complement strand
TGCTCGCCACAGCACGCGTCGATCCGCTCGAGCATGCAGAGGATCATGTCGAACAGCGTCGCATTGCTGTACAGCCGCGGGCGTACGAGACAGCTGTCGACGGCGCGGATGCGCCCGTCGATCATCACGAACGCGGCGAGAGGCACACACGGATCGCCCTCGGCCGGGTCGCATTTGCCCTCGAACGCCATGCACAGTTGATAGCGATAGCTGTGCAACGCCGCGCGCAGCTCCGCCGGCGTCGGCAACGGTGGGGGCGTTGCGCCGGTCGCGCACGGCCCCATGAAATTCGGCTGGAGATCACCCCACCCTCGCGGATCCTGCCCGGCGTCCTGACCTTCCGGCGGGGGATTCTCCTCGGCGTGCCGCCAGAGCTTGGCACACCAGGTCGGATCGACCTGCAGCGGCAATCCCGGCGTCACCTTGAGGCAATACGTTTCGATGATCGTGCCTGGCGCGCAGCGCTCGCGCGCCTCGCATTCGGACACCAGCACCGGCTGGAAGTCGGTGCGGCACTCGCGGTAGCATGCCCATAGCGTGTACACGCCGCGAACGCGGCTGCGCGGCGGATCTTCAGCGGGGGGCGCAACGCCCGCGACGCCGGGAACTTCGCCCGCCAGAGGATTCCTTCCGACTGCATTGGGGTCGTTGCCGATCTGCGGCGGCGTGGCGGCCGGTTGGCTGCAGCAGGGATCCCCGCAGCAACCGCCGTCCTGCGTCACCGGATCGAGGCAGGCGTGCGCCGGCACGATGATCTCGCGTCCCAGGCCATCGATCGCGACGCCGGGATCGACGCACAATCGGTCGCCGTCGATCGAGACGCGCAAACCGCACAGCACGCCCTTGCCGACGGTCAGGCGGTTTAGCAGCCACTGCTTGAGCTTGCCGTAGTCCTGTTCCATCTGGAAGTGCTGGACATCCATCCGCTTGCCGTAGAAGTAGGCGTTGCGGCGCGGGGGATTGAGCACGCGCAAGAGCGCGTCGGCGTTGTCGCAGGGATGCATGTCGTTCTCCCGTCAGGTCAGCGTCAGCGCGTCGCCCAGCAGGGCGTCGCCGATGCGGGCGGCGTCATCGAACGCGTTGAGCCGCGTCTCGACTCCAAGTTGTGCTGCGAGGTGGAATCCCGGCGGATCGCCACCCAGAATCGCGTCGATGCCCACGCGCGCCTGCAAGCCGACGCGCAACTCCGCGGCCAGCAGCGCGACGCGATAATCGGTGTGCGCGGGCTTCTCTCGATCGACGATGCGGCGGATCTCGGCGAACGTTTCCGGCTGCTGCGCGCGATAACCGTCGACGAATACGCAGAACCGGTACGCCTCTTCCGAGAAAAGCGGCAGCCCGATCTGGTAGGCCGCGAGCGGTCCGGACTCGCCGACGATCGCGCGTCCGATCGGGCCGGTATTGCACGCGCGCTGCGGCGCATCCGCGGCGACCGGATCGCACGGGCATGTCGAAGTCGACGGTGGTTGCTCGCAGCACTCCGCGGGTGCGATGTCGGGCACGACCATTCCCAGCGGATCGAGCGGGGGCATGCGCGTGTCGAAGTCAAGCCGCGACGATTCGCCGAGCAGCCAGATGCGTCGCTCCTCGAACGCCTCCAGGATCGTCGGCCGCACGCCGGTATGGAGCTCGACGAACTCGGCAATCGACTGCGGCGTCCCGCGTCGCGCGAACAATGCGACCGCGCGTGCGATCAGCTTGCGACGTTCATCTTCCGAGGCGATCTGCGGCAACTCGAATGCCAGCCATTGCGCGAGCCAGGGCAGCGCGGGGGCCGGCAGGAACTGCGGGTCGGCCACGCGCGGCATATCGTCCAGCCATTCCTCTTCCTGGGCAATCTCTCCGCGCAGGAGCTTCAGCATGCGGCGCAGGAATCCTTCGCCGCCGTCCGCGCGCTCGTCGTTGCGACCGTATGTCGAGGGCAGATAATCGAGGTAATTCTCGGCGGCCGTGGCTGCGCGCACCTGGGTCACGCGCGGCGAGACTGTCGCGACCTCGCTCGCGAACCTGACGCGGAGCCAAATGAAGCGCCGACCGCCCGTTACAAGCGTCGTATCGAGCACAGTCAGGAGCACGTCGTGCGCCATCAGCGTGCGCCATTCGTTGGCGAGCGGAGGCGGCGCCGCGACGGGCTTTTGCGCGACCTCGACCGTGCACTGCGTTCCCGTGGGCACAGTCGCGTCGATCCACGCCCGTTCCCAGTCGCGGGTCTCGCCGGCGTCGAACGGTCCGGCGACGAGTTCGCCGTGGTCGACGTACGCGTTGTCGGCGACGAGGTGGAAATACAACGCATCGAGACCGGGCTTGACGTAGAGATCGCCGCTCTCTGCAACGGCCATCGCGGCGACCGGTCCGCGATATCCGGGCACGACGCCCTGCCGGAGCGCATCCTCGAAGACGTAGATGCGGCCGGTCGCGGCATCCGCTGCGTACGCGCGTCGATCGAGCGCAGCGAGTGCTCCCGGCAGCCAGCCGCCGGGTCCATCGAGCGAGAACAGGAACACTCCGCTGGCATCGAACACGAAGACCTGGTTGCCGCTCGTGTCGGAGACCAGCACGCGATCGTCGTGCGCGACCGCCACACCGATCGGAGCCGCGAGTTTTCCGCTGGCAAGAATCGCGGCATCGAATGCCGGATCCGCCGTGCCGTCGCTTTCGATGCGCCGCAGTCGCTTGCTGGCCGCATCGACGATCAGCACGCGCGACTTGGTATCGACGGCGATGCTGATCGGGTAGGCCCAGCCGGTGAAGACGCGATTGGCTTCGAGCGCCGGCAGCGCGAGGTGCTGGACGCGCGCGTTGCCGCTGTCGGCGACCAGCAGCGCGTCGAGCGTGAACGCGAGTCCGCGTGGCGTGTCGAACTGCCCCGGCGCCGAGCCCGGAGCGCCGGCAGCGCCGAGCCACGCCTCCGATTTGCACAGCGGATCGACGTACAGCACGCGGTTGTGCGCGGTATCGGCGACGAACACCGCGTCGCAAGGGCCGAGCGCGATGCCGGACATCTCGCGCGGATACGGATACACGACGCTGATCTCGATCGTCTTGCCATCGGCGGGTCCGGGAACGCGCGCAAGTGTCAGCGCACCAGTGCGGTCGACTTCCAATCCCGAGCGCGCGCCGAGCCAGTCGCGGCGATCGCGCAGCAGGATGTGGCGGGTGACGAAGTCCACGCTCAACTCACGTACAAGTTGTATTGGATCTCGCCGCCGCTGCCGGGGCCGTTCACGCGGAACTCCAGCGTGTAGGTCCCGGGCCCGAGATCGGCGTTCGGAAGCTTCAGGAGGTCGATCTCGCCGGTGCCGTCGGTCTTGGCGAGCTCGTGCCCCGCGGTGCCATCGCCGAGCTTCGCCCACTTTCCGGCCTGCCCCGGCTTGGCCTCGAGCTGCGCGCGGATGTCGGCCGTGATGTCCTTGCCGTTGAGCTTCACCTGCAGATCGTCGACATAGGTGAGCGCGAACGTCTTGGTGGCCGGCCCCACCGGCGCGCGAATGCTCACGTCGTCGACGCCAGTGTTGTTGATCGCGGTCGTGGCGGTGACGCTGTTCGCCTTCATCTTGAGCGGCGTCGAGTTGACGACGAGCCCATGAAGCTTGTGCGTATGGTCGCCGCCGGCTTTGATCGGGCCGTCCTTCGCGCCGTCGTACAGCGCCGCGCAGTTGTCCCAGTCCTCGGAGTCCACGCCGCAGGTCCACGCGTTGTCGTGCGCGTCGACCATGATCTGGTGCGAATGGTGCCCGTCGGGATCGGTGGTCGCGTCGCCGATGGTGTGCGAGTGGGTGAGGTCGACCTGCGAGACGTCAACGCCCACCGTCCCGATGTGCTTGTGCTTTCCCATCTCGGTGTAGTAGAGCGTGCTGAACTTCCGCGCGCGCAGGTACAGCGTCGCCGACTCCGGCACGCCGCCCATCACGTGGAACTTCAGGATCTTGGCGTTCGCCGGATCGATGTCCTTCTCACCTTCCAGGCTCACCGGCACCACCGTCTGCGGCTTGACCGGGACCGCGTACTTGCGCACGCCGGGATTGATGCTGACCACCTCGCACGTCTTCGACAGCTCGACCTGCGCGATCACGATCCGGCCGCTGTCGTCGGCGGGCCAGGAATCGAGGAATTCGAACACCGCGTCGGCGGCGATGCGCGTCGGCGCACCCCACGCGAGATCGCCGCTGCACGGCGCGCATGGCGCGGCGACCACGCAGCCGTCGCTGACCGGATGCTTGCGCGCCTCGCGATACGACACGACCAGCAGGTTACCGAACACAACACCCTTGGTGCTGCTCGGCGCTCCCATCGCGAGCACGAACACGTCCTGCGGCACGAAGATCTCGCGGCCGAGGTGGTCGAACGCGAGCCCGTGGCGCACGATCACGCGATGCTTGTTCGCCGGGTCCTTCTCGACTTCGAGGCCCACGACGATGCCGGGCGAGTAGAGCGAGCGGTTGAGCACCCGGCGCATGCCGAGGTGATATCCCTGCTCGGCGCGGAAATCGGTCGCGGCGAGCCGCTGGCCGTTGAAGTAATTGAGGCGCTCCAGCGCTTCGTCAGCAGGGTTGGCACTCATGGGCGTCGCTCCTCTTCAATTCGCGTGGCAGGTAGGTCGTGATGCGGATGCGGTGACGCCCGGGCGCCACCAGCTCGTGCGGACAAAGCTCGATGTTGTCGCAACGGGGCTCCCGGTCGCCGAGGCCTTTGAGGCCAAACTCGGTGACGCGAATCACGCCCTCGAGATCGGCGAGCAGCGCCAGCACCTCGCTGCGATAGACGGTGCGGCCGATCGGCCATCCGGCGCCGTCGGGACCGCCGGTCAGTGGGTCGAAGAACTTATCGATCGCGGCCAGCGCGCGCGCCAGCGCCGCGTCGGCGTCAACCTCGCAATCGAGCGCGAGCGTCGCGTACACCGCGACCCGGCGGTAGTGCGGCGGAACCACGTGGACCTCGCTCGTCACGAGGCGGCGCGGCGAGAGATAGCGCGCGACCGCGTCGAGGAGCGCGCGGCTCGGCATCGGCGCCGGCAGGCGGCAACGCGGGACCACGATCAGCGATACGACACCCGGCGCCGAATAACACGGCAGCCCCGGGTACAAGCCGGCGACGGCGTGCACGCGCGCCACCGGCACCGCCGGCGTCGCGAGCGCGAGCCGCTCGAAGTCGGCGACGGTCACGGCCTTGTCGACGTCGTGCGCGACCGCAAACGCGCGTGCCTGCGCTGCCCGCAGCGTCTCGCGCGGCGCGCCGCCCAGCGCGGCGAACGGCTGGAATGCGATGAGCTCGTTCGCAAGTCCGGCAAGCGGCGCCGCAAGCGCGACATTCGCGGCGTTCGGCGGCACGCGCGAAAGCGTATCGGCCTGGATGTTTCCGCCTTCGCCGCCGCCGGAACGATAGCTCGCGAAGATCGTGTAGCCCGCTGGAAGGACCGCCGCACGCAGCCCGTCGCCGCTCATGAGCTCGCCGCGCTCGGGCGACACCCGATAGTCGCGCGCATGCGGCCCGGAGCGATCCCAGTCCATCACTTCGCGCCAGTCGGTCTCGACATCGCCCGCGCCGTCATCGAGGCGCAGCTGCGTCTCGCCCGCGACCACCGGCGCTTCGCCGAGCAGGAACAGCGCGCTCGCGTGCCCGCGCGCAAGCCCGATCGCGCGCTCGGCGCGGGAGAGCGCATGCTCGGCCGGCACGGCGTTGAACGCGACGTGGACGAGCCGCGGCGGGCACTCGTAGCGGCCGCGAATGATCCTGCACCGGATATAGAACCGCGGACCGATGCCGCCCGCCTGGTGACCGGCCGGCGCACTGAAGTGCACGAAACCGGTCAGCGACAGCGCGCGCGTCTCGTCGACCACGTCCTTGAGCGGCTGCCAGGCGCCGCCGCCCGCGTAGTACTCCCAGATCGTGGACACGCGGTAATGGCGCTGCCAGTCGTTCGACGCCGCGGCCGCCTTCCAGGCCTCGCACGAGCAGTCCTGCTTGATGCGATCTACCATCGCGTTGAACTCGTCGATCAGAGCATCGCGCGTGGCGTCGTCCTTCTCCCAGGTTTCGGTCCAGACGTGCAGCGAGAGCGTCGCGCCCGGCGCGTCGAGTGCCCGGTCGAATCCGAGATAGAGCGCGTGTCCCTGGCGCGGGCGCTCGCCGAACGCCGCGTACGGCACGAGCGCGCTGTTGCTCGACGTGACGTCGACGGGCGTCCCCTTGCCGGCCGCGAGCGCGGTCAGCGTTGCGGGCGACACGAAGAGTGGCGCGGTGGTCTCGAACAGTTCGACCACGCTCGATGCGAGCTGGATGCGCGCGGGCAGCGACACGCCTGCCGGATTCGGGTTGCCGAGTACCGCGACCGTGCGGGCTACGCCGGGCGAACGCGGCAGGACGCCGGTCAGGCGCACGAACTCTCGCAACGCCTCGTCGGACGGGCGGTCGAAGCGGTAGACGTTCTGCTCGGTCAGCCACGCGGCCAGCTCGAGCAGCGTGATGCCCGGGTCCGACGCGTTGTGGTCGGTCCACTGCGGGCACAGGCGCGGAATCTGGCCGCGACCTTCGGCGACCAGCTGGTCGAACGTGCGGTTGTCCAGAACCGGCTTAGGCAAGGGCATAGGGCACGCTCGGTACGACGAGCTTCAGTTGCGAATCGCCGGCCGCGACGAGCTGATGCGGCATGAGCGGCACGCTCTCGCCGAAGATGCTCTGGCCAACCATGAGCTGCAGGAACTGCACTGCGTCGACGCCGGGCGTGTCCTCGAGCAGCGCGGCCACGTCCGAGAGATAGACGCCGGCGCCGAATTCGTAGCCGCGACCGTTGCGCCCGCCGGTGAGCGGGTGCAGGAATGCCGCGAGGCGCGCGCGCACGCGGGCCTCGACGCGGCCGGCTTCGTCGGCATTGCGCGGCACGATCTCGGCGCGCACGCCGATCCGTACGTACTCGGGCGCGATCAGCGTGATGCCGCCGGCAATCCCGGCCGGAACGCGTGCCGCGAGGTACGCGGTGACGCGCGCGCCAAGCTCGCGCGATGGCATCGGTGCCGCGTCGGACGACTGCGGTACGAGCACGAGTCCGACGAAGCCGCAGCTGCCGACGCCGGCCGGCCCGCCGAGCGGCACCGCGCGCGCACGCGCCACTTCGGACGACGCTTCGCGCGCCAGCCACTCGTGGTCTTCGTACGAGACAGCGCGGTCGCGATTGCGCACCGACTGGGCGCTGCGATCGCGCGCCGAGCGCAGGAGCTCCGCGGCGGCGCCGCCGGCGGCGGGCAGCGGATTGGTGACCGATTCGACGAAGCCCACGCCGCTGTGCAGCTCGCGCACGGTACCGACGCCGACGTTGCCTCCGACGCCGCCGCCGGTCACGTAGCTGACCACTATCGGGCGCCCCGCCGGCGGAATGAAGCCGTCGACGCCGGGGAAGCGGAACACGCCGCGCGCGCGCTCGACGACGTAATGCCGATCTTCGGGGCCCGATGCATAAAGATGAGGCTGCACGTGCCAGCGCACCCATGCCGCGGTCTTGATCGAGCGGTCCTGCGGATCGACCTCGAAGCGCAGGTCGGCGTCGGGAGCGCCCGCAACGGCCGTCTGCCAGTCGTCGCCGCGGCCGACCCACTCGCGCACCTCCAGCACTTCTCCGGCGAGTACAGGTACGCCCACCACCGGCCGGTCGAGCGCACGGTCGAACTCGGCCGCGTCGTGTACGACCAGCGCCGTATCGCTCGCGCCGCCGTCGTTCTGGCCGCGCGCGGGCGGCAGCGCGAACGTCTGGTCCGGATTCCCGTTGCTCGTGCCGAGCGTGTCGTTGGAAAAGCGCGTGCCTTCGGACGCCCAGACCGCGTTCAGCCACAGGCCGGAGAGCTCGGTCCGATAGTCCTGGCTCACGAATCCTGTCTTCAGGCGCGCGCGTATCCGATAGAGATTTCCGCCCAGGCCCTCGCGCGGCAGCGCATCGGGCGCGCCGACGAACTGGATCAGCCCGGTCTGCTTCAGGCCCGAGGTTACGTCGCGCACCGACAGCTCGGTCCAGCCGCGGCTCCCCCAGTAGTCCCACACCAGCGGCTGCGGCGCCGCGTCCTCGGCCGGGGCAGCAATCGCCGCCAGTACGCTCACCAGCGCCGACGGCGGCTTCGCCGCGAATCCAAGATGCAACGCGGGCGCGCGATCGGAGACCGGCACGAACGGCGCGAATCCGCCGCGCGCCCAGCGCGCGTCCTCACTGTGCTCGGCGAAGGCGAATTCGTTCTCGGTCACGCAGAAGTCGAGCGGCGTTGGATTGCTGAACACCGTATAGCTCACGCGAAGGTCGGAGATGACCGGCGGCTTGAGCGTCGCCGCGACCGATTTGACGATGAACTTGCTGCTGTCCGCGGGATCCGGCTGCACCGAGAGCGAGAGCGGCAGGCCGTAATCGCCCGAAGTCAGTCGAAAGCGCAGCCAGAAATTCTTGTTGCCGTTGACCTCGCTCTCCATCCATTCCGAGGGCGCGACGAACGTGACCTTGGCGGTCGCGAATCCCGAAGTGGGCAGGAGCGCCGCGGTGAACGACGACGTTTCGTCGTTGTATTCCTCGTCCGGCCCCATGCTGATCCAGCGCGTGCCGTTGAAGTACTCGCCGACCATCTGCGGCGAACGGCCGGCGAAGCCCTGCTCGAAGAACGCGAACGTGAGCTCGATGCGCGCACCCGGGCGCGAGAACGCGTCCTTGCACGCGAGGTAGAACGACGGGAAGCGCTGCGGTTGTTCCCCGAACGGATAGAAGTCCTTGCTGATGTCGATCTTCGCGGCGTCGACATATGCGTCGTCGAGCGGCAGATCGGAATTGCGGAACCCGACGCGCGCGCGGATCACGTCGACCTGCGGCAGCACGCCCTCCGCGTCCGCGCCATCAGGGCGAAGCGGTGGCAGCGCGTCGGCCAGAAGCAGATACTCTCCGGCGCGCACGCCGTCCGGTATCGCGTCGACGACGACATGATCGACCGCGGTCTTCCGGATCGTCGCGCGCGAAGTCGCGTCGACGGTCACGACGTCCCCGGGCAGGAGCTCGATCGTGCTCTCCACCGGGATCTCGAGCTTGACCGGGTCCGGATCGCCGTCGATCCGCGCCGACGGCACGCGACTCGCAACCGTACCGCGAATCCAGAAGCCGACGTGGCCGCCGATCGTGTCCTCCTTCGCGTCGGGCCCGCAGAGCTTCGCGAGCACGATGCGGCCGTCACGCGTGAAGCGCTCGGTGCGATCTTCGACGAGCGTGAGCGGCAGCCAGCCGTCCTGGCTCAGGTATTCCCAGTCGAACAGCAGCGGCCGCTGGGCGGGCAGGACGCGGGCCGCGTGGATCGCCGCGAGCGCGAAGCTGAACGTCAGTTCGATCTGCGCGAGTCCGGACAGGCGCAAGAGCAGCGCGTGCCCGAGATAGAGACGATGCGGCACCGGCGCCATGTCGGTAAAGAGCGCGAACCCGCTCGCGAGCGCTGCGGAATGATCAGCGTATACGTCGTCCTGCGGATCGATCGAGTACACCGCGACCAGCTTGCCGCGCATCGCGGTGATCTCCTGCTCGGTGAAGAACTCGGGCTTCGCCGCCTTCGCGGTGGTGGCATCGCCGTCGAGCGACGGCGGCGGCGGCGGCAGGACGGCGCCGACGCGCGTACCCGCCGGAACCGTTGCGTCGCCGGTCGCCGAATCGAGCAGCTTGAACACGAGCGGCGTGCGCGCGGATTGCGCGGGCAGGACGTTGGCGCCGAGCGCGTCCAGAAACTCCAGCGCCTGCCGCAACGGCATCGCGTTGACGCCGTCGTCCTGGATCTCGAGGTCGCGGGCGACGATCGCGAGCAGCGCGGCACCCGCGTCGGTCGGACCCGGCGGCGCATTCCACTCGGGCGTGTAGCCGCTCCGGTTGGCGATCAACGCAGCGCGGATTTCAGCGAGCGTGCGATCGACGATACGCGGCGAGCGCGGCGCGCAACCCGCTGGCAGGCGCGCCGCGCAGCTCGCGCAAGGCGTCGACGTGCCGCAGGTGCAGGCCGAGGAACCCGCGAGCGGCGTCCCCGCCATCGGCGCAGGCGTGCCGCAGCCGGAGCAGCCGCTCATGATGCGCTCGCCTGCATGTCACGGCCTTCCTGCAGGTAGAACGGATAGACCAGGTTGTAGAACGTGTTGGTGCGCCGCACGCGATAGCGCACCTCGATCTCCAGTCGCCCGCGCGGCGGGTCGGCGGTGACCTCGACGCCGATGCTGTCGATGCGCGGCTCCCACAGGATCAGCGCCTCTTCGACTCGATGCTTCGCGAGCGCGAGCGTGCCGGTGTTGATCGGCTCGAACAGAAGCGCGCGCAGTCCCGCGCCGAAATCCGGCCGCATCACCCGCTCGCCCGGGTCGGTGTCGAGGATGATGCGGATCGCCTGGCGGATGTCTTCCTCGTACTCGGCGAGCGCGATGGCGCCGCGCGCGTCGACGGCGACCGGGAACGCCCAGCCACGGCCGAGGAATGCCTTGGCGTCAATCGGTGTGGCCGCGCCCATGTCATCCGCCAATCAGCACGTTGAAGGAGCCGGTGACGATTTGCGCGCCGCAACCGGTCCAGTCCAGCTGCCGCGCTGCGGGCTTGCCGGCGATCAGCACGGTCGCGCTGCCGGACACGATCTTGTTCGGCGGATGCGGTCCTGCGAGCGGCGGCAGCAGGCAGGTGTGGTTGTCCTCGACCCGCACCGCCGGCATGCCGTTGATCAACACGTTCGTGGCGCCCGGACCCACGATGATCCCGGGATGGCTGGTGATCTCGAACAGGCGTGCGGCGGCTGGCATCGTATGGCTCGGTTCAGTTGATCTTCACCATGCTGCCCTTGATCTCGCAGACACCGGTCGAGCCGAAGCTCGCGCCGCCGCCGCCGCTCACGGTGATTGCGCCTTCCGCCTTGATCTCGATGACCGGTGCTTGCAGCGTCAGCTTGGTCGCCGCGGTGATCGTCACGTCGCCGAGCTTGCCGATCGTCACCTTCGCGGTCGGCGTGCTGAGCTCGGCCTTTTCGGGATCGAGCGTGACCGTCGACATCGTATTGCTGGTCAGCGTCACCGATTGCAGCGCCTCGTCGAAGGCGAGCTCGTGGCCGAGTGGCGTGCGGATCTTGCGCTTGGTCAGCGCATCGGTCGGCGCGAGCAGCGGCGTGCGATCGATGCTGTTGTGCAATGAGCCGACCACGTAAGGCTCGCGCACGTCGCCGTGGTTGAACGACACGAGCACCTCGGTGCCGGGAAGCGGCACGAATTCGGAGCCGTGACCCATGCCGGCCATCTGGTTGGACAGCCGCGCCCACGGCTGGAACCCGGGCAGCCACGGCAGCATCAACTGCACGCGCGCGCCGCCGGTGCAGTCGATGCTGTTGATCACCGTGCACACGGTGACGCCGAAGATCTTCTTCTCCTCGGCACGCGGCTTCCACTCCTGCGTCGCACCGAACGAAACCGCTTCGCCTGCCATCGTGATCACTCCTAGAACGAAACCCGTATCGGAACCGCGCCCTGGTCGGCGAGCGGAATCGAGCCGAACCAGATCTCCTTGCGCAGCTCGAACTGGGTGCGAAAGCCGCCGCTGTCGATCGTGTGGGTGACGCCGGTCGTGCGATAGAGCCCGCCGAACTCCTCGCCCACGCCTTCGATGCGCAGCGCGTTGCCGGCGCGAAGCCGCGGCTCGCCGAGCACCGTTCCGGTCGCCGTCAGCCGCTTGTTGAGCTTGGGGATGAGCTCCGACACGAGCTTGCGCGGGATCGACGCCGGCGTGAGCGGCTCCTCGATCATGTAGTCGCTCGGCGTCATGTTGAGCGGCACGATGCCCGGATAGATCATCAGCGTCAGGCTCATCCGGTCCCAGTCGAAGCCGAGTGTCACGGTGAACGTCATCTTGATCGCCGAGACCCAGACGAAGCCGCTGACCGCGAAGATCTGGCCGACCGTCGACACCCGCGGCGAGAAGTCGATCAGCGAGCGGCCGTAGCCGAATGTGAACTGCGGCGAAAGCTGGTCGAGCGACGACGTGAAATGCAGGATGTGGCCGCCGAGCGCGCCGTCGTGGTCGATCATCACGTCCCAGCCATTCTCGGCCGCGATCCGTCCGATGAAGTCGTAGTCGCTTTCGTCGGCCTGCTTGCGGATCACCTTCTGCGCCGAATCCGGGTCGGTGATCGCGACGATCGCGTCGACGCCGCCGAGCAGGATCGCGAGCGCGGCGCCGACGGGATCGAACAGCGGCAACATCAGGTTCTCGAGCGTGACCAGGCTCGCCGTGATCGGATCGGGAAGCGGCAGGTTTCCCGGGCACGGCAGCGGGATCGCGAACCAGCGCACCTTCTTGCCTTCCTGCATCTTGTGGCGGCGATCGTGCGCGGTGACGGTCACCGTCGGCGCGCCGCCGGACGGAAAGCTCGCCCCGCGCGCGACCACGTCGCCGTCGAACACCTGGGTCAGCGGATTGGGCGCATAGCCGAGCGCCAGCGTGAGCGAGGTGTCGAGCTTGAACTGCGGGTTGTCGAGCCAGCGCAGCCCGTCGTTGGCGAGCATGATCTCGACCTCGTCCAGTCCTTCGTAGCCGGTGTGGCAGCGAATCGACTGCACCGACGCGCGGAGCTCGGCCGGAATCGGGCTGCCATTCAACTGCAAAGCAAAGTCGGGCGCGAAACGCGCGCGGTCCATCGTGTCCTCGCTAGGTGATGACCTTGCCGGTATCGGCATCGCGATACGGCAGATTCGGCAGGATCAGGCGCAGGCCGGGCGAAAGCCGCCGCGCATGCTGAAGGCTGTTGGCGATCGCGATCACCCGCCACAGCCTGGGATCGCCGTATTCCTTGCCGGCGATCGACGACAGCGTCTCGGCTTCCGACACGATGTAGCGCTTCGTATAGTCCGACGTCTCGCGCTTGACCTCCTTCGCTTCCAGATCGACGTTGCGAAACTCGTTGAACGTCACGTTGAGCCGCGCGCGCACGGGCGTGCCGTCGGGCAGGAACATCACGAACTTCTGCTGCGCGCGCGCGAGCACGCAGGTGAATGCGAGCGAGCCCCAGCTGAACAGCAGCACCGGCGGCGCGTGCGTCGCCGGCTGGATCGCCATCAAATCGGTGACCTTCGCGGTCAGGAGCCGCACGTCGGACTGCGCCTTGTTGACGATCGCGCTGCCGACCTTGTGCTCCTCGTAGGAATCGAGGAACAGCTCCATCTCCAGCGTCTGCATGTTGCCGTTCACGAACTGGAGGATCGGCGCCGAAAGGCCGGGGATCGCCGCGACCGCGTAATTGATCTCCCGGCTCTGCGTGTATTCCTCCGGATTGAACTGCACCGGGATCTTCACACCCGTGACGGTGTTCGTGATCAGCGCTTTTTCGAGCGGCATGACGAGCGCCTTTAGACCCTTCCCATCCGTTCGCGGAACGACCGCACGCGCCGGTCGAGCTCGCCGATCACGTGCTCGGTGACGCGCGCCAGCTCGATCTGCGGCAGCGTGAGCGCCTCGGGGGTTGCGATCGCGCCACGCAATCGCGTGACCGCGCGGCGCTCGGCCGCGGCCGCGACCGCCTGCGGTGCGGCTTCGCGGCGATCGCTGGAAGCCTTCGGCGCTGCCGCGATCCGCGCCGGCGTCTGCGCCACTGGCGGAAATGCCTGGCGCGCTTCGATGCGAAGCGGCGGAGCGACGCGCATCGCGCCGCGATCCACTGCGGCGGCTCGCAGCGCCAACCCGATTCGCCGCTCGACGAGTTTCGTCCGCGATCGCTCCGTCGAGTGCGTACGGCGATCGATCAACCGCGTCAGCAGCGTGCGCCGCTCGTAACGGTGAACCCCGCGGCCTGGCACCGGGATCCCTTGCGGCGCGGCGCGCGCGACGGCGACCCATGGCATTCGCCGCTCGACGATCCGCGTGCAGAACCGCGTGAGGGTGCGCAGGCGTTCGATCGCCCGCGTCGGTGCTCGTCGCACAACCTGCGCCACGCCGCCGATCGACATCGCGGTGGTGGCGCCGCGCCGCAGATTCGCGACGAAGGCGCGGTGGCGTACCGCAAACGCCGGCGCATTCCCGTGCGAGTGCGCCGGAGCACGGCGAAACAGGTGACGGATCGTCATCGCATCATGCCTCGTTGGCGCGTTGGTTGAGTCGCGAGATGTGCTCGACCCAGCGGCGGCGATCGCGGTGCTCGAGGTCCATGATCTGGTCGTGGGGCCAATGGAAGTGGTAAGCGATGAACGCCACTTCCTCGGTCAGTTGATGGAGGGGGTAGCCGACCACTCCCCCACCCGCTCCCCCGCCGGCACGCTCCCCTGTTCGCCGGCGGCGATTGTCTTGCCGCAGTGAGGGCAGGTGCTCGCCCGGTCATCGAGGGCATTGATCCTGTTGTAGAGGTCCTGCAGATAAGCGAGGTCGGTGGCGAAGACGCCCTCGACGATCTTGGGATTGATCGCCGGCAACGAACCCAGGCGCGTCACTACGCGGGAGAGCAGGATCACGATCAGATACGCATCGTTCTTCTGGACGCGTGGATCCTTGAGCGGCAGGATCTCGTCGGCGGCAGTCGCCCGGCGCATGATGCCGTCGCGGTGCAGCGTGCCGTCCTCGTCCAGGAAACCGCAGGGAAGCGTGAATTCGAACTCGGTCTGGAACATGTCGATCTCCGGTTAAAAGCGTCAGGCGCGCGCGAGCCCTTCATGCGCGATCTCGAGCGCTTCGATCGCGATGTCGTTCGCCTCGGCATTGAACGTCGGGCCGGTCCACTTCGAAGGCCAGCCATTGAAGAAATTCCAGCGCGCCTTTTCCTGGCCCGCGCGGTCGAGCAGCACGATCGAGCCGTTCTTGCGCGACGCTGCGGCGTCGCCGTCGGCCCACTGCTTGTGCCACTTGTAGAGATCGAGGTCGTCGGCCATGCCCCACTTCAGGCTGATGTTCGAGAATTTCACCTGGCCGGGGTATTTGCGCATCGTGATGTTCTCGCCGCCTTCGCGGTGCTCGATCACCTCGATCGACGAATCGAGGCCGCCGGCCTCGTGAAACGCCGCGCGCACGATGCCGTCGATCTCGACGTGGAAGTTGAAGTTGACATACGGGTCTTTGCGGATCGCCATGACGGCCTCCTACAGTTCGGATACTTCGGATCCGCCATCCCAGATGCCGATGCGGACGATGATGAATTCGGCGGGATAGCTCGGCCGCACGCCGATCTCGATGTGCAACCGCCCGAGCTGCTGCTCCGAGAACGGATTCAGCGCCTCGTCGATGCGCACGTAGAACGCGTCGGTGGCCTTGGCGCCGAAGAGCGCGCCATCGCGCCACGACCGGGTTAGGAAATCGGTCAGCGTGCGCTTCAGCTTCTGCCACAGCTGCAGGTTGTTGGGCTCGAATACCGCCCACTTGATCCCTTCCTGGATCGACTCCTCGAGGTACAGGAAGAGGCGGCGGATGTTCACGTACTGCCAGTTGGTGTCGGTGGCCGTGGTACGCGCGCCCCAAAGCACCGGGCGCCCGCCGTCCTGGAATACCTGAATGATGTTGATGCCCAGCAGATTGAGATTGCCCTGCTCGATGAGGCTGATGCGCCGCTCGACGCCGAGCGCGGCGTTGACGATCTCGTTCGCGGGCGCCTTGTGCACGCCGCGCGACGCGTCGCTGCGCGCGAAAATGCCGCAGACGTGGCCGGAAGGCGGCACCAGGATCGGCGGCCCGTCGTTCTCCGGAATCACGCGGAGCCACGGCGCGTACAGACCTGCATAGCCACGCGAGGAATCAAGACCGCGGCGCTGCTGCTCGAGCGTGCTCGTCGCTGGCGCCACGGGCGCCCCGAACAACTCGACGCCCGGGTCGGAATCGAGCACCGCGAACCGGTCGGCCATGAGCTCGCAATGGGTGATCAGGGCCTGCTGCACGGTCAGCATCGATTGCAGCGGCGCGGTCGGCCGATCCGCAACGGCAATGAAGTTCACGTCGTCGATCGCGCGATACGTATCGATTGCAGTCTCGAAGTGCGAGGTGGCGAGTGTCGACAGATCCTCGAGTGCGCCCGGCTGCGCGGGAATCGTCGGCTGCGCCGCCGCAACGGCGGGAACGCTGTTCGCGACCGAATTGGGCGGCGGCGGCTCGATCATCGATGCGATCATGAGGCCGCCCGCATCGCGATTCACCATCTCGATCAGGTAGCGCGGATGCGCGGGGTCGATGGACAACCGCGAATAGACGACGTTGACCGCGCCCAGAGTCACGGTGAGCGCGACTTCGTTCGACTCGGCCGTGGGCGCCGTGGGGTTGGCCGGATCGAGGTCGATCGGCGCCGCCAGCCCGGTGCGCAGCGTCACGCGATAACTGACCGGGCCAAGCGGCCCCTGCGTTCCTTCGGTGAGCGTCTCGGCGATGACCGACTCGACGATCTGCGTGTCGGTGTTGGGGGCCTGCGAGAGGGTGAGCACCGTTCCCGGAACGAGCTGTCCCGCCGGCAGGATGGCGGGCGGTCGCAGCCGGATCGTGCGCGTGCCCACTGCGGCGGCCGCGAGATGCATCGTGTCGCCAATTCCCAGTGCCGTCGTCAACGCGAGCGTGAAGCGCACGTTGGCGCCGCTCACACTGGCGATCACGCGGCGATCGCCACCGACCGAGAACGACACTTCGTCACCCGGCTTGAAGCGATTCGCGACCTGTTGTGGCGGAATCGCACCATCGACGTCGAGCGTGACGTCCATTGCGCCTGCTGCCGACGCAGCCACGAGCGTGCCTTCGGGACGATAGACCGCGACGCCGACGAGATAGTGGTCATCGGCGATGCTCGCGGTGATCGCCAGCGCGCCGGGCTGGCGCGCGCGCAGTTGCACGATCGGTCGGCCTGGCGCCGCCGTACGGTCGTTCAGTGTCATCACCTGATATGCGCCATTGCTCGCGCGCACGACGTAGCAGATCTGCCCGCCGTTTTCGAAGAAGCCGCGCGCCGCGTACCACAAGTTGAATCCGGGCACCGGCTTCCCGCCGAACTGCGCCTTGAACTGGTCCCAGCTCGTAACTTTGGTCGGCACGTTGATCGTCCCTGATGCAGCGATGCCGATGAGGCCTGCGGTGTTGGTGCCGACGCCCTGGATCGGTGCTCCGGGCGCGAACTCCTCGATATAGACACCTGGATACGAGACTTGGACTGCCATCGTCGTTCTCCTTCAGTTAGCCGAATCGCTGGGCGTGGTGGTCATGGATCAGTAGCCGATGTCGTAGTTGCCGGTCGGCTCGGGTACGGTGATCGGCCGCGGCACCGTGATGCCTTGCGGATGCGCCGACGCGCGCAACTGGTATGCGCCGAGCGCGACGTCGGCAAAGACAAAGCGGCCGAGGCTGTCGGTGCGGGTGAGCTGCACGCGCGCGGTGCCAAGCGCGTTCAGGAGCTCGACCCATGCATTGGCGACCGGCTGCGGCGGCACTGCCGCGTCGCGCACCGTGCCGCCGATGTGGTATTGGGTCTCGCTCGAGCCGGGTTTGCCGCTCTGAAGCATCTCGGTGATCGTCGTGGTGACGATCGCGCCGGCGCGCACCGGCGAATCCTTGAGCGGAATCGTGACCACGGCGTAGACGAACGGTTTCCAGCGATGGCGATCGCCCATCGTTCCCCAGAATTCCGCAATCTTCGGAAAGCCCTCCACCGGCAACAGCGTGAGCGGGAATTGCTCGTCGACGAGCGGAGGCGGTACCGGAATCGGCAGCAATCCCGGCGGCCGCGACGCGGCGCAGATCGCCACCGGATCGATCGGATCGTGCTGGCCGAGCACGCGCGCGGCGTCGGCGAGCAATGCGTGCTCGTCGAGCGTCGGATCGATGCCAGGCGTCGCTTGCACGGGACTCCACGCGCTGATCACGTAATGGCAGTCGACGCGGCGCGGCGGCGGCGTCTCGTACACGTCGCCCGCGATCACGGTGCGATCGCTCTCGTTGGTGCGAAGCTTCCGGTTCTCGCGCAGGTCGGCGAGGTAGACGTTGAGCGAATTGGCCGGATTGCCGCTGGCGTCGGTAATGCCCGGCACCAGCGCGCGCCAGTCCTCGTCGGGCGGCTGGAAGCGCACCTGGCCGTTGCCGGTCAATTCCGCGACCTGCCAGCGGAAAAGGCGGAAGAGCATCGTGTCGAGGTGGTCGATCATGGGATGGGCGCTCGATCCGATGCCTCACAGGTTCTTCAGGCCCTTGAGGTCGCCGCGCTGGATCGCAGCCTTGAGATCGGCCAACCGCTTTTCGTAGGCAGCGCGAACCTTCGTCGGCGAATAGTTGATGAGACCCGCCTCGCTAATACTTTCGTTGCCGAGCTTGTCGCGAAGCTGGTGGCTCCGGAGGCGCGACGTCGTCTCACCGGCCTTGAGTTCGCGCGTGTGGTAGACAGCACCCTGCAGCTTTCCCTTCTCGGCCGCATCGAGCAATGCCGCCGCGGTCGCTTTGTCCCCAACCGCTTCGAGCTCGGCGATCTTGCGGCCGACCCATTCATTCGACATCTGGACTGTTCCGTCAGCGCTCTTGCTGAGCCCACTGCCGCCGTACTTCCACTCCAGGATCACGGTCTTGTCGCCACGCGTTCCGATCCGGTCGATGCCGCGTCCGAAATCGCCCTTCCATTGCTGCGGCGTATCCCACTCGCTAATCTTGATGCCGTCGGCCTCCGCTTTCACGCGCCCGCCGCTATCGCCAAGTTTCTCGCTCTCGCGGTTGCGCTCCTGCTGTACCTTCTTGCGGCTCGGCTTGTTCTGCTCCCCTCGCGCGCGATCCTCGGCTGCTGTCGACTGCGTGTGTTTGCCGGATGGCCCTTTGTCTGGACCGACCTTGCCCTGCGCCTCGTCGAACGCATCCTGCACACCCGACTTCGGGGCCTTGGGACCGAACCGCTCCTCGAGACCTTCCAGCATGCGTTCCGCCGCCTCGGGATCCTTCTGCGCGAGCTTGCGGGCGTGCTCAGCCGCTTTCTCGAACGCCTTGCGCTTGTCCGCGGGAACGTCGAGCGCCTTCAGTCGTTTTTCGAACGCATTGATGTCCGCAGCTTTGCCGGCGGGCGCCGCTTTCGCCGCGGGTTTGGCCTTGGATTTCGCCTTCGGTTTCGGCTTTGGCTTCGCCTTTGGCTTCGGTTCAGCTTTCGCCTTTGGTTTCGGTTCAGCTTTCGCCTTTGGCTTCGGTTCGATTTTCGCCTTCGGCTCGGGTTGGACGTTGGGCTTCGGCTCGATCTTCACCTTCGGCTCGGGCTCGACCTTCGGTTTCGGCTCGGGCTCGACCTTCGGTTTCGGCTCGGGCTCGATCTTCGGTTTCGGCTCGGGCTCGATCTTCGGTTTGGGCTCCGCCCTGGCCTTCGGCGGAACATTGGGCTTCACCTCGGGAGGCGGCGGTTTGGGCGGCGGCTTGGGCAACTCTTCACCGATCTTCGGTGCAAGCTTGCCGGCCGCCTCTTCGAGCAGCAGCGCGCCGTCTTTCTCGACGACCCCGAAGAGCTTGCGGAGGAATTTCTGCAGCTTTTCGAAGAATGCCGAAATCGGTTCGAGGATCTTGCCGAGGAAGGGCAGCTTTTCGACGATCTTCTCGATCGCCTTGCCGAACAACTTCTCGGCGGCGGTCGCGCCCTTGCCGATCCACTCCAGAAACTCCGCAATCTTTCCGACCGCGGCACCCGCGAGCTTGCTGAACTCGCCCAACACCTTTCCGGCCTTGGACAGGGCCTGTGCAACTTCCTCGATCGCGTTGCCGATGCCTTCGGTGAACACAATCAGGATTACCTGGATCGCGACCCAACCAATTCCATATCCGACCCCGAAGCCGACTTTTGCCCACGGCGTATCGATGACGTAGTCCTGGCCTTTCTTGGCCATGTAGTCGACATAGGCGGCGGGGGACCGCAATGGGTCGGGCTCTTTTTCCTCCTTCTTCGGCCGCCACGGATCTTCGAGGCCGTCGACGATGGAAGTCCCGGCCTTCTTGCCGAGGTCGTAGGCCAGGTCGGTCGCACGGTCCTCCAACGCCTGCGGCGCGCTCAGGATCGCTGCGATGGTCTTGAGCTTGTTCGCTTTGACGTCTTCCCAGAAGTCACCGAGCTTCTTGTAGAGGTTGTCGACCTCCTTCATCAGGTCCTTGAGCTCCTGGTCAAAGTTGCCGCCGCGATTGAATGCGCTGACGAGGAGATCCTCCATCACGTTCTTCATCCCCTCGCCAAACACGACGAGTCCCCACAGATCCGTGACCGGACTTACCAGGCCCTCGCCCAATCCGACCAGATAGCCCTTGTAGAGCTGTGGAACATCCAGAGCCTTGAAGTCCTTCAGGTGACCGAGGAACTTGCGCCCCTTGCCGTTGGTGATGAGCTCGGTCGCAATCTGCTCACCCATTCCTTTCGCCAGTGCGTTGGCAATCCTGCCCCCTGCTGGAGGAATGCCGATGCCTTGCAGAACCGCATCGACGAGCTGCCTCTTGATCTGACCTACCGCATAGTCGAGCGCCTTGCCGCTAGGATCCGTGAAGACGTCGAGGAGACTCGTCGACGCGTCCACGGAGCCGCTGACCGTGGACCCGGCGACATGCGCCACGCCTTGCATCTTCTTCGTCAGTTCTGCCTTGTCTTCTTCCGCCTTCTTCGCGGCTGCCTTGTCCTCTTCCGCTTTCTTCGCGGCCGCCTTGTCCGCCTCGTCCTTCTTCGCCGCTGCCTGGGTTTCGTTTAGCCGCCGCGCCGTCTCCGTGTCGACGATCCCGTTAGCGCCGCCGTTCCCCTTGCCCTTGCGCCCCATCGCGCTTTCCTGGAAGTCGCGGACACGATCGACGAAGTCGACAAACTCGCGCTGATGGGAGAGCTTGTGGTCGTTGGTGAGCGACTTCTCCGGCTTCGCCGGCGGGATGCCGAGCGACCCCCACAGTTCTTTGAGCTTGTCGTTTCCCGGCCAATCGGTGGGTGTTTTCACGCCGCCGATACCCCAGTAGTACATTCGATTGCCCCCCAGCGCGACGTCGTAGAAGTCGTTGGGTGTTTTCTTCTTGTCGCTCGCATCGCGTGCGACACCGATGCCGGTCGCACCCTGTACCGCGACCGGACCCGTGCCCGACGCGAATGCACTCGCTGCTGCGTCGGCCGCGCCTTCGTGCGGAGCGGAGGTCGACAGCGGTGGCGGCGCGCCACCCCGCCGCTGCTGCATCACATGCGCGAGTTCGTGCGCGACCAACTGACGCCCGCGCGGCGTGTGGGTCGAAAAGCGATCCGCCGCAAAGACGATATTGCTGCCGACGGTATAGGCGTTCGCTTCGAGTTTCGCAGCCGCTGCATGGGCAGTCGGATCGTCGTGAATGCGAACGTCCGAGAACTCGGCGCCGAAGCGTGACTCCATCTGGGAACGAAGGTCCGGCGCGAGCGGCGCACCGCCTCCGACCAACTGCGAGACCGCGCCATTGCCTCCCCACGCGTGCAGCGTTCCCAGTGCATCGAACGTCGAGATAGTCCCGTGAGTCGCGGGTGCGGAGCGCTCCGGCGCGCGTCGAGACTGCGTCGCCTGCACGGCCTTGCTGCTCGATTTCTGCGCGCTGTCAGCCATTAGGGGATTCGCTCGACATCCTGCGTGGGCTCAATCCCAGTCATAGCAACTCAACTCGGCAAGCTTCTGCGACCAGTAGAGGGATTGCGCGTGCAAATGATCCGGGGCGACCCCGATCTCGACCGCGAGCTCGTACTGGGCTGGATTCGCTTCCGCGACCTTCTGCCACGTGCGGATGTCCTCGAGCTGCGCCTCGGCGTACGACCTCAGCGGTGCGAGAGGCATATGCTTCCGGACCGCGTAGTCGGCCAACTCCTCGAAGGGCGGAGTCTCGTAGGGCACCGAGTATGTGGCGTGCGTCGTTGTCGTGTCGCTGACGATCCAGTAGTTGTTCTTCCTTTCCTCCTTCTCGTCTTCCACCGGAGTCAACGTCACTCCTTGGACCGACTCGAATTCGACGATCGGAGGCGAGTATTCATCGATCTGGCCGATCTCAACTGGCCCTTGAACGGTGTTGTGAACGACGCTGCTTGAAAAATGCACCTGGCCATACACCGTCTTGTCGGGATGGGAGACCATGAGCTTCATTGCGTCATCGAACTGCGCCCCAAGACCTGACTGAATGAGCGGAGCGATGCGCTCCATCCCTTTGTCGAAGGTTTTCTGATCGTATTTCTCCTTGAAGTAGTCTTGAATGAAATCGAACGCGGCGCCTGCTGCCGTGTGCGCAGCGAAGCTGACCCCGGCGCGTATCCTTCCCCGCCACGCGCCCACCGCAGTCGCGGGGCCGCTGCGTTGCGAAAACAAAGGCCTCGCGGTCATCGCTTCGTGGGAAGGTGTCGTTCCTTCGTGCGACGCAGTCGGGTGCGTCGATGCGGCATGCCCGGCGGCGGGCGCCGCGAGATGCGGGTCGGAAGTTGGATGGATGCTGCCGGACTTGGGGTTTGACGTTACAACGGCCGTCTCGTGTGCCTGGGCCGTTCCGTGCACCGTGTCTGCATGTTGGGGTGTCGGCGCCTTCGTTTCGACGTGTGCCGACTTGGCCGGGATCTTTTGGGTCGCGGGTGGGGCGGTGTCGTGCTCGAGCTTCGCGGGGTTCGGCGGAGGTGTGCCTTTGGTGGTCGACTTGGATTGATCTGGGCCCTTCTGCTTTCCCGAGGCCTTCTTCGGTCTTTTGTCCTGCCCCTTGTCCTTGGAGGTCTTCGGCTTGTCCGCGATGGGATTCTTCGGCGCCTTGAGCTTCAGGGTCTTCGCTTCGGCTTTCTTTGGCGCCTTGTCAACAGGCCTCGTCGCGTTCGATGTCTTCCCTCGTTTCGCATCCTTTTGGGCGGGTGATGCGGTGGGAGGCTTGTGGGCCGGCGCCGTCGTACCCTTCGTCTTCTTCCCTCCGGCCGTCTTCTTCAACGATGCTTTCGTATCCGCGCCGGCGCCTGTGGTCGAACTTTTCTTTCCGGTGGCCTTTCTTGGCGCTGGGGGCTTCTTTTCCGCCGCGTTGGCTTGCGCGATCTGCGCTTCATTGGCCTCCCATTCGTCCCTGCGAACAGTCAAGGTATGGAACCGCACTTCCTTGACCGGGCTGCCCTTCGCGAATACCTGCTTGAGAATCTCGGTGCGCACCGCTTCGGTTCCGGGCTCGGCGAAATCGAGGACGATCGGCTCAGGGTCGGCGATCCATATGCCTCCGACCTGGCGCATCGGCTTGTCCGGCAGATGGCGCATGTTGCGGATCGCCTGGTCGCGATACGCCTTGCCCTTGGCGCGCGCCCGCGCCGGGGTAATGTCGAGATTGTCCGATTTGAGATTGACGTGGCCGCGCTCCTTCTGCCCGTCATCGGCACGCACGTTCTTCGAGAAGTCCGGCTGCGCGTACGGATCCCTGCCGGCTTGCAGATGCTCGGGGTGAAGCGCAGCGCCGCCAGCGACCGATTTTGTTTGGGGCGCGCCCAGGATGTCCGATTTCGGCGTACGCAGCAGCTCGTCGTATTGACCCTGCAGGTAGTTCTTGCGCACTTGCGGCAGATCGAGATCCTTCAGCACCAGCTTGAAGCGCCGGAGGCGAGAGAGCTTTTCGTCCTTACTAACCGCCGCGAGCTTGCCCGTGCGCGCTTCCGCCATCATCCGGTCGACTTCGTTCTGCGCGCGTCTCGCGGGCGTCACGTTCTGCCCACCCAGCGCTTGCTGGCGGGCACGGTTGCGCTCTTCTGTGCGGGCCTTGTCGCGTTGGCGCTTGTCGCGATCACCTTCGTGTTCCTTGTCGGCTCGTGCCTCCTTGCCTTCCTTGCGCTCGCGGTCGCGCTTTCGCTCACGCTGCGCGTCGTCATTACGCGCGACACCCACGCCGGTTGCGCCGCCCACTGCGACCACGGACGCCCCCATCGCCACCTGCTGCGCCGCCTGCGCGGCGTGCTGTTCGTGCGTCGCCGCCGGCGATATCTCCGGCGGAATTCCTCCACGCCGCTGCTGCACCACGTGAGCAAGTTCGTGCGCGAGGAGTTGCTTCCCTTCGCGCGTGCCAGGAACGAAGCGGCCTTCGCCGAATGCGATGTCGCTGCCGTGTGAATATGCCTTGGCTTCAAGCGCAGCGGCGCTGTCGTGCGCGCTCGCGTCGTCGTGAACGCGCACGTCGGCGAAGTTCGTTCCGAAGCGCCGCTCCATCTCGGTGCGAACGTCGGGTGCCAGTGGCGCGCCCGAGCCCAGCAATGCGCCAACCGCCTGATTCCCTGCCTGCGCGTTGAGCTTGCGCACGTCCTCGCGCCCTGTGGCTACGTGCTTCGAGCGTTGGCGCTCGGGCTCGTGGCGCAGTGCCTGGTCCGTTCTCATCGAATCGGTCGCCTTGGGTGCATGGCGCGTCACGCGACGAGCCTTTCGGACGACCGCGCGGGCAACGTGATGTTCTTGCCGAGCTTCTGGTACTCGCGCCGCGTCGCATGCAGCAGGTGATCGCGGGAGACGACCTGGCCGTCGGTTGCCGCGAGATGTACGGCCGCCAGGACGGCGTTGCGGATGTTGCCGCCGGAGAGCGCGTACTCGTGCGCGAACCATGCGAAGTCGACATCAGGGGAGTGACGCGCCAGCGGCGGCCACAGCGTCTCCCACAACCGCTTCCGTTCTGCGGCTTCGGGGAATGCGAAGTTGACCGTGAACGTGAGCCGACGGGCGAATGCTTCGTCTAGGTTCTGCTTGAGGTTGGTCGCGAGGATTGCGAGGCCGTCGAACTGCTCCATCTTCTGCAGCAAGTAGGCAATTTCGATGTTGGCGTACCGGTCGTGCGCGTCCTTCACCTCGGAGCGCTTGCCGAACAGCGCGTCGGCCTCGTCGAAGAGGAGGACCGCGTTGGCGTTCTGCGCCGCGGAAAACACGCGATCCAGGTTCTTTTCGGTCTCGCCGATGTACTTGCTTACCACCGCCGACAGGTCGATACGGAAAAGGTCGTAGCCGAGCTCGCAGGCAATCACCTCGGCTGCGAGCGTCTTGCCGGTTCCCGAGGGCCCGGCGAACAGAGCAGTGACGCCGACATGCCGCGCATGCAGTGAACCGCGCGTCAGGTTGTGGCGCACGGTCTCGCGGTTGCCCACGCGGTCGCGGATCTCGCACAACTGCGCCGCGAGCTCCGGCGTAGTGACGAGCGCGTCGAGTGTGGCTTCGGGTGCAATCCGCTGGGCGAGGCGTGAGAGCTCGCTGCCGCACAGCACGCGCGCCGCGCTCGCGAGCTCGCGCTCGGTCACCCCTTGCGATTCGCGAGCACCCGCCAGAACCACGAGATCCGCGGCCGCCTGCTCGATCTGGGCGACGCTCAGGATGAATCGGGAGGCCACGCGCTCGACCTCGGCTTCGTCCGCTGCGATCCCGTGGCGCTCGAGAGCGCGCTGCCACGCGGTCAGGCGTGCGGCGGACGGCGGCATTCCCAGATCGAGCCGCACGGCGCCCAACGAAGCGGCGTGAAGTTCCGGCAGCGAATCCGCGAGCCACAGCACGTAACGCGAGCGCGCCGCGGCGAATGTCTCGACCAGCGCCCGCAGCAGTTGCGGGTCGCGCAGCGCGATACGGCCAATGCCGTGCACGCAGGGCAACGCGTCGTGCAGGACTCCGGCGCGCTCCACACGCTCCAGCAGTGCCACCAATTCGGCGACGTTGGCGCAGTCGCGGACATCGACCACCAGGAGACGCAGGCCGAGCTCATGTGCCAGCGCCTTCGACAGCCTTGCCTTGCCCGCGCCGTGCGGGCCGGTCAGCAGCAGTTGCGGATCGCCCTTCCCCGCCTTTGCTGCGTCGACCAGCTGATCGAGTCGGGCGACGATTCGCTCGTCGACGAACGCCTGTTCGAGTCCGCACGAATCGGCCAACAAAAGGCGCGCGCAACTTGCGAGCCCCTGGTCGAGCTCGTCGCCGCCAAAGAGATAGTTGCGCCAGAGGGCATCGAGCGCGAGCGGCCGCGCCAGGAGCGGCGCGTCGGGCGAGCCCTGCCATTCGACGACGCCCGAGCGGACGAGAGGTGCCGCCTGCTCGAAGGTGCGGAGGAAGGCGATGCGACTCTCTACGCCAGGGCAGAGGAGCCGCGCGATCAGGTCGAGGCTCGGCCGCTTGCGTGAGATGTCGTCCTGCAAGTAGGCGTAAATGCGCTCGTAGCGGAGATCGAGCTCGGGCGCGAGCAGTAGTACGACGGTCGCAATTTCCAGTTCGGACAGGCGAAGCAGCTGCATCATGCGTGCGAATCGCGGCTCGGTGCGGGCCTGCGTGGCGATCAGCGCGCAGGCACCGGCCTTGGGATCGAGTGCGAGCAAGGGCGCGGTGCTCATCGCCGCACGGACATCCTCGACCGTCAAATGCATCCCGCGCCACGGATCGAGCAGCGACGCTGGACCGAGAAGCTGCGCCTGCCGCTCGACCGCCCGCGCGAGGAGCGCGTTGAGCGTCGCGAACAGCGACTCCAGCGTGCCTTTCTTCCCGCGGCCCATCGCCATCAGTGCCGGAGCGCCGAGGCGCCGGCGCAATATTCGAGCATGCGTTTCAAGTCGACGTCCTTCGCGCTGCGCCGATATCGCGCCCGCCCGTCGAGCGCCACCTGCTCTTCCATGAGCCCGTGCTCCTTCATCCAGTCGAGCGCGCCCAGCAACTTGACCATCGAACATTCATCCGCGCCGAGCCACCATCGATAGATGCCTTCCGCCGTATCCGAGGCGAGAGGGTTCGCGCTCACGTAGCGCGCAAGCGCGCAGACGATGGCGATGAATTCCGGATCGTCCATCACGTCGCCCCCAAAAACGTCGTGAAGCCAATGCAAGGGTGGTGCCATCGCCGAATGCGAGGCAAGTCGTTGTTCCGTTTGCGAATCGACCACCATGTCCGTTCGATGACGAGACAAACTTGTCCACTCGAGCGCGCGCTGGACGCGCGAAATCGGGGACCGAAACGGGGTCGGAGGCGGTCGCGCGTCTTTGTCCCACCGGATGGACAAAAATGTCCGGGTCGCCGCGTGCGAGAGCGGCACACGGGGCTGCGAGGTCAGAGCAGGATTCGGCCGGACGCGCACGCGGCCGCGTTACGCGGAGGCTCCGGCGGCAAACGCGACACGAAAAGGCGCGGCTACTTCGTGCGGAAGCGCTGCGGCTCGATCCGGTGCTTGCGAATCAGAGCAAAGAAGGCGCGGCGGTTCTTCTTTGCTTCCAACGCCGCGTGCGTGACGTTGCCGCGGTAGCTCGCGAGCAGATGCTCGATGTAACTGCGCTCGAATTGCTCGATCAGCCGCGCCTTGGCCGCCCGGAACGACGCGTCGTCGATTCGGGATGCATCGACACCGGCGATGTCGACGTCTTCCGCCGACAGCGTCGGCCCGTTCGACATCAAGAGTGCCCGCTCGATCACGTGCTGCAGTTCGCGCACGTTGCCGGGCCAATCGTGGGCGAGGAGCTTGCGCAGCGCCCCTGGCGACAGCGGGAACGCGCGCCGGTCGAGCTTGCGGGCAAGCTCGGTTACGAAATGCGCAGCCAGCGCCGGGATGTCGTCCCGGCGCTCGCGCAGCGGTGGCAGCGTCAGCGTCAGCACGTTGAGGCGGAAATAGAGATCGGGGCGAAACGCGCCCCGCGCCGCAAGTTCGGAAAGATTGCGGTTGCACGCCGCAATCACCCGCACGTCGGCGTGGCGGACCCTATTGGCGCCGACCATCCGGTACTCGCGCTCCTGCAGGAAGCGCAGAAGCTTCGCCTGCGCGGACAGCGGCAGGCAGTCGATGTCGTCGAGGAAGAGCGTGCCGCCTTCGGCTTCGGCGACCAGGCCCTCCCGCGAGGTGTGCGCGGTCGTATAGGCGCCGCGGACGTGGCCGAAGAGCTCGCTTTCGACGAGATCGAGCGGAATCGCCCCACAATTGACGGCGACCCAGGGCCGGGAAGCGCGCGCAGACAGGTAATGCACTGCCTGCGCGCAGACTTCCTTGCCGGTTCCTGTCTCGCCGAGAATCAGCACACCGGCGTCGCAGCCCGCGATCGTCGGGATCTTGCCGACTTGCTTCAGGAACGCCGGGTTTTCGCCAATGAAGTTGGCCAGTCGCGAGTTCAACGCGCAGCGCTCCGCGCGGCCGCGGCCGGCAAGCAGGCCGAGTGCGCGCCGCAGCCGCGCGATTATCTCGTCGATGGTGAACGGCGCGGCGACGAAATCGTCTGCGCCCGCTTCGAGCAGTGACGTGAGTTGGCGGGCATCGAATCGGTCGCCCGCAACCAGGATGGCACAACTGCGACGATCACGCCGGGCTGCAATGACCCGCTCGAGCAGGACCGGAAACGCGTCTGCGGACGCCGCGAACACGACGCCATCGACGTCCGCGCCAATTGCGTCAGAGGAGAGGTGATGCACGCAGGTCGTGTCCGGAAGGCCGGCGAGCGCCGAGTCGATCGCGCCCGTCACCGTGGGTGTCGAGCCCAGGGGAATCACGGCGCAACGTGAACTGCCCATGGAGAGAATTCTTGATCCCGTGGCGGTCCCCAATCCGCCGTGAAACATCAACGACTAACGGAACAACTCCGCCGTGATCGCCCGGCCGCGCGACTTGCTTCGCGGCCAACCGCGTCGAGACGCATAGCGGACCATTTGCAGCGATCTTGGGGGCACGGCCATGCGCGCTAACAACATGTACGCCACAGAATCCCGGATCAAATTCTGGTCGGGAAACTTCGGGCCGTCAAGCCAAACAGCGACCCGAATGGGCTGAATATTCAGATTCGCGGCCAGCACGATTTTTGCTTTTGCCGAGGCCAATTTTTCGCATTTGGGATTCCGTCCGCGGCTCGGGCAACGACGATTGGGTTCGTCGAAGGCGGCTAGCCCCTCGGCGCTCGCCAATCAGTGCCGGTTAGCCTCAATCATGAACCCGGCGAAGAAATCGGCGAGTGCGTCGAATCCGTGCAACGGGAGCACGTGCGCGATGTACTGGTCCGGTCGGACGACGACCATGCAGCCGTGCTCGCGGTTGACGCTGCGCATCTCGAAGATGTCGATCCCGGCTTTAAAGTCAGGGCAGAACATTTTTTCGTAGTCGATCAGGCCCAAGCGCCCCTTTCTGGGCAGCAACATTGACGGCATTGCGTTGATGTCGAGGTCACGATGGCCTTGCTGGAAGATGGCCCGGACGTCGATCACCGAGTCGCCATCGCTGCCGCTCGGCGTAAACCGCTTGATCGGGGATTTGTCGGTATCGAGGAACTTGCACAGCGCACCGATCCGTGACGCGGGATCCTGTGGATGCCGCGCATCCGCAAACGCGTAGATTCGCCAGGCGCCGTCCGCGAGGGCGGCATGTCCAAGCTGCACGGGTTTGGCGTCCACCAGACGGATCACCGGTGCCGAGTGAAAGCGCATGCCCACCAGGAAGCCGGCCGCGAGATGCTGGAACGTGGGTTCGCCACAGATCAGTGAAGGCTTGTATTTGGTGGCGGTGCCTGCGGTAAAGCGGCCCTGCTTGACGAAGTGCGCCTGGAACTGCGCCGGATCCACGCTTTCGCGCTCGGTGTTTCCCGACTTCTTCGGTGGAGCGCTGAACATCTTGGAAAACTCGCGATCGAAGTCGATCAGCTCCTTGGCTATTGCCTGCCTTTCGGCCGAGTACGTATGCAGCAGCGAAGGCGCGCTCCTGCCCTGCAGAACCGACGCAAGCTTCCATCCCAGGTTGAAGGTGTCCTGCATGGACACGTTCATACCCTGGCCGGCTTTCGCGCTGTGGGTGTGACACGCATCGCCGGCGATGAAGACACGCGGAAAACGGGAGGTCATCGCCTCTTGTGGCACATCGTCGAACTTGTCGCAGAGACGTTGGCCGATCTCGTAAACAGACCACCAGACGATGTCTTTCACGTCCAGCCTGTAGGGGTGAATGATCCGGCGTGCAGCCGCGATCAGCTGGTCGGTCGTGATGTCCTTGGTCGTCAGGTGCTGATCAGGGTTGAGCTCGTCGAGCTCGATGTAGAAGCGAACCAGATACCCGCCCTCACGCGGGATGATGAGGACGTTCCCCTCGTTGGCGGACTGGATCACCGCCTTCAAGCGAATGTCCGGGAAGTCGGTGACCGCAAGGACATCCATGACACCCCACGCCTGGTTTTCCATGTCGCCCACCGAGGCGCGGCCAATCGATTGCCGGACGCTGCTGCGCGAGCCGTCGCACCCGACGACGTATCGGGCCCGGACAGTCTCCTCGTGCCCTTGACGATCGGGCTCCATTCTCTGGAGGGTAACGGTCACCGGGTACTTGCCTCCGTCGCCGACCTCGACGTTCTTGACGTGAAGGTTGTAGTGCGGCACCAGCCTCGTGGAAGACTCGCGCATGACCTCCAACAGGTAATCGTGCACGCGAGCTTGGTTGACGATCACGTGCGGGAACTCGGACAGGCCCTCCTCGGTGTCCTGGATCCTCCCGCTGCGGACGATCTTCGTGCGGTCCGTAGGGTCCGGCCTCCAGAAGACCGTTTCGTTGACCCAGTACGCCTCCTTCAGCAGACGCTCGGCGAATCCAAACGCATTGAACATCTCGACAGTTCGGCAGGCAATGCCATCGGCCTGGCCAAGCTCGAGCGGCCCCGCTCTCCTGTCCACGATGCGTGTCTTGATATCGGGAAAGGCAGCCAACTGTGCAGCGAGGACCAGGCCCGCGGGACCGCAGCCGGCAATGAGGACATCCACCTCCGCCGCGAGGACCTCTGACGACTCCATCGCGCCGGGGGCGACCGGAAGCACTTGCGGGTCGCCGGCCCTGTAGCCATTGAGATGGAACTGCATGGATCGTGGGGTCTACTCCGGCTTGATCCCGATCGATTTCACCAACGTGGAAAAGCGTGGAAGGTCCTGCTTGATGCTGGCCGCCATCGCTTCCGGCGTGCTGCCGACGAGAACAAGGCCGGCCGCGGCGAGCCGCTCCGCAACCACGGGATCCGCCAGCGCCTTCTTCATCGCTTCGTTGAGCTTCGCTATGATCGCCGGAGGCGTTTTCGCTGGCGCGAGCAGCGCGAAATAGGTGGGCAACAGGATGTCATTCGCTGCACCGGCCTCCGTCATCGTGGGCACCTCCGGCAACACCGAGAAGCGCTTGTCCGACCCGACGGCGAGCGCACGCAGGCGGCCGTCCTTGATGAAGCCCTGCACCGCAGGCACGGCGGCGATCGTCAGGTCGACTTCGCCGGCAACCACGGCTTGCGCAGCCGGCGACGCGCCCTTGTACGGCACGTGCGTGAGATTGATGCCCATCTTCTGGTTGAGCGCTTCGAGATTCAACTGGGCCATGCTGCCGATGCCGAAGCTCGCATAGTTGAGCGTACCCGGCTTCGACTTCGCAAGCGCAACGAACTCCGCGAGCGAATTCACGTTGAGCTTGGGATTGATCACCAATACATACGGTCCATCCGTGGCGATCCCGATGTAGCTGAAGTCCTTGATCGGGTCGTACGGCAATTTCGCGTACAGGGCGGGGTTCACCGTAAGCGAGCCGCGGTCCGTCAGCAGGATCGTGTAGCCGTCGGGCGCGCCCTTGGCGACCAGGTCGTTGCCGATCGAGCCGTTCGCGCCCGGCTTGTTGTCGACGACCATCGGCTGCCCCATCGAGTCGCCCATCTTCTGCGCGAGCGTGCGTGCCGTGAGGTCCGATGCCCCGCCGGGCGCGAATGGCACGACGAGCTTGATCGGCTTGTCCGGATACGTCGCCTGTCCGGTCGCCGTGGCCATGACGAGCGTTGTCGCGACGGCCACGACCGCAGAGAACACTTGCTTCGATACGACCATGCGTCCTCCGCTTTTGCGCCGTCACTTCGGCGCGAACCTGGCCTTCCACATTTCCCATGGCCGGCCGATGACCTTGCAATTGGTCTCGTCGTACAGGGCACCCTCCTCCTCCGAGAGAAAGGTGATGGCGCCGCCGAGACCGATTGCGCGTTGCTGAAGCTCGGCGTTGAGCTGCGTGTAATAGGCGCGGAATACCGCCTCGGGGATGCCCGCGCCTACGGCACAATAGCCGTGGCCGCGCATGAGCACGACGGCGCCCCTGCCGATGGTCTCGGCAAGCGCCGCGCCCTGTGCGCTGTTGCGGATCAGCATATCCGTCATACCGAATTTCTTCCGGATCTCGAACACCGGCGCGCCCGTGTGCAGAAAGCTCGACATGTGATAGATCGGCTTCAGTTCGACCGTCGATGCGGAAAAAGGCACCACGGCCGCCGCATGGCTGTGCACCACCGAAGCGACGTCCGGGCGACGCGCATAGATTTCGCCGTGGATGAAGCGCTCGAGATAGGGCACGCGCGTGTCACCGTTCTGCGGCACCGACGCCATGTCGAACAGCATGAGGTCATCGCGCGTCACTAGCTCCGGCGCAAGCGAGCGCGAGAGGAAGTAGCGATCCGGGTGGTCGGGATGCCGCACGCTGATGTGGCCGAACCCGTCTACCACGCCAAGTCCGGCGAGGACGCGGTTGGCAGCGACCAAGTCGTCGAGATGCGCGTCAAGGTTTGTCATGGTCCCATTTCGCGTGGCAATTCGCGGCCAAAGCTAGCACGATTTGGTGGCTCGCACACACACCGTTCCTGTCCGAAACGAAAACGGCCTGCCCGAAGGCAAGCCGTTGAACTGTTTGGTTGCGGGGGAAGGATTTGAACCTTCGACCTTCGGGTTATGAGCCCGACGAGCTGCCAGACTGCTCCACCCCGCGATTGAGCCGATGATTATAACCGGTGCGCGGTCGCTGGGTCAATCGGCGACTACATTGCCTCCGTCTCCGCGGCCCGCGGCCGCCACACGAGAAGGCGTGTCTCGATTCTCGACACGAGATAGTCGAGCAGCAGCGCGAACACGGTCAACACGACGATGCCGGCGATCACCGTGTCGATGTCGAACACGCCTTCGGCCTGAAGGATCAGGTAACCGACACCCTTGGCCGATCCAAGATACTCGCCGACGACCGCACCGACGAACGCCATCCCCACCGACGTGTGCAGGCTCGAGAACACCCAAGCGGTCGCCGACGGCAGATAGATGTAGCGCAGCAGCTGGCGCTTCGACGCGCCCAGCATCCGCGCGTTCGCGAGCACGACCGGACTGACTTCCTTCACACCCTGGTAAACATTGAAGAACACGATGAAGAACACGAGCGTTACGCCGAGCGCGACCTTCGATGTGATCCCGAGGCCAAACCACACTGCGAAGATCGGCGCCAGGATCACGCGGGGCATCGCATTCAGTGCCTTGATGTACGGATCCGCCAGCGCGGACGCCACGGGCGACAGCGCGAGCCACAAGCCGACGCCGAGCCCAAGCAGGCTGCCGACGGCGAAGGCCAGGATCGTCTCGATCAGCGTCACGGCGAGATGCGGATAAATCTTGCCTCCGGAAAACCATTCCCAGATCACCTGGAACACCTTCAGCGGCTTGCCGAAGAAAAACGGCGCGAGGATGCCCGTCTCGGTCAGGACGTACCAGACGCCCATCACGGCGAACAGCAGCAACGCCTGGTAGAACGCCAGCGTCGCGCGGTCGATCCGGATCTCACTGCCGGCTTTGCGCATAGCCTTTGAGCACCTCGGATTTGAGCACCTGCCAGATCGCTTCGTGGATTTCGGAGAAGCGCGGCTGCATGCGGATCTCGGCGACGTCGCGCGGACGCGGAAGGTCGATCGCGAATTCGCCGATCGGGTGGGTTTCCGGCCCCGCGGACAGCGCGATCACGCGGTCCGAAAGCGAAATCGCCTCTTCGAGATCGTGCGTGATGAAAAGCACGGACTTGCGGTCGGCCGACCACAATTCGAGCAGCTCGTTCTCCATCAGTTGCCGCGTCTGTACATCGAGCGCGGAAAACGGCTCGTCCATCAGCAGGATTTCCGGATCGAGGATCAGCATCTGCGCGAGCGCGACGCGTTTGCGCATGCCGCCGGAGAGTTGGTGCGGATAGCGGTCCTCGAAGCCGGAAAGGCCGACTCGCGCCAGCCAATCGCGCGCCCTCGATACGGCCTCAACCTTTGCGATACCGTGAAATTCGAGGCCGGCCGTCACGTTGTCGAGCGTATTGCGCCAGGGCATCAATGCATCCGACTGGAACATGTAGCCCGCCCGCGCATTGATTCCGGAGAGCGGCGCGCCGCGCACGAGGGTTCGCCCCGACGATGGCATGAGCAGGCCTGCGGCAACATTCAGGAGCGTCGTCTTGCCGCAACCGGTGGGCCCCACAACTGAAACGAACTCGCCGTCGGCGATATAGAGCGTGGTATTGCGAACGGCGATGTAGCGGCCCTTGCCCCCGCGCGCCGCGAACGCGCAAGTGACGTCCTCGAGCGCCAGTGCAGCGGCGGCAGGCATCACTTGTACTTCTGCACGGCCTTCTGCTGGAACGTCATGTTCACGGTCTTCGCGAGGTCGACCGTGGCGGTTTGCACTCCGGGGTCGAACGTCTTGAGATCGCGATAGACGCCCTGCGCCGCCTCCTGGCTGATGAAGCCGTCCTGCTTGAAGCCGTCGAGATTCTTGATCAAGGCTGCCTTGTAAAGGGCCTTGTCCGCGTAATACTCGGATGGAACCGCCGCCACGATCTGGTCCGGCGTCGATGCCTGGATGAAGCGCAGCGCGCGCACCATCGCATTGACGATCGCCTGCGCAGTGTTTGGATATTTCTTCGCGAAGTCCACGGGCGCGTAGATGCAGCCTGCCGCGTAAGCCCCACCATAGACGTCCTGCATGCCCTTGGTCGTGCGCGTGTCGACCACGGCGACAATCGTGCCATCGGACTCCAACTGCGAGATGACGGGATCGAGGTTCGAGATGGCGTCGATCTCGCCGCGTTTCATGATGGCGACCGCACCCGCCGTGGCGCCCACACCAACGGTTGCGACGGCATCGGGTTTCAATCCGGCTTTGGCCAGCAGGATGTTGACGAACATGTTGGTCGACGAGCCCGGCGCCGTCACGCCGATCTTCATGCCCTTGAGGTCGGTCGGAGATTTGTAGGCGGCGGCCTTGTCCTTGGCCATCCCCAGCACGATGCCTGCGTATTTTCCCTGCAGCACGAGCGCCTCGATGAACTGGCCCTTCGCCTGTTGCGTGATCGTGTGCTCGAAGGCGCCCGACACGAGATCGACACTGCCGCCGAGCAGTGCCTGCAACGCGCGCGCACCGCCCGGAAAATCGAGGATCTCGACATCGAGGCCCTCGGCCTTGAAATAGCCGTTGCGCTCGGCGATCGTCAGGGGCAGGTAATAGAACAGCGTCTTGCCGCCGACACCGAGCGTCAGCTTCGCCTTCTCCGGCGCTTGCGCAAACGCGGTTAGCGAGAATGCAGCGATCAACGCCAGCGCCAACACGATGCGCGTCAGGAAACGAGCCATGGAACCCTCCAGACCGAAATTTTGATTATGGGCAGCGCAACGACTGCAGCCGGCATCCAATTGTCGCGGCGCGTCCATCCGGCGTCAAACTTTCCCTGACACGGACGAAATTGGATCGGGCCGTGCGGCGCGGCGCAAAGAACCGCGTCATGACGCCACTCGCAGAGCCGCCCTTGCGCAGACCGGCCAGCTTGTCCGCCATGGCCGGACCGATCCACCATTGAGGCTCGGACGGTGGCGAAAAGCCTTCTGTCCGCTCGCGTTCGGCAATGCGCACGATCGCCAAGTCGAAAGCCGCCTTGAGCGAATTGGCGGTGGCCATCCCCTTCTGAAAGAACGCTTCGCCGAAGAACGTCGAATCGCTGGCTTCGCCGCAGCCGAACGAGGTGCGGTCGGACCGCGACGCCGTGACGATGAGCGTGTGCTCGTCCTGCAGCGGCTGGATGAATCCGCCCGAGTAGCACGCCGACACGATGACGATCCGCCATTTGATGCCTGCGTCGTCCAGAAGTTGCCGCAGGCCCGGCGGCGTCAGCTCGACGAGCGACAGCGGCGGCAGGTCGGCGCTCAAGTGGAACTCGCGGCTGCCGTGGCTTGCGAGATAGACCATCACGATGTCGTCTTCGACGTCGATCGCGGCGCCGATCTCGTTCAACGTCTCGCGCAAGTTGGTGATCGTCGCGAACGGCGCCGTCAGCAGCGTTTGCGGATTGTTGATGAGGAGCACCGAGCGCCCGGACGTGTTCCAGCGCTCGTCCATCACGTGTTGCGCGGCCTCGACATCTTTGCGGAACACGTCCTCGCGCCCGTATGGCGCAAAGCCGACGAAATAGAGGTCGGTCGCGCCCGGCCGCTCGTCCACCAGCTCGGAGAGCACGTGGTCGAGCAGGAACGTCTGCGTTGCGAGCACGGCTTCCGATCCTGCCGACATGCCTTCCGCCAGCGCTGCGGGCCGGGTCTGGTCGCGCCACCACGGCTCGTTGGGCGCGACGGTGTTCGTGAGCCAGATCGGCGCGGCGAGCAGGAGCCCGCCAAAGATTGCGCCAAGCCAGACGCGGGTTATGGGCGGCGCGAAGGCCACCGCCACGCAGCGCACGAGAATGGCGACCATCCACAGCTCGAGTACGCGCCCGGCCAGCGCGGCGCCCATTTCAAACGGCAGCGACCTGCCGTTCAGCAAGGGCACGAGATAGTTCATCACCTGCGCGAGCGGCACCGACGCCAGGACGATCACGGGCACTGCGAGCGCCAGTGCGCGCTGGCGGAACAGAAGCGCGAGCAGCGCCGATGCCAGCAGCAGCAACGCGCCGGTGTAGAGCTCGGTGCCTGCGCCATACAGCGAGAATTCGTGCGCCGACACGCGAGTCCAGTCACCCGCAACATCGATGGTCGCGGAAAATACGAACAGCAGAAGCAGTTGCGCGACATCGATGCGGAACGCGAGCCGCGAGACCGGCATGAACAACGACAGCCGCAACCCGGCGGTCAGATTGCGGACGAAGGAAGCAAGCACGTAGCGCATCGGGGGCATCGTAGCCATCGTGGAGTTCGTTCGCTAAGATCGCGCGGCCCGCGCGGCGTCACCCGCAATGGCGTGCTGCGCGATGAAGTCCTTCACCCGTTGCGCATCGGCCGCGAGCGTCGTGCTGTACTGCGGCCGGGCTTCAAGGCCGCCCAAGGCCGCCGGGCGCGCAGGATCACGGTCGATCGCTTCACGAATCGTCTCGGCAAACTTGGCGGGCAGCGCCGTTTCGATGCACACGAGTGGCGTCACCGGGTCGGAATGTTCGCGCCCCACTTTCACGCCGTCGGCAGTGTGCGGATCGATGACAACTCCGTAGCGCGTCGCGACTTCACGAATCGTCGCCAGCCGATCGGCGTGGGTGCTGCGGCCGGACACGATTCCCGCAGCCTGCACCTTCGGCCACCAGCGCGTGGCCGCGAGATCGAATTCTCCTTCGGCCGCCAGTTTCGACCAGAGTTCCCGCACGGTCGAGGCACTCCTTCCGGTCACGTCGAAGATGAAGCGCTCGAAGTTCGACGCCTTGGAGATGTCCATCGAAGGCGAGGACGTGGCGTGCGTTTCCCCGGCCGGTCGCGGCCGGTAGCGACCCGTGCGGAAGAATTCGTCGAGCACGTCGTTCTCGTTGGTGGCGAGGATCAAGCGGCGGATCGGCAGGCCCATTTCCCGAGCGACATGCCCGGCCAGGATGTTGCCGAAGTTGCCCGACGGCACCGCAAAGTCGACTCGCCGCGCGTCGTCCCGGGTCGCGGCAAAGTAGCCCTTGAAATAGTAGACGACCTGCGCTGCGATTCGCGTCCAGTTGATCGAGTTGACCGCGCCGATTTTCCAGCGCGCCTTGAAGTCGGCATCGCCGGCCACTGCTTTCACCAAGTCCTGACAATCGTCGAAGGTTCCCTCGACGGCGAGATTGAAGATGTTCGAGTCTGCGAGCGAGTACATCTGCGCCTGCTGGAACGGACTCATCCGGCCTTTCGGCGACAGCATGAAGACGTTGATGCCGCGCCTGCCGCGCATCGCATATTCGGCCGAGCTGCCGGTGTCCCCCGACGTCGCGCCAAGGATGTTGATCGAGCGGCCCGCCCGCACCAGCACATGCTCGAACAGATTTCCCAGAAATTGCAACGCGATGTCCTTGAACGCGAGCGTCGGACCGTTGGAGACGCGCAGCAGGTGAAAGCCTGGCGCGAGCGTGGTCAAGGGCGTGATCTCGTCGGACCCGAATACGGATGCGTTGTACGTGTCGGCAATGATCTGCTTCAAGGCGGCCGCGGGAATGTCGCCGATGAAACGCGACAGCACGCCAAAGGCCAGCTCGCGATACCCGAGCGGGCGCAACGCCGCCAATTCCATCGCCGTGAAGCGCGGATAGGATTGCGGCACCGCAAGCCCGCCGTCCGGCGCCAGCCCCTCCTGCAGAATGGCGCAGAACGGCAACGGCTTGTCTGCCCATGCTCCGCGGGTGGAGACGTACTTCATTAGGGCCTAGTTCAGTTCTTCCAACCGGATGCGGACGATCTTGCCGCGGACGGTCGCGAGCGCTTCGATCTTTGCAATCGCGTCGACGACGTTCTTCTCGACGATTCGGTGCGTGAGAAGAATGATGTCCGTCTGCTCCTCGCCTTCGGACGGCTCCTTCTGGATCATCGCGTCGATCGAGATCTCGCGGTCGGCCAGGATGCGCGTGATGTCGGCCAGCACGCCCGGCCGGTCCTCGACGCGCATGCGCAGGTAGTAGCTCGTCACGACTTCGTCGATCGGCAGGATCGGGACATCGGTCAACTGGTCGGGCTGGAACGCGAGGTGGGGCACGCGGTGCTCGGGGTCCGCCGTGTGCATGCGGGTGACGTCGACCAGGTCGGCGATCACCGCGCTTGCCGTCGGCTCGGCGCCCGCGCCTGCGCCATAGTGCAACGTCGGTCCCGTCGCGTCGCCCTTGACCAGCACGGCGTTCATCGCGCCTTCGACATTGGCGATCAGGCGCTTCCCCGGGATCAGCGTCGGATGCACGCGCAACTCGATGCCGTTGGGCGCGCGGCGCGTGATTCCCAGCAGCTTGATCCGGTAGCCCAGCTCTTCGGCGTACTTGATGTCCTCGCGGGTGAGACTTGTGATGCCCTCCGAATACGCCTTGCCGAACTGCATCGGCACGCCGAAGGCGATCGCGGACATGATCGTCAGCTTGTGCGCGGCGTCGATGCCTTCGACGTCGAACGTCGGGTCGGCCTCCGCGAAACCGCGCCTTTGCGCCTCGGCGAGCGCGGCCGCGAACGTCGCGCCGGTCGCGCGCATTTCCGAGAGAATGAAATTGGACGTGCCGTTGATGATCCCCGCGATCCATTCGATGCGGTTGGCGGTGAGCCCTTCGCGCAGCGCCTTGATGATCGGGATCCCGCCGGCGACGGCCGCCTCGAACGCGACCATCACGCCTCGCCCGGACGCCGCCGCGAATATTTCGTTGCCGTGGTGCGCGAGCAGCGCCTTGTTCGCCGTCACGACGTGCTTGCCGTGCGCAATCGCGTCCTGCACATAGGACAGCGCCGGCGTGATGCCGCCGATCAGTTCGCAGACGATGTCGACGTCGGGATGGCGCACCACCACCGCCGGATCGTTGGTGAGATTGACGCCCGCGATGCCGCGCGTACCTTCGCGTGCGCGATCGAGCGTGCGCGTCGCGATCCACGTGATGCGGATCGGCCGCCCGGCGCGGCGCGTGATTTCCTCCTCGTTGCGGCGCAGGACCTCCCACGTCCCGCGGCCCACGGTGCCGAAGCCCAGCATCCCCACATTGAGCGGCTTCATCGTGTGCTCGATCAGTTTCCGGACTTCAGGCGAGCCCGTCGTCGCGGAACATCTGCTTGATGCCGCGGATCGCCTGTCGCGTGCGTGCCTCGTTCTCGATCAGCGCGAAGCGCACATGGGCGTCGCCGTACTCGCCGAAGCCGATGCCCGGCGACACCGACACCTTGGCGCCGGCAATCAGTTTTTTTGCGAACTCGAGCGATCCCATCGCGCGGTAGGCTTCGGGAATTTTCGCCCAGACGTACATGGACGCCTTCGGGTTGTCGACCTTCCAGCCCGCCTCGTGCAAGCCCTTGACCAGCACATCGCGACGGCTCTGGTACTTGGCCGTGATCTCCGCGACGCACTCCTGCGGCCCCTCGAGCGCGGCGATCGAGGCGACCTGCAGCGGCGTAAACGTGCCGTAGTCGTGATAGCCCTTGATGCGCGCAAGTGCGTTGACCAAGCCGCGATTGCCGACCATGAAACCGATCCGCCAGCCCGCCATGTTGTAACTCTTCGACATCGTGAAGAATTCCACGGCGACGTCGCGCGCACCGGGCACCTGCATGATCGAAGGCGCCTTCCAGCCGTCGAAGCAGATATCGGCGTAGGCCAGGTCGTGGACGACGTAGATGCCGTATTCCTTTGCGAGCGCGATGATCTTCTCGAAGAAGGGCAGCTCGACGCATTGCGCGGTCGGGTTGGCGGGAAAGTTGATGATGAGCATCTTGGGCTTGGGCACGCTCATCTTGATCGTATGCTCGAGCTCGGCGAAGAAATCGACATCGGGCGTCAATTGCACCTGGCGGATATCCGCGCCCGCGATCACCGGGCCATAGATGTGGATCGGGTAACTGGGATTGGGCACGAGGACCGTGTCGCCGCGTCCCAACGTGGCGAGTGCAAGGTGCGCGATGCCCTCCTTCGAGCCGATGGTGACGATCGCTTCGGTCTCGGGGTCGAATTCAACGCCCCAGCGCCTCTCATACCAATGGCAAATGGCACGGCGCAACCGCGGAATGCCCTTCGACACGGAGTAGCCGTGCGTATCGGGACGCTGCGCGGTTTCGACCAGCTTGTCGACGATATGCTTCGGCGTGGGGCCGTCGGGATTGCCCATGCCGAAGTCGATGATGTCCTCGCCCCGGCGGCGCGCGGCCATCTTGAGTTCGGAGGTGATCGAAAAGACGTACGGGGGGAGGCGCTCGATGCGGGCGAACTGCGTTTCCAGGGGGGGAGGCATCCGAATCCTTCTTGCGTAAGCGCCCGGAACCGTCCGAGCGACCCAAGTCCGTACAATTCTACTGGCGTACCAGTTTTGCCGCAATGCACAACTGCCTTGAACCCGCACGATGCCTTAAACCGTTTCACCGAGCATCGCGTGCTCCGACGATCCGTTTCGTTGAAGCGTCGCCAAGGTGACGACGCTTAACTCCACGGATCGTCGTTATGCGGCGTCGTGCATGTTCAATCGTTCAATTCGTCGCAAGCGGCGACGCTTAACTCCTAGGGGTACGATGGCGTCGACCAGTCTCGCGTGGTCCGGCGATCCGTTTCGTTGAAGCGTCGCCAACCCGCGACGCTTAACTCCACGAATCGCCGTTATGGGGCGTTGTGCATGTTCAATCGCTTAATTCGTCGAGCCTCATGAAATTTCATCTCCAAGCGCCCGCCGCCAACCTGATCCGCGCCTTCGGCCCGGACTGGATACGCATCGGCGAGACGGAATATCGGCAGAACCTCATCGTGACGCCGGATGCCGTCGTGACCGGCTGGGCGCCGGCGGGATTCGAAGCCCTCGCCGCCGAAGACTTTGCGGTGCTGCTGGAATATGAGCCGGAGATCGTCCTGCTCGGCACCGGCGCAACTCAGCGCTTCCCGCACCCTCGTCTCACCAGCGCGCTCACGCAGGCGCGCATCGGCGTCGACGCGATGGATACGCGCGCCGCGTGCCGGACATTCAACATCCTGGTCGCGGAGGACCGGCGCGTCGTCGCAGCGCTGTTGATCGGGTGATCATCGGGTGAATGCTTGGGCGAATTACTCGCCCATGTGCAAGAGCTTGCCGTGGACGCGCGCATGTCGGACCGCGAGCCGGAACGTGCCGATCCCGAGGGCAAGGTAAACGACGTCGAGCGCCACGGCGGCGCGAAAGTGCTCCCACGGAAATGCGCCGGCAAGCAGCACCGAACGCATGCCTTCGAACACGTGTGCAGACGGCAGCGCCCACGCCACGGATTGCAGCCACGAAGGCAACACCGCGATCGGATAGTAGACGCCGGACACCGGTGCGACGAGGAAGATCGCCGCCCACGCGAGTTCTTCCGCACCCAATCCCCAGCGCAGGATCATCGCCGACACGGCGAGCCCGATGCCCCAGCCGAAAGCCAGCAGCAGCGCAAAGAATGCGAGCAGCGGAAATCCCAGCGAAAAAATCGAGTAGCGGAAGAGGAGCCATGCAAAAAAGCACGCGCCGCCTACGCCGATCAGCGTGCGCAGGATGCTCATCGTCAGCTGGCCCGCGATGAATTCACCGAGCCGAAGCGGACTGACAAAGAGGTTTCCAAGGTTGCGCGAATACATTTCTTCGATGAACGTCAGCGAGACGCCCAACTGACCGCGAAAAAGCACGTCCCACAGGAGCACCGCGCCGATGAAAAAGCCCGGAGCGTCCTTGAGGAAGTTCGTCGTCGGCTTGAGATACACCGTCAGGAAGGCCCACAGCACCATCGTCACCGTGGGGTAGTACGCCATCGACACCATCCGCGGCCACGACTTGAGGAGCAGGTACGCATGCCGGCGAATGAGCGCGCGGACGCGGCGCGCCGACGCCGCGATTCCGGTCTGTGGAAAGAAGAGGGCGCTCGATTCGTTGGCGGCGTGCATCGGAGGGGCTTTCTACGCGGCAAATTCCCGCGGCGGAATGTCGCCGTCGGCTTCGTCGCCGACGCCGCGCGCGACGTCGAGGAACACCTCTTCCATCGTCTCGCGCCCGTAACGTTGGATCAGTTCCTGCGGCGAGCCCTGGTCCACGACGAGGCCTTCGCGCAGCATGATCACGTCGTCGCACATCCGCTCGACCTCGCCCATGTTGTGCGACGCGAGCAGCATCGTGCAGCGGCTCTCGCGCTGGTAGGTCTCGAGGTACGTGCGCATGCGATCGCCGATATCCGGGTCGAGCGAGGCCGTCGGCTCGTCGAGCAGCAGCACCTCGGGGCGGTTGAGCAGCGCCTTGGCGAGTGAAACGCGCGTACGCTGCCCGGCCGAGAGGGTCCCGTAGGGCCTTGCAAGAACGCCGGACAGGTCGAATTCACGCGCAAGCTCGCCGATTCGCTGCAGCGGCGCGCGCAGGCCGTAGAGGTCCGCGAACACGCGCAAATTCTCGCCGACCGTCAGACGCTTCGGAAGGTCGACGTAGGGCGACGTGAAATTCATCCGCGGCAGCACGCGGTAGGGGTGCTGCAGCATGTCGCACCCCAGGACGGAAATCGAGCCCGCGGTCGGCGTGAGGACGGAGAGCAGCATCGACAACGTCGTCGTCTTGCCCGCTCCGTTGCCGCCCAGCAGCGCCGTGGTGGTTCCCGCGCGCACGGCAAACGAGATGCCGTTGACGGCGTCGACCTTGTCGTAACGCTTGCGCAGATCGTTGACGACGATCGCGGCAGCGGCTAGCACTGGATCGTCGTCCTGCAGTAATTCGTGAGCTCGCGCAGGGTCGACGTGCCGCTGACCGCCACGTGCCCTCCCTCGCGGCCGTATTCGAGGGCCAGCTTCAACTGGTATTTCGCGAAGAACCGGTCGAATTGCTCCGCACCCAGCGTGCCGAGCGCGTAAAGGCCATCTTCCGCGGCGTCGTAGTCGAGCAGGATCGCGGCGAGCGGTTGCGGCGCGGGACCCGCGACCACCCGGGCGCCCTCCGCCGGATCGTAGACGCTGTGGTCGGCGCAGCAGTGGATGACCTCCCCGGCAGACGTCGCGGAGCGGTCACGCTGGTAGCGGATGAACGACACCTCGCGGGTCGGATACGCAAGCTTGTGCGCGCAGATGGCCGAGAATGCGACGACGTTGCGCCCTTCCCCGACGCCGCCCTGCCACGAATACGCCGCGCCATCCTCGCGCTTGAGATGGGCGCTCGACGCCGCGGCGCGCGAAAGTTTGACGAGAAGGCACGGCGTGGCGGTGAACGGATACTGGAAAACATAATTGACGTCCGTTGCCAGGTCGCGCGAGCGAATCGGGCGCCCGTGGATGTCGGTCAGGCGCGTGCGTGAATACCAGCGCGGCGCCGCGTCCGCCCATGCGCCTTCGCCGGTGATGAGGCCGGCGCCGCCGAGTGCGGCACACGTCGTCAGGAATTGCCGCCGCTCCATCGTCTCCTTTCGTCGTGCGCTTTGGTCGCGCGGCGCGTATTTCGCCGGAAGACTGCTAGGCCGCAAGCAGCTCGCGGACGTGCTCGGCGGCGCTGCGGCCGAGTGCCGACAACGCGTAGCCGCCTTCCAGCATCGACACGACTCTTCCTTGCGCGTGCCGCTCCGCGACCGCGACCACCTCGCGCGTCACCCACGCGTAGTCGGCCTCGACGAGCATGAGTCCGGCGAGAGGGTCCTCGCGATGCGCGTCGAACCCGGCCGAAATGAGGATCAGTTGCGGCCGGTGCGCCTCGAGCGCCGGCAGCCAGCGCTCGCGCACGGCGGCGCGAAACTCCTCGCCCGCGCTCCCGGCGGCGAGCGGGATGTTGACCATGTTCGGCGCAGGATCGATAAGGCCGCAGTACGGGTACAGCGGATGCTGGAACGTCGATACCATCAGCACCCGTGGGTCGCCCGAAAAAATCTCCTCGGTGCCATTGCCGTGATGCACGTCGAAGTCCACGATGGCAACGCGTTCGAGGCCGTGCGCGGCCATTGCGTGCGCCGCGCCGATGGCGACGTTGTTGAAGATGCAGAATCCCATCGCCCGCGTGCGTTCCGCGTGATGCCCCGGGGGCCGCACGGCGCAGAACGCGGTGCGGCATTCGCCACGCATCACGAGGTCGACGGCGAGTACGGCGGCGCCGGCCGCGTGGCGGGCGGCGACCAGCGTGTGGGGATTGAGCGCCGTGTCGGGATCGATGAAGTGCAGGCCCTCTTGCGGGCTGGCGGCCTCGATTTCCCTGATGTAGTGCTCGCCGTGGACGCGGGCAATCTGCTCATGGGTGGCTGCCGGCGCCGCATAGTGGTGCAGGTAAGCATCGAGGCCGGCCGCGATCAGGCGGTCGGTGATGGCGCTCACTCGCTCCGGGCACTCGGGATGGTACGGACCCATCTCGTGGAGCAGGAACGCGGGATGGGAAACGAAGGCGGTGGTCAAGATCGCAAAGGGTGAGGGGTGGATATCGGTGAACTTCGGCCTTGCGCGGCGGACGAACGATGGGACTTGTCGCGCCTTGGGATACGCTATTTCCGCCCAGCGGAGTTTACCCCGGGCTCACCGGTCGTGACGAGGTCCTGTCCCGCGGTTAGAGTGCCGTTGCGCCCCCAATGTCTAGGATCGAACCACGATGACCGTCCGACCTGCTTCCCAGGCCAACAGCCCAGCCGCCGGGCGCCTTGCCGGCGTTCTCCAGCAGCTCGCCCGCATCGTGGTCGGCAAGGAAGAGCCGCTCAAGCTCGCGCTGGCGTGCATGCTCGCGCGCGGCCACCTGCTGATCGAGGACATTCCGGGCGTCGGCAAGTCCACGCTGGCGCAGGCGCTGGCGGCAACGCTCGGCCTCAAGTATTCGCGGATCCAGTTCACGAGCGATCTCCTGCCCGCCGACGTGCTCGGCGTATCGATCTTCGACGAGCGCGCGCAATCGTTCCGCTTCCACGCCGGCCCGATCTTCAGTTCCGTGGTGCTCGCCGATGAAATCAACCGCGCGCCTCCGAAGACGCAGAGCGCGTTGCTCGAAGCGATGGAAGAGCGGCAAGTGTCGCAGGACGGACAGACGCGCAAGCTTCCCGATCCTTTTTTTGTGATCGCCACGCAGAATCCGGTCGAGCAGATCGGCGCGTATCCGCTGCCTGAATCGCAGCTCGACCGCTTCCTGATGACGATCGAGTTGGGCTATCCGGACCCGGCGGCCGAGCGCGAACTGCTCGTCAGCGGCGATCGCCGGGCACGGATCACCGACACGCCGAGTGCGGCCGACGCGGCAACGCTTGCCGACTGGCAGCGCGAGGCGGCGGAAATCCACGTGGCTCCGGCGCTGCTCGACTACGTGCAGGCGCTGATCAGTGCGTCGCGCGGCCAGTCGGTGAATGGCGGCGACACGGGCGGACGCCGCGGACTGAGCCCGCGCGCGGGCCTCATGCTGCTGGCCGCGGCGCGCGCATGGGCGATGATCGCGGGCCGGCCGATGGTGCTGCCCGAAGATGTCCAGGCCGTGTTTCCGGCGGTTGCCGGCCATCGCCTGGCCGGAGGAACACGCGCAGGCGCTGTACAGGCACAAGCGTTGGTGCGCGCGGTTCCGCTCCCCTGAATAAAGTCATTCCGATGAACCCCGCGATCGCCGCCACGCACAGCGGATCGCGGGTATCCACACTCATCGCCCGCGCTCGGCAGCGTGCCTTCCGCGTCAACCCCGCAGACCGCGAGCCCGTGGTCCTGCGTCATTCGCGCATCTACATCCTTCCGACGCGGCGCGGCTGGGCCATGATCATCACCGTCGCGACGATGCTCATCGCGTCGCTCAACTACGCGTTATCGCTGGGCGTCGGCGTCGCGTTCCTGCTGTCAGGGCTGCTGGCCGCCACGTTGCTGCATACGTTCCGGAATTTGGCCGGCATCGAGGTCACGCCGTTGTCCGCGGGCGAGACGTTCGCCGGCGGGCACGCCGCGTTCACGCTGTCGCTGCATGGCGGAGCCCTTGCAAGGAGTTCGGTGACGCTCGCCGCGGCCGGTGCGCGCGCCTCCGGTGACGTCCCGGCGGGCGCGGCCCTGACGGTGACCCTCGATGTCGAGGCGCCGGCGCGCGGGCATCTGCCGTTGGGGCGCGTCACGTTGTCCTCGGCTTTCCCGCTGGGGCTCTGGCGCGGCTGGGCCTACGTCCATTTTCCACTTGCCGGAATCGTCTATCCCGCCGTGGAGATCGGCGCGCCGCCGCTGCCTCCCGGCGCGTCGGGTCCCGATCCCCTCGCGGCCGGACGCAGCGGAGATGCGGACCTTGCGGGATTGCGCGAATTCCAGCGCGGCGACCCGCCGCAGCGCGTTGCGTGGAAAGCGGTCGCGCGGGGCGCGGGTTGGTTCACAAAGGAATTCGAAGGTGCGGGCGGCGGCGGTCCGGTGACGCTCGATTGGGGCGAGCTTCCCGCATCGCTCGACAACGAGATGCGCCTATCGCGACTGACGGCATGGGTGATGGCGGCCGAGCGCGCGGCGCGGCCCTTTGCGCTGGCGATCCCCGGCGCCCGCTTTCCCGGTGGGCAAGGACGCGAACATCGCCGCAACGCGCTGGTCGCGCTTGCACTGTTTCCGAAAGCCGCGGGCTCATGACGGGCGCCGCCGGCTTTTCATTCCTGCGGCAGCGACCGGGCGCGCCTTCGCAACGCCGCTCGCAGCTCAGTTCCACGCAGATCGGATGGCTCGGGGCACTCTTGCTGGCCGCCCAGTTGCCGCAGGCGCCGCACCTGCCCATCTGGGTCGCGGCGATCGGCATCCTGCTGGTGGCCGTGCGCTGGATCATGCTGCGCCAGGACCGGCAGCGACCCCAGGCTCCACCTCCGCGCATTCCGTCGTGGACGCTCGTCTTGTTCGCGGTGTCGGCCGCGCTCGCGGTGCGCGCAACCTACGGGTACTTGTGGGGACGCGATCCGGCGGTCGCGTGTCTGTACGTCCTGGTGGCGATCAAATTCCTGGAAACCCGGACGACGCGCGATGGCACGCTGCTGGTATGCCTGTCCTGCTTCCTGCTGATCACGCCGTTTTTCTACGGACAGTCACCGCTTTCGGCGCTTGCCGTGCTTCCCGCCGTCGTGCTCGTCGGCGCGACCCTCGATGCGTTGACCGACGGCACGGGCATCGCAGGCGCAACGGCGGGCCGCCTTGTCGCCGTTCGCCGCAGCGGCGTCATGATCCTGCAGGGCGTGCCGGTCGCCATCCTGCTGTTCGTTCTGTTCCCGCGTCTCGCGGGTCCGCTGTGGGGATTGCCGTCGGACCACTCGGCGAAAACCGGATTGTCCGAAACAATGGAGCCAGGTCAGATCAGCGAGCTGTCGCTGTCCGATGACGTCGCATTTCGCGTGGACTTCGACGGCCCGGTGCCGGCATCGTCTGACCGCTATTGGCGCGGGCCCGTGCTGTCGCGCTTCGACGGCCGTACGTGGACGGCGGGCAATCTCCAATATGGCGGCATCCTCGAGCCCGCCGGCAATGCCGCGATCAGCTACGCGGTCACGCTGGAGCCCTCGCACCGGATCTGGCTCTTTGCGCTCGACTTGCCCGTATCGCTGCCTCGCCAGGACAACGAGATCGCCAGCGCGCTGACGGGCGGCATGGCGATCCTCACCCGCGACCAGCAACTCCTGGCGCGCGCGCCGCTGACCCAGACCGTACATTACGCGCAGCAGTCCGCGCTGCGCTCGTCCTATCCCGGCAACGCGACATTCGACGCCAGCGCTAACCTGCGCCTTCCGGAACGCAATCCGCGAACGCGCGAATTCGCGAGCGGGCTGCGCGAGCGCTATCCCGACGATCGGCAGCTCATCGGCGCCGTGCTTCGCTGGTTCAACCAGGAGAACTTCGTCTACACGATGTCGCCCCCCGCGCTCGGCCAGGACACCGCCGACGAATTCCTGTTCGACACCCGGCGCGGTTTCTGCGAGCACTACGCGAGCGCGTTCGTCGTATTGCTGCGCGCCGCCGGGATTCCCTCGCGTGTCGTCACCGGCTACCAGGGCGGCACCATCAATCCGCGCGGCGGTTACATGATCGTGCGCCAGTCGGACGCGCACGCGTGGGCCGAGGCGCTCGTCGGCGGCCGATGGCAGCGCTACGACCCGACCGCTGCGGTCGCGCCGTCGCGCATCGAGGTCGGATTGGGCGCGCTGCCCGCGGGGGAACGCGTGCCGTTCATGGCGCGGCTCGATGCGTCGTGGCTGAAGAGCGTGCAACTCGCATGGGACGCGGTCAACCACGACTGGCACCGCAATGTCATCGACTTCAATTATCAACGGCAGCGCTCGCTCTGGCGCGAATGGCGGCTGGACGGCTTTGCCCCATGGCACGTCGTGGCCATGGGCGCCGCAGCGGTATTCGGCTGGGCGGGCCTCCTCGCCGCGTGGCTCCTGTTTCGGCGCAGGCGGCAGGAACGCGCGCTCGTACTGTGGGACGACCTGTGCCGGCGCCTTGATCGCGCGGGGCTGCCGCGCCACGCCTACGAGGGCCCGATGGCTTTTGCGGAGCGCGCTGCGCAACGCTGGCCGCAATTCGCGATTGCCTTCGCGGCCATCGGCCAGTCGTTCTCGACGTTGCGTTATGGTGAAGCGGGCGCCCCGCGCCAGCGTGATGCGCTGATCGCGACACTCCGGCGCGCGATCGAGGTGCTGCCCGCCCCGGCCGCATTGAGGCAGGCAACGTGACTCAAAATTGGCTGCGCGGACCGATAGCTTTGTCGTGCTCAGTTGGCAAATGAGGCTCGCACCCCGCTGTACGTCTATGTACTATCTCGGGGCTCGCTGCGGGCCTTCGCGCTCTCGGTCCGCTCGCCGGGATTTTGAGAGCGTGTTCCGGCGTTACAGGAGCGCGTCGCGCGTGTAGCCGCGCCGCGCGAGTTTTGCGCGCAGCCGGTCGAGCGCCTCGCCCTGGATCTGCCGCACGCGCTCGCGCGTCACGCCCATTTCCCCTGCCAATTCGTCGAGCGTGGCGACTTCGTTGCCGTTGAGCCCGTAGCGGCGCTCGATCACGCCCCGCTGGCGCGGATTGAGCTCGGCGAGCCAGCCTCCCACGGCCGACTCGATCTCGGCGACGTGCAGCATGAGTTCGGGTGCGCGGGCATCGTCATCGGCCAGGCCGTCGGCGAGCGTCGCGCCGGAATCACGGTCGAGCGGCGCGTCGAGCGACAGCACGTGCTCCTGCAATCGCAACAAGCGCTCGATCTCCGCGATCGGTTTGTCGAGCAGATGGGCGACGTCATCGAGCGTCGCTTCGCGGCCGTCGACCGGCATGTGCGTTTCCAGGTGGCGCAGCGCGCGCAGGACGACATTCAGTTCACGGACGACGTGGGCGGGCACGCGGATCGTGCGCGACTGGTTCAGGATGGCGCGCTCGACCGATTGCCGGATCCACCACGTCGCATAGGTCGTGAACCGGAAACCGCGCTCCGGATCGAACTTCGTCAGCGAATGGATGAGCCCGAGGTTGCCCTCTTCGATCAGATCCGGAAGCGCGACGCCACGATTCGTGTAGTGGCGGGCGATGCTCACGACGAGCCTCAAATTTCGCTCGATCATCGTCTGGCGCGCGGCAAAGTCGCCTTCGCGCACGCTTCGCGAAAGCCGCAACTCCTCTTCCGCGGACAGGAGCGCGTGCTGACCGACGTCATTGAGATAGAGCTGGGTGATGTCGGTGACGAAATCGGCCGACAATCCGGGCGGCGGCTCCGGCAGCGGCAAATCGGCGGAGTAAAGATCGGGCTCCGGCCGCGCCGGCGTTTCTTCCGCGTCGGGCGCGTCGCGCGCGGTGCTTCGCCCATCGCCGCGGGACTCGCGCGGGTTCGCGCTCATCCTGCCGGCAGGTATCGGGCGGGGTCGACCGGCTTGCCCAGCCGCCTTATTTCGAAATGCAGCTTCACCAGGTCGGCGTCGGTGTTGCCCATCTCCGCGATCTTCTGGCCTTTCGTCACCTGCTGGCCTTCCTTCACCAGGATTTCCCGGTTGTGCGCGTAGGCCGACAACCACGTCTTGTTGTGCTTGATGATGACGAGCTTGCCGTAACCGCGCAAACCGGTCCCGACATAGACGACCTTGCCGGCGGCGCTTGCAATGACCGGGTCGCCGGCCCCGCCGGCAATGTCGATGCCCTTGAGATTAGCGGTCTCGGAAAAGCCGGTGACGACCTTGCCTTTCGCGGGCCACGCCCAGTCGAGCTTGTCGTCGTCGTCCAATGGCGTCGCCTGCGGTGGCACCGTTCGCACAACATCGGCTTTCGAGCTGCTCGAGGGTGCCGCCATCGCGACAACTTCGTTGGGCGGTTGCGAGCCGCGGGCGACATCGCGCAGCGCCTGCTCGGAATACGGCTCCTTCAACGCCTTGGGCGAGGACTTGTAATTGTCGGTATTGCGCCCCGCCGCCGACGCCCCGGGCGCCGCACTGACGATCGCGCCACCGGGCGCCGCGGTCGTCACCGGAGGCTGCGTTTTGAGCGGCGTCGTGGTGACGCCTGTCGCCGATGCCGCGGCCGCTTCGCCGGGCGCCGTCACGCGCAGGACTTGACCGGTGAGAATCAGGTTCGGATTCTCGAGGCCGTTCCACGCGGCCAGATCCTTGTAGTCGAGTCCGTGATCGAGCGCGATCTGGTAGAGCGTATCGCCGCGCTTCACCGTGTAGGTCTGCGGCCGCGTTTCTTCGAGCGAGGGCACGGGCGCGAACGCCGCCGCGGGCGGGGGCGGCTTGACGGGCGCCATGCGATCCTCGATCGGCGCCCGCGTGCGCGACGCGCACGCGACCAGCATGAGGCAGAGCACGGCGACCACGCCGAGACGCGTCATCGGTTCGAGATCAAAGGACAGTGTCGGCAACGGGCGCATCGGCGGGGTCATTTTCGCGGTGCGCACGTTACGCTTCAGGCGACACCGGGAAGCAAAGGTACAAATCTTACCGCATCGAGCGTCTGTTCTTTCTGCCCCGTTGGCGTGATTTCGATGACCGTCAGCCGCTGAACGCCGCGCTCGTCGCCGGATTGCGACAAAGGGAGCACCATCCGTCCGCCGATCTTGAGATAGGGCAAGAGCGCCGTCGGAATGTGCGTGGCGCCGGCAGTGACGACGATGGCGTCGACTTCGAGCGGCTCACCCAGATCGTGGCTGCCGTCGCCGTGCTTGAGAGAAACATTCTTGAGCTTCATCGATTGCAGGTGGCGTCGCGCCTTCGCGACGAGGGCGCCGATGCGCTCGACGCTGTAGACGTGCTTTGCCACATGCGCGAGCACCGCCGTCTGGTAGCCGCAGCCGGTGCCGATCTCGAGCACCGAATCGAGGTCGCGACCATTGCGCGCAAGCTCCGTCATTCGTGCAACGATCCACGGCTGCGAGATCGTCTGGCCGTGGCCGATGGGCAGCGGCGCATCGTCATAGGCGCGTATGGCGAGCGCCTCGTCGACGAAAATGTGGCGCGGCACCGCGCTCATCGCCGCCAGGACGACCTCGTCGACGATGCCCTGCTCGCGCAGGCGCTCGATCATGCGCGCGCGGGTTCGCGCCGACGTCATACCGATGCCGTCCTGGTTCATCCCCTCTTCGCCCGCCTCCCTTGCGACGCCGCGCGATGCTAGCTGCCGATCCAGTCCGTGACGTCTGGCATGAGCTCGCGATTCGTGAGATCGATCTGCAGCGGCGTCACCGAGACATGCCCGGCTTCCACCGCGTGAAAATCCGTGCCCTCCCCCGCGTCCGCGGCCGGGCCGGCGGCGCCGACCCAGTACACGGTTTCGCCGCGCGGGCTCTGCGCGCGGATCACATCCTCCGCCTTGTGCCGGCGACCCAGGCGCGTGACGGCGAATCCCTTGCACGACGCGAGCGGAATGTCCGGAACATTGACGTTGAGCAGCCACGCACCCGCCGGTGCGCGCGCGTGGCGTTCGACGAGCTGCACCGCGATGTCGGCGGCGGTTTCGAAATGCCGCGCGGCCTTCGAAGCCAGCGAAATCGCGAACGACGGAATGCCGAGCAGGAAGCCCTCGGTGGCTGCCGCCACGGTGCCCGAATAGATCGTGTCATCGCCCATGTTGGCGCCCAAATTGATGCCCGAGATCACCATGTCCGGCAATTCATCGAGCAATCCCGTGACCGCGAGGTGGACGCAATCGGTCGGCGTGCCATTGACGAAAAGGAAACCGTTGGATGCGCGGCGCACCGTCAGCGGCCGGTCGAGCGTGAGGGAATTGGAGGCGCCGCTGCGGTCGCGTTCGGGCGCGACGACAGTGATGTCGGCCCTGCCCGCAAGCGCGGCCGCGAGACGCTCGATGCCCGGCGCGAAATAGCCGTCGTCGTTGGAAATGAGGATTCGCAATGGGGCGCACACCGCATGCAAATTGTGCATGCGACACGATTTGATTATACCTGCGGAGCTTCCGCCTGCTTCAGTCGCGATCGCGCAGCCCTGCCGCCGACCGTTGGCCGTTTTCAGCGCACCGCGTCGTGCGCCTGGCGGACCGCCTGCGCCAGCACGACCACCGCCGCCGCGTAGAGACGGCTCTTGTTGTAGCGGGTGATCACGTAGAAATTGGGGCACGCGATCCAGTAACTCGCCTGCGGCTCACCGTCCTCCGGCGCTTCCTCGAGCAACAGGAGACCCACCGGCTCGGCACCAAGATCGTCGGGCGCATTTTCTGCGTCGACGCCGTCGGCCTGCCATGCGGTCAAGGGGCGCCGCTCGCTGATGCCGCCATCCAGGCGCCGAAACGCCGCGTCGCGCGACTCCGGAGCAATGCGCGCGGGCAGCAATATCGGCTGGCCGGCGAGCCAATCGTGGCGCGCCAGATAATTCGCAACGCTCCCGATCACGTCCGCGCTGTCGTGCCAGAGGTCGATCCGGCCATCGCCGTCGAAGTCGACCGCAAACTGGCGATAGCTGCCCGGCATGAACTGCGGCATGCCCATGGCGCCGGCGAACGAGCCCTTCGGCGCAAGCGGCGACCAGCGCTGCTCGTGCGCAAGCTGCACGTATTCCCGCAGTTCGCCACGGAAGAACGGCGCGCGGCGCGGGTAATCGAATGCGAGCGTGGCGAGTGCGTCGATGACGCGATACGAGCCTGTGTTCCGGCCGTAGATGGTTTCAACGCCGAGGATGGCGACGATGATCTCGGCCGGAACGCCGTAGTGGGTCTCGGCGCGCGCCAGGTCTCTCTCGTTCGCACGCCAGAATTCGACACCGCCGGCCACCCGATCGAACGCAAGCAGCCGCGGCGCGTACTCGAACCACTTGGGCGGCAAGAGAAGCGGACGGTCCATCGCAGCCACGATCTTCGGCTGGAATTTCGCGGCCGCGAGCCAGCGTTCGACCTGGCCGCGCGGAATGCCCGTCGCGCCGGCGACTTCCGCGGCGAAGGTGCGCACGTCGGCGCGCTGCGCATACGGCACGCGCGCTGACGAGGCGTGCGCCGCGATCGTTCGTTCATCCGCCATGGCCATGGGCGCGGCGAGCATCGCAAACAGTGCAATTGCGCGGTACGACAAGCGTGCAGTCTCGAATGAAACGGATGCGGCCGATGGTATCATCGCTTCGCGTCGCGCCTGCAAAGCTTCACCGCCTCAAAGCGCAACTCTCCATGCACAAGCTCTATCCGTTCGCCCGTCCGTTTTTCTTCGCACTCGATCCGGAAACCGCGCACGATCTCGCGTTCGCAGGCCTTGACGGCGCGGCGCGATTCGGCCTGGCGCAACTCGCCGCGCCACGGCTGCGCAACAGTCCGGTTTCGGTGATGGGGATCACGTTTCCGAATCGCGTCGGCCTGGCCGCGGGCCTCGACAAGAATGCGGCGCATCTTGCGGGGCTCTCGACGTTCGGCTTTGGCTTCCTCGAGGCCGGGACGGTCACGCCGCGCCCGCAGCCGGGCAATCCGAAGCCGCGGATGTGGCGGCTCCCGCAAGCTCGGGCCCTGATCAATCGGCTGGGCTTCAACAACGACGGCGTCGAGCGCTTCCTGGCCAACATCGCGAATTCGTCGTATCGCGGGATCCTGGGAATCAACATCGGCCGCAACTTCGACACGCCCAACGAGCGCGCGGCCGATGACTACGTCGCGTGCTTCAGGGCGGTCTATCCAAAGGCGAGTTACGTCACCGTCAATGTCTCGTCGCCCAATACGGCCGGATTGCGTGACCTGCAGGACGAGGACGCGCTGGCGGCGCTTCTCCGTTCATTGAAGGCGGAACAGCAGAGGCTCTCGCAGCAGCACGGCCGACACGTCCCCATCGTCGTCAAGATCGCGCCCGACCTGTCCGACGACTCGATCGGCGCCATCGCGCGCCTGCTCACGCTTCATCATTGCGACGGCGTGATCGCGACCAACACGACCGTCGCCCGCGATTCAGTCGCGGGGATGCCGCATGCCGACGAGGCCGGCGGTCTTTCGGGAAGCCCATTGCGAGAACGGTCGACCGCCGTGATACGCGCGCTGGCCAAGGCGCTCGACGGCGCGCTGCCGATCATCGGCGTCGGTGGAATCCTGTCAGGCGAAGACGCGCGCGAAAAGGTCGCCGCGGGCGCGTCGCTCGTGCAGATTTATACCGGCCTCATTTATCGCGGACCGGAGTTGGTCGCGGAGTGCGTGGAGGCGCTGGCGCACCCGTAACGCGAGCAGTTGGGCGCCGACGCTTGTGCCACCACTCGGCTCAAAAATGAGCCGCCGGGCGCGAGGACACTTTCTCGCGTCCTGCGGCGTTGAGGGACAACAACCGTGAGTTGAGCGTCGCCGCGGTTCGTTGGGCGGGAATGGCAATGGAAGGCGACGCTCCAACGAACCAAAAGGGGCACAACCTTACTCGGCGGTCGCGACCTGCAGCTTCTCTTCCATTTGCGTCATCATGCTGGTGAACGCGCGGTCGATCAGCGGCTCGGCCTCGACCAAGCGCGCGCTGTCGGCGCGGAAGCGCGTGGCGAGCTCTTCGGCGGTCATCGACAGCGCCTTCTGGCCCTGTCGGTTCGTGAACAGGTATGTGCCGCGCAGTGGGCTCACCCACGCGAGCTTGGCGAAGGCGAGCTGGCCGTCGTCGGCCTCGAACTCGATCCACATTCCGCGCTCCAGGCTGCGGGCTATCTCGAGGTAGTCGTCGTCGATGACCTCGCGTTCCGGCTCGACGGGCTCCGGCACCGCATCCGTCATCGCCTCGGCCAACGCCTCGGCCTTCGCGGCCAGCGTGTCGTTACCCGCAGCCTTGGCCATCTCCGCCTGGGCCTTGGCGGCTTCGGCGACCGCTGCGGTCGGCGAGCGTTCCGCGGCCAGCGACGGCTTCACCGACGCCGCATGCGCCTCGACCAGGTTCGCCATGAAAACTTCGCGTTCGGCGGGAGGCCAACCCTGGCTGTGCATGCCGGCGGAAAGGCGCTTCAGCAACGACGGCAGCAGCGCGACCAGGTGCCGGCGGTCTTCCGGCGTCTTCTTGGGCTGGATGCTCCAGACCAGGTCCTCGAGCGTCGTGACGGCGGAACTCCACGGCTCGCTTTCCTCGCCGTCGTGAAGGTAGATGTGCGACAGCGTGGCTTCCCAGTTCTGCCGCAGGAATGTCGCCAGGAAATTCGGCACCGGGTACTGCTCGATCCGGCGCTCGATCTCGGCCTTTGCGACGGCGGTGGAAATCTGCTGCCGGTCGCGCTGGTTGATTTCCTCGGCCGTCGTCTGGATGTTCGCTTCGGCGGCCTTCTCTTCCTCCGCCAGGAACGCAGCCAGTTCGGCGCGCTCATCGTCGAAGATGGCAAGATCGTCGGCGAAGTCGTCCAGGATCCTGTGGACGATTTGGCTGAGCTTCTTGTACAGCGGATCGTCCTGGCCCATCACCGGCGACCAGCCGAGTCCTGCCTGCGCCAGCGCGTTGACGAGAAGCCGCGACGGATGCGACTTCTTCGCGAAGAACGCCCCGTCGAGCATCGCGGCCTTCAGCACCGGAATCTGCAGGCGCGCGAGCAGGGCCTTGATGCCATCCGGCAGGTCACGCGTCTCGAAGATGAAATCGAACAGCATCGCGACCATCTCGATCGTCATCGCCTCGAGCTGGTTCGCTTTCTTGCCAAGCGGGGAGTCCTGCAGGTCGCGCAGGACGTTGTGCGTTCCCTGCGGAATGCCGGAGAAATCGACGATCGCGCCGCCGACGTCGAAATCGGTCTGCCCGGCCTGCAGTCGTGTCAGCCCTTCATGCAGATCCTGCGTCGAAATGATCGGCTGGCCGGGAACATATCCGGACGGCGTGGGCGACATGGGCGCGAACGCATAGCCATCCTGCGCGGGAGCGGGCGCGTGGATTTGCGGGTAGTCCCCGGCACTCATCGCCGCACCCATCGCTGCGCCGAGCGCACCGCTCATGCCGAACGGCTGCGTGGGCGGCGCCGACGACGGCGTCATGCTGCCGTACATGCGCTTGAACATCGCCATCACGTCGAGTTCGGGCGGCGGCGCGGCGGCCTTCGAGCGTGCCGCTTCGGCGCGTGCATGCTCGCGATCCGCCGCACTTCCGCGATTGAAGACTGTCCGCGGGGCCGGAACGACGTTTGCCTTCGCCAGATGCTGGTTCAGTTCCCCGTAAATCGCGGCAATGTCGCCCATCGGCGCCTGGTTCAATTCCTTGAGGATCTGGAACTTGACGCGCCGATCGGCCTTCACGGTCTTCAGCGCCTCGGCGAACGCATCGACGATCGCCGCAGGAGCGAGCGGATTCGAATCGGTTTCGAGATCGGGCCGGCCGAGAAGATGGCCCAGGCCGCGGTTCAACGCCTGGAGCTCGTCGTACGAAAGGTTCTCGACGATGCGCGTGATGTTTCCTATGAGCACCGACTCGTCCATCGATGACGTCTCGACGAGTGCGAGGTTGGCCGTGTCTGCCTTGGAAAAGTCGGCCTTCTCGGCTGTCCTGCCCGCGATACGGTCGTTGATCATCCTGCGGAGTTGTCGCTCGAACTCGGCCATCAACGCCGGGCGCTCGCCCTTCAGCGTCAGCCGGGCGTCGAGAAAGAGTTGCTGCTCCTCGCGCACATCCGACTTGTTGGCCCGGTCCATGAGCAACTCGCCGACGCGGTCCATCATTTGCGCGAAGGACATCGTCAGGCGCGAGATCGCGAGATCCCGGCAGTCGCCCAGGATTCGGGAAGATTCACGCGGCGTCGCGCGAGGCGCCGCCACCTGGGGTTTGGTCGGAGCGTTCACAGTTCGGATCCGGCTTGTTGTATCGCCTGCCACCGTCATCGGCCTGACCATTCAAGGACTTGGAGCTCGCAGGTCAACGAATCGCGCGATCTATTGACAGACAAGCCCTTACGCAACAAAACCGCGAACTTACTGTAGCACGCCCCCCCAGGGGTCCGCCACTGGGAGCTTGGCGTCCGATGGGCACCTAGGCCTGGCGAATGAGGTCGGCCCACGCCCGCTCGACCCGCTTGAATGACACCGGGATGGGGGTCTTGAGCTCCTGGGCGAAGAGCGAAACGCGGAGCTCCTCCAGAAGCCACCGAAACGCCTCGAGTGCCGGCTCGACACGCCCCGTCTGTCGGTTGCGCTCTGCGCGCTCGCGGTATCGCTGCCATAACGCCGCGACCTGCTCGGCGTGCCGCTCGTCCCGGTCGGGCCTTTCCCCCACTTTGGTGAGACGCCGGTCGAGCGCCTTCAGGTATCGGGGCAGCGACTGCAACGACGCCCATGGCGTGGCCGAGAAGAAGCCTTCGTAGACGAGCGCGTCGCGCTGCGCTTTCACCTGCGCACCGACACGGGAGAGCGCGGGGGGCAGGCTCGAGAGCCGCTGCGCGAGGGACGCGTATTCGGATGCGATCTCGCCCAAGGACCGAAACGCGCCTTCGGCCACGGCGGGCAGCCGTGTCCTCGCCCTCTTCAGCTGTTCGGTGAAGGCGCGTTCGTTGCGAGGGACGGGGTCGTCTCCCAGGAACGCGCGGTCCGCAATGGCCGCCAGGACATCGGCGAGAAGCCGGTCGGTGGCGATCGAAGTCTTCAACTGCAAAGCCGATTGAGTGAATCCCGGTCCGCCTTTGCCGTAGCGCCCGGCCGCGTCCTTGAGCGCGATGCGCAACAGGCGCAAGACGCCTCCGCGCGTCGACGCGTCCGCCGCAGCGCGCGTGTCGAGCATCGCGAGCGAAACACTGTCACCATCGTCGACCAGCGCCGGATAGCCGGTCAGCTTCTGTCCACCGCGCGTGATGGCCAGCGTTTCCGGCAGGTCGCCAAAATCCCAGCGCGTCAGCCCTTTCTTTTCGATGCCTTCGCCGCCGGAGGCAAACGACAATTGCGCGGCCTCCCCCAGTTGCGCCCGCAATGCCGCGAGATCGCGGCCCATCGCCAATTCGCTCCCCGCTGCATCGACGACGCGCACGTTGACGACGAGGTGCGCGGGCATCTCGATGGCGCTGAAGATGTCGTCGGGCAGCACGTCGGAGAGCCGTCGCTGAAGATAACCGCGCAGCGCATCCGGCAAGGACGTCGCGGGGTCGTTTGCGGCCTCGAGGAATGCCGTCACAACTTCCGGCAGAGGGATCAGCCGGTTGCGAAAGCCTTTGGGCAGCGACTTTATGTGGTGCGTGACCTTGTCGCGGATCATGCCCGGCACGAGCCACGTGAGGCGTGCGTCGTCGAGCTGGTTCAAAAGCGACAATGGCGTGGTCAGAGTCAGCCCGTCGAGCGGATGGCCGGGCGCGAAGCGGTACTTGAGCGGCAATCTCGTGCCCGCCATCGGAAGTTCACCGGGAAAAAGGTCCACGGTGACCTGTGCTGCCGCGTGCCGCATCAGGTATTCGCGTGTCAGGAACAAAGCGTGCGGCTCTTTGCTTTCCGCCTGCGCGCGCCATCGCTCGAAGGCGACCAGCGAATGGATATGCGCAGGCACGCGCTCCGCGTAGAACGCCGCGATCGTTTCGTCGTCGACGAGGACGTCCTGGCGCCTCGCCTTGTGCTCGAGCTCCGCAACCTCAGCGATGAGCTTGCGGTTGTGGCCGAGAAAGGCCCCCTTCGTCGCCAGCGTGCCGGGCACGAGCGCCTCGCGGATGAACACGCCGTGCGCCCCCGCGGGGTCGATGGCGCCGAACGAAACCGGTCTTCGCGCAACCAGCGTCAAGCCGTACAGTGAGACACGCTCGCTGGCGATCACTTCGCCCCTTTTTTCCTCCCAGTGCGGCTCGAAATGATCTCGGGTCACGCGGTCGCCTGCGACTTCCTCGATCCACTCCGGCTCGACGCGTGCTGCGCAGCGCGCGAAAAGCCGTGAGGTTTCCGTGAGCTCGGCGGCCAGGATCCACTTGGCGGCGCTGCCACCGCCCTTGCGCGCCAGGCCGGAGCCCGGATGCAGATAGAACTTGAGGCCGCGCGCGCCCAAGTAATAGTCGTCGGCGTCGGCCTTGGCGCCGATGTTGCCGAGGAGCCCCGCGAGCACCGCCTTGTGCAGAACCGCGTAGCGCGCCGCGTCGATCGTCGGCGGAAGTTGCGGCGACCACTTCCAGCCCGCTTCTTCCAGCGTCGCGGCCAGTTGCTGGTGCACGTCGCGCCATTCGCGCAGCCGCAGCCACGAAACGAACTGCGCGCGGCACGCGTCGACGAGCCTGCGGTGCGAGAGTTTCTGTCCCAACGCTTCGCCGAAGAACTCCCACAGCGCGACCAGCGACAGGAAGTCGGAGCGCTCGTCGCGGAAACGCAAGTGCGCCTGGTCCGCAGCCTGCCGGTGCTCCAGCGGCCGCTCGCGCGGATCGGGCACGGCAAGCGCACTCGCAATCACCAGCGCCTCCGGCAGGCATCCCAAGTCGCGCGCCGCGAGTACGATGCGGCCGATGCGCGGGTCGAGCGGCAATCGCGCCAGCTCGCGGCCGAGCGGCGTCAATCGGCGATCGACATCGACGGCGCCCAATTCCTGCAGCAACTGATAGCCGTCGGCGATGGCTCGGGGTCCGGGCGGTTCGACGAACGGGAACGCATCGACGGGGCCTAAGTCGAGCGCGGCCATCCGAAGGATCACCGCTGCGAGCGACGAGCGCAGGATCTCCGGATCGGTGAACTTCGGACGCGCCGCAAAATCGTCGTCGCCGTAGAGCCGAACGCAGACACCATCCTGCACGCGGCCGCAGCGGCCCGCTCGCTGGTCGGCGGCGGCCCGCGAAATCTTTTCGATCTGCAAGAGCGTCGTCTTGTTGCGCACCGAGTAGCGCTTGATGCGCGCGAGCCCCGCGTCGATCACATAGCGGATGCCCGGCACGGTGAGCGAGGTTTCCGCGACGTTGGTCGCGAGCACGATGCGCCGGCCGTTGCCCGGCGTGAAAATCCGCTGCTGTTCGCCCACGGACAGGCGCGCGAACAGCGGCAGGATCTCGACCTGCGCGGCGTAGGGGCGCCGGGCAAGGCCGCGCCGCAGGAGCTCGCCCGTTTCCCGGATTTCGCGCTCGCCCGGCAGGAACACCAGGATGTCGCCCGCCGCTTCGCGCCACAGGCTCTCGGCCGTGTCGACGATCGCCTCTTCCAGGTCCTCCTCATCATCCGCTTCGTTTTGCAGAACGGCGTCGCCCGCGCCCGTCGCCTTCCGCAAAGGCCGATAGCGGACGTCGACCGGGAACACGCGGCCCGACACCTCGATGACCGGTGCGGGCCGTCCTTCAATTCCGAAGTGCGCGGCGAAGCGCTGCGCATCCAGCGTGGCCGACGTGATGACAACCTTCAAATCCCGCCGCGTGCGCAACAACTGCTTGAGATAGCCCAGCAGGAAGTCGATGTTGAGGCTGCGCTCGTGCGCCTCATCCACGATGATCGTGTCGTACGCTTCGAGTTGCCGGTCGCCTTGCGTCTCCGCGAGCAGGATGCCATCCGTCATCAGCTTGATGAACGCATCGGGCTGCGTGTGGTCGGTGAAGCGCACCTTGTAGCCGACGGCGTCGCCCACCGATTGACCGAGCTCCTGCGCGATGCGCGATGCGACCGCGCGCGCGGCGATCCGGCGCGGCTGTGTATGGCCGATGAGGCCGCGCTCGCCCCGGCCCGCCTCGAGGCAGATCTTGGGTAATTGAGTCGTCTTGCCCGAGCCCGTTTCACCGCAGACGATGACCACCGGATGCTCGCGAATCGCCTTCGCGATTTCGTCGGCACGTTGCGCGACCGGCAGGTCCGGCGGGTACGCGAATTCCGGCTTGTTCGAGGCGCGCGCCCGGCATTTGGCGATCGAGCCCTCGAGATCGGCCGCCAGCCGCGACCATTCGGCGTCGGGTGCGTGTCTCGCGTGGGCACGGTCGATCCTCCGCGCAAGGCGCGCGGCGTCGCGCGCCATGACGAGCGGCAGTCGGGCCAGAAGCGAACTGGCGTGCGAGGCGGCAATCGTGCTCATCGGAAGGGTTATCATTATCCCTTGCGAGCGCCGGCCAAGGCGCCGATTTCAATCTGGAGGAACCTCCGATGCTTTCCTATTCCCTGTGGGTATCCCGGCGACTGCTCGTAGCGGCAGCGACTGCCGCGACGCTCGGTGTGGCCGCGATGGCCGCCGACGCGGCCACGCTGCGCTGGGCGGGCCGCGGCGACATGCAGACGACCGATCCGCATTCGCAGAACGAGAACCTCACCAACAACATCAACTTCCTCGTCTACGAAACGCTGGTCGCCCGCGACAAAAAGCTCGGTGTCGTCCCCTGGCTGGCCGAGTCGTGGACGCAGACCAGTCCGACCACGTGGCGCTTCAAGCTGCGCCCGGGCGTGAAATTCCACGACGGCACGCCGTTCACCGCTGACGACGTCGTGTTCAGCTTCGAACGCGCGCGCGCCGACTCGTCGCAGCTGCGCGTGTACGCCAACGCGTCGGGCATACCGAAGAAGATCGACGATCTCACCGTCGAATTCACGACCACCGGCCCCAACCCGATCGAGATCGAGCACGTCCTGACAATCAACATCATGAGCAAGGCATGGTGCGAGAAGAACCGCGCCACCAAGCCGCAGAATTTCACGCAAAAGGAAGAGATGATCACCGCTCGGCAGGCCAACGGCACCGGGCCCTATTCGCTGAAGGCGCGCGAGCCCGACGTCAAGACGGTGCTCGTCAAAAACCCCAACTGGTGGGGCATCAAGGCCGGCCTGTGGGAAGGCAACGCCGACGAGGTGATCTACACGCCGATCGTGTCGGACGCCACCCGCGTCGCAGCGCTCATCTCCGGCGAAGTCGACCTGGTCAACGACCCGCCGCCGCAGGACGTTCCACGGCTGACGCAAACGCCGGGGATCAAGATCCTCGAAGGCATGGAAAACAGGATCGTGTTCATCGGCATGGACCAGTTCCGCGACGAACTGCTGTACTCCAACGTCAAGGGCAAGAACCCGCTCAAGGACAAGCGCGTGCGCGAGGCGCTTTACTCTGCGATCGACATCGAGGCCATCAAGAAGAACACGATGCGCGGCCTGTCGGCGCCGTCCGGTGCGATGACACCCTCTCCGGTGGCGACAACGCCGGAAGTCGAGAAGCGCCTGCCCTACGACAAGGACCGCGCGAAGAAGCTGCTGGCCGACGCCGGTTATCCGAACGGCTTCGAGATAACGCTCGACTGCCCGAACAACCGCTACATCAACGACGAAAAAATCTGCCAGGCGCTGGCGGCGATGTGGTCGCAGGTCGGCGTCAACACCAAAGTCAACACGATGCCCCGCGCGGTCTATTTTCCCAAGCTCGAAAAGAACGACACCAGCCTGTACATGCTGGGGTGGGGCGGCGGCGCGACCGACGCGGTCTTCATCCTGCAGCCCGTGCTGGCCACCAAGAACGGCAAGGGGGACGGCGATTACAACTACGGCCGGTATTCCAACGCGAAACTCGACGAGTTGCTCGCCAAGATCAAGGTCGACATGAACGCGGACCAGAGGTTTTCGGAAATCCAGGCGGCGCTGCTCGCGCACAACGCCGAAGTCAACCACATTCCGCTGCACCGGCAGGTGATCCCATGGGCGGCGCGAAGCAACGTCACAGCGGTGCATCGCGCCGACAATCAGGTCATTCCGATCTGGGTCACGGTGCAGTAGCGGGGACGAGCGGCCGCGCGATGTAACGCGTCAGCACGACAGTCAGCGCCGCCATCACCACGGCGCCCACCGCGAAGCGGATCCACGCATCGGGCGTTCCCTCGAGCGCCGCGTCGCGGGCCGCTTCGAGCACCATCCCCGTCGCCAGAAACGCGGGGACGGCGCAGAGGTCGTAGCGCAGGACGCGCCATAGGAGCACGAAGGTCACGAGGCCCTTGACGATGCCGCGCACCAGGGCCGCCAGCGGCTCGCCACCCCCCGAAACGGCCGCGGCGAAAGAGATCAGCACGAGGAGCAGCGCGGCCAGCCACAGGCGCCTCGTCCAGCGATGTGTTGCGCGGTCGAGCAGGTAGAGCACGAACAGTGCGGCGCCGCTCGCCGCGATCAATCCGAGCGGATCGACGAGCGCGCCTGCGATTGGCCACATGAGCTCCGCCATCTTGTATGCGGGCCACAGCGGCGCTTCGCGCGGAGCGAGCGCTGCCGACGCCGCTGCCAATCCCGCGACAGCAAGCGCCACGGCGACACCGATGGCCCACGCCGGCAAGCGCGATGGCGGCCGCAGTCGCACCTGCGATCGCGCGTACCACGATCCCACGCCTGTCAGAAGACCCACGAGCCCCGCGGCGACCAGCGCGGCCACCAGCCCGCCGACCAGCATCGTCGCTACCTGTGAAGTGACCGGTTCCGCTGTGTTCAATTGCATCGCGAATTGCGGCCACCCGTTCGCGAGGTCGAATGCCGCTGCCACGAACACGATCGCCGCGACCCAATGCAGCGCGCGCTTGTCGCAGTGGCCGCGGCTCCAGCTGATCACCGCGTACACCAGCGCAGCGAGTGCGCCGAGCGCGATGGCGAAGACGCCTGCGTACTTGACGGCCTGAAGGCGATTGCCGCGCTCGGTCTCGTCGCGCTGCCACGCTTCCGGCACGAAGACGCCGCGGCCGGCGGCGACGACCTCGTTGCCGGCGACGGCGACCTGGACGCGCGCCTCCCCGTCCTTGCCCACGAAGACGTTCGGGTCGGCGAACACGAACGTCCAATCGCCGCGAGCGTCGTGTCTTGTCTCATCCGCGGTGCGCAATTGCAGCAGCCCCGGATCGAGCCCGAACTGTTCGTGGATGACCTGCCGCGCAACGGCGAGCGCCGCGTCGCGATCGAGGTTCGCCCCCGGCGCCGCTTCGGGAAGACGATGCTGGACCTGCCGGATCTCTCCGTCGCCGACCACTGTGACACGCCATTCCTCAGCGCGCAGAGCGACGTCGCCGTCGAAGCGCGCAAAACGAACTTCCCACATCGGCGGCGCCAGCGTCTTGCCGGCGAGTTCGCGATACGCCTGCTCACCCGCTTCGCGCCATACGAATCGATGCCAGAGGCTTTGCCCGGGTTCGCCGGCCGAGAGGACAACGTCCGAATAGCGCTGCCAGTCCGGCCCCAATTTGACGCCGCGATTGGCAAGCGCGGTGATCGCCTGGCTCTCAGCGCCCGCTCGATCGATCCGCAATGCGGGAACGTCGGGCGTAAAGGGTGTGCACGCGAACCACGCGACCGCACCCGCCGCCGCGAGCCACGGCAACGCGCGTTGCAGCACATCGCCGTGCGTGTCCGCCGCATGCGATTGATCGTGACCGATGGCCGCTTTCGCAGCGGGGACGACGGGTTGCCAGGCGCCATTCCATAACGTGGCGGGCAATTCGCGGAAGGCGCCGGCTTGAGTGCGTCGGAAAGCGACCACGGCGATCGGAAACGCGGCGGCCGCGATCACGAGTGCGCGTTGCGTCCATGCGCCGGGCGCGTCGACTAAAAAAAGCGGAATCGACATCAGTGAAAGGTCGAAGAGCGCGTGCAGCAGGATCGTCGGCAGCAGGCCGAAGCGAAGGAAGATGAGCGCCCACAATGTTGCCGGCAGCAGCAGTTCGACCAGCCGCGAATAGGAAGGAAGCCCCGGATAATTGGCGTGAGCGCCGGCGAAGACGACGGCCTGCAGGACGACCGCGATCGCTACCCCCAGCCCGCGCCGGCCGAAATGCGCACCGATCAGCGCGCCCAGCGCCAGCGGAATGGCGCGAAACACGCATTCCTCCATGAATCCCGCCTGCAATGACGTGGCGATGGGCGCGAGCGCAGGCACCGCCGACGAAAGCACATTGGGATCGGCGAGCGACTCGGACGGCTGCCACCAGCCAAGCCACTGATTGGTCCCGTAGTAGAACAGCGAAATCAGCGCGAGCTCGACGGGGACGAAAAGATAACCGCCGGCGGTCCGGCCCGCGACCTGCCGGCTCGCCCCAGCTTCGCGCGACCACAGGCGCCAGAGTTGCGGCTGGTGCGGGAACGCGCGCCGCGTCAGGCTCTCGGCCGCCATGAACGCGAGGCCGTACCCGAGCGTTCCACCGAGCAATGCGAGCACGGCCAGCGCGACCTGCTGCGTCCAGAATGTGCCCACCGTTTCGGCGGTGTCGAAGTTGAACCACGCTGCGGGGGCTCCCGCCAGAACGCTCAACGCCATCAGCCCGCCGACGATGGCTCCGGCCACGAGCGCGGGCCGCCACGAAAGCCAATGCAAGCGCATGAGCCACAGGACGGCGATGATGCATCCGCCCAGACCATACAGCGCCCCCGCCGCTATGCCGGCAAAACCGGCGATCGTGTTGTTCGCGCTGCGCAACTCGACGAAGCGGCGCTCGAATTTTTCCGGCACGTGCACGTAGGGCAGAATGCCCGTCAATTCGTCGCCGGTGACCGTGAGCCGCAGCCGGATGCGGGCTTCGGCAAGCCTGTCGTCGCGCTCGAACACGAACTGGTGATCGACGCGCCCGGTGGGCCGCGTCTCCTGCGATTGTTCGAGCAGATGATAAGGCGCGAGCTCGACGCTCCAGTCGTCGTGCGCGCGCGTTCGCGCCAGTTCAAGCGCGGCCACCGCGTCCAGTGCCTTGGTCTCGGCATCACGGACATAGGTTTCCGGCACGCGGCGCGTGAAGCCGTCGAGCGCGCCGTCGGGACGAAAGCGCAACGTCGCCTCGTCGACGGTGCCCGGCTTGAACAGCCGCACTTCCCACCAGTACGGCGAATAGGCGGTCCCGGCGACCACTTGCGCAAACGCGGCCTTGCCTCCGCCTTCGAGCTCGATGTAGTTCTGCGCGGATTCGTCATCCTGGAACCGCACGGCGGCGCGCGCGATCTCCGGGACGAGCGCATGTTCCTTGGCGAGCGCCTCGGCTTTCGCAGCGGCTTCGGTCCATGTCAGCTTGATATCCAGATTGACCAGCGGAATGGCGAGCGGAAACAAGCGCCACGCCAGCGCGAGGGAAAAGAGCGCAACAGCGATGTACGCGATCCAGAATGCCGGCCTGCGCGTGATGCCCGTCATGGTTTTCGCTGCTCGATGACGCCGTCGGCGGCGAGCCGGGAGACGGCCGCATCGGAGAGCGCGAGGCGCTCGCGCAGCACTCGCACCGTATGCTCGCCGAGCAGTGGCGGCGGCAACTCCGTTTGAAGTGGCGTACGCGACATCCTGACCGGAACGTTCACCAGCGGAACGCGGCCCGCGAGCGGGTGCGGCAGGTCGAGCTGCATGCCGCGCGAGCGCAATTGCGGATCGGCGAACACCTGGTCCAGCTTGTTGATCGGCCCGCACGGGACGCCGACGGCCTCGAGTGCGGCGAGCCAATCGTGTTGCGAACGCTTTACGACGACGTCTGCGATCATGGGCACGAGTATCGCGCGATGACGGACGCGGTTTTCGTTGCGCGCGAAGCGCTCGTCGCGCGCCCAGTCGGCGCGGCCGGCGACTTCGCAGAATTTCGCGAACTGGGAATCGTTGCCGACCGCGACGATCAGATGGCCGTCGGCGCACGCGAAAACCTGGTACGGGACGATGTTCTGGTGCGCGTTGCCCGCGCGGCCCGGCGGTGTGCCGGACACGAGATGATTCATCCCCATCACCGCCATCATCGCGACGGCAGAATCGAAGAGCGCAAGATCGAGCCACTGGCCTTCGCCTGTGCGGTCGCGATGCGCGAGCGCCGCGAGGATCGCCACCGCCGCATACATGCCGGTCATGAGGTCGGTGATCGCGACACCGGCCTTTTGCGGGCCGCCGCCGGGCAGGTCATCGCGTTCGCCGGTGACGCTCATGAATCCGCTCATGCCCTGGATGATGAAGTCGTAGCCGGCGCGATCGGCATAAGGGCCGTCTTGTCCGAATCCGGTGATCGACGCATACACGAGACGCGGATTCAACGTTGCAATGTTCGGGTAGTCGAGGCCGTATTTGGCGAGGCCGCCCAATTTGAAGTTCTCGACGAGCACATCGGCCTGCAATGCAAGGTCGCGGACGAGGCGTTGGCCCTCCGGCCGCGTGAAGTCGACCGCGACGGAAAGCTTGCCGCGGTTGCACGCGAGGTAGTAGGCGGCTTCCGACGTGTCGCGGCCTTGCGCATCCTTGAGGAACGGCGGTCCCCACGCGCGCGTGTCATCACCTGTCCCGGGCCGCTCGACCTTGATCACCGTCGCGCCGAGGTCGGCGAGCAGTTGCGTGCACCACGGGCCGGCGAGCACGCGCGACAGGTCGAGGATGGTTAGATGGGAGAGCGGGCCAGACATGGAAATGACGGCGAAGGCGCGGAAAACGCCGTCGCCACGCCACTGATTCTACCCACCGGAAAGCGAAGGCGCCGGAGACTTGCGATCAGTCGAGCGCCTTGGCGATGTCCTCGACGACCTTCTTCGCGTCGCCGAACACCATCATCGTCTTGTCGTCGTAGAAGAGCGGATTGTCGAGGCCCGCGTAGCCGGTGGCCATCGAGCGCTTGTTGACGATGATCGTGCGCGCCTTGTGCGCCTCGAGGATCGGCATCCCGTAGATCGGGCTGCCCTTCACTTCCGCGAGCGGATTGACGACGTCGTTGGCGCCCAGCACCAGCACCACGTCGGTCGAGCCGAAGTCGCTGTTGATGTCCTCCATCTCGAACACCTGGTCGTACGGCACTTCGGCCTCGGCCAGCAGGACGTTCATGTGGCCCGGCATGCGCCCGGCGACCGGATGGATCGCGTAGCGGACGTTGATGCCTTTATGGCGCAGCTTGTCGGCCATTTCCTTGACCGAGTGCTGCGCGCGCGCCACCGCGAGGCCGTAACCCGGCACGATGATGACCGAATCCGCGTTGCCCAGCATGAACGCGACGTCGTCGGGCGATCCCGATTTCGCCGTCTTCTTTCCGGCGTCCTCGGTGACGGTGCCGCCTTCCGCGCCGAAGCCGCCGAGGATCACGCTGAAGAACGACCGGTTCATCGCCTTGCACATGATGTACGAGAGGATCGCGCCGCTCGACCCGACCAGCGACCCGGAGATGATCAGCATCGGGTTGTTGAGCGAAAAGCCGATGCCCGCGGCCGCCCAGCCGGAATAACTGTTCAGCATCGAGATCACGACCGGCATGTCGGCGCCGCCGATCGGAATGATGATCAGAAAGCCCAGCAGGAAGGCGAGCGCCGTCATGACGAGGTAAGGCAGCCACTTGCTGTCGCCGGACAGGAAAAACCAGATGCCGAAGCCGATCATCGCAATGCCGATGGCGAGATTCAGCATATGTTGTCCGGCGAACACCACCGGCGCGCTCTTGATGCGCCCCGACAGCTTTCCGAACGCGATCACCGAGCCCGAGAACGTGATCGCGCCGATGAACGTGCCGATGAAGAGCTCGAGCTTGTTGCCCATCGGAATGGGATCGTTCAACCCAAGTGCCGTCGGATTGTTGACGGCCGCCACGGCGATCAGGACCGCCGCCATGCCGACCAGCGAGTGGAAGGCCGCAACCAGCTCGGGCATCTGCGTCATCTGCACGCGGCGCGCGATGACCGCGCCGATCGCGCCGCCGACGACGATGCCGGCGAGGATCATCCCCACGTTCTTAGTGTGCGAGTAGACGAGCGCCAACGTGACCACGACGGCGATGGCCATGCCGGCGATGCCGAGCGCATTGCCGCGCCGGGCGGTCGTCGGGTGCGACAGCCCCTTCAATGCGAAGATGAAGAAGATCGACGCGACGAGATACCAGAGGGCGACCTGATTGGGGCTCATCACTGTTTCTCGGAAGGCGCGGCCTTCGGCTCTTTTTTCCTGAACATCTCGAGCATCCGCTGCGTGACCAGGAAGCCGCCGAACGCGTTGATGGCCGCCATCGTGACCGCGGCGACGCCCACCCAGCCGCCCCAGTCGAACACCGCGGGTCCCGCAGCCAGCATTGCACCGACGAGGATGATCGCCGAGATCGCGTTGGTGACCGACATGAGCGGCGTATGCAGCGCCGGCGTCACGTTCCAGACGACGTGATAGCCGACAAAGATCGCGAGCACGAACACGATCAGGTTGATGACGGAAGGATCAGGGGCGCTCATTTCATTTTCCTCATTTCTTCACCACGGGGCGGCCGGCATCGCAGACGAGCGTCGCCTGCACGATTTCGTCGTCGCGCGCCAATGCGAAGTCGCCCGTTTTCAAGTTGAGCGACAGTGCGAGAAAGTTGAGCACGTTGCGCGCATACAGCGCCGAGGCGTCGGTCGCGACCAGCGCGGGAAGGTTGGCCGTGCCGACGATCTTCACGCCGTTCTTCACGACGACCGCACCGGCTTCCGAACCTTCGACGTTGCCGCCCTGCTCCACGGCGAGGTCGACGATGACCGCGCCAGGCTTCATCGCGGCGACGGTCGCGGCCCTGATCAGCTTCGGCGCCGGACGGCCCGGGATCAGCGCCGTCGTCACGACGATGTCCATCGCCTTGCACCGCTCGTGGATGATCTCGGCCTGGCGCTGCATCCACTCCGGCGGCATCGGGCGCGCGTAGCCGCCCACGCCTTCGGCGATCTTGCGCTCCTCGTCGTTCGCATAGGGCACGTCGACGAACTTCGCCCCCAGCGATTCGACCTGCTCCTTAACCGCGGGCCGCACGTCGGAGGCCTCGATCACGGCGCCCAGCCGCTTGGCGGTGGCAATCGCCTGCAATCCCGCCACGCCGACGCCCATGATCAGCACGCGCGCGGCTTTGACCGTTCCGGCCGCCGTCATCAGCATCGGAACGAACTTGTTGTATTCGTTGGCGGCGATGATGATCGCCTTGTAGCCGGCGATGTTGGCCTGCGACGACAGGACGTCCATCGACTGTGCGCGCGAAATGCGCGGCAGCGATTCGAGCGCGAATCCGGTGACGCCGGTCGCGGCGCAGGCCTCGACCCCGGCAGTGTCGAAGGGATTGAGGAGTCCGATAAGGGTCGCGCCGCGCTTCAACTGCGGCAGCTCGCCTTCCGTCGGCGCGCGCACCTTGAGCACGAGGTCGGCGGAGAGCGCATCGGCCGCACTTCCGAGCGTCGCGCCCGCCGCCGTGTACTCGGCGTCCGGAATGTTGGAGCCGGCTCCCGCACCGCTCTCGACGACGATCGTGTGCTTGCCGCTGGCGGCCAGCTTCTTGACCGTCTCAGGCGTCGCGGCGACGCGCGTCTCGCCCGGGCGGGTTTCGCGTGGTATGCCGATCAACATGGAAAAATCCCCTGCAGTGCGCCGCGCCGGTGGCTGGCGGCCGGCTACGTTCTCAGTTATTCGCCCGGTATGTTACACCGCGTCGGCAATGGCTTTCCCGAGATCGGACGTGCTCGCGCGGCCGCCCAAATCGGGTGTGCGCGGCGAATCGCCGTCGGCCAACACGCGCTCGATCGCCGCGACCACGGCGCTCGCCGCATCGTTGTGGCCCAGAAATTCGAGCATCAGCGCCCCCGACCAGATCTGGCCGATTGGATTTGCAATACCTTTTCCGGCGATGTCGGGCGCCGAGCCATGCACGGGCTCGAACAGCGACGGAAACGTGCGCTCGGGGTTCAGGTTGGCCGACGGCGCGATGCCGATCGTTCCACACACCGCGGGCCCCAAATCGGACAGGATGTCGCCGAAGAGATTGGAGCCGACGACGACGTCGAAGCGCTCGGGCCTTTGGACGAAATGCGCGCTCAGGATGTCGATGTGGAACGCGTCGGTCCGGATGTCCGGATACGCCTTTGCCATTTCCCGAAATCGTTCGTCCCAATACGGCATCGTGATCGATATGCCGTTCGACTTCGTCGCTGACGTGACGTGCTTTTCCGGGCGCGTCCGCGCGAGCTCGAACGCGAATTTCATGATGCGGTCGACACCCTTGCGCGTGAACACCGTCTCCTGGAACACCGTCTCGCGCTCCGTACCCTCGAACATCCTGCCGCCGACCGACGAATATTCGCCTTCGGTATTTTCGCGCACGACGACGAAGTCGATATCGCCAGGCTTGCGGTTTGCGAGCGGCGAAGGGATGCCGGGCATGAGCTTGCACGGGCGCAGGTTCACGTACTGGTCGAAGCGGCGGCGGAACTGGATCAGCGATCCCCAGAGCGACACGTGGTCGGGCACCGTTGCCGGCCAGCCGACCGCGCCATAGAAGATCGCCTCGAACCCGTGCAGCTGTTGCAACCAATCCTCGGGCATCATCCGGCCGTGCTTCGCGTAGTAATCGCAGCTCCAATCGAAGTGCGTGAATGCGAAGTCGATGGAGAATTTGCGCGCGACCGCCTCGAGCACGCGCAAGCCCTCGGGCACGACTTCCTTGCCGATCCCGTCGCCGGGCATCACCGCAATACGATGTTTGCTCTCCGGATGCGTCGCCACCGAACCCTCCTTCGCAATGGCAAATTCTAGCAGCAGGCCCTTAAGCCAAATGGCCGATGGGCGCCTCGTGGAGGTTTTCGTAATATCGGCGTAGCGGGCCATCGGAGCCGGCTCTTTGGTGGAGGTGTCATGAGCGAGCGCAACTACTGGATCGGTGTCGTCTCGAAGGACCATGTCGCCTTGGGTGTGGCCGGCGGCTTTACGCAGCTGAACCATGGCAAGGCCGGGCCGCTCGAGCGGATGCGCGCGGGCGATGGCTTCGCGTTCTATTCGCCGCGCACCGCGTATCCGGACGGGGCGCCGCTGCAGGCCTTCACGGCGATCGGCCGCATTCGCGACGGCAACGTTTATCAAGCCGCGCAGGGAATGCCGGGCACTGAGGTGAGCACGGAGGGTCGCATCGATGACTTCAAGCCGTTTCGCCTCAACGTCGATTATTTCCCGGCCAGCGATGCCCCGATCAAGCCGCTGATCGACGATCTGTCTTTCATTCGCAGCAAGATGCACTGGGGCGCGGCGTTTCGCTTCGGTTATCTGCGCGTGCCGGAGGCCGATTTCGCGAAAATCGCCGCCGCGATGGGCCGCGATTTCGCCACCGACTTCGACGCGATGGCTGAAACGACCTGACGTCGCTCATTCCGGTCGCTACCGGGCGCGACAAGACGCCGCGTTTGCCTTATTCTTATGATTGCTGTCCTATCGAGCCGGCGCGATGCCGGCTCTTCTGTTACGAAGCCCGATTCCTTCGTCCCGCAAATGACCCTCTCCGCTCCCGACGCGCGCCATCGTCGCGCCATCGTGTACATGATCGTCGCCGCAATTTGCTGGTCGTCGGGCGGCATCCTCGTCCGCCAGTTGTCGATCACCAACGCGTGGGAAATCGTGTTCTGGCGGTCACTGTTCATGGCGGCGTTCGTCGCGGGCGTCCTGGTCGTAATGCACGGGCGCGCGATGCCCCGCGTCGTGGTCGCGGTCGGCCGGCCCGGCCTCCTCTCCGGGCTGTTTCTCGCCGGCACGTTCTTTTTTTTCATCGCGTCGCTGACGCATACGACGGTCGCCAACACATTCGTTCTGATGAGCGTCTCGCCGTTCCTGATGGCCATTTCGGGCCGGCTGGTGCTGAAGGAGCCGGTGCCGTCACGCACCTGGGTGGCGATGGCGGCCGCATTCGCGGGCATCGTCGTCATGTTCGGCGACGCGGTCGATTCGGGGCGCCTCCTCGGCAATATGCTCGCCTTCGGCGTATCCATATGCTTTGCGGCGCAGGTCACGGTGCTGCGCAAATTTCACGCGACCGTCGACATGCTTCCGCAAGTGATGATCGCCGGCTTGTGGACGCTCGTTCCGGCGTTCATCGCTGCGGGTCCGTTCACGGCCACGCCGCGCGACATCGCGATTCTCGCGTTCATGGGATCGGTGCAACTCGGCGCGGGGTGCCTGCTCGCAACGGCCGCGTCGCGCAGCCTCACCGCAACGCAGATCGGCTTGCTCGCGCTGCTCGAGCCGATCATCGGTCCGCTCTGGGTCTGGTTCCTCATGGGCGAGAATCCCGGCGGCAACGCGTTGTTCGGCGGCGCCATCGTGCTCGGCGCCGTCATCGCCAACGAAGCGTTTGCGGCGTGGCGCGGCCGCGATCCGGTGCTGCACGAACCCGCCCCCGGACCGTGATTGCGGACACGTGCGCCGTCACGGTGCGGGCCATTCAAGCGCGCCGACCGTCATTGCGCTATGATGCGCGCCTGAACGATTCCAAGTGTCGCATCGATGAAGCAGACTTTCCTGGACTTCGAGCAACCGATCGCCGAGTTGCAGCAGAAAATCGACGAACTGCGGTTCGTGCACGAGGATTCCGCTGTCGACATTTCCGATGAGATTTCGCGGCTCGCCAAGAAAAGCCAGCAGCTCACGAAGGACATCTACAGCAAGCTCTCGTCGTGGCAGATCGCCCAGGTCGCGCGCCATCCGCAGCGGCCGTACACGCAGGATTACATCGACGGCATGTTCAGCGGATTCCGCGAACTGCACGGCGATCGCACGTACGCGGACGACCCCGCGATCATCGGCGGCCTCGCGCGCTTCAACGGCCAGCCCTGCATGGTGATCGGGCACCAGAAAGGCCGCGACACCAAGGAAAAAATCCATCGCAATTTCGGCATGCCGCGGCCGGAAGGCTACCGCAAGGCGTTGCGGCTCATGAAGCTCGCCGAAAAATTCGGGCTGCCGTTGTTCACGTTCGTCGACACGCCTGGCGCGTATCCCGGCATCGGCGCCGAGGAACGCGGACAGTCGGAGGCGATCGGCCGCAATCTGTACGAAATGGCCGGGCTGCGCATTCCGATCGTCGCCACGGTGATCGGCGAAGGCGGCTCGGGCGGGGCGCTGGCCATCGCCATCGGCGACGTCACGCTGATGCTGCAGTACGCGACCTATTCGGTGATCTCACCCGAAGGCTGCGCGTCGATCCTCTGGAAATCGGCCGAGCACGCCGCGGAGGCTGCGGAAACACTTGGCATCACGTCCGCGCGGCTGAAGCAGCTGGGCCTCATCGACAAGGTGGTGACCGAACCTTTGGGCGGCGCGCATCGCGACCACGCCGCAATGATGATCTCGCTCAAGAAGGCCATGACCGAGGCGATGCGCAATTTGCAGGAGCAGACGATCGACGCCATGCTGGAAACGCGCGAGGACAAGATCCTGGCCTACGGCAAGTTCAAGGAGATTGCCGCCGGCTAGTCTTTTCCGGAAGCTCTTGGCCAAGCGCGGCAAACCTGACCCATGCGGCGCGAACCCGATGACGCGATCGGCATCGTGCACGGGGCCGTTCGCGTTTCGCTCGATATGCACGTACCGCCCGGCGTACCGCTGGCGGTGGGATTTTCCGGTGGCCGCGATTCGGCGGTGCTCCTCGATGGCCTGGCGACGATCGCGCCTTCGCGCGGCCATACGCTGGCCGCGATTCACGTCCACCACGGATTGTCGGCCAACGCCGATGCCTGGGCGCACCTTTGCGCAGCGCGATGCGCGGAACTCGGCGTCGCGTGCGTTGTGCGCCGTGTCGATGTTGCCCGTCAGCCCCGCGCAAGCCTCGAGGCGCTGGCCCGCCGCGCGCGCTATGACGCGCTTTCGCAGGCCGCGCGCGAGATCGGTGCGTCCATCGTCGCGCTCGCGCACCATCGCGATGACCAATTGGAGACGCTGCTGCTGCAGTTGCTGCGCGGCGCGGGTCCGCACGGGCTTGCGGCCATGCCCGCCGAGCGCAGCGATACCACGGGCGTCGTCTGGTGGCGCCCGCTGCTGCAGATTCCGCGCGCAACGATCGATGCCTATGCCCGTGACCGGGCGCTCGCGTGGATCGACGACGAAAGCAACGCCGACACACGCCACGCGCGCAACGCCGTGCGCCAATCGGTCCTGCCCGCGTTGCGTGCAGTGGCGCCGCAGGCGGACGCAACACTTGCCCGCGCGATCGCGCTTCAGGCCGAAGCCGCACGCCTGCTCGACGAGTTGGCGCAAGCCGATGCGGCGACCGCGATCGACGGCGCCACGCTCAGTAGTGACGCACTGGCGGGCCTCACACCGCACCGCGCGCGCAACCTGTTGCGGTGGTTCCTGCGCTGCCGCGGCCTCCCCGCGCCGTCGTCGGCGCGGCTCGCTGCAATGCTCGATCAGCTTCGCGGCGCGCGCGGGGATTCCACGATTCGCCTCGCCCACGCCGGAATCGAAATCGGCGTTCATCGCGGCAGAATTACGCTGCACACCACACCAACGCCGCACTTCGACGTGGCGTGGGGCGGTGAACCCGCGCTCGCACTTGCGCACGGCACGCTGATCTTCGGCCGCTCGGCGGGCGTCGGCATCGACGAAAAGCGGCTGACGGGCGCGCCGGTGCGCATCCGGTCACGTGTGGGTGGTGAGCGGTTTCAGTTAGCGCCTGACCGGCCGCGCCGGGCGCTCAAGGCCATCCTGCACGATGCCGGCATTCCCGCCTGGGAACGCGGCGGATTGCCGCTCCTCTTTTGCGGCGAAACGCTGGTTGCCGTCGCGGGCGTCGGCATCGACCCCGCTTTCCAGACGGCGCCGGGCGAGCCGGGTGTGACCGTCGACTGGCATCCGAAGGGCACTTGATGTTGCCCATCTGATCCAGTCTCCTTGATCCTGCGCAACACGCGCCACGGCCGGGCCAGTTGACAATGGCGGCAGGTCAAATGCCTAATGCCGCGACAACGGCGCCACAACGCATGGCGTCAAGGCTGATCGGCCTTTC
>Ga0070708_100000053_pt1 | contig 77258 bp, 74 predicted proteins | sample KBSK5503metaG_FD_65469 | JGI IMG/M metagenome (GOLD analysis project Ga0070708, IMG submission 65469) | Corn, switchgrass and miscanthus rhizosphere microbial communities from Kellogg Biological Station, Michigan, USA - KBS K5-50-3 metaG | ecosystem: Host-associated > Plants > Roots >... | reverse complement strand
GCGCCAACGCTCGAGGAGTAGCCAATCTGGATGGTATGAGCCAAATGACCGCTGTTGGGGCGCACGACGCATCGCGAAAAGGCCTAACGAACCAAGCTAACCGGCGGCCCGCTGCGCGGGCGCAGCCCCGCACGCGGGACGTCCGCGTTGAGCGACAGGTTAGGCCGCACAACGAGGCGTTTCATTGATTGCTCCGAAATGAGCGGATGCCAACGACCAATGTGCCCAGGACGAACCACGCCACGATAGCCAAGACAATAAACGCACCAACCACGTTGTGTCCGCAATACGCGACAAAGGGAGGATTTCTACCGATGCAGCCAAACTGTACCAAGACATAGGCCACGGCAACTCCGGCGAACAATAGGGCGGCAATTGTGATGACGGCACGGAGCATGCTGAGTGCGGCCTAACTGGAAGTAGAGCACCTAAATGACGGAAAAGGAAACGTCAATAGGCCATATGGATGATTGCGGAAGGAGTAATTAATGCCAAGAATCAACGGGGAGTTATCCAATTGAGGGACCTAATGGGTTTGCGCCGTGTATATCTCCGAAGCCCCCGATACACCCCGCCTGCTCGACCGCGTTCACGACATCATCCGCCGCAAGCACTACAGCATCCGGACGGAGCAGGCTTACGTCGATTGGATTAAACGCTTCATTTTCTTCCACGACAAGCAGCATCCGACGAATCTCGGGGCGACGGAGGTCGAGGCCTTCCTCACCTACCTTGCGGTGGAACGGGATGTTTCCGCTGCAACGCAGAACCAGGCGCAGTCGGCACTGCTCTTTCTCTATCGCGAAGTCCTCGGCGTCGATTTGCCGTGGCTCGACAACGTCGAGCGGGCCAAGCGGCCGATCAAGCTTCCCGTGGTTCTGACGGTCGACGAGGTCGTGCGCATTCTCGAGCGTCTGACCGGAACGCACCGGCTGATTGGCCGCCTCATGTATGGCACCGGGCTGCGCATCCTGGAGGCCCTGCGGTTGCGCGTAAAAGATGTCGACTTCCAGCGGCGCGAGGTCCTGGTGCGCGATGGCAAGGGATTCAAGGATCGAATAACGGTGCTTCCGCGCGGATTGATGCGGCCGCTGCACACGCATCTGAAAGAAGTCGCCATCACGCATCAACAGGATCTTGAAGACGGCTTTGGCGCGGTGTGGATGCCGTATGCGTTGGCGCGAAAATTTCCGGCGGCGCCGCAGGAATGGGCATGGCAGTACGTGTTTCCCGCCGATCGCCTGTCGAAAGATCCCCGGGGCGGCGTGGTGCGCCGTCATCACATCGGGGACCAATCGTTTCAGCGCGCGATGCGCCAGGCGGTGCAGGATGCCGGCATCCATAAACTCGCTACGCCGCACACGCTGCGCCATTCGTTCGCCACGCACCTGCTCGAATCGGGCTACGACATCCGCACGGTGCAGGAACTGCTCGGCCACACCAACGTGAGCACGACGATGATCTACACGCACGTGCTCAACCGTGGCGGTCGCGGCGTCGTCAGCCCGCTCGACCGCCTTTAGCCGCACGCGCGACGCGCGCTTCCCACAAGTCTTCCAGCGCATCGGCCAGCGTCGAGGGAACACGCACACCGGACGAGCGCACGCCCCAGCGAAATCGCGCGAACGGGCGCGCGGCCAAGTCGTCGTAAGTCACCGGCGGCAGCGTGTGCAGCTCCTCCAAGCGCAGCGTCAGGCGTTGCTGGATGGCGCCGGTGGCGGCTTTTTCCGGACGCCAATGCGCTGTCGGGACCGGTGCGGTGAGCGTATGTCCGGCGCCGAAAATGCCCTTGGGCGGCACGCCCACGCGAACCAGGAACGCGCGGCTCCCGATCTCGATATTGCGGACGCGTCCGGAATTCCACTCGGTATCGAAATGGCCGCGGCGGCGGAGCTGCCGGATGTCCTTCGGCATTTCCGGCCAATTCCAGATCGAGGGGTTCCATGCGAAAAGATATGTGGCCATTGGAGGTTACCGTCCGGTCGCATCGGCATGGTAGATTGTGCCCCCAAGATGTCGTCGTCTTCCACTTGCCTGCGCATCGCCGCACTCTGCGCGTGCGCCGCACTCCTCGCCGCCTGCAGCACCGCGTCGAAGAAGGACGCGGCCTCGACATCCACCAAGTACTACAAAGATGATGGCCCGGGCGACAGTCCGCCGGCTGACCTCGACGCGATTCCCGATGTCACGCCGCGGTTGGAGCCGCTCAACCGCTTCGCCAATCGTCCGTACACGGTGCTGGGCAAGGATTACGTGCCGGCGACCACGCTGCGCGCTTACAAGGAGCGCGGCGTCGCGTCTTGGTATGGGCGCAAGTTCCATGGCGAGAAGACGTCGATCGGCGAGACCTACGACATGTACGCGATGAGCGCTGCGCATCCGACGCTGCCGCTGCCGTCGTACGCGCGCGTCACGAACGTCGCGACGGGCAAGAGCGTCGTCTTGCGCGTGAACGATCGCGGTCCGTTCCTGCATGGCCGGATCATCGATTTGTCGTATGCGGCCGCGAACCGCATCGGCATCGCCGCCAAAGGGAGCGGTGAAGTCGACGTGGAAGCGATCATCCCGGCGGAGGGCGGGACGCTCGCGGCGGCGCCTCCGCTGCCGCCAGTCGTCGCAGCCGCGACGACCACGCCCGGCACAACCACGACACCGCTGCGGCCCGCGGAAACGCCGGCGGCCGCGCCGATCAACGTCGAGGCCACGGGCGGCTACTCGGTGCAGTTGGGCGCGTTCCAGAATTACACCAATGCCCAAGCCTTCCTGGCGCATACGCAAGCGCAACTCGCCTCGGCCAGCGTCGAGCCCAAAGTGCGCGAATCGAACGGGCTCTACCGCGTCTATGTCGGGCCGTATGCGGACCGCAGCGAGGCCCGGCGCGTGGCCGATCAGCTGGGAAGCGCGTTTGGCCTGGCCACGGCAATCGCTCCGCATTAACTGACTGTTACCTCGCCGGTTGCGGAACTCCCGCGCCCCGCCCGCGGTCAACCGATCCGGGCTGCTCCCTTTTATAATCGCGTCGTGTCACATCTGCCGGCGCATGTCCGCCCAAGGATGCCGCGAACGGACCATAAAACCAACATTCATGCCCCGCTCGCTCCGCCTTGCCTTTGTCCTCGCCGCGCTGATCCTCCTGCCGGTCGCACCCGCGCCCGCGCAACTCACCATCGAGATCATCGGGGGCGCCGGCACGGCCCTGCCCATCGCCATCGTCCCTTTCGAGGGTGAGCCGGCCGGTCCCGCGGGAATCACGGGCACCGTCGGCGCCGATCTTGCGCGCTCGGGCCTCTTCAAACTGGTCGACCCGGAAGGCGTGAGACCGCGTCCGACGCGGATCGAGGATGTGCAGGCCGCCGCGTGGCGCGCCAAGGGGGCCGATGCGGTGGTGGTCGGCTCGGCGCGGCCGCTGCCCGACGGGCGCGTCGAGGTCCGCTTCGCGCTCGTCGACGTCGTGAAGCAGACGCCGCTCGTGGCGATGGTGTACTCGGTCACGCCGGCGCAATTCCGCGTCACGGCACACAAGATCGCCGATATCATCTACGAAAAGCTGACCGGCGACCCCGGCATCTTCTCGACGCGGATCGCCTACATCACCAAGGCGGGAACGCGCTACCAGTTGCAGGTGGCCGACGCCGACGGCAGCGACCCGCAGGGCATCGTCACGTCGAACGAGCCGATGCTCTCGCCGCGCTGGTCGCCCGACGGCACGCGCATCGCCTACGTGTCGTTCGAAAGCAAAAAGCCGGTCGTCTACGTGCAGAATCTCGCCACCGGCGCGCGCACGGCGGTGGCCAATTTCCGCGGCAGCAACAGCTCGCCCGCGTGGTCGCCGGACGGCCGCACGCTGGCGGTCACGCTGACCAAGGACGGCGGCTCGCAGATCTATATCATGAATGCGGACGGCGGCAATCCGCAGCGCGTGATGAGCTCGCCGGGCATCGATACCGAAGCGACGTTCACAGCCGACGGCAAATCGCTTTTGTTCACGTCCGATCGCGGCGGCAGCCCGCAAATCTACCGGCTGACGCTGGGCAGCGGCGCCGTCGAGCGGCTCACGTTCGACGGCAGCTACAACGTTTCGCCGCGGCCGTTTCCCGACGGCAAGGGCTTCGCGTTCGTGCGCCGCGACGGCGGCAAGTTCCAGATTGCGGTGCAGGATTTCGCATCGCGGCAAGTGCAGGTGCTGACGGCGGGACCGCTCGACGAGTCGCCGAGCGTTGCGCCGAACGGCAAGCTGATTCTCTACGCAAACGAGGTCGGAGGGCGTGGTATATTGGCCGCGGTCTCGAGCGACGGTCGCGTGAAGCAGCGGCTCGTTGCACCTGCGACAGACGTGCGTGAACCCGCATGGGGGCCGTTCCCGCGGCCTTAGATATTCCCTATCTTGCGCCGCGCGAGGAATCGCGCTTTCGCAAACCTACGCAGGAGGTTCCAATGAAAAAAATTCTCTTCGCATTCGCCATTGCGGCATTGTTGGCCGGTTGTTCGTCGCAGCCCACGGCGCCCGTCGACGACAAATCGGCGTCGACCACGACGACCGACACGACATCGACAACGACCAGCGGCACGTCGACGTCCGGCGTCAGCGGCACGGCGACGGGCGCGGGCGCGAATCCGCTGAAGGATCCGAACAACATCCTGTCCAAGCGCAGCGTCTACTTCGAGTTCGACAGCTTCGTCGTCGAGGAGCAGTACAAGCCCTTGATCCAGGCCCACGCCCGGTACATGTCGGCCACGCGCACCGCGAAAGTCACGCTTCAGGGCAACACCGACGAGCGCGGCTCCCGCGAGTACAACATCGCGCTGGGCCAGCGGCGTGCTGACGCGGTGAAGCGGATGATGACGCTGATGGGCGTGCAGGACGTTGCGATCGAAACAGTCAGCTTCGGCAAGGAAAAGCCGCGGCGTGAAGGCCACGACGAGGCCTCGTGGACTGAAAATCGCCGCGTGGACATCATCTACTTCGGCGAATGAGTTTGTTGGCCGCCCGGACGCGGCGGAGGGAGCATGGGCGAATGACGATACGATGGGTTGCGGCACTGGCGTTTCTCGCCTTCGTGTATGTCTATCCCCCATTCGCACACGCCGCGCTGTTCGACGACGACGAGGCGCGCAAGCGCATTGCGGCGACGAACACCCGCCTCGATCAGTTGCAGAAGGACCTGGACGAGCGCATCGCCGCGCTCGAGCGGCAGCTGAAAAGCGGTGCGCTCGTCGATCTCGCCAACAGCGTCGAGGGGCTCAAATCCGACGTCGCCAAGATCCGCGGTCAGATGGAAGTACTGACGTACGAGCTCGACCAGGCGCAGAAGCGCCAGCGCGACTTGTACGTTGATCTGGACGCGCGCATGCGCAAGCTCGAGGGCTCGCCGGGGGTGGGGACGAGCGACGCCGCGCCCCCGGACGCGAGCGCGTCTGCAGCCAACAGCGCGTCGGCCGCGGCGGCTCCGGCATCGGCGGCCGAGCAGCGCGCGTACGACACGGCACTCGACCAGTTCAAGCGCGGCGATTTCCAGGGCGCGATCACCGGATTCACGGCGTTCCTCAAGAGCTATCCGAAAAGCCCGCTGGCGTCGTCCGCGCAATACTGGATCGGCAACGCGCATTTCGCGCGCAAGGATTACCGCGCGTCGATCGCGTCGCAACGCCAGTTGCTGCAGGCTTATCCCGACAGCCCGAAGGTTCCGGACGCGCTTCTGAACGTCGCTTCCGCGCAGTCCGAATTGGGCGACAATGCGGCGGCGCGGCGCACGCTCGAGGAGCTGATCGGGAAATTCCCGCAGTCCGATGCCGCGGCCAAGGCCAAGCAGCGGCTCGGCCAGCGCTGACACTTTGTACTTCTGTGTCATCCCGAGCGAAGCGAGGGAACTGCTTTTGGCGCGAGGGATCTGCTTTTGGCCTGCTTTCCGCCTGAGACCCGGCGCATGACGCAGAAACGGTTTGCCGCGCGCCTCGTCGCGTGGCAGAAAATCCACGGCCGCCACGACCTTCCGTGGCAGCGCACGCGCGATCCGTATCGGATCTGGCTGTCCGAAGTCATGCTGCAGCAGACGCAGGTCCAGACGGTCATCCCTTATTACGAGCGCTTCGTCGCGGCGTTTCCCGACGTGCGCGCGCTGGCCGCGGCGCCCATCGAGCGCGTGCTCGAATACTGGAGCGGGTTGGGTTATTACCGGCGCGCGCATCACCTGCATGCGGCGGCGTGCGCGGTGGTCGCCGAATTTGCCGGAGAATTTCCCGTCGACGTGCGCGCTCTCTCGACGTTGCCGGGCGTCGGGCGGTCGACGGCGGCGGCCATCGCGGTGTTCGCGTCGGGTTCCCGCGCCGCGATCCTCGAAGGCAACGTCAAGCGCGTGCTCGCCCGGCATCGCGGCATCGATGGTTATCCGGGCGCTGGCGACGTCGAAGCACAACTGTGGCAGATCGCGGAACGCGCATTGCCCGCGCGCGACATCGAGACCTACACGCAGGCGCTGATGGACCTTGGTGCGACGGTGTGCACGCGCGCGCGGCCCTCGTGCGCGGCGTGTCCGGTGGCGAACGACTGCATCGCATTCAACGAACGCCGCACCGATGAACTGCCGTCGCCACGGCCGAGGAAAGTATTGCCGCAACGCGCGCTGCGCGTGCTGCTGATCGAGCGCGGCGGCGAAATACTGTTCGAGCGCCGGCCGCCGCTGGGCATCTGGGGTGGTCTGTGGAGCCTGCCCGAATTGCCTCTGGATGCGGACGTGCGCGCCTCGGTGAAGACGCGATTCGCGGCCGACGTCGTTGTGCGCGATGCTCTTCCGGCCATCGCCCACGGCTTCACGCACTTCGCGCTCGAACTGCATCCGCAGCGCGTGAGTGCGCGCCGCTGGCCGTCGCGCGCCGAGGCACCCGGAACGATCTGGCTCACGCCGAAGGATGCGCGTGGCGCGGCGCTGCCCGCGCCGATCAAGAAACTGATGCGAACGCTCGAACGCTAGCGGCGCTCGAAAACTCCGGTGTCATTTCGAGGAGCAACGCCTCCGAGGAATCTGACACCTGAACTGTGGAGAACGCTCGAACGCTAGCGGCGCTCGAAAACTCCGGTGTCATTTCGAGGAGCAACGCCTCCGAGGAATCTGACACCTGAACTGTGGCGGCCGCTACACCTGAAATTGTCGTGGCCGACGGTCTTTCAACGGGCGGGCGGAAGCGGGTGCTTCGCCTCCGCGAGGATCCGCTCGACTTCGCGCTCCCACGCGAGCAACGCTTCGTCGTAGATCACGTAGATGCACTGCACGCAGCCCGAGCCGCAGCAGTCTTCCGGCCGCGGCGGCGTCGGGCGGGGCGGCAGCACGACCGGCGGCGCGTCGCCGGTCACGGTGTCTTGACGGTCGCCGCCCACGCGCGAAGCTCGGGCGGGAGCCTTTGATCGGCGTCGGTAACGGCCGCACGCAACGCAGCGAGTTCCTTCGCGGCGTCGGCGAGCTTGCCGTCGTCGTGCAGCTTGCGGATGCGCGCGATCCAGGCGTCGACGTCGATCGCAGCGGATGCCGCTTCCGCACGGGTCGCCTTTCGCGCGAGCGGCGCCGCGCCCGACATGGCCGATGGCGATTGCGCGATTTCTTCGCGTTGCCCTGCATCGCTGCGCGCCAGCGCCGGCGGAGCGGCCATTGGAGGTGAGGGCGCGGAAGGGACTTTGGCCAGCGCGCGTTGAGGCTCCGGAGGTGGCACAGCACTCGGCGCCGATGCGACCGTCCCCGCCGCGCCTGCTCGATCCTGCGCGAATCCGGAATTCGCCGATTCGCGTTTCGTGTCCGCGGGGAACGGCTGCGGCGCGTCCTTCGACGTGCTCGGCGCAACCATCGTGTCGGCAGCACTCGGCGCGAGAATCTTTTCGGCCACGCGCGGCGTAGGAACATTCGCACGCGAGATCGCGGGCGGCGCAGCGGCAGGCGGAACGACCGCCGCAGGCGCTTGCGCCACGCCGGGCTCGGCCTGCATGCGCGGCGCATTCTTTTGCGCCATCGGCGTCAACGTGTCGCGCTCGGTCTTTCCCGCCGTGGGCATGTCGGTGACCATGGAGGGTGCGGTGACCGGCTCCTCCTGCGGAACGACTTGCAGGACACCGATCGCGACCGCGCCGATCGTCGCGGCGGCGGCGAGAGGCATCCACCATCGCTGCGGGCGCGTCGCGCCTGCGACCTTCGCGGCGTCATCAGTTGCGTGCCGCGGCGCGCTGCCGACCGCACGATGCGCAGCGGCGAGGATCGCGGCGTCGAGATGCGCGGGCGGCATCTCGTCCGAATGTTCGAGCACCACTTGCGCGAGCGCCGCGTCGCGTTCGGGAATGTCGGGCAGGGCCGTCATCGGAATTCCTCGCGCAGCGATGTCAGTTCGCCGCGCAGCTTCGCGACCGCATAGCGCAATCGGCTCTTCACCGTTTCCAAACCCACCCCGGTCAGTGCCGCAATCTCCGCCAGCGACAATCCGCCTTCGTGCTGCAGCAAGAACGCGTCGCGCTGCACGGCAGGGAGCGCAGCGAGCGCCGCGTGCAACTGGTCGCGCAATTGCCGCGTGGCCATTCGCGCGTCCGGCTCTTCGCGGCGCGATTCCGGCATCGCTTCCACCGCGGCGCGTGTCGCTTCGTCGTTGTCGTCGTCGATCGACGCAAGTTTCACCTGGCCGCTCGCGCGCCAGTGATCGACGAGCCGGTGGTGGGCGAGCGTGTAGAGCCACGTGGTGAATTTCGCCGTCGGTGCGTAACGTTCGCGCGCGCGGATCGCATTCATCCAGACATCCTGGAACAGTTCATCGGCGGTGCCGGCATTGCCGCAGTGACGAAGCAGATAGCGATACACGCCGCCCTTGTGCCGCGCGTACAGCGTGTCGAACGCCGCGGCGCGGCCCGCGGCATAGGAGAGCATCAGCGCCTCGTCGGTATCCTCGGCAACGGGGGCAGTAACTGAGTCGGCAACTGAGTTGGGCAGCGCGGCCATGGCGCGCCCAGTGTACCAATGCAACAGCGCCCGACGGTTTTCGACGCCGGGCGCATTCGCGGGTTCGACGAACGTGGTCACGGCCCCGCGCCATCGCGTCTCACCTGGGGTCCGGCGCGAAGCGCATCCCGGGAAACGGATCGGGCTGCTGGCGGCGCGCGTAGTAGGGCGGCGGGAGAACGCCCATCGCGACCAGGTTCTCGCGACGATCGTACTGGATCGCGACGGTTTCGGCCGGCGAATCGCTGGCGCGCTCGAACGCGACGGTCGTCACGCGCGAATCTTCGCTGCGGCCATGACCGGTGCCGAGCTTGCCCTGCGATTTCTGGATGGAATCCCGGGAATCCTTCATGTCGGGTTCGTTGGCCGCAACATCAGCGCGCTGGCGCACCGCCGGGGCCGACTGCGCCATGCTGTCCGCGGCGGCGGCCTCCTCGCGCGCGGTCGAGGGCGCGGGAACGGGCTGCGATCCCGGATACGACGGCGCTTCGCTCGATCCGCCCGCGCCGAAGCGCTTTTGCAAGTCGCGCCACACGACCGGCGGCATTTTTTCCTGGAAGACCGCAACGCCGACGACGCCGACGTTCTGCGGCCGGCCCGTGCGCGCCGCGTAGGAATCGCCGAGGTCGGTGAAGTAGAAGGCGGCTGTGCGGTCGAGGCTTTTGCGCCAGCCGGCGATCTCGACCGAGCCCCATGGATCGAGCACGTATCCGGATTGCGACGGCGAGGCCGTGTCGCCCGAGATGACGTTCACGCCATCGACGCTGGTGACGACGAGTACGCGGCCGTTGGTGCAGTTGCGGATGCGCACCGCGTATTCGTGGCCCGGCACGCCGACGATATAGTTGCGCCCGTTCTTCGCATAGACGGGAAGCGCCGAGCCATTGGCGCGGTCGTAGACGTCGACCTGCACGAGCCGGCCCTTCACGAAAGGCGTCTCCCACGAGTCGGCCTGGGCACCGCCAGCCGCCAGCCCCACTGCCATCAAGATTGCCGCGGCTCCGCGCCGCCATGCTGCCTGCCTGCCGTCCATCGCGTCGTCCTCCGTCGTCGCCGGCCCCGATGGCCGGTTGCTGTCCCTTGAAACGGCGGATGGCGGGCGATGGGGTTAGCTCACGGCCCCTCAACGGGTGCGTGAGACAATTTCCGGTCATGGACACGACGCAGCTACCCGCTCATTTGCCAGCTCATTTGCCAGCGCTGGTCGCGGGACTCGCCTTCGCGCTCGCGTTCGTGTTCGGCGCGGTCGCCAACCGGGTCAACTTTTGCACGATGGGCGCGGTCGTCGACATCGCCACGTTCGGCGACTGGCGGCGCATGCGAATGTGGGCACTTGCTATCGCCGTAGCCATTGCCGGTACTGGTGCGCTGACCACGGCCGGCCTCATCGATACGGCCAAAACCATCTACACGGCGCACGAGGTGCGGTGGCTGTCGTGCCTCATCGGGGGCTCTCTTTTCGGCTTCGGGATGACGCTGGCGTCGGGCTGCGGCAGCAAGACGCTGATCCGCGCCGGCGCCGGCAACTTGAAGTCCGTGGTCGTGATGCTGGTGCTGGGCGTCTCGGCCTACATGACGTTGAAAGGCCTTTTCGGCGTGTGGCGCGTCAACGCCCTCGACCCGTGGCGCTTCGATGCCGCGGGTTGGGGCGCGGCGACGTCGGACCTGCCCGCGCTGATCGGGACCTTCGGCGCGCCGCTTGCCGCGAAATTGGCGTTGCCGTTCCTGCTGGCCGCGGCCCTTGCCGCGTTCGTGTTTTCGAACGCCGACTTTCGCGCGTCGAAGGAAATGATCGTCGGCGGCATCGTGGTCGGCCTGGTTATCGTCGGCGGCTGGTACGTGTCGGGGCACGTGGGTTACGTCGCCGAGGATCCGGCAACGCTGGAGGAAAAATTCTTCGCGAGCAATTCGGGCCGGATGGAATCGTTCACGTTCGTGGCGCCGGTCGGATACACGCTCGAGCTCATGATGCTGTGGAGCGACACGTCGCGGATCGTGACGTTCGGCATCGCGGGCGTGCTCGGGATGCTCGCGGGCTCGGCCGCCTACGCGCTGGCCTCGAGGACCTTTCGCTGGGAAGGCTTCGGCTCGGTGGAGGACGTCGGCAACCATCTGGTCGGCGCCGTCCTGATGGGCTTCGGCGGCGTGACGGCGCTGGGCTGCACGATCGGCCAGGGCATCACGGGCGTGTCCACGCTGGCGGTCGGCTCGTTTCTTGCGTTAGCGGCGATCATTGCCGGAAGCGTGATCGCGGTACGCTATCAGGTGTGGCGGACGGAACGGATGGCGTAAGCCGCGCCGGGCCGCCGAACGTTGATACTCCATGATCGTCTACGACCTCATCTGTTCCAACGGACACGCCTTCGAGGGCTGGTTCGATTCGCGGGCGGAATTCGGCCGCCAGAAAGACGCCGGCCTCGTCGCCTGCCCGGTCTGTGACGGAAGCGACGTCGAGCGGCGCCCGGCCGCCAAGGTGCGCGTCGCGAAGGCGCAGCCGCCGGCACCTGCGCCTCCCGCCGCGACCCACGACGCCATCGCCGGCATTGCTCCGGAGTTGCTCGCCAGGATGCGTGAAGCCGTGCGCAATACCGAAGACGTCGGAGAACGCTTTCCGGAGGAGGCGCGCAAGATCCACTACGACGAAGCGCCCGCGCGCTCGATTCGCGGCAAGGCGACGCGCGAGGAAGCCGATGCGCTCACCGAAGAGGGCATCGACTTCTCGCAACTGCCGCCGATCCTGACCCGCGACACGCACTGACATATTGTCTTTCCATGTCGTCCCGAAGCGCAGCGAGGGATCTGCTTTTCGAGCGAGGGGCCTCCCCGCATTTCCGTGTCATCCCGAAGCGCAGCGAGGGATCCGCTTTGCGAGCGAGGGTTCTCCTTTTAGCGCGAGGGACCTGCTTCTCGCCCGACGGACCCGCTTTTGTCCGCCGAGCGATCTCGGCTATAATTCGCCCTCTTTTGTTGCGGGCCGTTAGCTCAGCTGGTAGAGCAGCGGACTTTTAATCCGTTGGTCGTGGGTTCAAATCCCGCACGGCCTACCAATCTCCAAAGGCCACCCGGCGGAGTTCGCAACACGAGAAGTCACTATCCCGCAGGAATGGGTCGTTAGCTCAGTTGGTAGAGCAGCGGACTCTTAATCCGTTGGTCGAAGGTTCAAGTCCTTCACGGCCCACCATTCCCCGCACCGATCGACGCAATTGCACTGGTGACCGCCGCGTTCGGCCGTTGCCACGGGCGGCCGTCGGCGGACAGCGTCTCGTACGTGCTGATCGGCAGCCCGTGCGGGTTGTCCCGGCGCCACGTCTTTGCCGCGTCCATCGCGGCGATCTCCGCGGCTTCCGACGCGTTCGCCACTTGCCACGGCCGGCCGTCGGCCGCCAGCGTCTCGTACGCTCCGATCGACAGCCCGCGCGGATTCGTCTCGCGGAATGTCGAAGGTGCGTTGCCGGCGGCGGGCCGGTCCTGGTGAAAGTAGACATAGCCATTGCCGCCGAATCGAGTCATGTCGTTGTCGTCGGCCAGTGCGACGCCGGATGCGCCGAGCGCGAGCGCGGCTGCAATCGCGAATTGTTTGCCAACCGAGTAACGTTTGCGAAACATGGTGTGCTCCTTCGAAGTCTGCTGCGGTTCTTTGAGAAAGGGTCCTGGCGCACATGGCAACCCGCCATGGGCACCGCCGGCAGAGAGACACAAATTGCGCCGGCTTTGCGATCGCGTGGTTCGAAAAAACGCGCTCGCATACCTGACAGACCGCGGCAGTGAGCTTGGTATGCCTTTTGGAATAACGGCGGCGCGCCGCCGGTCGCGGGCGACCGCGACGCGCGGCGAGAACGACTAGGGCGTGGTGTCCGCGCCCGCCAGCCGCTCGACGAAAGCGGTCAGGACATCGGGACTCACGTCGGAGACCGCGAGCCAATCCATTCCCTGGCTCGTTGCATGCGCGACGTTGAAGCCGCGCACCGTGCGCAACGCCGACGGCGCGCGCGCCGACTCGGGCCTGACGAAGACATCGATCGTGTGCTGGCGATAGCGGTAGACCAGTGTCGCGACGCGGTGCTTGTCGAGCGTGTCGAGCCGGCCGCCGCGAAGTGCGAAGCCTTCATTGGCGAGATCGTGCACCGGCGGCGAATAATCGAGCCGCGCGGAGAGCCACGGCTTGACCGTGTGCTGGTCCGATGAGGCCACCTCGATCAGATGGTCGTTGAGCGTTGCCCGGACGTGCGTTGTCACGGCCTCGACGGCGACGTCTTCGTTCGCGCGCCAATCGATGACCGCGGTGCCGAGCACCCAGGCGAGCACGGTGGCCGCGCAGCCGGCAAAGGCGCCTCCCGTGAGCCAGCGCCAGCGATCGCTGTCGGCGCGCGGACGAGCGGGCGCAACGTCGTGCGCATTCGCCACAAGCGCACGCACGCGCTCGCGCAGCGCGGGCGTCGCCGCATAGTAGGGGGCTTCGGCGCGAATCTGCGTGCGCAGCGCGAGCAAGTCCTGGTGTTTCGCGGTACACGCCGGGCAATCGCGCAAATGACGCTCGATCGAATGCCGTTGCAGGCTGTCGACTTCGCCGTCGGTGTATCTCGCGACAAGCATTCCCGCTTCATGGCAATTCATCGTTCACCTCCGGACCGCCCGCCGATCGCGTGCAAGAGCGGCGAGCGTTGCAGCAGGCCGCGAGCTCGCGCGAGCCGCGACATCACGGTGCCGACGGGAATGTCGGCGATGCGCGCGATTTCCTTGTACGACAGCTCCTCGAACTCACGCAAAATCAATACTTCGCGATAAGCCAATGGCAACTCGGCCACCATGTCTGCCAGCAAGCGCGACTCGGAGCTTTTCAGCGCGGCTTGCTCGGGACCGATGGCCGCCTCGTCGATGGCCATGTCGATCGCCGTCCCGTCGTCGCGGGCGATCTCCGCCGGGCGGTTGCGCCCGCACCAATCGTAGAACGCGCGGCGCACGATCGTGAGGAACCACGCGCGAGCATCACCGTCGCGCAGCGACCCGACGTACTTGAGCGCGCGCACGCACGCGTCCTGGACCACGTCTTCGGCGTCGGCAACGTTGCGCGTCAGCCAACGCGCGAGGTTGTAGCCGGCATCGAGATGCGGCAGGACCAGCTCTTCGAAGCGCGTCTGCTCAGGCAATCGAATCCTCCGTTACCCGCTATACCGGGAGGCCGCCGCTTTTATTCCCGCGCCAAACCGTGGCCGACTATGGTTGAATAGCGCGCCCAAGCCACCGCGTCCACCTTACGTCGCCAGCGAAAACGCCAATGAATCGACGCAAACTGCTGCAACGCGCGTGTGTCCTTCCGTTGTTACCGGTCATCGGCGCGCCCGTCACCGCCCGCGCTGCATCCGCCACACCGGGCCTCTTTCGGCGCGCTCTTCCCGGCGATCCCGCATGGCCGTCCGCGGACAACTGGGAAAGCCTCAATCAGAGGGTCGGCGGACGGCTCACCAAAGTCGTCTCGCCGCTTGCGCAATGCGCATCCGCTCCCGACAGCGCAGCCTGCAGCGACGTCTTCAAGGAACTCAAGAATCCATATTACATCGGCGACAACGATGCGCTGACGCAAACGTGCGGCTGGGTCGATGGCTGGACATCGCGGCCCAGCGCCTATGCGGTCGCCGCGCGCACGGCGCGGGACGTCGTCCACGCCGTCAATTTCGCGCGAGAAAACAAGCTGCGGCTCGTCGTCAAGGGCGGCGGACACAGCTACCAGGGGACATCCAACGCAGCAGGCTCGCTGCTCGTCTGGACGCGGGAAATGAATGCAATCACGTTGCACGACGCGTTTGTCGGCGAAGGCTGCGCGGGTCGGCAGGCTCCGCAACCCGCGGTCACGGTCGAATCGGGCAATATCTGGATGCGCACGTATCACGCGGTCGTCACCGAAGCGGGCCGCTACGTCCAGGGCGGCGGTTGCGCGACGGTCGGCGTCGCGGGCCTGATCCAGAGCGGCGGCTTCGGCAGCTTCTCGAAGCGATACGGAATGGCGGCGGCGTCACTGCTGGAGGCCGAAGTCGTCACTGCCGATGGCGTCGTACGCGTCGCCAACGCTTGCACGCATCCGGATCTCTTCTGGGGATTGAAGGGCGGTGGCGGGGGCAGCTTCGGCGTGGTGACGAAAATAACGTTGCGCACGCACGAGCTCCCGGAGTTCTTCGGCGGCGTCAACATCTCGATCCGCGCCAACTCCGATGCGGCGTTCCACCGGCTGATCGCGCGGTTCGTCGCGTTCTACGCCGAGCGGCTTTTCAATCCGCACTGGGGCGAGCAGGCGGCTTTTCGCTCCGACAACACGCTCGACATCGCGATGGTGTTCCAGGGGATCGAAAAAGCGCAGGCCGATGCAACGTGGAAGCCGCTACTCGACTGGGTGGCGGCCGCGCCGAATGATTTCACACACATCTCTCCGCCGCGAATCGTGGACATTCCCGCGCGGCATCTGTGGGATCCCGAATACCTGCGAAAGAACATGCCCTCCGTTGTGTTTGCCGACGATCGCCCCGGTGCATCGGCGAGCAACGTGTTCTGGGTCGGCAATCTGGGCGAGGCGGGCCAGTTCCTGCATGGTTACGAATCGACGTGGCTTCCGGCGTCGTTGTTGCGCGGCAGCGCGCAGAGGCGACTTGCCGACGCGCTCTTTGCCACGTCGCGAATCTGGCGGGTCTCGCTGCATTTCAACAAGGGACTCGCGGGTGCGCCCGCGGAGGCGCTGGCGTCGGCCAGGGAAACCGCGATGAATCCCGCCGTGCTCACAGCGTTTGCCCTCGTGATCATCGCCGGCGGCGGGCCACCGGCATTCCCGGAATTCGCGGGACACACGCCCGATCTTGCGAAAGCGCGCGAAGATGCCCGCAGCATTGCGCGCGCGATGCGCGAATTGCGCAGGTCGCTGCCCGCCAAAGGATCGTATGTTTCCGAAGCGGGCTTTTTCGACAACGCGTGGCGCGACGCGTATTGGGGACCGCACTACCCGCAGTTGCGCGCGGTGAAGCGCAAGTACGATCCCGACGGCCTCTTCATCGTCCACCACGGCGTCGGCAGCGAAGACTGGAGCGCCGACGGCAACACGCGGTTGGCCGGACGCTGACAAGAGATGAAGAGCTTGCGCAACATCGGCGCGATCCTGCTCTGCGCAATCCTGCTCGGCAGTTGCAACTTCGGCAGCGACGACTCGTCGAGCGCCACCGCGCCGACCACGATCTACGCGTTCGGCGGCCCGGCCTCGCCCGCGGGCGACGGCGCCGAACCTAAAGGCTCACTGACGCTGGTGACGATCAATGGCAAGCCAGTGCTCTTCGGGCGAACGGCGATCGGCGGCACGGGCGATTGCGGCATCGTGTTTTCCATTAACCCCGACGGGTCGAACTATCAGGTGCTGTATCGATTCGCCGGCGCGGATGGCTGCGATCCTCGCCACGACGCGATGACCTTCGACGCGAACACCATGCGTCTTTACTCGACGACGCAGGGCATGAATCAAGTCAGTGGCCAGACCTACGGAAATCAGGGCCAGATCCTGTCGTTCTCGCCGTCGTTGCCGATCCCGGCGCCGGTACCCACGCTCTGGGTGTTCAACGGCGCGCCGGGCGGATCGCAACAGCACAGTTCGTTTTCGATCGATCCGACTACCGGCATGCTCTATGGTCAAACCGCGTCGGGCGGTGCGCACGACGAAGGGCTGCTCTACGCCGTCAGTCCCGATGGCTCGACGTTCGTGGCGCTGCACGACCTGACGCGCGCGCAGGGCCGCAATCCGCACGGCCGGATCGTTCTCGATGGCGGCGTTCTCTACGGCATCGCGCGCAGCGACGGCACAACCCCGTCCGGCGCGACCGGATATGGCGCCGTCTTTGCGTACACGCTCACGACGCCGCTCGCCAACGGACCGATCACCGTCTTGCATACGTTCGCCGGCGGCCCGACCGACGGCGCGCTTTCGGATCACGGCTACCTGACGCCGGTCACCGTCGGCGGCAAACGAATTTTCTTCGGGCTCACGCAATGCGGCGGCACCGGTGGCGGTGTCGATGCGTGCTCGGCGTCGACCGGCGGCGGCGACGGTGTTCTCTTCCAGATCGATCCGAGCGCGCCACCCGGCAGCGCGGCCGCATTCAGCATCGTGCATTCGTTCCAGGGGACCGAGCATGCCGATGGCGCGGACCCTTATGGCTCGCTCATGTTCGACGGAACCTTCCTCTACGGCACGACCAGCGCGGGCGGCCATCACGACAAGGGGACCGTGTTCAGGATTGCGCCGGTGCCGTTCGGCGCGGTCGCCGTGCCGCAGATCGTCTACCATTTCGGCGACAACGCCAGCGACGGCAGCAAGCCGATCGACAACGTGATCGAGTTGGACGGGATGCTCTATGGAATGACCGTCTACGGCGGGGCCGACGTGGCGAGCCCCGACGATCCGGGCAGGACGGGCCGTGGCGCGATCTTCGCCGTCCCGGTTCCGCCTTAGGCCACCCGATTCGACGGGCCGCATCCGTGCGGGGTGGCACTCGCCAGCAAATATGTGCTAACGTCGCACCCGCTGATTTTTCGCGGTTTTGTCTGCAGGAAATACCCCACGGGCACTCGTCCTGGGGTGCAACGCCAACCCGGGGGGGTATCGTGACATTCGTTCGCTTGCGCGCTGCCGCATTCGCGGCCTTTGCTGCCTGCTTGCTTTTACTTGCCACACCCGCGTGGTCGTCACTGACGGTCACCAACGGCATTCTCAGGATCACGATCGAGAACAACACGGCCGACGCGGAGTTCGCCGATTTCGACGTCTCGACCGGGCCGTCTCATCCGCATCCGAACGAGACCGTCTTGTTTCCGTTCGGCACCGGTTTCATCACGCTGCGCGATGTCAACGCCCTCACGATGTGGGCGAATTCGGACGAACCGTCAGTTGCGGGACTCGGCGGCTATGCATTGAAGAACCTGAACACCGACGTCAGCGTGTCGCGCGCCTTCGTGCCGCTCGGCACCAGCGGCTTTCGCGCGACGTGGACGCTGCCCAATTTCACGATTCAGCAGGACGTGACGATCGTCGGCACGACGCTCGCCGATACGCGCGTCGATCACCAGGTCAGCGTCACCAATACGTCGGGCGCGCCGCGTCCGTACGGCCTGCGGTATCTGTGGGACTGGGAAATCGCCGACAACGACGGATCGTTCTTCCGCACGCGCAATCCGGACGGCAGTTTTTCCTCGAATACGGCCGTCTTCAACGCGCCGTCATTCCAGTTCTACGAGGAAGTGGACAGCATCGCCACGCCGACATTCTCGATCTTCGGCAGCGTTCTCAACGGCTCGCTTGCGCCCGAAATCGTCCGCTATTCCGCTTGGCCGCAGTCCGTCGACAGCGCGTGGGACTACGTCGATCCGGCTTCCGCGGCGTCCGACAGCTCCGTCACCTATTTCTGGGGATTCGCAACTCCGCTGACACTGGCGGCCGGCGCGACCGCTGGGGTGCTGGAGTCCATATCGACGCAGCAGTCCGCCATCGGAGGGGGTCCTTCGGGCATTCAGACCGTGCCCGTGGCGAACGGCGGATGGCTCATCCCCATCGCGCTGCTGGTGGTTCTGGTCGCATTCGGGGCGCTGCGAAGGTCCACGCGCGGTTGAACGGCGGCGGGGCGATCACCCCGCCATCCACGCCTTCATCTGCGCGCCGTAGACATTCACGGCGAGGCCGGCGAACACGAGCATCACGCCGGCCAACTGCATCGCGGCGAGCGACTCGCCGACGAACACCGCGCCGCTCACCAGTCCCGACACCGGAATGAGCAGCGCGAACGGCGAGATCAATCCCGTCGGGTAGCGGTGCATGAGTCCGGCCCACGACGCGAAGCCGAAGAGTGTCGCGACCCACGCGAGGAACAGCGCACAGCCCCACGTCAGCGCGCTCGCGTGAATGAACGCATCCCACGCCGCGGTGCCACCTTCGAAAAAATACGACATGGCCGCGAGCGGCAGCGGCGGCACGAGGCTCGACCAGACGACGAGCGCGAACATGTCGGGCTCATGGTCGCCGGCGGCTCGCTTGGCGATGACGTTGCCGCAGGCCCACGCGAACGCCGAGGCGATGACCAGCACGAATCCGACGAGCGTCGCCGTTGCGCCGCCTTGCACCTTGTAGACCGCGAGCAGCACGATGCCCGCGGTCGCGATGCCCGCGCCGACGAGATTCTGCCGGGAAAGCCGATCGCGCAGAAACAAGACACCCAAGCCCATCGTGAAGAACACCTGCACCTGGATGACGAGCGAGGACAGTCCCGCGGCCATCCCGAGCTTCATGCCCAGGAACAGCAAGCCGAACTGGACAACGCCGATCGCGACACCGTAGGCCAGCACGAATCGCCACGGCATCTGCGGCGGCCGGATGAAAAAAACCAGTGGCACGGAGGCCAGGAAGAAGCGCACCGCCACGAACGCGAACGGCGGAACCTCGCGCAGGCCGACCTTGATGGGGACGAACGAAAAGCCCCACAGCGTGACGATGGCGATCGTCAGCGCGAAGTCGCGCGGAGAAAGATGGGCTTTCAGGGCCGATTCAGAACTTGATCGTCGCCGGCAGGTATTTCGCCATCAGGTCTTCGTAGTACGGTTTCAGGTCGGCGAGTTTCGGACGATCGGGGTTTTTCGAATACAGATCGTACGGATTGAATTTCTGCACCCACGGCAGCATCGCGCGGTCGGTGTCGTCCTGCAGATACGCATACGCGCCTTCGCGGTGCCACGCATAGAACGAATGGAAGCGGATCATGTACTGGGCGGGCTGCGGCAGGTAATCCTTCGTCAGGTGATACAGATATTCGTCGTGGCCCCACGACATGTGCACGTTGGAGAGGCCGCAACCTTCGCTGTAGACGCCGGTGCCGGTCTGGAATTCGCGGCGTTGCATGTCCGGGTTGGCGGCGAAGAATTCGCTGTAGACGACCTTCGGCGAATAGGGGCAGCCGGTCGGGAACGTGTCGCCGACGACCGCCCACTGCGGCTCGCCGAAAAGGCACAGCACTTTGCCCAGGTCATGGATGAAGCCCGTCAGCACCATCCAGTCGGGCTGCCCGTCGGCGCGCATTGCCTCGGCGGTCTGCAACAGGTGGTCGACCTGCGGGAGGGCAATGTCGGGATCGGAATCGTCGACCAGCGTGTTGAGGTAGTCGAGTGCCTCCCACCACGTCATTTCGCGGCGGTCGAAGCGCAGGTATTCGGCCTTTTTCGCGACGGCGAAATCGTGTGTCTGGTGCGTGTGATTGAGCCGGTAGAACTCGCGCACGGTGTCGCGCGCCGGCGCGTCGTAATTGCGGTAGGCGTCCTTCGGCTTTGGCGTGGCAACGGCTTCCATGACACGTACTCCGGCAAGGCGGGAAGAACGATAATGATACTCCGCCGGGGCTCGCGGGTTTAGAGTGAGGACTCCTAGCGACGGCGCGCACGGCGGCCGAACAATAAGGCGACAGGAGGAACCGAATGCAAAATCTTTCACGCGTGTTCGCGGCGCTCGCCTCGCTTGTGCTGGCGGGCTCCGCATCGGCGCAGGGCCATCTCAACATCGTCTGCAGCGTGCCCATTCCGTGGTGCGAGGCCGCGGCCGCCGCGTTCACCAAGGAGACGGGAATCACGGTCGGCGTGCAGCAGAAGAGCGCCGGTGAGGCCATGGCACAGGTCGCCGCGGAGCGCGCCAATCCGAAGATCGACCTGTGGTACACGGGGACCGGCGACCCGCATTTGCAGGCGGCGGAGATGGGCCTGACCGACGAATACAAATCGCCGATGCTGCCGCAGCTGTACGACTGGGCGATCCGGCAAGCCGAGCAATCGAAGTACAAGACCGTGGGTGTTTATACCGGCGCGCTCGGCATCGGCTACAACCCGGAAGTCCTCGCGAAGAAAAACCTGGCGCCGCCCAAGTGCTGGGCCGACTTGGCGAACCCGATATACCGCGACGAGGTGCAGATGGCCAATCCCAACGCGTCGGGAACGGCGTATTCGACGATCGCGACGCTGATCCAGATCTTCGGCGAGGACAAGGCGTTCGAGCTGATGAAAGGGATGCACAAGAACACGAACAACTATCCGCGCTCCGGAGTGGGCTCGATCCGCGCCGCGGCGCGAGGGGAAACGGGGATCGCGGTGACGTTCCTGCACGACGGCATGACCGAGATCGCCAACGGCTTTCCGATCAAGCTGGTTGTGCCGTGCGAGGGGACCGGCTACGAGGTCGGCTCGATGAGCATCGTCAAGGGCGCGAAGAACCTGGAGAGCGCGAAAAAATTCTACGATTGGGCGCTGACACCCGCCGCGCAGAAGCTCGGCGCCGAAACGAAGAACTTCCAGACGCCGTCGAACAAGGCGACGCCGATCCCGCCGGCGGCGCCGAAGCTGGCCGACATGAAGCTCATCAACTACGACTTTGCGAAATACGGCAGCGCCACCGAGCGCAAGCGCATCCTCGAGAAGTGGGACCGCGAGGTTTACGCGCTGCCGCGCTGACCTCGCGATTGCGTCTATCGAACGTCGCGTCTATTTCTTCTTGGCGAAATCTCCGGCGAACGCGTAGCCGACGTCGTCGGGCTTCAAGTATTTTCGCAGCGCCGCGTTGACGTCAGCGGTCGACGTCTTTTCAATGGCGTTGTCGATCTGGCCGGACGTCGACCACGTGCGGCCGAGGTAGGCCTGGTTGGCCAGCGAGCCAGCGACTTCCTTGTCCTGCGTGCGGGAGAGATGCCGCTCCTGCAGGAGGCCGTCCCTCGCGTTCTTGACCTCGACGTCGGTGAAGCCGTCTTTGAGCGCCCCCGCGAATTCCTCCGAAAAATCGCGACGCACCCGGTCGAGATTCTCGGGCGCGAAGATCGCATAGACGCCGAAGCGGCTGTTGGCTTCGAACGAGTTCGGTTGCAAAAAGCTGGCGACGCCGTACGACAACCCATCCTTCTGCCGCAGCCGTTCCCACAGTCGCGAATTCGGCGAGTCGCCAAGGATATAGTTGGCGACGAGCATCGCCGGGTAATCGGGACTGAGGTCGTTCAGCGGCAGCGCCTCGCGGCCGATCAGGAACGCGTTGGCCTTGTCGGCGAGATCGAACTTGAGCGCGAATGGCTTCTTCGCCACAAAGGGATCCGGCACGCGCGCATAGGCGCCCGGGCTCTTCCAGCTGCCGAAGAGCTCCGTCACGAGCGCGCGCATCGCTTCGGGATCGAAGTCTCCGACAATCGCCAACTCCGCGTTGCTCGCGCCGTAGAACTGCGCGTGGAATTTCTTGAGCGAATCCGGCGTGGCGGTCTTGCCCCACGCGAGCTCCTCGTCCAGCGTGGGCGAATAACGCGGGTCCCCGACCGGATAGGGATTGCCTTCGCGGCGGCTGGCGCGCACGGCGACCTGTTGCGGTTCGTTGCGCGAAGCCTCCAGCGCCGTCGCGCGCTCGCGCTTCAGCGTCTCCAGTTCCTGAGGCGGGAACGAGGGCTCGCGCAATACCTCCGCGACCAGGCGCAGCGTGTCGGGAAGCTCCTTGCGGAACGTCTGTCCGGACGCCGAGGCGCCCGTTTCATTGCCATTGACCGAAACCTTGGCGCGCAGCTTGTCGAACGTATCGTCGATCTCCTGGCGGCTCTTTTTCGTGGTGCCGCGTGTGAGCATCGAGCCCGTGAACTGGCCGTCGGCCTGCTTGCCGAATGCCGATTTTTCATCGGCGAAGTGCATCGAGAGTTGGAAACTGACGGCTTCGCCGCGAGTCTTCTTGGACAGAAGCGCGACCTTCATGCCATTCGGCAGTGCGAAGCGCTGCGTGCGCGCATCGAGATTGGCGATGCTCGTGTCGAAGGTCTCGCCCGCGGTGGCGGCCGCGTCGCCCTTGTAGTCCTTCACGAGCGCGGCGACGTCGACCGTCGGCGGCACCGGCGCTCGGTCGGGCGCGGCGTCGGGAATGAATTCGCCGATCGTCACGTTGGAACGCTTGAAGTAGTCGAGCGCGACACGCTGCACATCGGCCGCGGTGACGTCGCGGTATCGGTCGCGCTGCAGGAAGAAGAGCCGCCAGTCGCCGAGGGCGACGGCCTCGGAAATGGCGACGCCGAACTTCCGCGGATCGGACAAGATGTCGTCGTAGTATTTGGCGGCCTTGGCGCGCAGCCTTGCGACCTCGGCTTCGGTGATCGGCTCCTTCCTGAGGTTCTCAATTGTGGCGAACATCGCGTCGCGCGCGGGCGCGATCTCCTCGTTGTCGGGGACCTGGGCGAACAGCGTCAGCGTGCCGGGATCGCGTTGTGCTTCGGTCCAGCTTTGGACGGCCGACGCCTTCTTCGTTTCCACCAGCGACTTGTACAGCCGGCCCGCGGGCTCGACCGTCAGCGCGTCGCCGAGAACGTCGGTCGCGACGTAATCCGGATGCGCGCCGCGCACCGTGTGGAACATGAGCGCCACGAACTTGGAGTTGCCGACGCGGCGCAGCGTCACTGTGCGCTCGCCGTCCTGCACCGGGTCCTGCGTGTAGATCGTGGGGAGCTTGCGGGTCGGCTTCGGGATCGGGCCGAAGTATTTGGCGATCAACGCCAGCGTCGCATCGGCGTCGAACTTGCCTGCGATGATCAGCACGGCGTTATCGGGCTGGTAATACAGTTTGTAGAAGGCCTGCAGCCGGCCGATGTCGACGTTCTCGATGTCCGAGCGCGCGCCGATCGGCATGTGCGCATAGTTGTGCCACATGAATGCGGTGGAAAGCATCTTGCCGTAGAGGACGAGCTGCGGATTGTTCTCGCCGCTCTCGAACTCGTTGCGCACGACGGTCATCTCGGAGTCGAGATCACTCCTGCGGATGTACGAATTGACCATCCGGTCGGCTTCCATCGCCAATGCCCAGTCGAGGCTTTCGCCGCTGGCGGTGAACGATTCGAAGTAGTTCGTGCGATCCCAGCCCGTGCTTCCGTTGAACGACATGCCGCGCTTGCCGAGTTCGGTCATGATGTTGCCGCGCGACGGCGTGCCCTTGAACGTCAGGTGCTCGAGCAGATGCGCCATGCCGGTCTCGCCGTAGTTTTCCTGCGCGGCGCCGACCTGGTAGGTGACATTCACCGTCGTCGTCGCCTTCGACGCATCCGGGAACAGCAGAACGGTCAGGCCGTTCGCGAGCTTGTACTCGGTGATGCCCTCGATCGAGGCGCCTTGCGTGATGCCGGCGGGAAGTGCCGCGAGGGCGCCGGCCGCGACGAACAGCGGGATCAGGAACGCAACCCAGCGGCGGAACAGGGGTGTCTTCGAAGACATGGCTTTACCTTTGAATTTTTCGGCGCGCGAAGTATACCGGGGCGGGGCTGGCGGATCGTGCCGAGGGGATGGACCGAATCCCGCGACGACAGTTCGCCGCCGACCGCGACAGGATGCACAATGTCCGCCCTCGGGGGCGCCACGAGCCGTCATTGACGTTGAATCGTTGTCATCTGCGCGAAAAAGCCCATGGCACCCCGTAATTCTGGATATCCGGCGCCCTGCTGGATATACTTTGAGCCGGAATTGTTCGGTCATTCAGCGGTTAGCCCACACCTTGGGGATAACAAATGAATCCTGCAATGAGAGCGACTCTGTCAGCGGCGCTTGCAATGCTCGCCGCGTGGTCCGCCCAGGCTGACGTCTACGTTGCCAATACTGGGGGCGCGTCGATTACGGTCTACGCGACGACCGCCATCGGCAATGTGCCTCCCATCCGCACGATCTCCGGGCCCGCCACTGCTCTGAATTCTCCCGAGGGCGTCACGGTCGATACCGTCAACAACGAACTCTACGTCGCAGACTTCTTCGGAAAGGCGATCCGCGTCTACCCGTTGGCCGCCAACGGCAATGTCGCGCCGATCCGGACGTTGATCGATGGTCCCAATTCCGGCCTGTTGCAACCACGCATGGTGGCGGTCGATACGATCAATAATGAAATTCTGGTGGCTTCTGATAACGACTCGGTTCGCGTCTATCCGCGCCTGGCCAATGGCGACATCGCGCCAACCAGGGTCGTCGCGGGCGCGACGACCCTGATCAACAACCCGATCAGCATTTCGCTCGATCTGACGAACAACGAGTTCAGCGTCGACAGCTACAACGTGGGCGGGCCTAACGTTCCCGGCATTCTTACCTTTGCACGCGCGGCGAGCGGCAACGTCGCACCGCTGCGCCAGATCACCGGCGCTGCGACTCTGTTGGGCACGTTCACCAACTATGTCGTGATCGACCCGGTGAATAACGAGATCTACGCACAGGCGAATACTGGCACGGGTTACGCGGTGTTCGCTCGTACCGCGAACGGTAATGTGGCGCCGCTGCGCAACGTTACCGGCAGAGCGTGCGTCAGTGACATCGGTGGAATATCAGTCGACCTGGGCAACCAACGCGTGCTGATCACTGACCGTACCAACAATCTGTTGGCCGCCTTTGCGCGCCTCGCCACCGGTGGCGCAAGTCCGGTTGCTGTCGTCGCCGGCGCGACCACAGGAATGAACTCGCCATTCGGTCTTGCGATGGATTCGCTGGGCGGCCTCAGTGGCACCGGCGGCCAGTGCTTCGCCTCCAACGTCAGCGGGATACCTACGCTCGGCGACGAAATGCTTGTTCTGCTGGCCGGCCTGATCCTGGCATCCGCGTTCTGGCTGTTTCGCCGCCGCGCGCGGCACGGCGCCTAAAGCCGCAATGCAATGATGGCACGCGTCCCTCGGGGGGGGCGTATCGCCATTGGACGCCGCTGCCGGGCACTGTCTCCAACAGGTATGGCTGCCCGCCATTCTTAAGAGGTGCGTTGGGACTCGTGATTGACGTTTACGTAAACGTCATGTAAGGTCGCGCGTTGCCTTGTCCAAGGGCCGGAATGACCCGAAGACGACGGCGGATCGGGGTAAGCTTGCCCTCCGCCCTAGCCTCATTTGGAACGTGCCGCACGAGGTCCGCGATGAACGATCAAAGCACCCGCCATCCGCTGGTTTTCAAGCCCGTGAACAAGGTCCGCTTCGTGACGGCCGCGAGCCTGTTCGACGGCCACGACGCGTCGATCAACATCATGCGACGCATCCTGCAGGCGTCGGGCTGCGAGGTCGTCCATCTCGGCCACAACCGGTCGGTCGAGGAAATCGTCAACTGCGCGATCCAGGAAGACGCGCACGGCATCGCCATCTCGTCCTACCAGGGCGGGCACGTCGAGTTCTTCAAGTACATGCTGGATCTGTTGCGGGAGCGCGGCGCCGGCCACGTCAAGGTGTTCGGCGGCGGCGGCGGCGTCATCGTGGCATCGGAGATCGCCGAACTGCACGACTACGGCGTCACGCGCATCTTCTCGCCCGAGGACGGGCAGAAGCTCGGCCTGCAAGGGATGATCAACGAGATCGTCGCCGCGGCCGACAGCGATCTCGCGCACGCGCTGCCGGAATCCCTTTCGAAGTTGACCGATGGCGACCGGTTTGCACGGACACGCGCGCTGGCGCGGCTCATCACGGGCCTCGAATCCGGCGCGGTGCCGGAAAAGTTGCGCGCGCAAATGCTGGCCGCGGCGGAAAAATCCACCGTGCCCACGCTGGGCATCACCGGAACGGGCGGCGCGGGCAAGAGCTCGCTGACCGACGAGCTTGTGCGCCGCTTTCGCCTCGACCAGCACGATGCGCTGAAGATCGCGATCATTTCCATCGACCCATCGCGCCGCAAGTCCGGCGGAGCGCTGCTGGGCGATCGTATCCGGATGAACGCGATCGAGCACCCGAACATCTACATGCGCTCGCTGGCCACCCGCGACGCCGGAAGCGAGATCTCGAAGGCGCTGCCCGACGTCATCGCAGCGTGCAAGGTCGCGGGGTTCGACCTGGTCATCGTCGAGACATCGGGGATCGGCCAGGGCGATGCCGCCATCGTCCCCCTGGTCGACACGACGCTTTACGTGATGACCCCGGAATTCGGCGCCGCAAGCCAGCTGGAAAAAATCGACATGCTCGATTTCGCGGACTTCGTCGCCATCAACAAGTTCGACCGCAAGGGCGCGCAGGACGCGCTGCGCGACGTGCGCAAGCAATACCAGCGCAATCACGAGCAGTTCAAGCGCGCACCGGATACGATGCCGGTGTTCGGAACGATGGCGTCGCGCTTCAATGACGACGGCGTCACGGCGCTCTATCAGGCGCTTGCCGGGAAACTTGCGGAGAAGGGCTTGAAGCTCTCGCCCGGCGCGCTGCCGGCCGTCACGACACGGCAGTCGACGGCGCAGCACGCGATCGTGCCGCCGGCGCGCACGCGCTATCTCGCGGAAATCGCGGAGACCGTGCGCGCGTACCACCGCTGGACGGAAGGCGAGACGCGCATCGCGCGCGAGCGGCAGCAACTGCGTGCGGCGAAGGCGATGCTCGCCAGCGAATGCAAGCTCGATGTGAAGGAGCTCGACGCGCTCGCTTCCGACCGCGACGCAAAGCAGGACCCGCGCGCGAAAAAACTTCTCGACATGTGGCCGCAGACCAAGGCCGCCTACTCGGGGGACGAGTACGTCGTGAAGATCCGCGGCAAGGAAATCCGCAGCGCGCTGACAACCGTGTCGCTCTCGGGCACGCATGTGCCGAAGGTCGCCCTGCCGAAATTCGAAGACGCGTCGGAAATCCTGCGCTGGCAACTGAGGGAGAACGTGCCGGGCAGCTTCCCCTTCACGGCGGGCGTGTTCGCGTTCAAGCGCGAGAACGAAGACCCGACGCGGATGTTCGCCGGCGAAGGCGATGCAGCGCGGACCAACAAGCGCTTTCACCTTCTCGCCGACGGCATGCCGGCCAAGCGCCTGTCCACCGCGTTCGATTCGGTGACGCTCTACGGCAACGACCCGGCGATCCGCCCCGACATCTACGGCAAGGTCGGCAATTCCGGCGTTTCGATCGCAACCCTCGACGATCTCAAAGTGCTGTACGGCGGCTTCGACCTGACCGATCCGGCCACGTCGATCTCGATGACGATCAACGGTCCGGCGCCGACGATCCTCGCCATGTACATGAACGCGGCGATCGACCAGCAGCTCGAGAAATTCCGCGGCGACAACGGCCGCGAGCCCACCGACGACGAGGCCGCCAAGATCCGCGCGTGGACGCTGTCCACCGTTCGCGGCACGGTGCAGGCCGACATCCTGAAGGAGGACCAGGGGCAGAACACGTGCATCTTCTCGACCGAGTTCAGCTTGAAGGTGATGGGCGACATCCAGGAATACTTCGTCCAGCACGACGTCAAGAATTTCTACTCGGTGTCGATCTCCGGCTATCACATCGCGGAAGCGGGCGCCAACCCGATCAGCCAGCTCGCGTTCACACTGTCCAACGGTTTCACGTTCGTCGAGGCGTATCTCGCGCGCGGCATGCACATCGACGATTTCGCGCCGAACCTGTCGTTCTTTTTCAGCTACGGGATGGACCCGGAGTACGCGGTCATCGGCCGCGTCGCGCGGCGGATCTGGGCGGTGGCGATGCGTGAGCGCTACGGCGCCAACGAGCGCGCGCAGAAGCTCAAGTTCCACTCGCAGACGTCGGGCCGCAGCCTGCACGCGCAGGAGATTTCGTTCAACGACATCCGCACAACGCTGCAGGCGCTGATCTCGACGTACGACAACACGAATTCTCTGCACACCAACGCGTACGACGAGGCGATCACGACGCCGACCGAGGAGAGCGTGCGCCGCGCGATGGCGATCCAGCTCATCATCAATCGCGAATGGGGCTTAGGGAAAAACGAGAACCCGAACCAGGGCAGTTTCATCGTCGAGGAGCTGACCGACCTGGTCGAGGAGGCCGTGCTCAAGGAATTCGAGGCGATTTCCGAGCGCGGCGGCGTGCTGGGCGCGATGGAAACGGGGTATCAGCGCGGCAAGATCCAGGAAGAGTCGATGTATTACGAACACATGAAGCACGATGGGACTTATCCGATCGTCGGCGTCAACACGTTCCGGAATCCGCATGGTGATGCAGCGCCGCAGAAAGTCGTGCTCGCCCGCTCGACCGACGAAGAAAAGCAGTCGCAACTCTCGAGGCTGGCCGACTTTCAGCGGCGGCACGCCGGCGAGGGGCCTGCTGCGTTGGCGAAATTACAACAGGTTGTGGTCGAGGACGGAAACATCTTCGCAGAATTGATGAAAACCGTGCGCGTGTGCTCGCTGGGGCAGATCACGAACGCGCTGTTCGACGTGGGGGGGCAGTACCGCCGAAGTATGTGAAGGGAACCTCTAGCAACGGTTTTTGTAGGACAACCGCCTGGAGCGCGCAATTCGGCTGCGAAATCGGCGGGAGTGTGATAATTTTCCCCGTGGGGGGTCCGATCAAGGCGGACCATGAACAGTTTTCAGCTGGTAACGAGGTACCTTTATTTCGGCGTGGACGCGATGCGTCTGCGCACCGCGGCCGAGCGCGTGCTGATGCGGGTCCAGGGCCAGCCTCCGGATCGCGCCACCGTTGGCCTGGATACGCTGGCGCACGATTTTCGAGTGAGCCCGCGCGAGAGTCTCTCGATCGTTGACCAGCTGGTCCAAGGGGGACTCCTCGAGCCGCAGCATGGCGGCGCGGACCAATACGCCGTCACCGACAAGTTGCGGATGTACGCGCAGGCACGCATCGTCGACCCGTTGCCGCGCACGCGCGCTCAACTCTTGCTGACGCACATGACCGATCTCGCCGAGGACTTCAACCGCAAGGCGACGCGCAACAAGTACGAAATCGAGGCGCTCGGCGTGTATGGCGGTTTCATGAGCCGCGAGCTCGAGTTGCCGGAACTCTCGATCGGGGTGACGGGCCGCCGCCGCGCGACAGATATGCGGCAGGCCGCGGGGCGGGCCAGCGTACCTACCGGCGGGCATGAGCAGATCCGCAAGATGCTCGAGGAATTGAGCAGTTTCGTGCAGGTCACTTTCTTCCGGCACCTGCAGGACATTCCGCGGCCGTTCAGCGTGTTCTTCAGGGACGACGGCTAGCCCTTTTTGGAAGGGGCGGTGCCGATCCGCAATCGGATCGAGCATCGCGGTTCCCGCACCCGGCCGGCGCGACAAGTCCGAAAACTCGGCCGAGGCCGAGACGCGACAGCCGGTAGCGATTGGCCGCGATCCATGGGTAGATGCGATCGAGCAGCGGCCGCAGCCGCGCGCTCCCAAGCACGCGCGCGAGCGTACTGAACCCCGCGGCGCGATACACCGCTTCGAACACATCGAGACCGCTCGACCAGCGGCCGGCCGCGTCACGGGCGTGGATGCGCTCGAGCATCATCTTGCGCGTGACGCCTTCGCGGAGGCCGGGTTCCTCGTCGAACGCCGATGCGGAACAATCGGCCAGGACGAGCAGGCCCTCCATGTCGCGCGCCTTCAGCGCGTGCATTTCGCTCGCGCACAGAGGGCAGGAGGCGTCGTAATACACGGTGAGCGGGAAGGTCACTCTCTTGCCCACGTTATCGCCCGCTCCATTCAGCGGCCAGGCGTTCGCGCGCGCGAACGTATTGACGACTTGCCGCCGCGGACGATTGTCCTCACACGCGCGCCCAGTTTCATCAGCTTGACGAGCGTCGCCGTGTCGAGGCGCAGCATCTCCTCGCTCCATACCGACAGCGTCTCCATCAGCGCCAGCGTTTCCCGCAGGCGCGCCTTCGTCGGGGGACTCTGGAGGGCGAAGTCGGGATCGGCAATGCATTCCCGCAGGATGCCGATCGTCGGGTCGAATTCCCGCATCTTCCGTTCGCGGACGATCGTACGGAAAAGCTCCCACGGATCCCGCAGCGTTTCGTAATGGTCACGGCGGTCGCCCAACTGGTGAACGACGCGTACCAGATTCCAGCTCTGCAGTTCGCGCAGACTGTTGCTCACGTTGGAGCGCGCGACCGAAAGCGTGACGGCGATCTCCTCCGCATGCAGCGGCCGGTCTCGCATGTAGATCAGCGCGTGAATTTGCGCGACGGTGCGGTTCACCCCCCAGCGCGAGCCCATCTCGCCCCAATGGAGGACGAATCGCCGCGCGATCGGGGACAAGTCGCCGCCCGGCGAGTTGCGGGTTTCCGGCGCGGCATCGTTCATGTACAGACTCTCTGTGGCGAAACGGGAGGTGCCTCGCCTCTCGCCCACTGCGAACGAGGCGACAGGCGGTCGTTGACGATCAGCCTATCATGACATAAATTTCTGTCAAGACAGAAATAAAGGAAAGGGAGGCGATCGTGCGCGTCCTCGTGCTGGGTGGTTCGGGGTTCCTCGGGCGCCACGTGGTCGGAGCCCTTCTCGCGCGTGGCCATCGCGTGGTTATCGGCTCGCGCCAACGGACGGCAGGCTCACCTCGGCGGTTGGCGCGGGCGCCGGCGTGCGAATGGCGCGTCGTTCGATTCGAGCACATGGCCGAGCCGCAGCAATGGGACGCCGCCGTGCAAGGCGTCGATGTCGTCGTCAATTGCGTGGGCATCCTGCGCGAATGGCGCCGCGCCACCTATGAATGCGTTCACCGCGACGCGCCCGCGGCGCTCGCCCGGGCCTGCGCGCGTGCCGGGACCCGTCGGCTCGTGCACGTTTCCGCACTCGGATTGCACGAAAGCGCACGCAGCCGGTTCATCCTGTCGAAAATCGGCGGCGAGCGAGCGATTCGCGGCGGAGGCTCGACGTACACAATCGTCCGCCCGTCGTTGCTCGACGGTCCCGGCGGCTACGGGGCGCGGTGGATCCGCGCGCTTGCACGGTTGCCGATCCACGCGGTTCCGGCCGATGCCGCCGGACGGATCGCGGTGCTCGACGTTCGCGATGCGGGCGAGGCGATCGCCGCGCTGTGCGAGGACGCCACGGGATCGGGCTCGCGTGACGTCGAAATCGGCGGCACCGTGGCGCGCACGCTTCACGAGCATCTGGCCGCATTGCGTCGCATGCACTCCGACGTACCTGCGTGGTGCCTTCGGATTCCCCCGGCGCCGGCAAGGTTCCTGAGCCATGCGTGCGATCTTTTTCACATATCGCCGTTTTCGTTCGGCCATCTGGAGCTGCTGCGTCTCGACAACAAGCCCGCAGCGAACCTTCTTCCCGCGCTACTCGGTCGGGCGCCGCAATCCATTGGCGGCGAGGCCGCCGATCATGGACTGGCCAGCGGAATTCCGAGCGCCGACAGGATCTGATCTACCACCGGCAGCCGCCATTGCCGAACGTGCTCACCGCGAGCGGAGCGACGGCGAGCAGGCCCAGTCCCGCATACGCGGTACGGCAATCCGGCTTGGCGGCCTTGGCGATGTCTTCGGCCAGGTGATCTTTCTTCTCGACCGGTGGCGGTGGCGGCAGCAGGTTGAGCACCGCGCGCGTCCCTGAACCTTCCTTTGCGATCTCGCGCCCGCGGCTGCGCAATGTCTCGGCCGTGACGCCGGGAGTGTTTGCCGGTTGGGACGAAGGCGCGCCGGCGTCGCGCCTGGGCGTGAAGAGTTCCGCGTCTACGTCGGGTGCGCCCAAGCGCAGCCGCGGAAGTTCGCCGCCCGCGGGCGCCTCGGTGCGTGCGGGCGCCTGGGCAGGCGCTGCCCTACCCGGCGCAGCGGTTGCCGGCGCTGCGCGCTCACGCGCCGGCGCGACTTCGACAGCCTCGTTGCGCGGCAACGCTTGCGGCGCCGGTGCGGCTTCGCGCACGGTTGTCGGCGGCGCAGCGCGCGCGGGCGCGACGGCTTCGACCGGCGCCTTGGGTTGCGGCAATTCCACCGGCGGCGCGAACTGGCGCTCGATTTTCGCCGGCGCGATCTGCTCCATCGGCGGCACCGGTGGAAGCGAAATGTCGCGTGGCCTCACCTCCGCAGGCGGTACGACTTCGCGCTCGATCTTCGCCGGTGCCGGCGATTCGACCGGTGCGGCCTTTTGCGCCGGCTCCTCGCGGGGCTTGAGCTCGACGGGCGGCGCAAGCTGCCTGTCAATTTTCTGAGGCGCGATTCTTTCGATCGGCGCAATCGGCGCCATCGGGACCTCGCGCTGACGCAGCTCGACGGGCGGCGCGAACTGGCGCTCGATTTGCGCCGGCGCCACACGTTCGAGCGGCGCCATCGGCGGCATCGGCACTTCGCGCGGCGGCAATGGGGCGGGCGGTGCGATTTCCTTTTCCGCTTTGGGCGGCGAGGTCGTCTGCGGCGTCACCGCCTTGTCGACTTCCTGCGGAGCACTGCGGTCCAAACGGGGCAAAGCCTCCGCAGGTGTTGGTTGCGGTGAAAGCGAAACATCGGGAACCGTTTCGGGCGCGGCTTTTGGCACAGGCGCCGTCTCGACCGGGGCAACGCTCGCCGGTGGCTGCGGCGCGATGCCCTGCGATGCTTCGCGTGGCGGCGTCACGGCGCCCTCCAGCCTGCGAAGAAGTGCTGCGCCCGGAAAGTTCGTGTCGGCGCCGGGCGCAAGCGTGAATCCGGATCCACGCTCCGGCGACAATTGCCGCAGCGTCACGTCCAGCGGACCCAGCATCCCGTCGCCCCGGCGTGCGCCGCCCTGAAGCGTGTTGCCGAAAAGCAGGACCAGCAGCACGTGAAGCAGCATCGACAACAGCACGAACTGCAGCAGCGTCGGCTCGGCCCTGGCGGATGCGTATGGCGGGCGAGCGGGGCGGCGGCGGGAATTCCGTTTCATGCGCTGACGTTCGACGAAGTTGCTTTAGGGTGCGCGGGCTTTAAGCGCCGATCGGGAAATCGCGCGATCGGTCAGCCGGCTCGCAATTTTACTCTTCCGATCCGGCCTTTCTCTCGCTATTTCCGCGAACCGCCCACGAAGGGTCGTTTGACAGATCGGGCCAGCGTCCCCAATCATCACGCTCCGCCGGTGCCATTAGAACATTCGGGAGGAATCACCATGCATCCGTCAGGCCGTCACCTCGTCGCATTTGCCGCCATCCTGCTGGCGTTGCCCGCCATCGCCGACGTTGCGGCACCGGCGCCCGGCGCCAGTCCGCGCGTCGACGCCATCAAGAAAGCGGGCGTGCTGCGCATCGGCGTTCTCGCCAATGCGCCGTGGCTCGTCGAGAACACATCGGGTTCGGGCGACCCGTGGAGCGGCCCCGCGTGGATGCTCGCGAACGAATACGCGAAGCGACTCGGCGTGAAGGTCGAAGCCGTGCCCGTCAGCCACGAGACCAAGGTGCCGGTCTTGGCATCGAACCAGGTCGACATCTCCGTCACGCCTCTCGCGGAAACCGCGGACCGGCTGAAGGTCGTCGACTTCATCATCTATTCGAACACGAGCGTGTGCATGTTCGGACTCACGGCGAATCCCAAGTTTGCGCAGGCGAAGTCCGTCGACGATCTCAACCGGCCCGACATCACGATCGCGTACTACACGGGTGGTGGCGAGGAAGGCTGGGTCAAGGAGCGCTTCGCGAAGGCGCAGTTGCGCGGCGTGGCGGGCTCAGGCGTGGCGCCCGTCGAGGAAGTGATGGCCAAGCGCGCGGACGCCGTGCCGATCAACCGCGTGCCCTGGGTCGCGATGGGCCGCAAGCTCCCGGCGTTGTCGGCGCTGCCGAAGGAGAACAACTGCCAGAACAGCACGGAAAAGGCCGCGCCGGTCGGCATGGCGATCGACAAGAATCAACCGGCATTCCTCACTTGGGCGCGCGCCGTCGAAAAGGAACTGGAAGGCAAGCTCAAGGCGGACGAGGCACGCGTTGTCGACACGATGAAGTGACCGCGCCGCGGGTCCTGGCAAACCTTCGCGCTGCCGCGTGGATTTCGATTTCTCCGTCATCACCGAGCACTGGCGGTTCTTAGCGTCCGGTGTCGGCGTGACACTGCTGCTCGCGGTGTTGTCGGGGGCGGCGAGCCTCGCCGCGGGCTTCGTCGTCGCGCTGCTGCGGCTGTACGGTCCGCGCTGGCTGCGGCCGGCGATCGTGTTCTACATCGACTCGATGCGCGCGATTCCCGTGCTCGTCGTGCTGGTGTGGACGTTTTTTGCGCTGCCGATCGTCGCGGGCATCACGATGCCGCCTTTCTTCGCCGCGTTGCTCGCGCTGACCGTGCATCTCGCTGCGTACGCTGCGGAAATCGTGCGCGCCGGCATCGAATCAGTGCGGCCCGGCCAGACACGCGCATCGCGCGCGCTCGGGATGTCGCCCGCGCAGATCCTGCGGCGGATCGTGCTGCCGCAGGCGCTGGTGCGGATGCTGCCGGCGTTCGGTTCGCTGCTGTCGGTGACGATCAAGGACACGGCGATCGCGTCGGTGATCGCGGTGACCGAGTTCATGCGGCAATCGGAAACGGTGGCCGGGCAGAGCTTCCAGCCGATCGAGGTGTACACGTTCGCGATGCTCGTCTATTTCGTGATTCTCTTTCCGGTCACGCGCGGCGTCGAGCGCGTCTATCGCCGCGTCGCGCATCTCGGTCGCTCATGACCTTCGACTGGAGCGTCGTCTGGCAGCACCGCGAAGCGCTCGCCGTGGGCACCGGCACGACGATTCTGCTGACGGTGGTCACGATGCTGATCGCGGTGCCGTGCGGCATCGTCGTCGCCGTGCTGCGGCTCTATGCGTGGACGCCGGTGCGCGCGGTCGCCACCGCGTACGTCGAGCTGTTCCGCAACCTGCCGCTGATCCTCGTCGTGTACTGGGCGTTCTATGTGCTGCCGATATTGACCGGCCTCGGCATGCCGCCGCTGGCGACGGGGCTCGCGGCACTGGCGCTCAACGTCACGGCCTACAACGCGGAAACTTTTCGCGCCGGCATCAACTCGATCCGCCGCGGCCAGGTCGAGGCCGCGATGGCGCTCGGCATGAGCCGCGTCCAGGCGTTGCGCCGGGTCGTCGTTCCGCAAGCGACGCGGCGCATCCTGCCGGTGCTCGCGAGCACTTGGGTGTCGTTGTTCAAGGATACGTCGCTGGTTTCGGTGATCGCCGTCACCGAGCTCGCGTACGTCGCGATGCAGATTCGCGCGCAGTCGTACCGCGTGCTCGAAATGCTGACCGCGATGGCCGCGATCTACTGGCTGCTGGGCTACCCGCAGGCGAAGCTTGTCGACTGGATCCAGCGGCGCTTCGCGGTGACCGAATGAACCAACTCAGTCCGGACCCCAAGCGTGAGATGGGCGCAGGCGCGACGATCGTCCGCTACCACGGCGTGGTCAAGCGTTACGGCACCTTCGAGGCGCTCTCCGGCGTGGACCTGGACGTGCATGCCGGTGAAGTCGTTTGCCTGATCGGCCCCTCGGGTTCCGGCAAGTCGACGCTGCTTCGCTGCACGAATGGACTGGAATCGATCGAAGGCGGCGAGATCGAATTCGAAGGTGCAGTATTGCCGAAAGACGAGCGAACGCTTCGCGCGGTGCGCCAGCGGATGGGCATGGTGTTCCAGAGTTTCGAACTGTTTCCACATCTGACGGCGCAGGAAAATGTCTCCGAAGGCCCGCGCACGGTACTCAGGATGAACGTCGGCGACGCCAATCGGCGCGCGTCGGCGATGCTGGCCAAGGTCGGCCTCGCCGACAAGGCCGCCAATTATCCGTCCGCGCTCTCGGGTGGCCAGCAGCAGCGCGTCGCCATCGCGCGCGCCCTCGCGATGGAGCCTGACGTCATGCTCTTCGACGAACCCACGTCCGCGCTGGACCCGGAAACGATCGGCGAGGTGCTGAACGTGATGAAAGCGCTCGCGGATGAGGGCATGACGATGGTCGTCGTCACGCACGAGATGTCGTTTGCGCGGCGCGTCGGCGACTGGGTTGCGGTCTTCGACGCGGGCCGCATCGTCGAGCAGGGGCCGCCGGAGCAGATTTTCGACGCGCCGACAACCGATCGCACCCGCGATTTTTTGAGCCACCTCGGCTGGACCGGCTAGGTTCCAGGCCGCGGTGCACCGGCTGGGTGCGAACTTTCGGCGGTCGATACTGCCACAAGTTATTCCGGCGATGTCATCATCGCGGGCGTAAGTCACATCATGGCCGAATCCACCCACTGGTCGTTTCCGGCAAACCTGCAGCCCAGGGCGGATGCGCTGCGCTTCGATCTGACATCGGCGTTGCGCTCGGTCGTCATGCTTCGCGCCGCAATTCCGGAAGACGCGTTCACGGCGTCGATCCTCGGCACCGAGCGGTTCGGCAACGGCGTCGTCATCCGCGACGACGGGCTGCTGCTCACGATCGGCTATCTCATTACCGAAGCGGAGTCGATCTGGCTCACGACCAACGACGGCACGGTGATCCCCGGTCATCCGCTCGCCTATGATTTCGCGTCGGGATTGGGCCTGGTCCTGCCGCTCGGCACGCTTGGCGTGCCGGCGCTGCCGCGCGGTTCGGCCGCGTCCATCGCAACCGGCGACGACGTCATCATCATCGGTCACGGCGGGCGCCAGCATGCGCTCGACGCGCAGGTGTTCGCCAAGCGCGAATTCGCGGGATTCTGGGAATACGTGCTCGATGAAGCGGTGTTCACGACGCCGCCGCATCCGGAATGGAGCGGTGCCGCGCTCGTCGGCATGGACGGCCGCTTGCTTGGCATCGGGTCGCTGTTCGTGCAGGAAACCATCGATGACAAACCGGTGCGGGGCAATCTCTTCGTGCCGATCGACTTGATCGAGCCGATCCTTCCGGATTTGCTCGCGCGCGGACGCTCGTCGTCGCCGCCTCGGTCGTGGCTCGGGATGTACACCGGAGACGACAACGGACGCCTGGTCGTTGGCGGCGTCGCCACGGATGGGCCCGCGGATCAGGCGGGAGTGCGTCCGGGCGACATTGTGGTCGACGTCTCGGGCAAGCGCGTCAAAGACCTGGCCGATCTTTTCCGGACCGTGTGGGGCCAAGGACCTGCCGGAACACAAATTTCGCTGGGGTTGCTTCGCGATGGCGCACCAACGCGCGTCGACGTGCGTTCGGGCGATCGCGATGATTTCCTGCGCAAGCCGTTGCTGCAGTGACGCGGTGCCCGCGGCACCTCAACACGGATCGTAGTGAAGATAACCTTTGGTGACGCCCTTGCCGTCGACGACTCGCTCCAGCTTGCCGCACCTCACCATTGGCGGCAACTCGCGCACCGGATAGAAAAGCGGATTTCCGGCACCGGCCAATGGCGGATCGGTCGCGTTCACCGCGACGATCTTTGTGGCGCCCTTGCCGGATTTGTCGGCTTCGCAGTCCACAACCTTGTCCGACGTCTGAATGATGCGCACGGTGATGGCGCCATTGCCTGCGGGACCCGCCTTCGCGACCCATTTTGCCCGCGCTTCTTCGTTGCCGAGGCAAAGGTTCACGGCCGGCGACAGCTCGGGCAGCGAGCGCGCCCAGTCGTCCTGCGATTTTTTTGAGAAGTCGGCGATGGGTGCCGTTTTCACGTCATAACCAGCAAGTACGGTGCAGCATCCGGTCAGCGCTTCGCCGGCCTTGAGCGACAGCATCGCGCGCCACGGCAATGGAGTTGCATTGGCCACGGCCGGCCGGCAGGCCTCTTCGCGAAGCGTCACGACCAGCGTCTCCTTCGGAAGGTGCGTCGAATCGCCGCGCCAAATGACCGCGGCCGGCTGCAGGAACATGAAGGCCTGCGGCGCGCCGTGAAAAATCACCTCGCGGTTACCCTTGATCGCAAGCCGGTTCAGGACCGCGGTCGTACGGCTTGCCTCCAGTTGCCAGAAAGGCTCTTCGCCGCGGCAAAGGGCGCCCTGCACGACCACGGGCTGTTGCGCGGTTGCGGCCGTTGCGGGCAGCAGCGCCATGAAGGCCATTGCCATGCCGGAACCGATGCGTGTCATCCCATGCTCCCGCGAAACCCTTGAGCGTTCATGATAACGCGGCTATCGTTCGGGCAACGGTTTCATCGCAGGTCGACGACCGGTGGAACCGGGAAGGAGCGACGAAGGTGGCGAAGAAGCGCCAGGAACCCAGGATCGTCCGGCCCGACGACATCGACCCGCATCATCGGTGGGATCGCCCGTTGCCCGCGCCGGGGCACATGCAGGTGGACTTCGAGGAGCGTATCGATTTCCGGCGCTTGCACGATTACCGACTGGCCCGCACGCGCGCCGCACTCGCGAACTCGGGGCTCGGCGCGCTTCTGTGCTTCGACCAGCACAACATCCGCTATACGACGAGCACCGTTATCGGCGAGTGGGCGCGCGACAAACTGACGCGCTATTCGCTCCTCACCGGCAACGGTGACCCGTATCTGTGGGACTTCGGCTCTGCCGCGAGGCACCACAAGCTCTATGCGCCTTGGCTGCACCACGATCATTGTCACGCGGGCCTTCTCGGCCTGCGCGGCGCGGTCGGCGGCGACGGCAAGCTCTTTCGCGACGCCGCGCGCGAAATCAAGTCGATCCTCGATGCCGAAGGCGTCGGCAGGATGCCGCTCGGTATCGATGTCGTCGAGCCGCCGCTGATGCTCGAGTTGCAGCGGCTGGGCGTCGACGTGCGCGATGCGCAGCAGACGATGCTCGCCGCGCGCGAGGTCAAGAATATCGACGAACTGATCCTGCTCAACATGGCGGCAGCGATGGTCGACGGCGTCTACCATGACATTGCCGAGGCGTTGAGACCCGGCGTGAAAGAAAGCGAGATCGTCGCGCTGGCGACGGCGCGCCTGTACGAAATGGGATCGGACTGTGTCGAAGCGATCAACGCGATTTCCGGCGAGCGCTGTTCGCCCCATCCTCACAACTTCACCGACCGGCTGATCCGTCCGGGCGACCAGGCGTTCTTCGACGTCATCCAGTCGTACATGGGATATCGCACCTGCTATTACCGGACTTTCAGCGTCGGCATGGCGACGCGGCCGCAGCGTGACGCGTACCGGCGCGCGCGCGAGTGGATGGACCGCGCCATCGACCTCCTGAAGCCGGGCGTGAGTTCCGACGCAATCGCGCGATCGTTCCCGACGGCGAAGGACATCGGCTTCGCCAGCGAAATGGACGCGTTCGGCCTCAACTTCTGCCACGGGCTCGGGCTGGGATTGCACGAGCGTCCGCTGGTCTCGCGCCTGAATTCGCTCAAGGAACCCATCGAGCTCAAGGTCGGCATGGTGTTCGCCGTCGAGACCTATTGCCCGGCAACGGATGGCATTTCCGCGGCGCGTATCGAGGAGGAAGTGATTCTGACCCCGGCGGGGCCGAAGGTGATTTCACTTTATCCGGCGCAGGAGTTGCCGATCGCGAATCCGTATTAGGCGTCAGGCGTCAGTCCATTTTGTGGAGGGAATTGATGTTATTCAGATCTCGCACGGGTGCTCTTGTTCTCATTATTGTGGGCACGCTTTTTCTTATCTCGAATCTCGGCTGGATACCGCAGATCGGTCCCCTCCTGCGTCAGTGGTGGCCGCTCATACTCATTGTCGTGGGGGTCCTGATGCTGGTTCAACGATCATAGCGAATCGTTCTGTAGCTTACCGTGTGGGCTCGGACAATGACGCAGTTGGCTTGGTGGCGAATTACAACAAATCCAAAACATGTCGCATTGGGGAGACGTTGAAATGAGATTTTCGATGTCCATTCTATTGCTCGCGAGCCTCGCCGGGTGCGCTACGCCTATGCCACCGGTGAAGCAGTTGCCAACCACGACTACACCTACGATCGACAACTCGAAAATTCGAAATTCAATTGAGTTCACGAAAGTTGTAATTGGCCTGGAGAGAGGCGAGGTTTATGGTCAGCTCGGAAGCGGACTACTTTGCATTCCGGGGCCGCCGCTCAAATGGGACGGAGGAACACCGACCCTCTCGGAGGGCCCATTGGTGGGGACGGTGCGGGACACCTTCGGGAAGGCCGGCATCAAACTAGCCGGGGACCCCAAACAGCTCTTCAATGTTGGACCGGACAGCCTTGGTGAGCTTGTGGTGGCTGCGAAGATTGAAAAGGTCGACTTGCGAGTTTGTGGTGTCGGTACCTATGCCGGGCAGAAGGGTGTTGCGTACGTCAAGGTCGAATGGCAAGTGTTTTCCCGCACACTAGGATCTGTCATTCTCACAACGACAACAGAAGGCAGCTTCGAGACCACTGAATTCAAGCCGCAGGCATCTGGCTGGATTACCGGCGCTGTGGAAGAGGCTACGAGGCGATTTCTGTCCAACGCAGACGTGCAGAAGTTGTTTGCAACGCCGGTATCGCGTACTACTCCTGGCGAGCCGACCCGCAGCTAGATATTTCCACTACTGGCCTGCGAATGTGGCCTAACATCCCTTTCAAGCGGACCCAACCCGGGCGCGGCTTCGCCGCCGCCGGCTGGCCCGCTTAACACAGTTCGTTAGGCCGTATGTCCACAGCCGCGTTTCGGATCTTCGACCTTGACGGGACCATCAGCGATCCCGCGGTTGGGATCGGGCGCTCGATCAACTTTGCGCTTCAGCATTTCGGCTACCCGGCAATTCGGGAGAACGACGTGTCCCAGTTCGTTGGCCCGCCTCTCGATCTGACCTTCACGTCGATCGTTGGCAGTTCATCGTCGGAACACATCGGCGCCTTGGTTGCGAAATTCCGCGAGCGCTATGCGGATCTCGGCTACGCGGAAAATGTAATCTATCCAGGCATACCCGAGGCACTGATGGCCTTGGACGCTGTCGACATTCCACTCGGACTATGCACGTCGAAGCCTGCCCACTTTGCGGACAGCATCCTTCGCCTTTTTGGTATTCGCCAATACTTTCGCTTTATCAATGGCGGAGACATCGGGGTTCGAAAGTCCGACCAGCTGGCTGCTCTACTATTTGAGGGCGTGATCGCGAAGTCTTCGACCATGATCGGCGATCGCGCCGTTGATATTCTTGCCGCAAAGGCGAACAACCTGAAGTCGGTGGCCGTGCTGTGGGGCCATGGCTCGCTCGCCGAGTTAAAGGGCGCGTCTCCGGACGCACTACTTGAGTTTCCGCACGAACTAGCGGGGCTTGCAAATGCGGCCTGACCTTTTGCTCAACGCCGACGTCCCGCATGCAGAGCTTCGCCAGCGCGCCGGGCCGCCGGTGAGAATATTTCGTTAGGCGACCGAAGGACGCTTCCATATGGCAGTTCGCATCGTTCGATTGGGATCGGACCGCGCCCGCGACGAGGGCCTTCGCATCGGCACTGTTCGGCGTCCGCCTCGCGGTGTTCCGAAGAACAAATTTTCCTCGCAAAACTGGTATGACGTCTGGTTCCCCAGTCTTGCGCCGAGTGCGGAGTTGGTCGCGACCGCGCAGGACGCCCGGACAGAACGCCAATGGTCTGCGTTCGGGAAGAAATACCGGGCCGAAATGGGAACGCCGGACAACCGCAGGACACTGGATCTTCTTGCCGCGCTGTCGCACCATGCCAATTTCTCAGTCGGTTGCTATTGCGCCGATGAATCGCGCTGTCATCGCTCGGTGCTCAGGGAACTGCTCACGGAGCGAGGCGCTAAAATGAACTGAAAACTTAAGAGCGAAGGCGGCTTCATGAAACTGGGATGGATCGGAATCGGCCGGATGGGATTCGCGATGGCCGAGCGCCTCGCGAAAGGCGGCGCAGAGCTGACGGTGTGGAACCGCACGCGCGCGAAGGCCGAGCCGCTAGCGGCGCAGGGCGCGAAGATCGCCGATCATCTCGCCGACCTCGCGATGTGCGACATCGTTTTCGTCATGGTGTCGACATGGGACGACGTGAAGGAGGTCGTCGCCGGCCCCGCGGGATTGTTGTCGGGCGGCAAGGCGCCGAATCTCGTCGTCGAATGCTCGTCGATTTCGCTCGAAGGCTCGGCCGAATTGCGCGCGCTGCTGAAGGCGAGAGGCGTCGAATTGCTGGCGGCGCCGGTCAGCGGCAACGCGAAGGTGATCAAGGCCGGTCGCCTATCGTTCGTTTGCTCGGGACCGAAGCCGGCGTTCGATATGGCGCTTCCATTTCTCAGGATGATCGCCCCCGCGGCGAGCTACGTCGGCGAGGGCGAGCTCGCCCGGATCGTCAAGATCTGCCACAACGTGTTCCTCGGCGTCGTCACGCAATCGCTGGCGGAAATCACTGTGCTCGCGCAGAAGGCCGGCGTGCCGCGGCACGCGTTCCTCGAGTTCATGAACCAGAGCGTGATGGGCTCGACATTTTCGCGCTACAAGACGCCGGCGTTCGTGAATCTCGATTTCAAGGTCACGTTCACGCCGCAGCTTCTTCGCAAGGACCTGGATCTCGGGCTGGACAGCGCGCGCCGATACGACGTGCCGATGCCGCTGGCCTCCGCGACGCGCGATCTGGTGCAGACGCTGATCGGCCGCAGTATGGCCGACGAGGATTTCGCGAAGCTACTCGTGCTGCAGGCGCAATCCTCGGGACTGCAACTCGAGCCGGAGAATGTCGTGGTGGATGACGGCCTGTAGAGACGCTTCGAAGGAGAAGAACGATGACAACTATTCGACGGGCGGTCGTGCTGGTTTTTGGCATCCTGAGCGCGACGTTTGCGTTCGGCCAGAACTATCCCGCCAAGCCGGTGAAAATCGTGGTCCCGTTCACCGCGGGCAGCGCCACCGACATCCTCGCGCGCACGTTCGGTCAGAAGCTCTCCGAAATGTGGGGACAGCCCGTGATCATCGAGAACCACCCCGGCGCCGGGGGAACGATCGGCGCGGCGCTCGTCGCGAAGGCGCCTGCCGACGGCTACACGCTGCTCGTGCATTCGGCGGCGCAGGCGTACAACCCGTCGATCTATCCGAACCTGTCGTACGACACGACGAAGGACTTCGTGGAAATCGTACCGCTGGCCGGGCAACCGAACGTGCTGGTCGTGGCGCCTGCGACCGGGTACAAATCCGTCAACGACCTCATCGCGGCGGCTAGAAGTAAGCCCGGCGAGCTCAATTTCGCCTCGGCGGGCACGGGCAGCGGCACGCACATCAACGCGGAAAAATTCAAACTCGCCGCCGGCATCGACGTCGTGCACATTCCCTACAAGGGGACGCCCGAGGCAATCACCGACACAATGACTGGCCGCGTCACGTATTTCTTCTCGCCGATCTCGGCGGCGCTGCCCAACGTCCGGGAAGGCAAGCTCGTCGCGCTGGGCGTCAGCAGCGCGAAGCGGTCGAGCGCGTTGCCCTCGGTGCCGACGATCGCCGAAAGCCTGCCGAGCTTCGACTACAACCTGTGGGTGGGCATGTTCGCACCCGCCGGAACGCCCGCCGACATCGTCGACAAGATCAACCGCGATGTCGGGCGTGTTCTGCAGACGCCCGAGGTGAAGGAGCGCCTGGCCGCGCTGGGTGCGGAAGCGATGCCGATGACGGCCGGCGAATTCCGAAAGTTCGTCCGCAGCGAAATCGACGACTCCGCCAAAGTGATCAAGGCGGCGGGTATCAAGGTGCAGTAGCGTTGTGAACAGCGAGTCATGTTCCGCACAAATGCAACAATCCTGGGGTAAGCTTGGCGCCTGTACGCGACCTCCCGCGAAAAGTCGGGGGGCGATTTTCCCATCGCTGTGAGGAGACCATCATGAAACTTTCACCCATGCGCACGCTGCTGGCCGCCGGCTTCGCCGCACTCGCGGCCACCGCCGCCTCGGCCCAGGACAACAAGCTGCGCCTGTTGACGTGGGCAGACTACGTCCCGGCCGACGTGGTCGCCCAGTTCAAGAAGGAAACGGGTATCGACGTCGAGGTCACGCTCTCGAACAACGAGGAAATGATCTCCAAGCTGCGCGCAACCGGGGGCGCCGGATTCGACCTGGTGCAGCCGTCGCAGGACCGTATCGTCGGGCCGCAGCAGGAGTTCGGCATCTACAAGCCGATGGACATGACCAAAGTCAAGACGGAGCTTTTCATTCCGTCGATGCTGGAAGCGACGAAGAAGAACACGACGCTGAAAGGCCAGGTGTATGGCCTGCCGCACATCTGGGGGACCGACGGCCTCGTGGTCAACACCAAGCTCGCGAAGATGTCCGACTATCCGGACCTGTGCAAGCCGGAGTACAAGGGCAAGACCAGCATGCGCTTGAAGCGTCCTACGCTGCTCGCCTTTGCGTTCGCCAGCGGCAAGGATCCGTTCGCGCTCTACAACGATCGCAAGGCCTACACGGCGCTGATGGATGATGTCGGCAAGCAGCTCACGGCGTGCAAGGCGAACATCAAGTTCTTCTGGGACAACAAGGACCAGTTGCTGAACGGCGAGCGCTCCGGTGAAATCGTCGGCGCGATGATGTGGGACACCGGCGGCTGGAAGCTGAACAGCGAGAACCCGGAGATCCAGTACATTGCGCCGAAGTCCGGCGCGCTCGGCTGGATCGACACGTTTGCGCTGCCGGCGAAGGGCCGCAACGATGCGGCGGCGTATGCGTGGATCAACTTCAACATGCGTCCGGAAATTGCGGCGAAGGTCGCGGCCTCCGCTGGCAATTTCACCGGTTCCAAGGGCGCGGACCAGCTGATGGACGCGAAGTTGAAGGCGCAGTTCGCGAAGAGTTTCCCCGAAGAAGCGCTGAAGAACGTGAAGTGGTATCCGGCGGTGCCGCCGGGCATCGAGGACATCGAAGGCAAGGTGCTCGATCGCGTGAAGGCGGCAAGCTGATGAACGGCCCCCACGCTCACTTCGTTCGCTGCCCCCCGAGGGGGCGGACAGTGCCCTTGGGGCGGCCCTGCGGGCACTGAGCCGTCGTTGCAACAGGATCTGGAAGTCGACGGGGTCACGAAGCGCTTCGGCGCGCATGTTGCAGTCGATAAGCTGTCGTTCGCGGTCGCGCACGGCAGCTTTTTTTCGATCCTCGGACCTTCGGGCTGCGGAAAGACGACGCTCTTGCGCATGATCGCCGGCTTCATCGCGCCGGATGCGGGGGATGTGCGCATTGGCGGAAAGTCCATGCGCGACGTCCTGCCCAACCGCCGGCCGGTCAACATGGTATTCCAGCATCTGGCGCTGTTCCCGATGATGTCGGTCGGGGAGAACGTGGGCTACGGCCTTGCACGGCGCGGTGTGGCCGCCGCAACCATTCGCGAGCGCGTCGCGACGATGTTGAAGCGCGTCGGCCTGCCCGGTGCGGAAGGCAAGCGCATCGACCAGCTCTCCGGCGGGCAAAAGCAGCGCGTCGCGATTGCGCGCAGCCTCGTGCTCGAACCCACGCTGCTGCTGCTCGACGAGCCGCTCGGTGCGCTCGATCTCAAGTTGCGCGAGCACATGAAAATCGAGTTGAAGCAGCTGCAGGCGGATTTCGGCACGACGTTCGTCTACATCACGCACGATCAATCCGAGGCGCTGGTGCTCTCGGACCACGTCGCGGTGATGAGCAACGGCCGCTTCGAGCAGGTCGGCACGCCGCAGGAGCTCTATTACGCGCCGCGAACGCCGTTCGTCGCGGGCTTCGTCGGCGCCAATAACCGTCTGGAGGGTTCAGCCACGCGGATCGACGGCGACATGGTCGAACTGCGCAGCAAGCACGGGCTGACGGTCCGCGCCAAGCGCACCGGCGCGATCAACGCCGGCGACACCGTGGCGGCGTTCGTGCGGCCCGAAATCGTGAGCCTCGCGCGCGACGCCGGGGAGCTGGCGGACGGTATGCAGGTGCTGCGCGGGCGCGTCCACAGCCTGCTCTTCGACGGCGCCAACTCGGCCGTGCTGGTGGACGAGCGGAGCACGAACGCGCAGTTCCATATCGCGCTGCCGCAGACGGGACGCTTTGCCGATCTGCGCGCCGGCGAGGACATCGCGTTCGGCTTCGATCCCGAACGCGCCGTTTGTTTCGGAACGTCCGCCGATGCGCGCTGAAGCGGCCGGACACGCCTCGCGCCTCGCGCTGGTGCTCCTGCTCGCGCCGGCGCTGGTGTGGCTGCTGGGACTGATCGTCCTGCCGCACGTCGACCTCGCCATCCTTTCATTGCGCACGCGTGTCGCGCCGCGGGTCTATGAATGGAGCTTCGACAAATACCGCACGTTCATCGACGAGCCGCTGTACTGGCACACGTTCGTGCGCACGGCGCTGATGTCGATCCTGGCGACGGCGTGCACGCTTCTGATCGCGTTTCCCGCGGCGTGGTACATCGCCAAAATCGCGCGCGGCCGCGCCCGGTCCACGCTGTTCATCCTGTGCCTCATCCCGTTCTGGGTGAGCGAAACCGTGCGCACGCTGGGCTGGATGATCCTGTTGCGCGAGTCGGGCGTGGTCCCGGCGCTCCTGGTCCGGTTCGGTTTCGCCGCTACGCCACCGGAGTTGCTCTACCACGACGCAACCATCCTGGTCGGGCTCGTCTACACATCGGTGCTGTTCATGGTCGTGCCGCTGACCAACGCGCTCGAGAGCCTCGACGATTCGCTGATCGAGGCGGCCTACGACCTCGGCGGCAATGCGTGGTCGATCTTGCGCCAGATCGTGCTTCCGCACGCCGCGCCGGGCATCGCCGCGGGCAGCATTGTCGTGTTCATGCTGACGCTGGGCAATTACCTGACGCCGACACTTTTGGGCGGCAAGAACTCGTTGTGGTTCACCGAGCAGATCTACACGCAGTTCATCACGCGCTTCAACTGGGAGCAAGGCGCCGCGTTCGGCTTCCTGCTGCTCGTCCTGTCCACCGCGATCGTCTGGCTCGGGCTTACGCTCACCGGCCAGAGGTTCGGCGACGTCATGCGCCGATCATGATCCCCTCCCTGCCACGCTCTCGGGTATCTCGATTCTCGCTGGCCGCGTGCGTCGCGGCATTCTTTGTCTTCCTGTTCATTCCTTTGCTGGTGGTCGCGGTGTTCGCGTTCAACGACGCCAACTACCCCGCGCCGCCCTGGCGTGGCGCAACACTCGACTGGTTCGGCGGCGGCGGCGCGGCCGGTCGCGTGGGACTCTTCGCCGACGGACCGCTGTTGCGCAGCATCGTGACTTCCGTCGTCGTCGCGAGCTGGGTCACGTTGCTCGCCGTCCTCGTCGGAACTGCCAACGCGTTCATGCTCGAGCGCGCGCAATTTCGCGGCAAGTCGCTGTTGTCGCTGCTGATGCTGGCGCCGCTGGTCATCCCCGGCGTGATCCTCGGCATCTCCATCCTCGCGTTCGCGAGCCGGCTGGCGCAGTTCGCCGACGATTTTTGGGGACTCGAAGTCGACTTCCTTCGCCCCGGGCTTCCCTTGGTCGTCGCCGGGCAATTCTCGTACATCGTGTCGATCGCCACGCTGACGATCGCAGCGCGGCTGAAACGCTTCGACGCAACGCTGGAGGAGGCCGCGTTCAACCTGGGCGCGTCGCGCGCCGCGGTTCTGCGCACGGTGACGCTGCCCTACCTGCGGCCCGCGCTGCTCGGCGCCGCGGCGCTCGCATTCCTGATGTCGTTCGAAAACTTCAACACGACGTTGATGCTCGTCGGCTCCGATCCGCCGCTCACGATCATGATGTACGGCCGGATGCGCGAGGGCGCGAGCCCCGTGCTCAACGCCGTGAGCCTATTGCTGATGGCCGCATCCGCGCTGCTGGCGCTTTCGTTCATGCGCGGACGCCCAAGGTGACCCGCGCCGCGGAATCAAGGCGCAGCAACGGTCTCCAACAATGAAGCGGTGCCAGGTTTCGGACCGTAGGATTCCGGCGTCCAGCCGCCGCCCAGCGACTTGGCGAAATCGACGATCGACAAGCGCGCGTCGCGCGCCGCGCCGATGCGCAGCGTTTCCGCGGCCAGTAGCGTCCGCTGCGCGTCGAGCACTTCGAGATAGGACGTGCGGCCGGCGTCGTAGCGCAGGTTCGCCATGTCGAGGGCGACGGCGAGGTCGTTGCGCCGGTCCGTCTCGGCCGCGAGCGCGTCGTGCGCCGAGCGATTGGCGACCAGGGCGTCATGCACTTCGCGGAACGCAATTTGCACCGTCTGCAGGTATTCGACATTGGCCTGGTCGTTGTTCGCCTTGGCCAACTCGACCTGCGCCTCGATGGACTTGAGTGCCAACAGCGGCTGCACCAAGCCGAGGCCGATGCCCCAGATGCCCGCGGGCGACGTGAAAAGGTTGCCGATTTTCGCGGCGTCGGATCCGAAGTTGCCCGTCAGGTTGAACGCGGGGAAATAATTGGTGCGGGCCTGCTGGACGCGAAGGTCCGATGCGGCAAGCAAGGATTCCGCGCGCTGGATATCCGGCCGGCGCTCGACCAATCCCGAGGGAAGGCCCGGCGGCAGCGCCGGGACTTCGGTGGCGGCGTCGATCGTCTGGCCGCGCGCAATTTCCGGTTCGAACACGGCGCGCGGCGAGCGTCCGGTGAGCGTTGCCAGCGCCGATTCGAGCTGTCCGATCGCGCGCTTCGCCCGAGCGATGTCCGCGACGACGGCCGAGCGTTCGGCCTCGGATTGCTTGAGGTCGTATTCGCCGATGAGCCCTGCGTCGTACCGGTCGTGCTGCAACCGCACCGACTCGGTTCGCGCCTTCAGCGTTCCTTGCAGCACGACGAGTTCCGCATCCGCGGCGCGCAGCCGGAAATAGGTGTTGGCCACATCGGACGCGACAGTGATGCGCACGGATTCCCGGTAGTAGCGCGATCCCGCGAGGTCGTTGAACGCGGCCAGCGTGCCGCTGCGGTACTTGCCCCACACGTCGAGCTCGTAGGACACGTTGAGTGCGACGCGGTAATCGTTGCTGATGACCGGAAATCCGGAGGGAATCGGCGCCGAGCTCACCGACGAAATGCGCGAGCGCGTGGCGTCGACGTTGAGGTTGATCGACGGCTCCAGGTACGATTGGGAGAGCAGCACGTTTGCGCGTGCGGCCTCGATGCGCGCGAGCGCAGCCTTGAGGTCGAGGTTGTTGGCCAGCGCTTCCTTGACAAGTTCGTCCAATACCGAATCGTTGAAAAGCGTCCAGTAATGCTCGAGCGCCTCGTTCTGCGCAGCCGTCGCCGAGCCTTGCGGCAAGTCGAGTTTCGGCGGAAGCGGTTGCGTGACAGCGCAACCCGCGAGCATCACGGCAACGAATGCGATCGAAAGTCCCTTAGTCATGGCCATGGCCCTCTCCTTGCACGCCGTGCGGTGGATGGCCGGGCGTCTGCACCTTGGGGTGATGCCGGGCCGCGCGAGCGTGTTCGATCTCCGCCAGCAGTTCCTCCTTGGTGCGGCTCTCTTTCAGGCGGCGATCGGTGATCAGGCGGAAGAACAGCGGCACGAAGAAGATCGCGAGGAACGTCGCGGCGATCATGCCGCCCATGACGCCGGTTCCGGTCGAGTGTCGCGCGCCCGCGCCGGCGCCCGTCGAAATCGCGAGCGGCAGCACGCCGAAGATGAACGCGAGCGACGTCATGAGGATCGGGCGGAACCGCAGTCGCGCCCCCTCGATGGCGCCGGCGGAAGCCGACATCCCTTCATGTGTCTTGTACAACGCGAATTCGACGATAAGAATCGCGTTCTTGGCCGCCAGGCCGAGCAGCGTGACGAGGCCGATCTGGAAATAGACGTCGTTGGTGAGGCCGCGCAGGTGGATGGCCGCAAGCGCGCCGAAAGTTCCGAACGGCAACGCCATCAGCACCGAGAACGGCAGCGACCATTTCTCGTACTGTGCGGCGAGGATCAGGAACACCATGATGACCGCGAGCCCGAGGGCGAACGTCGACGCGCCGCCCGAACGCTTTTCCTGAAACGACGTTCCGCTCCAGTCGAAGCTGAAGTCCGCCGGCAGGACTTCCTTCGCGATCTGCTCGACGCGCGTGATGGCCTGGCCCGTGCTCACCTCGGGCTTGCCGCTGCCGAAGACCTTGACCGCGGGCAGGTTGTTGAAGCGATCGAGCGTGTCGGGTCCCGACGAATAATTCACGCTGACAATGGCGTTGAGCGGCACCATGTCGCCCTTTTCGGAGCGCACGTACACCGCTCCGATGTCATCGGGACGGGTGCGGTACGAAGGGTCGGCGGACATCAGCACCTGCCAGGCACGTCCGTACTTGTTGAAGTCGTTCACGTAATAGGTGCCGAGTGTCGCGGACAACGCGTTGAACACGTCGTTGATCGGCACCCCCAACTTCTTCGCCTTCACGCGGTCGGCGCTGACGTAGAGCTGCGGCACGTTGGCGCGCCACAGCGTCTGCGCGTACGCCATGCTCGGGTCCTTGCCCAGCGCGCCTAAGAACGACTGTGCCACCTCGTTCATGCGCTTGGCCCCGCCTTCGCCGCGATTCTGCAGGTAGAGCTCGAAGCCGCCCGCGGTGCCCAAGCCGAAGATCGGCGGCGGGACGAAGGCGAGCACCAGCGCTTCCTTGATGCCGCCCGTCTTGGCGAACACCTCCTGGACGAGTTGCGCCGTCGTGACCTTGCGGTCGTCCCACGGGATCTGCGTCACGAAGATGGACGCCGCGTTGTTGCGAAAGCCGCCGCCCAGGAAATCGAAACCTGTGAACGCGATCACGTGCGCGTTGGCCGGATTGGAGCGAATCGCCTTCTCGACTTCGGTAACGACCTTGTCGGTGCGCTGCAGCGTCGCGCCGTCGGGCAGGATGACCGTGGTGAAGAACCAGCCTTGGTCCTCGTCGGGGACGAGGCTGCCCGCCGTCGACCGCCACAGGAAGATCGTGATGCCGACCATGCCGACGAACAACAGCACGCCGATGACGGCGCGCCGGATCATCCACGACACGCCGGACTCGTAATGGCGCGTGACGGCGCCGAAGAAGCGGTTGAACCACGCGAAGAATCCGCGCTCCGGCGCGTCGTGCTTGCGCAGGATGATCACGCACAGCGCCGGCGTCAGCGTCAGCGCGACCAGGCCGGAGATGACGACCGCGATGGAGATCGTGACCGCGAACTGACGATACAGTTCGCCGGTCAACCCGCCGAGGAAGGCGATGGGAATGAATACCGCGGTCAACGTCAGCACGATCGCGACGATCGGCCCCGTGACCTCGTGCATTGCCTTGATCGCCGCCTCGCGCGGTTTCGCATTTTCCTCGCGCATGATGCGCTCGACGTTTTCGAGCACGACGATCGCGTCGTCGACGACGATGCCGATCGCGAGCACCATGCCGAACAGCGTCAGCGTGTTGATCGAGTAGCCGAGGAGGTACAAACCGGAGAAGGCGCCGAGCAGCGAGACCGGCACCGCGACGAGCGGAATGATCGTCGCGCGCCAGCTTTGCAGGAACAGGAAGACGACGAGGATCACGAGCACCATCGCCTCGCCCAGCGTGAACAGCACTTCGCGGATCGATACCTCGACGAAGCGCGTGGTGTCGTACGGAATGGCGTAGCTCAGGCCTTCCGGAAAGCGCGTTGCAAGATCGGCGACCGTGGCGCGCACGGTCTTCGCGACCTCGAGCGCGTTGGCGCCCGGCTGCAGGAAGATGCCGACGAGTGTGGCCGCCTGTCCGTTGTAGCGGCCGATGAAGTCGTAGTCCTTGGAGCCTAACTCGACGCGGGCGACGTCGGACAGGCGCACCACCGAGGCGTCGGGATTGGCGCGGACGATGATGTTGGAAAATTCCTTGACGTCCGAGAAGCGGCCCTGCGTGGTGATCGTGTAGACCAGGTCCTGGCCTTTGGCGATCGGCGATTGCCCGACCTTGCCCGCCGCGAACTGCGCATTCTGCTCGTTCACCGCTTTAATCACGTCGCTCGGCGTCATCTTGAGCTGCGTCAGGCGATCCGGCTTCAACCAGATGCGCATCGCGTAGTCGTGGGCGCCGAAGATCTGCACGTTCGTGGTGCCGGGCAGGCGCTTCAACTGGTCGAGCACGTTCAGCGTGACGTAGTTCGACGTGAACAGGTCGTCGTAGCGGCCGTCGGGCGGATAGAACGCGATGACCTGCAGGAACGACGAGCTGCCGCGCTCGACGGTCACGCCTTGCCGGCGCACTTCTTCGGGCAGCCGCGGCTCGACCTGCTTGACGCGGTTGTTGACGTTGACCGACGCCGTGTCGACGTTGGTGCCGATGTCGAACGTGACCTGGATCGCGACGGTGCCATTCGATTGCGACGTCGAGCTCATGTAGGTCATGTTCGGCACGCCGTTGATCGCGTTTTCGATCGGGGCGGCCACGGTCTGCTCGAGCGTTTCGGCCGATGCGCCGGGATACACGGCCGTAACGCTAACGACGGGCGGCGCGATTTCCGGATACTGCGCGATCGGCAGCGTGCGCATCGCGGCCAATCCCGCGAGCACGAGGAACAGCGATATCACGGCCGCAAAAATCGGCCTGTCGATGAAAAAGCGCGAGAACATGATGGCGGCTCGCGGTCAGGTCTTGGGGGCGGCGCCGGACTTGCCGCCGTCCTTCGTACCGGACTTGCCGCCATCCTTCGCCGGCGCACCGCCTTGCGGGGCGGGCCCGCCGCCTACCTTGATCGGCGCGCCCGGATGCAGCTTGGAGAGGCCGTCGACGATGACGTTGTCGCCCGCCTTGAGGCCTTTTTCGACGACCCACATGTTGTTGCCGCCGACGCTCACCCAGTCGCCCAGCGTGACGGGGCGCGCGGCAGCGACGTCCTTGCCGTCCTTGTCGCGGTCGGTGACGTAGACGAACTTGCCCTGCGGGCCATCGAGCACGGCGGTCTGCGGGACCGCAAGCGCGTTGTTGCGCACGGCGCCGGCCAGACCGACGCGGACGAACTGTCCGGGCTTCAATACGCCGTCGGCGTTCGGGATCTCGGCGCGCATTTCGAACGTACCTGTCGACGGATTGATCCGCGTGTCGGAGAAGTTGATACGGCCCTGGCGCGGAACGACCGTGCCGTCGGCAAGCTTTACCGTCACGTCGAACGCGTTGTCCTTCGGCAACGTGAGCCGGCCTTCGCTGACGGCGCGATTGAGCGTCAATTGCTCGTTCTCGGAAATGGAGAACGGAATCCAGATCGGGTTGGACTGCGAAATCGTGGTGAGCAGCGTGTCGTTGGCGGTCACGAGGCTCCCCTCGGACTTGGGCGCGCGGCTCGACAATCCGGTGATCGGCGCGACGACGCGCGTGTACCCCAGGCTCAACCTCGCCTCGGCGAGCTTGGCGTCCGCGGCCTTCACGGAGGCGGCGGCGAGCTCGGCGTTGGAGACCGCGTCGTCGGCTTCCTTCTGGCCCACGGCGCGCTTCTCGGCCAGCGGCTTCAATCGCGCCACTTCACGATCGGCCTGTGCCTTCTGCGCCTGCGCGTGCGCTACGTCGGCTTCCAGCGCCGCGGCCTGCGCGGCGAGCGGCTTCGGATCGATCACGAACAGCACCTGGCCGGCCCGTACGGCCGAGCCTTCCTGGAAGAGCTTTTGCTCGAGGATGCCGGTGACGCGCGCGCGGACCTCGACTTCCTTGGAGCCCGCGGTCTGGCCGACGTATTCATAGGTGGCGGGCACCGCCTTCGGCTCGACCACGAAGGTCGTGACCTCGGGCGGAGGGAAGCCCTGGAAGCCGCCTTGGTGAGACTGCCCGCAAGCCGCGGCCAGGAACGGGATGGCAACCAAGGGCAGAAAACGAAGGACGGCGTTGGGTTTTGGGACGGTCATGGGCACTCCGGGCTTGATGCACGGCAAAGTTTCGACATAAGGGACTTGCCAAAGGTTGATAGATTACATACATTCACGGATGTTTGTAAAGGGTCTCTGGCAGGACAGGGCAGCAAATGGCGCGCAAGACCAAAATGGAGGCGCAGGAAACGCGGGAGCGGCTGCTGGACGCTGCCGAGACCGTCTTTCGCCATCGCGGAGTGACGCGCACGTCGCTCGCGGAGATCGCGACGGCGGCGGGCGTGACGCGCGGGGCGGTCTACTGGCACTTCAAGGACAAGGCCGCGCTGTTCCACGCGATGTGCGACCGGGCGACGCTGCCGCTGGACGCATTGTTCGAGCGCGCCAGCGAAACGGCGTCGACGGACCCGCTCACCACGCTGCGGGACCTGTGCGTGGGCGCGCTGCAGCGGCTCGCGGTGGACGCACGCACGCAAGTCGTCTTCGAAGTGATCTTCCACAAGACCGAGCTGGTCGACGAACTGGCCGGCATCGCGACGTCGCACGAGAACGAGCGGTGCCAGTGCCTGGGCCAGATCGAGGCGATCATCCGGCGCTGTGCCGAGCTGGGCGAGCTGCCGCCCGAGATCGACACGTCGCTCGCCGCGCAAGGCTTGAACGCGCTGATGGTCGGCATCATGCACGAGTGGGTGCTCGATCCGGCGGCGTACGATCTCGCGTCGGCGGCGCCTGCGCTGATCGATGCGTTCCTGGCGGGACTGGCCGCGCGTCCGCCGCGGCGCGCCGCGCGCGGCATGCCGCGCGTTCGGGCGAAGACGTCGTTCGCTTGACGTCGTCCGCTTTAGTCCACAACGCCAAACCGTTCGCCGGACCGTTACCAAGGCCTGAACGAACAGGCTAAGATGCCCAACCCGTCCCCGCCGGCCGGTCCTAAAAGGCGAGAAGGACGGTCACGCACGGCACGGAGGAGAGTTGGAGGAGAAGCTCGACACGTTTCCGCGGCTCCTGCTGCACCACGCCAGCGTGCGCCCGGATCATCCGGCGGCGCGCGAAAAAGACCTGGGGATCTGGCAGACGACGTCGTGGTCCGGCGTCGCGCGCGAAGTCCGTGCGCTGGCCTGCGGCTTGGCTGCACAGGGATTCAAGCGCGGCATGCACTTGGCCATCATCGGCGACAACCGGCCGAGGCTCTACTGGTCGATGATCGCTGCGCAGGCGCTGGGCGGCATCGCGGTGCCGATGTACCAGGACGCACCCGCGGCCGATATCGTCTACGTGCTGGTCGACGCGGAGATCGCGCACGCTGTCACCGAGGACCAGGAGCAGGTCGACAAGATGCGGGAGGCGCAGCCGGAGGCCCCCTCGCTGACGCACATTTATTACGAGGATCCGCGCGGCCTGCGAAATTACGAAGCCGTCACGAGCTTCGATGCTCTCCTCGAACTCGGCCGCCAGTTCGACCAGGCGAATCCAGGATTCTTCGAGGCCGAAGTCGCGCGGGGCACGACCGGCGATGTCGCGATCATGCTCTACACGTCGGGCACGACGGGTCGACCGAAGGGCGTCTGCCAGACCCACGCGGCGCTGATCGCCGCGGCGAAAGGCGGCATCGAGTTCGACAAACTGACGGCCGACGAGAGCATCCTTTCCTACCTGCCGATGGCCTGGGTCGGCGACAACCTTTTCTCGTATGCGCAGGCGATGGTCGCGGGATTCACGATCAATTGCCCGGAATCGGGCGACACCGTGATGACCGACATGCGCGAGATCGGCCCCACGTATTACTTCGCGCCGCCGCGGGTCTTCGAGAACCTGTTGACGCAAGTGATGATCCGGATGGAGGACGCGAGCGCAATCAAGCGCGCGATGTTCCGCCATTTCACGAACGTGGCGCGCCGGTGCGGCGCGGAAATCCTGGACGGCAAGCCGGTGTCGTTCGCCGACCGGCTGCAATATGCGATCGGGAACCTGCTCGTTTACGCGCCGCTGCGCAATGTGCTGGGGATGAGCCGCATCCGCATCGCGTACACGGCGGGTGCCGCGATCGGCCCCGACCTCTTCCGTTTCTATCGCTCGATCGGCGTCAACCTGAAACAACTCTACGGCTCGACGGAGACGTGCGCCTATGTTTGCCTGCAGCCCGATCGCGGCGTGCAGTTCGACACGGTCGGTGTCCCCGCACCCGGCGTCGAGGTGAAGATCGCCGACTCGGGCGAGGTCCTCGTCAAGGGGCCGATGCTGCTCAAGGAATACTACAAACGGCCCGACGCGACGGCGGAATCGATCGATGCCGACGGCTACTTCCACACAGGCGATGCCGGGCTCATCGACGAGCGCGGGCAATTGAAAATCATCGACCGCGCCAAGGACGTGGGCAAGCTCGAGAGCGGCGCGATGTTCGCGCCCAACTACATCGAGAACAAGCTCAAGTTCTTCCCGCACATCAAGGAAGCGGTGGCGTTCGGCCACGGCCGCGGCATGGTGTGCGCGTTCATCAACATCGACGTGGGGTCGGTCGGCAACTGGGCCGAGCGCCGCGGCCTCGCCTATTCCGGCTATACCGACCTGGCACAGAAATCCGAGGTGTACGGGCTCGTCCGCGAATGCGTGGAGAAGGTGAACGCCGAACTGGCCGCGGAAGCCGGGCTCGCCGACTCGCAGATCCACCGCTTCCTGATCCTGCACAAGGAGCTCGACCCGGACGACGACGAGCTCACGCGCACGCGCAAGGTGCGGCGCGGCTTTGTCGCGGAAAAATACGCGGCGCTGATCGACGCGCTCTACGGCGGCCGGAAATCGCAGCATATCGAGACGCTGGTGCGCTTCGAGGATGGCCGGAGCAACATGGTCGCGGCCGACCTGCGCATCGAAGAGTCCGCGACGTTCCCCGCGCAATCGCGCAAGGCCGCGTGATCGAACGATGAGACCCATGAGCGCCGCCGGGCCGTCCCAAGGCGCGAATTGCTCCCCCTCCGGGGGCAGCGCAGCGGCCCTAGTTTCCTTGGCCGCAAGCGTGGGGGTGCTATGAACCGCGCCGTCGGCGATGCGGTCCTCAGGCTCGACAACATCTCGCTGGCGTTCGGCGGCGTGAAGGCGCTCACCGACATCACGTTCGACGTGCGCGAGCACGAGATCCGCGCGATCATCGGCCCGAATGGCGCGGGCAAGAGCTCGATGCTCAACGTGATCAACGGCGTCTATCACCCGCAGAAGGGCACGATCACGTTTCACGGCAAGGAGCGCCGCGACATGGATACGCATGACGCCGCGGCGCAGGGCATTGCCCGCACGTTCCAGAACATCGCGCTGTTCCGCGGCATGTCGGTGCTGGACAACATCATGACCGGCCGCAACCTCAAAATGCGCGCCAATTTCCTCGAGCAGGCGATCTGGCTGGGCCGCGCGAGGCGCGAGGAAATCGAGAATCGCCGCAAGGTCGAGGAGGTGATCGACTTCCTCGAGATCCAGCACGTGCGCAAGACGCCGGTGGGGCGGCTGCCCTACGGGCTGCAGAAGCGGGTGGAGCTCGCGCGCGCGCTCGCGGCCGAGCCCACGATGCTCCTGCTCGACGAGCCGATGGCCGGCATGAACGTGGAGGAGAAACAGGATATGTGCCGCTTCATCCTCGACGTCAACGAGCAGTACGGGACCACGATCGTCCTGATCGAGCACGACATGGGCGTCGTGATGGATATTTCCGACCGCGTGGTCGTGCTCGACTACGGCAAGAAGATCGGCGACGGGAATCCAGACGACGTGCGCAAGAATCAGGCCGTCATCGACGCGTACCTCGGCGTCGCGCATTGAGCGGCGCAAATCAAGAGCCGAAATCTTGAACCACGGAGAGCGCAGAGAACGCAGAGGACGGCAATGATTCCAGCGTTGAACTATTTCTCTGTGCTCTGTGTGTCCTCTGTGGTTTAGCTATTGACTTTGAGCTGACATGGCATTTTTCTTCGAAGTCCTGATCGGCGGCCTGCTTTCGGGCGTCATGTATTCGCTCGTCGCGCTGGGCTTCGTGCTGATCTACAAGGCGTCGGGCGTCTTCAACTTCGCTCAGGGCGCGATGGTGTTCTTCGCCGCGCTCACGTACGTCGGGTTGCTGGAGCATGGATTTTCCCCGTGGCTCGCGGTGCCGGCGACGCTGGTCGTAATGATCGTGCTGGGACTTGTGACCGAGCGCATCGTGCTGCGGCCGCTCGTCAACCAGCCGCAGATCACGCTGTTCATGGCGACGATCGGCCTCACGTTCTTCATCGAGGGACTGGCGCAGATGATGTGGGGCGCCAACGTGCGCGGCCTGGAGCTCGGCATTCAGGACGAGCCCCTCCAGTGGGTGACCGACACGACGGGAATGAGCATCTCCAAATTCGACCTGGTGGCGGCGGGCGTGGCGGCGCTCCTGGTGACGTTGCTTGCGCTGTTCTTCAACCGCACGCGAATCGGCCGGGCGTTGCGCGCCGTCGCCGACGACCATCAGGCGGCGCTGGCCGTCGGCATCCCTTTGCAGCAGATCTGGGCGATCGTGTGGAGCGTGGCCGGCGCCGTCGCGCTGGTGGCCGGTCTCCTGTGGGGAGCGCGCAACGGCGTCCAGTATGCGTTGACGTTCGTCGCGCTGAAGGCGCTGCCGGTGCTGATCCTGGGCGGTTTCGATTCGATACCGGGCGCGATCGTCGGCGGCCTCATCATCGGCGCGTCGGAAAAGCTGGCGGAGGTCTACCTGGGCCCGTACGTCGGCGGCGGTATCGAGGGCTGGTTCCCGTACGTGCTCGCGCTTGTCTTCCTGCTGTTCCGGCCCGAGGGCCTGTTCGGCGAAAAGATCATTCGCCGCATCTGACTCCCAGCCACGGAAAGCCAAGATGTTCTATCGCGAAGCCGGCCAATTCAAGACGTCCTATCAGACGGACGCCGCGATTTTCCCGATCCGGCAGGACCGGATCGCGATCGCGCTGATCGTGGTCGTTGCGTTCATCGTCATACCGCTGCAGGCCACGCCCTACATGATCACCGGAATCCTGATCCCGTTCCTGATCCTCTCGCTCGCCGCCCTCGGCCTCAATATCCTGACCGGCTATGCGGGCCAGCTCTCGCTCGGCACCGCGGCATTCATGGCGGTCGGCGCGTTCGCCTCGTACAACTTCATGCTGCGCGTTCCCGGGATGCCGATCCTCCTGGCGTTCATCGGTGGCGGTACCGTCGCGGCGTTCGTGGGCATCCTTTTCGGCCTGCCCAGCCTGCGCATTCGCGGCTTCTATCTCACGGTGGCCACGCTCGCCGCGCAATTCTTCATCCTCTGGTTCCTGACCAAGGTCGGCTGGATCTCGAATTACAGCTCGTCGGGTGTGATCACCGCCCAGCAAGTGGTCATCCTGGGGTATGCGTTCACCGCGCCGACGGCGAAATACCTGCTCGTGCTGTCGATCGTGTCGGTAATGGCGCTGGCCGCGAAGAACATGACGCGGGGCAACGTGGGCCGCTCGTGGATGGCCGTTCGCGACATGGACGTCGCAGCCGAAGTGATCGGCATCCGCCTGATGCGCGCGAAGCTGCTGGCGTTCGCCGTCAGTTCGTTCTATTGCGGCGTGGCGGGTGCGCTGTTCGCCTACGCGTACCTGGGAACGGTCGAGCCGGAGGCGTTCAACCTCGACCTGTCATTCCGGATCCTGTTCATGGTGATCATCGGCGGCGTCGGCACCGTCCTGGGGTCGTTCCTGGGCAGCGCGTTCGTCACGCTGTTGCCGGTGCTGCTCAGCGTGACGGTGCGCTATCTTGACAGCAACTTCAGCCTGCACATCGCCGAGAGCACGATCTCCAACCTCGAGCTGATGGCGTTCGGGAGCCTGATCATCTTCTTTCTGATCGTTGAGCCGCACGGGCTTGCGCGCTTGTGGCAGATTGCCAAGGAGAAGCTGAGGCTGTGGCCGTTCCCGCATTGAGGGCGTTGCCGAAGCCACCGCGGTCGCGGAGCGGTACCATACTGAAGTGGCACGATTCCGGCAGACCCCGCCGCCAGGAAAAGGCGGCCGGATGGCGGGGCTGTTTCAACATCGATTCCGTTAGGAGGCGTTTCATGAAGGCAATCAAGACAATGCTGCTGGGCCTCGCGCTCCTCGCGGCGGCTTCTGCGGCCAGCGCGCAAAACGAACAATATCTGCCGGTGCTGTCGTACCGGGTGGGGCCGTACGCTGCCGGCGGGTCCGGTTATTACGGCGGGGCCATCGACTACTGGACGCTCATCAACCTGACCGGAGGCGTCAACGGCGTGAAGCTCAAGTGGGAGGAATGCGAGACGGAGTACAACGCGTCCAAGGGCGTCGAATGCTACGAGCGCCTCAAGAAAAAGTACGGCGGCGCAACGACGGTTGAACCGTTGTCCACCGGCATCGCCTACGGCCTCTTCGACCGCGTCGCGCAAGACAAAATCCCGATGACGACCTTCGGGTATGGCCTCGCGAGCTCGGCGGACGGGCGCGTCTACGACTGGGTCTTTCCGCTCGGCACGACGTACTGGGACCAGATGGCGGCGATGATCGCGTACTTGGGGCAGAAGGAGGGCGGGGTCGACAAGCTCAAGGGCAAGAAGATCGCGTTCCTTTACCACGAATCGGCGTACGGCAAGGAACCGATCCCGGTGCTCGACGCGTCGGCTGCCAAGTACGGCTTCGAGGCACTCAAGATTCCCGTCACGCCGCCCGGCCAGACCCAGGAATCGCAGTGGCTGCAGATTCGCCAGGCCAAGCCCGACTACGTGATCGTCTGGACCTACGGCGTGATGAGCACCGTCGCGCTGAAGACGGCGGCCAAGACCGGCTATCCGCGCGAAAAGCTGCTGGGCGTCTGGTGGGCCGGATCGGAAGAGGACGTGATTCCCGCCGGCGACGCCGCCAAGGGTTACGTCAGCGCGTCGTTCACCGCGTCCGGCACCGGCTTTCCGGTGATGCAGGACATCAAGACCAAGGTATACGGCGCCAACAAGGGCAACCTCGAGGATCCATCGCGGCTCGGCAACGTCATGTACACGCGCGGCGTGGTCTACGGCATCATCGTCGTCGAGGCGATTCGCGTCGCGCAGTCCAATTACGGCAAAGGCAAGGTCATGACGCCCGAGCAGCTGCGCTGGGGATTCGAGCACCTCAATCTCACCGAGGCCCGCATCAAGGAGCTGGGCGCGGCGGGGCTCTTCCCGCCGATCAAGACGAGCTGCGTCGACCATGAAGGCTCGGGCATGGTCAAGTTCCAGATGTGGGACGGCAATGGTTTCAAGCAAGTGGCGCCGTTCATGGCCGGCGACCGCGCGATGGTGCGCAAGATGGCCGAGGAGACCGCCGGCAAGTACGCGGCGGAAAAGAAGATCACGCCGCGCGACTGCGCCAAGGAAATGTAGACGAGGCCACGCCGTGCAGCCCGCGACCGCCGGCTCGTATCTTTCGGTGAACAACATCGAGGTCATCTACGACCACGTGATCCTCGTGTTGAAGGGCGTGTCGCTCGAAGTTCCCGAAGGGCGGATCGTGGCGCTGCTCGGCGCCAACGGCGCGGGCAAGAGCACGACGCTGAAGGCCATATCGAACCTGCTGTCGGCGGAACGCGGCGACGTGACCAAAGGCACGATCGAATTCAAGGGCAAGCGCGTCGACAAGCTCACGACCAACGAGCTCGTGAAAATGGGCGTATGCCAGGTGATGGAAGGGCGCCACTGCTTCCAGCACCTGACCGTGGAGGAGAACCTCCTCACCGGCGCGTTCACGAGCAAAGGCTCGCGCGCGGATGTCGCGGCCGCACTGGAAAAGGTCTACCACTACTTTCCACGACTCAAGACGCGCCGGTCGAGCCAGGCCGGCTACACGTCCGGCGGCGAACAGCAGATGACCGCCGTCGGCCGCGCGCTGATGGCCCGGCCGTCGATGATCCTGCTGGACGAGCCGTCGATGGGCTTGGCACCCCAGATCGTCGAGGAGATCTTCGAGATCGTCCAGGACCTGAACACCAAGGAAGGCGTGTCGTTCCTGCTCGCGGAGCAGAACACAATGGTCGCGCTGCGCTTCGCGAACTACGGCTACATCCTCGAAAACGGACGCGTCGTGATGGACGGCGAAGCGCGCGACCTCGCGTCGAACGAGGACGTGAAGGAATTCTATCTGGGGCTGTCGTCGGGCGGCCGCAAGTCGTTCCGCGACGTGAAGCACTACCGACGCCGCAAGCGCTGGCTTGCGTAATCGGATGGACCCGTCGCCCGGCACTGCGCGACGGCGCTTGCAGCGTCGCGCGTCGCCGCGCCGATTCCAATGAGCGAGCACTTCGACAATCTGGAGACGCGCGAGCCGCAGCTCAGGGAACGCACACAGTTCGCCGCGCTTGCGCGCCAGATCGCGCACGCAAAGGCGAACGCCCCCGCATTTGCGAAGATCCTCGCGAATGTCGACGCCGCGGCCGTGACTTCGCGCGCGGCGCTTGCCCAGGTGCCCGTCACGCGAAAATCCGAGCTCCAGGAAATCCAGAAGGCCGATCGGCCGTTCGGCGGATTGGCCGCGACGCACTGGGGTCAAGCGCGGCGCGTATTCGCCTCGCCCGGGCCGATCTACGAGCCAGAAGGGACGCGGCCAGACTACTGGCGGTTGGCGCGCGCGCTTTTCGCCGCCGGCTTTCGCGCGGGCGATCTCGTGCACAACTGCTTCTCGTATCATTTGACTCCCGCAGGATCGATGCTCGATACGGCGGCGCATGCACTCGGTTGCACGGTGTTTCCGGGCGGCATCGGCCAGACCGAGCAGCAGGTGCAGGCGATTGCGGACCTCGGTCCCGCGGGCTATGTCGGCACGCCGTCGTTCCTGAAAATCATCCTCGACAAGGCGGACGAGCAAGGCATCGCGTTGCCGTCGCTGACCAAGGCGCTGGTTTCCGCCGAACCCTTTCCGGCGAGTCTGCGCGACGCGTTTGCGCGCCGCGGGATCCACGGCTATCAGGTCTACGCGACAGCCGATCTCGGCTCGATTGCCTTCGAGACGAGCGCGCGCGAAGGGCTGGTCGTCGACGAAGGCGTCCTCGTGGAGATCGTGCGCCCCGGCACCGGCGACCCCGTCGCGCCCGGCGAAGTCGGTGAAGTCGTCGTCACCACGTTGTTCAACGCCGACTATCCGTTGATCCGATTCGGAACCGGTGACCTGTCTGCGCTCTTACCCGGCGTGTCGCCGTGCGGGCGGACCAACATGCGCATCAAGGGCTGGATGGGCCGCGCCGACCAGACGACCAAGGTGAAGGGCATGTTCGTGCATCCGTCGCAGATCGCGGCCATCGTCCGCCGGCATCCGGAGATCGTGAAGGCGCGCCTCGTCGTCGACAACGCCGAAGGCAACGATCGCATGGTGCTGCACGTCGAGATCGCCGATGACCGTTCCACGCTTGCGGAGGCGATCGTCGCCACGATCCGCGATGTGACCAAGCTGCGTGGCGAGGTGACTTTCCGCCGGCCGGGCGAGCTTCCCAACGACGGCAAGGTCATCGACGACACGCGCAAATTCGCATAAGTATCGAGCAACGCGGCCATTCGCGGCGTGCTAGCATTCCCGAGTTGAACCGGCTCTATCCCAAGCATTCGAACGCCGTGACCGCCACACCGCCCGCCGACCCGTTCGCGCCTCTTCGCCAGGAAACGCTCCGGGCGATCGCCGCCGGCGGAATCGTCCGCCAGTTTCCGAAGCAGACCGTGTTGATCAACGACGGCGACGTCGGCGATTCGCTGTACATCATCCTGGCCGGGCGCGTGAAGATCTATGCGAGCAACGCGGCCGGCCGCGAAGTCGTCATCGATTTTCACGGGCCGGGCGAATGCGTCGGCGAAATGTCGCTCGACGGCTCGGTGCGATCGGCTTCGGTGATGACCGTCGAGCCGACCACCTGCGCGATCGTCAATCGCGCCCATTTCCGCGATTTCATCCTGGCCCACCCCGATTTCGCGATGTACCTGATCGAGAAGCTGATCCACCGCGTGCGCGTGACAACGGAGAACGTGAAGAGCCTCGCGCTGTCCGACGTCTACGGCCGCCTCTCGCGGCTGCTGCACGCGCTGGCCACCGAGGTCGACGGCAAGATGGCGGTGCGCGAGAAGCTCACGCAGCAGGATATTGCCGACCGGATCGGCGCCTCGCGCGACATGATCGGCAAGTTGATGAAGGACCTCGTGGCCGGCGGCTATCTGGCCGTCGAGGACCGCACCATTTCGATATTGCGCAAACTTCCGACCGGCTGGTGATTCGCTGCGCCGGCCGCTGGCCGTTTTTCGTTGCGCGAATATTCCGTTTGCGCGGAACCGAATCCTCCCTCGCAGGGCAATGCTCTCTCGCCTAGAGTGTGCCGGTATGAATAGCGGTGAGGAGTCGGCAATGCGCAAGACGGTTCATGTTCGACGCCGCGAAGCGGGCCTTGCGGCGGCTCTCAAGGCCATTGCCATCGTGTTCGCGGTCGGCATGCTCGCGGTGGTGGCCGCGCAATCGGGCTACCCGTTCTGATACGTCTTCGTTTCGGCGGCGGCGGGTGTTCCGGTGGTGCGCGGCTTCACCGTGACGAGCATGACGCCGCCCAACACGAGTGCGGCGCCCGCGAGTTGTATCGCGTGAATCGGCTCGCCCAGGATCATCGCGCCAAGCCCGATCGTGAAGACCGGGCCGAGCGAGCCAACCAGCGACGCGGCATTGGCGCCCATCCGGCGGATGGACTCGGCGATCAGCCACGTCGGCAGCACGGTGGAAAAGATCGCCATCGCAACCGATATGGCGTGGATCGAACGCGGTACGGCGAGCGCGCTCAAAGGTCGCGTCAGCAGGAACTGCGCGACGACGAACACCGACGAGGCGAGCATCGCCCAGGCAATGAACCGCGACGAGCCCAAGCGCGCGATCACGCCTCCCGCTTGCACCAGGTACAGCGCATAGAGGATCGCACTGGCGAAGACCAGTGCGCCGCCGGTCAACGTCGCGCCGGCATTCGCGGCGATACGAAGGTCGTGCCAGAACACGAACGCGATGCCCACATACGACAACACGAGCGCCGCCACGGCGCGCCGCGTGACGGGCCGGCCCAGGAGCCACGCGGAGAACAGCACGACGATCGTCGGATAGAGGAACAGCACGAGGCGCTCCAGCGACGCCGTGATGTACTCGAGTCCCATGAAATCGAGGAGGCTCGCCAGGTAGTAGCCGACGCAGCCCAGCCAGACCAAGCGCAGCCAGTCGGCGCGCGACGTCGGCGTGGCCCGCGCGCTTCGCTGCGCCCACACTGCCATGGCGACGAACATCGGTGCGGCGTAGAGCATCCGCAGCGCAAGCAGCGTGATCGCGTCGACCGGATATTCGCGGTACGCAAGCTTGATCAGGATCGCCTTGAACGAAAAGCCGAGCACGCCGATGACTGCGCAGAGCGGCCCGATCCAGCGGCCGGACGGCACGGGAGGTCGCGGCTCCGCCTTCAACTCCACTTGACCGCGCCGGACCCGGCGGTCGCGAGAATCACGGCGCCGAACGCGATCCGGTACCACGCGAACGGCGTGAAGTCGTGGTGGCTCACGTATCGCAGCAGCCAGCGCACGCACAGGAACGCCGAAACGAAAGCCGTGGCGAACCCTATGCCGAACGCGGGCAAGTCGGCCGCGCCAAGCAGGTGCCGGTTCTTGACGGCTTCGTAGACGCATGCGGCAAACAGCGTGGGAATGGCCAGGAAGAACGAAAATTCGGTCGCCGCCCTGCGCGACATTCCGAACAGCATGCCGCCGATGATCGTCGCCCCCGAGCGCGACGTGCCCGGAATGAGCGCGAGCGCCTGCGCGCAGCCGACCTTGAGCGCATCGGTCCAGCGCATCGCGTCCACGCTGTCGATGCGCACGGTTTCCGGACGCACGCGTTGCCGGCGCTCGGCCCACAGGATGACGAAGGCGCCGACGACGAACGCGCAGGCGACGGGAATGGGGACGAAGAGCGCCGCTTTGATCGCGCTGCCGAAAGCGAGCCCGAGCACGGCGGCGGGCAGGAATGCGATGACGAGGTTGGCGACGAAGCGGTTCGCGCGTTCATCGCGCCCGAGGCCGCGCGCCACTTCGATGAGCTTCCCGCGAAATTCCCAGCACACGGCGAGGATCGCGCCAGCCTGGATGACGATCTCGAACACCTTCGCCTGCTCGCCGGTGTAACCCAACAGGGAGCCCGCGACGATCAGGTGCCCGGTCGACGAAACGGGGAGGAACTCCGTGAGGCCTTCGACGATGCCCAGCAGGAGAGCGACGAGTAGGGTGGGGTGTTCCACGGCGGGTTCGAAGGCAAACGACCGCGGATTGTCGCATACTACGCAGGGCGCCCAAGGCCTATGCGGCCGCGTCGCGCATCGATCGACTACCCGCGGGATCGCATGGAACACGACCTCATCCAGCTCTTCGACGTCGAGTCGTCGACGTTCACTTATTTCCTTATCGACCGCGCGACGCGCGAAGCGATGGCGATCGATTCAGTCGACCGCCAGGTGGAGCGCGACCTCGCGCTCATCAAGCGGCTCGGCCTGCGCTTGCGCTACGCGCTGGAGACCCATGCGCACGCCGACCACGTCACCGGCGCGGCGAAGCTGATCGAAGCCTCGGGCGCACTCGCGGCCGCGCCATCAGGTTGCGGCATCGCTCCGGCGAACGTGCAACTTCAGCACGGCGACGCGCTGCTCTTCGGCGTCGGCGAAGAGGTCCGCGCGCTGCACACGCCGGGCCACACAGCCGGCAGCATGAGCTATTTGTGGCGAGGCAACGTCTTCACCGGCGACGCGCTGCTGATCGATGGCTGCGGACGCACCGACTTTCAAGGAGGCGACGCGGGCGCGCTGTACGACAGCATCCATGCGCAGCTGTTCACGCTTCCCGACATCACGCGCGTGTTCCCCGGCCACGATTACCGCGGCAATACGGTGTCGACGATCGGTTGGGAGAAGCGGCACAATGCAAGGCTCGCGCAGCGCGACCGCTCCGCATTCATCGAACTCATGGGGAACCTCAAGCTTCCCAGGCCCAAGATGATGGACATCTTCGTGCCCGCCAACCGGCGGCTGGGAATGCGGCATGCCGTCTGAAGACGCTCCGGACCGCGCTGCAATTCTGGCGCGCGCCGAAGCGCGTGCGAAGCATGCGGGCGTTTCCTTTCGCGGCGTCCTGATGCCCGTCGAAACGTGGGAATTATTCAGGAACGGCGAAATCGAGCTCGTCGACACGCGCACGCTGGCCGAGCGCGACCTGGTCGGCTATGTGCCGGGCAGCATCCTGATCGAGTGGTACGACTATCCGGCGAAGAAGCGCAACGAGCGATTCCTGGAGCAGTTGCGCGAGAAGGTCGAGACCGACCGGCCCGTGGCGTTCATCTGCCGCAGCGGCGTGCGCTCGGGGAACGCGGCGGCGCTCGCGACAGCCAATGGCTACGCGTCGGCCTTCAACGTGCTGCACGGATTCGAGGGCGACAGGAATGCGCAGGGACGGCGCGTGATCAACGGCTGGCGCGTCGACGGCTTGCCGTGGCGCCAGGATTGACGCGCGCTCACGAATCGGCACCCGACGAAATCACGGGAATCGGCTGCTCCAGCCAATGCCGCTGTAGAAGAGGTTGCCGCCGCCGTAGATGCCGTCGGCCCAGATCGCCGCTTCGTTGTCCTGAACGGTGTTCCAGTAATTGTCGTATTCCGCGCTGATGCCGCCGCTTCCGCCGAGCGTGCGGCTATACCCGCCATCACCGGCATCGCGCGCATTCCAGCCCGTGCCCGCTGCGCCTGTGAAGCGATCCGTGTTGCTCATGCCATAGCTCGCCGCGGCGATCGCGCCCTCGCCGCGCGCCTGCGCCTCCTGGTCGGCCCACGACGTGTCGCCGGAGGGTTTGCTCCAGCCACTGGCCGATTGCTGTTGCCAGCCGCCGCTATCCTGGCGATAAACGCCGCCATTTGCATCGGCGTAGTAATTGTTTCCCGCTGAACCGGGCTGCGATGCGCCCGGATTCGCCGCCGCGTTTCCTGGCGGGCCGCTACTGCCGGGAGGCGGCGTATTCGTGCTGTTGCCAAAGCGACGATAAACGTTGGCGGCGGTGGTCGCACAGCACGGATAGCCGCCCCAGTATCCGGGTTGATAGAGCGTTCCGCCCGAGTACGGCTCGGCCCACGCGGGCGTGGCGAGACCGACCGCAAACGCGTACGCATAGCCCGTGTCCTGGTTGTAGATGGGCGTGGCGGCGACGCCATACGTCGACGGCGCCGGGTACCAGACATTGCCGATCCACGGAGGGTATGCATAGCCCGTGCCGTAAACGACGGTGCCCGACGCGGAAACGGCGGATCCGAGATAACCGGGCGTGTAGCCCTCGTGCACGACGTCGGACGTGACGTCGTAAATGCGGACGTAGCTCACGTAGTGGACCGGGGAATCGGGCGGAATCGCGTAAATCGATGCAGGCACCGACGTTGCGATCGTCCACGGTCCCGTCGGCTGCGACGCATTGAACCAGACGCCCGCGCTCACTGCAAAAAAAGAATCCATCGCGACGCGGACGATCGGAGCCGACGCGTTGATCACGTAGGCCAGCGCGCTGCCGGAAATCTGCGCGTACTGCGGAGTGCCATCGAATTTGGGCGTGAACGCGGGCCCGTTTTTTCTCGGAACGGAAGCCGTCTGCGCAATCGAGTTTTCATTGCGCGCGAGTTGCGCCTGCGGCGTGCCGGCGACGGCCTGCAGCACGATACCCGCGGGCGACGCCGCGGGGATCTTCGCGAAATCCGGCGGCAGCGCGTTCGCGGCGACGAAGTTCCAGGGACCCGTGAGGGCGGCGGCGCGGAACCAGCGGCCGGCGAGCAGCGCGAAATAATCCTTGCTGCCCGTATCGGCCACGACGTCGGTTGCCGAATTGGAAACCCATAGCAACCCGGTGCCGGCGATCGGCGCAAAAACGGGCTGGCCCTTGAATACGATCAGTTCCGTCGGGACCTGGCTCGTGTAAATCGTCGGAATCCCGTTCGCCAGCGAAGGCTTGGGATTGGCGCCGGGCCCGCCGTCGAGCATGTCGACCGAGTGCGTCGCGTTGATCGTTTGCGCGACGGCATCGATCCCCGTCGGCGCAATGAAGGGGCGCGACCACGGACCGGCGATCGATGCGGAAAAGAGCCACCCATCGAATACGTGGATGTAGAAATCCTTTTCGAGGGCTCGCTGCAGGATGAGCGCACGCGTATTGATGACGCGCTGGAATCCCGCGTTCCCGGGCACCGGTCGCAACGCGGGCGTGCCGTCGATCGGCACCAGGATGGCCGGCGAATAACTGACGATGACGGCCGGCACGTTGTTTTGCACCGCGACGGCCTGCGGCTTCGACGCCGTCAGCGCCGGCGAAACCTTGAGCCTGTCGAGCGCGACGGTACGCACGGCCGACGCGAATTTTTCCTGCAGCTCGGCCGAATAGGCAGCCCCATGGTCCGGCAGCGTCGGGAAATCGCTCTTCGTGATCTGCAGGTTATCGAACACGACGGTGCGCGTGGCCTTGTCGACCTTGGTGCGCGCCGTGGCGAAGACCGCGCCGAATTTCTCGCCCTGTCCGCCTGCTGGCCTGATGGCCACCGCGCAATGGATATCGATGCGGTTATCGGCCCATTTGTCGAGCTGTGGCTGATAGATGATGGCTGCGGCGTCGGCCAGCCGGACTTCGCGCGGCCAGGGGTCGGCCGGCGGCGGCGCCGCCGCGGCGCACGACAGACTGATGGCCATCGCGCACGCGACGGCGATTGCACGGACCACGGGAAACTTCATGGATACATCATGCCATCAGTGCCTTGCGGCGCTCGAGGCTCTCCTGCGGCCAGTACTTGGCGCTTTCGTAGTATTCCGCGACGGCGGGCATTCCCGGAGGCAGGACCACCCACGGCTGTTTCGACGCGGTGAAAATGTGAATGTCGGGCGGCAGCCGATCGGGGTCGTCGAGCGTGCCGACGCGCACGAAGCGCACCTTGTCGCCGCCGCCGCCATAGTTGCTCCACACGGCGATGCGGCATTTCGGGCAGCGGGAAATTTTCTGCCCCTTGCCGCTGTTCGAAGGCGTGTCGACGACTTCAGGCATGCCCGCAAGCAGGACGACGCGATCGGCTTCGATCATCGCGTTGAGTGCGAATGAAGCGCCCGTCTCGCGCTGGCACCAACGGCAATGGCAACAGTGGACGAAGAGCGGCCCGCTCGTCATCCGATAGCGTACGGCGCGGCAGGTGCAGCCGCCGTCCAGCGAAAAGTCGTTCGTATCGGCCATGTAACCCCGGGACCGGACCGTCAGGACGGCCTTCCCCTTTGCAGTATCGCGAGCGCCTGCGTCACGACGTCGTTGTGATCCGTGGGTATCTGGCCGTTCGGTGTCATCTGATCGATGACGTTGGGCAGCGCCTGCGCGAGGCCGCCGGCGGCCTCTCCTGCCGGAATGCCGCACTGCTGCGCGAGCTGACCCAGCTTTCCCTGCCCGAAAATGGCCGAAAGGGCGTCCGCGGAAATCGGCATGTTCTGGCCGGTGCCGACCCACGATTGTGCCTGCTGGCCCAGTCCGGCCTGCTGCAACTTTCCGACGATGCCCTCGATCCCGCCATTCTGCTGCAGGATCTGCAACGCCATCTGCATCAGCGGACTGCTGCCCGACGTCGATGATCCGCCGCCCGTCGTGCCGCTCATCATGCTGCCGAGTAGTCCATCGAGAAAGCCCATGCTGCACCTCGTGTGAAAAGCCGAACGTTTGCGAATTCTACTCTGCTCGAAGCTTCTAAACGTCGCGAGGCGGTGTAATGCCCAGCTCGCTGCACAGCTTGGCGAGCGTCGACTTCAGCGCATGGACTTCACCCTGCAGTTCGCTGACGTTGGCACGCAGCGCGGCCAATTCCGACACCGTGATGAGATCGCCATCCGCGGCTGCGGTGCGCACCGAGGTGTCGACTGCCGGAGGCCCGGAGAGGAGGTGCGCCCAGCGCGTTTCGCGCGCGCCCGGTTGGCGCGGCAATTCGGCCACCAGCGCGCCGCCGTCCCGCGCCGCAAGCTCGTGAAGGAAGCCTTCCACCGCCGAGATGTCGGCGAAGGGGTGCAGCCGCTCGCTGTTGATCCGCAGCTCGCCCGTCGTCTGCGGCCCGCGCAGCATCATCGTTGCGAGCAGCGCGACCGCCTGTGCCGGAATGCCCAGGACTTTCCCCGCGTTGTGCGCATAACGCATGACCCGGCCACCGCTCGATTCGACGGCGAGCGACAGCGCCCTCAGGTGATCGACGACAACCTGCACTTCCGCTTCGGTGGCGGTCAAGATCGGGTCGCGGCTCGTCTTCTGGTTGCAGCCGGCAACGAGCGCGTTCAGCGTCAGCGGATAGCTGTCCGGGACGGTGCTCTGTTTCTCCACCAGCACGCCGAGGACGCGGGTTTCCAGCAGTGAAAGGGCGGGGAGGGACACAGGACTCGTAGTATCGTGGCGGAATCTGCCCCCTGCAAGCGGTTCGTCCCCATGGCCCACGCACCCGAAGTTACCAACATGGCGCTGTTCTGCGATTTCGAGAACATCGCGCTCGGCGTCCGCGACGCCGATTACGAAAAGTTCGACATCGGCAAAGTGCTCGAGAGGCTGCTGCTCAAGGGCACCATCGTCGTCAAGAAGGCCTATTGCGACTGGGATCGCTACAAGGCCTTCAAGGCGCCGATGCACGAAGCGTCGTTCGAGCTGATCGAGATCCCGCACGTGCGCCAGTCGGGCAAGAATTCAGCCGACATCCGGATGGTCGTCGACGCGCTGGACCTCTGCTACACGAAGGCCCACGTGCAGACGTTCGTCATCATCAGCGGCGACTCGGACTTCTCGCCGCTCGTCTCGAAGCTGCGCGAGAACGACAAGGTCGTCATCGGCGTCGGCGTCAAGAACTCCACGTCCGACCTGCTGATCGCCAACTGCGACGAGTTCATTTTCTACGACGACCTCGTGCGCGAGAAGAAGCGTCCGGCGGGACGCCGCGTGGCGCCCAAGGCGCCCCCCAAGCCCTCGGCGGACGATGTGAAGGCGCCCGCAAAAAAGGGTGACGAGGAGCGTCGCGCCGAAGCGCTCGATCTCATCGTCGAGACGCTGGAAGCGCTGGCAACCGAGCGCGGCGGCGACGAAAAAATCTGGGGCTCGATGGTCAAGCAGGCGTTGAAGCGGCGCAAGCCCGGGTTCAACGAATCGTATTACGGCTTTCGCTCGTTCAACGCTTTGCTCGAGGCGGCGGAAAAAGGGGGCGCCATCTCGCTCGAGCGCGACGAGAAATCGGGCGGCTACATCGTGCGGCTGCTGGGCAACGACGACTGACGCGTTCCATGCGCATCTGCGGCCGGCAGCTCGTATGAGATCGCGTGAGCGCGGCGCTTTGGCCGGCGGGCTCCTCGCATTCATCGTGGGGCTCTGCCTGCTGGCGGCGCCGTGGTGGTCGGCGACACTGCCCGTGTCGGACTATCCGCTGGTGATCGTCCTGGGCACCGTGTTCGCAAGCATCGGGGCGTTCGCGGCGCTGCCCGACCGCTGGCCCCGGCTGCGCTCGCTGGCGTTCACGACTTTCATGGCGGCGTTCGGCGTCGTCTGCGCGGCGCTGATGTTCACGCCGTTTCATCCTGACGCGGACGGGACCTACGCGATCGGCGGCATCAAGGGGTTCGCGACGTCCGAGGCGATGCCATGGTGGGCAAGGATCGTCGCCGGATTTTTCGCGATCTTATTTCTCGGCGTGGCCGTGCTCGGCGCATGGGGACTCGTGCGCGGACTGGCCGGGCGCAGCGACGACGCGAATCGATAGCCGCCCTGCGCGTGCGCCGCGTGGGTGCTGTCGTGCGGTTTACTTCCGGCCCTCATTTGCGTCCATACGTCGCCGTGAATTCCGCCGTGCCGAGCTTCTCCGCGTTGAGCATGTATCCGACCAGCGCGCCGGACGCCGATTCATCGAGGTCGAGCTTGTCGGTCTTCAGCGCGAAAACCTTGAAGATGTAGCGATGCGGCTTGTCGCTCTGGGGTGGGCAGGGGCCACCGTAACCGGGCTTGCCGAAGTCGGTGCGCGACTGCACGGCGCCCTTGGGCAACTTGCCTGCGGCCGGGTCGCTCGCGCCCGCCGGCAGCGACATCACGTTCGCGGGAATGTTGAACACCACCCAATGCCACCAGCCGCTGCCGGTCGGCGCATCGGGATCGTAGACGGTGACGGCGAAACTCTTGGTTCCCGCAGGCGGATCCTTCCACGTGAGCGACGGCGACACGTTGCCGCCTTCGCAGCCAAAGCCTTTGAAGACGTGAGTATCGGCAATCTTCTGATTCGGCTTGACCTCGGCGCTTTCCACGGTGAACTTGCCGGCGGCAAGCGCGGGTAGTGTCAACATTGGCGGCAGCAGGGCCGCCAGCAGCAACGCAATCTTCTTCACGGCATCCTCCTTTTGTTCTTGATGGCCGGAGCTGCGGCCCGAATTTGCGAACCGAATTTGCGAACATCAGGCCTTCGAATAGAGCTCCGCGCCCTTTTGCACGAACTCGACGGCCTTCACCTCCATGCCTTTCGTGAGCGCTTCTTCGTCGGAGACGCCGATCTTCGCGGCGTAATCCCGGACGTCCTGCGTGATCTTCATCGAGCAGAAGTGCGGCCCGCACATCGAGCAGAAATGCGCGAGCTTTGCGCCATGCTGCGGCAGCGTCTCGTCGTGGAATTCGCGCGCCTTGTCCGGATCGAGCCCCAGGTTGAACTGGTCCTCCCAGCGGAACTCGAAGCGGGCCTTGGACAAAGCGTTGTCGCGGATCTGTGCGCCGGGATGTCCCTTCGCGAGATCGGCGGCGTGCGCGGCGATCTTGTAGGCGATGATGCCGTCCTTGACGTCGGCCTTATTCGGCAGCCCGAGGTGCTCCTTCGGCGTCACGTAGCAGAGCATCGCGGTGCCGTACCAGCCGATCATCGCCGCGCCGATGGCGCTTGTGATGTGGTCGTAGCCGGGTGCGATGTCGGTGGTGAGTGGTCCCAGCGTGTAGAACGGCGCCTCTCCGCACAGGCGCAACTGCTCGTCCATGTTGTGCTTGATCAAGTGCATCGGAATGTGGCCGGGCCCCTCGATCATCGTCTGCACATCGTGCCTCCACGCGACCTGTGTGAGCTCACCCAGCGTGGCGAGCTCGGCCATCTGCGCCTCGTCGTTCGCGTCGTAGCCCGAGCCCGGGCGCAGCCCGTCCCCCAGCGAAAAGGCGACGTCGTACGCCTTCATGATCTCGCAGATTTCCTCGAAGCGCGTGTAGAGGAAGCTTTCCTTGTGATGCGCGAGGCACCACTTGGCCATGATCGAGCCGCCGCGCGACACGATGCCGGTCATGCGCTTGGCCGTGAGCGGAATGTAGCGCAGCAGCACGCCGGCGTGGATCGTGAAATAGTCCACACCCTGCTCGGCCTGCTCGATCAGCGTGTCGCGGTACATTTCCCACGTCAGCTCCTCAGCCTTGCCGTCGACCTTTTCCAGCGCCTGGTAGATCGGCACTGTGCCGATCGGCACCGGCGAGTTGCGGACGATCCACTCGCGCGTCTCGTGGATGTTCTTCCCGGTCGACAGGTCCATGACCGTGTCCGCGCCCCAACGCGTCGCCCACGTCATTTTCTCGACTTCCTCGCCGATCGACGACGACACCGCGGAATTGCCGATGTTGGCGTTGATCTTCACCAGGAAATTGCGGCCGATGATCATCGGCTCGCTTTCCGGATGGTTGATGTTGCTGGGGATGATCGCGCGGCCCCGCGCAACTTCATCGCGGACGAATTCGGGTGTGATGGCTGCCGGAATCACGGCGCCGAAACTCTGTCCGGCGTGCTGGCGCATCACGATCGCCGGCATCGTCGCCAGCATCTCGTCGCGTTTCTGATTCTCGCGGATCGCGATGAACTCCATTTCCGGCGTGACGATGCCGCGCCTCGCGTAGTGCATTTGCGTGATATTGCCACTGAGATTACCGCCCGATTTCGCTCGGCGCGGCGTGCGCTTGAGGTCGAAGCGGAAGCCCGCGAGCGCAGGATCGGCGAGCCGCGCGCGGCCGTAGCCCGACGTCGGACCTTCGAGCTCGATGGTGTCGTCGCGCTCGGCGATCCAGCGTGCGCGAAGCGCCGGGAGGCCGCGCCGGATGTCGATGGTGGCGTCGGGATCGGTGTACGGTCCCGACGTGTCGTAGACGGTGAGCGGCGGATTCCTCTCGACACCGAACGATGCGGGCGTCTCCGACTGCGTGATCTCGCGCATCGGCACCTGGACGTCGGCGCGCGAACCCTGGACGTAAATTTTCCGCGAGGCCGGCAGCGGCGCGACCGCGGCGGCGTCGACGTGCGCGTCGCGGGCGAAGAATTGGTCGTTGGCGTTCATGGGGCTCCTCATGACTGGCGCCATCGGGAAGACCATGAGGAGCTTTGGGGTGCTGCTCACGCTTCCCTGCGCCGGCATTATCCGAACAGGTTCCAAGGGTGTTCTCTCACCCGGCCACGCCTGCTGCAGCGGCCAGGACCCCTAGCGTTGGATGCAAAGTTACGCCGAATTGCCGCGCCAGGCAATTGGCGTGCGTGTGCTGCCAGCCAGCGGGCTACTTCGGCGCGGGCGTTGCCGTGCCGTAATTCTTGGTGAGGTAGTCGACGAGGACCGGAACCTGATCCGGCGGTATCTGCGCGCCGAAAGCCTTGATCATCTTGGTGACCTCGGCGTCCCAGACCTGACGGGTCATGAACGTCGAGTTCATCTGGATGTAGTCGACGCTGTGGCACATCACGCAGTAGCCCATGACCTGGTCGCGGCCCGGGCCGGGTTTCAATTCCAGCTTGGATTCCTGCGCGTGCGTCGTTCCCGCGACGAGAATGGCGGCAATCGCGGCGGCGATTTTGAGTGTCATCCTGGTATCTCCCGTTCCGGTCCGTTTGCGCGACTCACGCCACGTGCAGCGTGAGCTTTTGCATCACGTTGTTGTGATAGCCGGGCGGATTGAAAATGAGGTCGAACGTCTGCGCCATGCCCTGGCGATTCGCGGCGCGCGCCATGACGACGTAATCGCCGGCGCGCTCCGGGCGGTAACGATATCGCCACGTCCTGAATGAAAAGCGGCCGAGGTCCTCGCCCAGTTCGGCGATGCTCCACGTGCGGCCGCCATCGGTGGAGACGCTGACGTCACGGATGCCGAAGCCGCCGTCCCATGCGACGCCTCGCACTTCCGCGTCGCGCCCGACGGCGATCTTTTCGCCGTCCTTGATGTTGGTGATCACCGAATTCACGACCATCTCGGTGATCGGCGTCGAGGTGTCGGACTCCTGCGTCAGGAAGCGGTCGGTGAACGCGAACCTGCCCTTGGGCACCCGGTATGCCGGGTTCATCCAGAATGTCTCGAGCGGCTTGTCGCGCGCCTCGATCGTAATCAGCTTTTTCATCCAGTAGGTCGCGGTCCAGCCGGGGACGACAAGGCGCAGCGGCGCGCCGTTCATGTGCGGCAGCGGCTCGCCGTTCATCTCCCATGCCAGCAGCGAATTTTCATCGAGCGCCTTCGAAACCGGAATGCTCTTGCGGAAATCAGGCTCGGCCGCACTGGCTCCCGCGTCGGCGCCGTCGAACGCGATCTCGATCGCTTCTTTCTTAAGTCCGGCCTTGTTCAGCACGTCGCGCAGGCGCACGCCGCGCCACTTTGCATTTCCGATGGCGCCATGACCCCATTGCACGCCCGGCACATGCGGCTGCGACAGGCCGCGCCGGTTGCCCGAACACATGCACACCGCCGGCACTTCGACAATCTCGAGGTCCTTGGTCAGATTCTCGTAAGTCAATTCGAGCGGCTTTTCCACCGAATCACCGGCGATGGACAACTTCCATTGCGCAGCATCGAGTTGGGGAATGGAGGCCAGATGATAGCGCACGAAAAACGCGTTGTTTGGCGTAAACGCTTCCCTGAAGTAACTGACAGGGGTCTCGAAATTCGGCGGGCGGAACGACTTCTTGATCAACGGCAGCTTGCCGGGCAGGCTGCCGAGTTGCGCAGACTCGAGCGTGCCGGACGGCAACGAAGCCGGCCCGAAGTC
>Ga0070708_100000052_pt1 | contig 78944 bp, 81 predicted proteins | sample KBSK5503metaG_FD_65469 | JGI IMG/M metagenome (GOLD analysis project Ga0070708, IMG submission 65469) | Corn, switchgrass and miscanthus rhizosphere microbial communities from Kellogg Biological Station, Michigan, USA - KBS K5-50-3 metaG | ecosystem: Host-associated > Plants > Roots >... | reverse complement strand
GACGTAGAAAAACTTGGAGTAGCTAGACTGCTGGCCATAAAAGTTCAATGACAGTTTGGCCGCAAAACGGATGTAGAAGGTTTTGTAACCCGTAGGCCCGAAATAGACGCCGGCGTGACCGGGTGCGCTCCCCGCCACAAAACCTGTGGGGTAGGTCACCCGAATCACATTGGATGGTGATATTGGCGCGGTCGCGTCTTGTACGATCGTGAGCGTCGAATCCGTATCCCACGCCGGGCTGTGAGGTGAAGCGTTTTCGTCGAGTGTGTTGAATGGGCGCTGGTCGATAAACGTCATCCCCGCCGGTTCGTTGGAAGTTCCAGACGGCGGTGGCGGCGCCGCCGACGGAGCAGTGTCAGTCTGCGTTGCACTGGCGCTCTTTCCTTCGCTCGTCGCTGTGATCTGAACGGTTCCAGCAGCTACCGCCGTTCCGAGACCCGACGCCGAGACGGTGGCGACGGCAATGTTGCTTGAATTCCAAGTGATTGAGCGGCCCGTGAGAATATTGTTGTTCGCATCGCGCGTAACAGCCGAGAACTGGACTGTGCCTCCCACGAGAACAGTCGCGGTTGATGGCGACACCGACACCGATGCTACCGGAACTGGAGCCGGCGCGCTAACTGTGATCGCAGCGGTACCAGTCTTTGTCTCGCTCAACGCCGTGATCGTCGCAGTTCCTGCGGCGACGGCCGTCACGAGACCTGATGCGGAAACTGTGCTTATCCCGGTGTTGCTTGAGCTCCAGGTAACTACACGACCAGTGAGCACGTTGTTGTTCGCATCACGCGTGGTCGCTGAGAGTTGAACGGTACCCCCGACCTGCAGACTCGCAGTTGCAGGTGACACTGTAACCGATGCTACCGCTGGTGCGGTGACGGTGATCGTCGCGGTTCCGGTTTTTGTCTCACTTGTGGCCGTGATCGTTGCCGTGCCTGCGGCGACTGCAGTGACGAGGCCCGACGCCGAGACAGTGCTGATCGCGGTGTTGCTTGAGCCCCAGGTAACTACACGACCAGTGAGGACGTTATTGTTTGCATCACGCGTAGTCGCTGAGAGTTGAACGCTACCTCCGACCTGGAGACTCGCAGTCGCAGGTGATACCGTAACTGATGCTACCGCTGCTCCGCTGACCGTGATCGCCGCCGATGCCATTTGTCCTTCGCTCGAGGCCGTGATTGTCGCGCTTCCGAGGGCGACTGCTGTGACTAACCCGGAGCTCGAGACTGTCGCGATTCCCGGATTGTTCGAGGTCCAGCTGATTAGGCGGCCTGTGAGTACGTTGTTAGCGGAATCGTACGTAACAGCAGAAAGCTGCACAGTCGCTCCCACTTGTAGCGTGGCGCTTGGGGGCGATACCGCGACCGATGCTACCGGAATCGTGGTCGGCGCACTGACGCTTAGGACCGAGGAGTTGCTTCTGCCCGAACTCGACGCTTTGATCTTCGTCGTGCCGGGCCCCTTTGCTTTGACAGTTCCTGCCGTGTCCACCGTAGCGACGGTGAGGTCGGAGCTCTCCCAGGTAACTGTTTTTCCGGAAACGGTCCTCCCACTGGGATCCTGCAGGGTTGCAGTGGCGAGGGCGGTCTGGCCGACTACGATTGCTGAGGGAGTAACGTCAACGGACACTGACGCGACGTCCGTCGGTCCTGCCTCGACGACCGAAGTCCCATATGACCCACAAGATCCACAAGCAGCGACAACGAAAGCACAGCCGGTCACTGCGAGGATGAAAGTACGCGTTGACATGCGTCCTCCTCTGTAGTGTGTTTCGGCGGCTCGACTGGCTTGACGCTTAGGAAAGCGCTTTAGCCTCGTGGCTTTGCGTCGCCGGCTTTCGCCGGGTTTGCCTTTGTCGCACACCTCCGGGGAGGGTTGCGATCCTGCCGTTCTGTTTTTGGCGAAATGCTCACCATTATGTGTACTTGACTTGGCGAGCCTTTTTTTCCGTCACATGGGCGACGACTGTTCAGTTGAATTGTCACAACGCGAAAAAGTTGGGGCTACCTACGCGGCGCGCGGCTTCTCCAAACATTGGCACGGCTTTTTGCCAGTAACGTGCCAGTTGAGGACAATTCAAACGAGGGCTTGGAAGAAGTGAGGAGCTCTAGCTCTAAGCCTGGCGACGTGCTCGTCCTTCAGGAAAAAATAATTGGTGCTGCGGTCACCTGGCCGCCGCTTGATCAATCGATGCCCGTCGAACCACCATGATACGTATGAAAGGCGTTCAAAGATCCTGAATACCTGCATCGCCTTTTTGCCAGACTCGTCAGGATCTCCCCACACTTCAACGAGCCAGGCCGGACTATGCGAGTTGAGAACCATCTTTGCGCCGGCCAGACAAGCTAGTTCGTGACCCTCCACATCGCATTTTACGAACCCCACTGTCCCTTTACCGGTCAACAGCGCATCCAGCGTGACCGCGGGCACGCGCACCTGCTGCCTAGAACCACCGACCCTCCTTTCTTCGGCAGCCACGACCATTGCTTGATAGAAGTTTGTGCCGCCAGCGGCATAATTCGGCAGCTCCATGACAACGTCGCCATTGGAGTCGGAAATCGCAGCGTTCACGCAGGAGACGTGGCGCATTCCGAGAGACCGGATATTCCGTGACAAGACATCATATGTCTGTGGCACTGGTTCGACACTGATCACGGTTCCAGCCGGCCCGACAAGATCCGCGAGAACTTTCGTGTAGACCCCTATATTCGCGCCAAGGTCGACTGCGATAGTTCCGCGTTCAACCAGTTCGCGCACCACAGCCAAGTCCGGCTCGTCAGCATCTGGGAATGAGCGTAACGTACGTCGATGATGCCACACTCTGAGTGGTTGAAGTATTGAATCTGGTAAGAGGGTTAAGGCACCACTCTTCAGAAAAGAGTAAATGCTGGTCACCTCAGCTTACCTTGCGCGAATGTTCAGAAGAGCGAGATCGGCTACGCCGTTGGTAATGTGTCTGGCTCAATGGTGTCATTCGCTTTAGGTGAGATTTAAACTTAAATCATACATAGTGGTATGCGAGTACGCCGATAATGCCCACTCCACGAGTTCTTCATGTGCTCGCGCCGGCACGGGAAGGCGGCCTCGAGCAGGTGGTCGCCATGATGACAGCCGGCCAGACGAGGAACGGCGTGCACGTCGCGGTGGTCCTCACTCCCGGCGATTCGGATGGTCACCCATTCATATTACGGCTTGAAGCGCTGGGAGTACCCGTCACCCGCATGGTTGTTAGAGCGCGAAGCTACGTGAAGGAATATCGTCTCCTGGGTGCTCTCATCGAGCGAGTCAAACCCCAACTTATACACACCCACGGATACCGTGCGGATGTGATCGCGGGTGCTGTTGCCCGGGCACACCACATCCCCACGGTCAGCACTGTGCACGGCTTCATCGGTGGCCGGCGGCGCTATCGGCTTTACGAGCAGATACAGTGTCTCGCGCTTAGACGCGCGGACGCCGTGATTGCGGTCTCGAAACCGTTAGCCGAGCATCTCGCCGATGTCGGAATCTCGCAGGACAAGATTCATTGCGTGCGCAACGCATTCACACCTCTTGTGACCACTCTGACGCGCTCGACGGCCCGCGATCGGCTCGGCATTTCGCCGGATGCTTTGGTTGTGGGGTGGGTGGGCAGGCTGTCGCGTGAGAAGGGGGCAGACGTGATGCTGGATGCACTGGCCCAGAGCGACGCGTCTTGGGATTTGTCTATCATCGGTGACGGTCCGGAGCGCGATGCACTCCAGCACAAGGCAGAAAAGCTCGGAATAACTAGTCGCATCACTTGGCACGGGCTTGTCGAAAATGCCGGTTCCTTGCTTACCGCGTTTGACGCCTTCGTCTTAAGCTCGCGCACCGAAGGTACTCCGATCACATTGTTTGAAGCGATGTACGCCTGCGTTCCCATCGTGGCGACTCGTGTCGGTGGCGTACCAGATGTCGTCAGCTCCTCGCACGCAATCCTTGTCCCGAGCGAACAGCCAAGGATGATTGCGCGCGCTCTTGCCGAGGTGGGGAGCGAACCTACGGCTGCGGCACGGCGAAGCGGCCTCGCACACGAGAGGCTGCTCCAATCATTCGGCACCACCGAGTGGCTCGACGCAATCGACGTGGTTTATCGAGCGGCTCGCACGAATGCCGCCAAGCGAGTCGGACGGCGCTAGTTGTGACTGCCTGCTTTCCTCTCGCCAAGGAAGTTGGCCGCGTGAGCGGTCACCAGGTCTTGATATAAGCCGGCGAGCTTTCGTCCGAGAACGCGCCATCCGTAAAGTTCTTCTGCGGTCTTTCGTCCCTCGTGGCCCAGACGGACTCGCAGCTCGGGATCACGCAATACCTGAACGACGGCCGCCGCAAATTCCTGCGGGTCGTCTCGAATCAGGATGTTTCGGCCATCATCGGTTTCCAGGCCCTCACATCCCACAGATGTGGAAACGACCGCCGTACCCATCGACCAGCTATCAAGGATCTTGAGCCGCGTACCGCCTCCGACGCGGATCGGTACAATTGAGACTGCGGTCTGAGCGAAGTGAGGTCGAATGTCCGGCACATGTCCGTTACACGTCACTCCGGGATGGCTCTCGAAGCGCGCCTTCTCGTCAGCCGAGTTTTTCCCGATTAGGTGAAGCGTGCTTTCCGGACAACGCTGCCTAATGAGCGGCCACGTGTCTGACAGAAAGAAGTCGACTGCGTCTCGGTTGGGAAACATGTAAGTCGGGCCAAGAAAGGCTATGCGGCCGGGCACCACGTCCTCGGCGGGGGCGGGTCGGAAGAAATCGACATCGACACCGTTCGGAATGACGGTCGTTCGTGAGCCGGGGGCAAGTCCACGCAGTCGCTCCGCGTCAACCTCAGATGTCATCACGTTCAGATCGAAGCGAGGGCATAGTTTCCGCTCCACTCCTTCCAGGAGGTTCGCCTGATGCTTTATATAACTTCGCAAAACACGGTTCGGGAAATGGTCAGCGTGAAGGCGAAGCAGCTCGGATTCAATGTTGTGGTGGGTGCAGGCGGTCGGCAGCATCGGAAGCGAGGGAAGCCAGCGGTAGAGGTCCAGGCTGTCGATGTGGATCATGTCCGGCCGCGCGCGGACCATCGCTTGCGCGATCTCCTGTCCGAAGCGCGCATCGCCATACTCGTGGAAGACGTAAGGCTCTCGCGAGAGGACGCTCCACGCGTGATTAAGAATCTTGCGTGCAAGTGAATGATCCGAGTTGAACCGCACAGGGTTCATGACGTCGGAAAGTTCTCGACGCAATGCCGCGGCAGCTTGCGTCACGGAAGCGGAATCGGCCTGGTGAACGCGGCGTGAAAATGGGACCAGGGTGACGTCGAACTCTCGCTGCAGCTCCTTCAGGATGTGGTACGTCCGCCTGGTCACACCGCTGTGCGGAGGGAAGGGCAGACATTGCGATAGAAAGAGGATTCGGCTTCGCACGCCTAGTTGATTTCCTCTGTTTTGCGGATAGACCCAGCTCGGATATGCATGTGGCGAAGACGGTTAATCAATCGGGCGAGGCGACTACAAATCGCGCTAGGTGCCAATCCACCACTCTGCATCCAGGCGACTGAGGATGGCGTTGCCACTGAAGAATTGCGCCTCTACATCCGCTCGAGCAGATCGCACCAGGGTCCACGGCTGGCCGAGGGTGAGGGGCAGCCCGCGCTCACTGATCAAAGGAGCAAGCCGCCGGTCGAATCGGCCTCGCAACACCGCCCCGCCCTCAGCGGCAGCGTGATGGATCAAGTGGTCAAACGTCAGGCCTTCGCGCCGCGGCAGTGCCGCCAGCTGAACCACGTCCATCTCGCCATCCTGCCGTATCACGTAGACAAAAAAACCGATCGCTTCACCCTCGCGAATCACCTGTGCCGTCACGACTCGTTCGAATTTCGGCGTCTCCGCGAGGCGCTGCATCAGCCAGCCGAATGAGTGACCCTCGTATTCCGGCACCAGCGTGTTCTTTCCAGCCAACCTTCGCATAAGGCTCATTACTGTTTCGGGTGTTAGCGGCTCGTCTCTGGTCGTGATGCGGTTCTGAGTTCTTGAGGACTCCGAGAGCCGCTCCATTACTCGGCTCGCCCGCCTCAGCGCCCGCACCGCCAGGTTTCGCGGGCTTCCCGCATGCGAGGTGTCGAAGGTGAGCTGACTTCCGTCGAGGGACGCGCTCCAATAGAGCGAATACCAAAGCGCCGCGCTGCCACCCAAACCTTCGTACATAGTCCTCGCCTCGTCGTTGCCCCTGTCCGAGAACGTAAAGTGCTGAGGTCCGTCGAGTAACCGTCGGAGCAGTTTTAGCCCGATGAAACCACGCGCTTCGGGCGCAACCATCAGCTCCGTGGCGATCACCGCGGTCAAGCGTTCCGCACCGAGCAACATGGGCCGTGGTATGGAGCCAACGAAACCCAGGATTTCACCCGCGGAACCTTCATGTACGAAGGAGGGATACCGCTCGTCTCGCCAGGGATTTTCAAAAAAAAGCGTATGATAGTATCGAGCGAGCGCGGCATCCGATGCCTGAGACGAATGGCTGAACACTCGCCGTCTGAGAGCGACGATTTGCGGAATATCAGTGGGCTCGAGCGACCTCAATTGGTTCACGAATTCTCCGATGCCGTGCGGCTGTCGAACCGTAACGCGTTCGAGTGATGATCGACTGGGGCCTTCGTCAAATGAATCCCACCTGAATCTGCGCTTTCGAGACCGTGTCGCCGTGCTGATTCGTAATCGACCCCCGAACGGTCATTACACGCAGTGCCTCGCTCACGTGGGTGACCTCGCCGCGAACCTTGAGCTCGTCGCCTGCGAAGACCGGCTGGTGGAACGTGACCTTGATTCCCTGCAGCAGACAGTATTTGCCCGGCAGGTAAACCCCGACCAGCGTCGAGTAGAACGCCGACGTCAACATCCCATGGACCACGCGATCGCGGAATCCCTTGTCGCCGGCGTAGTGCTTATCGACGTGAAGCGGGTTCGCGTCGCCGCTGATCTCCACAAATCCTGCCGCCATTCCCGTCGTGACCGTGACGGAAAATTCTTGAGTCATGCCGACCGAGACGTCGGCGAGCTCGTACTCATTCATGGCGTGACGCTGGTTCGGATCAAGTCCATCATGTCGCCGACATTGCTCAGCGTCTCCAGGTCCTCGAGAGACACTTTGATCTCGAAGTCCTTTTCGATCGCGACAACCAGGTTGATCTGCGCTAGCGAATCCCAGTCCGGGATGTCACCAACGGTTGTGGCTCGCGTGACCACCAGCGTGTCATTGTCGAAGACGTCGCGAAATATTGCCTGCAATCTGGAATGAATGTCTTCGCCCGTCACCGTGCGACCTTGATCGCGCGCGTGGTGGGTTCGTGGCTACGTCCGACATCGAATGTCCATTCGGTCTCACCCTTCTCGCCGCGCGCCTTGAGCGTGAATCCCAGGCGCGAAAACAAGTCGGCGACCATCGCGTTCTTCGCGGTCGGGTAATGGTAGCCGGCTATGCGATTGATCCCCCGTGCGATGCATTCGCGTACGAGCTCGTCGAACATGGCGAATTCCATGTCGCGTTTGATCACTCTGCAGCTCATGACCCAAACATCAATGTGCAGCGTCGCGTCCGTCACGGTACCTGCGATCGCGGAGATCAGGCCGTTGTCCCCAAACTTGTCCTTCAGCCGGCCATAGAACGTCAGCGTGCGCGGATCGCTGGTCATCGTCTCGACGTCCGACGCGCTGTAGCGCTTTGTCGTCACGTTGAACTGGTTTGTCTTGTTGATGAGCTGAGTGATTCGGTCCAGATACTTTGGCGAAAACGGGGCGATTTCGGCCGTCATGTCCAGGGATGCCAGAAACTCGCCGTAGTCCGCGATGTCGGCCTGAAGACTCTGTCGCTCGAGGTTTGCTTCGTAAAACTTCGTTCGCTGGAGATCGTCCGCTGATAGCGTCGCTGGTTCGAAGTAGCCTGCACGGTCGATGAACGCTATGAAGTCCGCCACATCGGAACCCATTTCAGGCACTGCGACCTCGGGAACCTGGCGGCGCACGAGGTCCCTTTCAGCGGGATTGTCATCGACGAACACGAGACTATCGATGCCGATGTTGATTTCCGAGGCGATCTGTCGTAGGCCGATGTACTTCTGGTCCCAGCTGGCCTTGAAAGCCGCGAAATCCTTGAGGCTCAGTATACTGTCGGGGTGCGCAAACCCTTGCGCGGCGATCTCCGGATCGTTTTTGGAGCATACGGCGAGAACGATTCCTCGGCGCTTGAGCTCGGTGGCGTACTGCTGGAACGCCGAGTAAGCCTCGCCGACCGGAGTCTCCTTGCCGATCTTGATATTGTCGGCGCCGTCATCGCCGATGACTCCGCCCCAGACGGTGTTGTCCAGGTCCACTACCAGACATTTCTTGCTCTTCCCGCAAACCGCCGCGACAATCCTCGCGAGATTGTGCGCTAGCGAAGGAATCGCATCGTAGCTGAGCGCGTACTTGTAGGCGTGCCAGAACGTCGAGTCATGCCACTTCCCGAGCCCGAACGATGCCGACAGATAGTTGATGTCGTTGATGTAGAAATCCCGATGCGTTTGCGCGTACTCCGCGAACGCCAGATTCAGCCGCGTCGTAAAATGCGTTCCGCCCTGAAACGCCGAAAAATCGAGATTGCCGAGGACCCGGTAGTGCGGAAGCTCGAAATTGTTCTGGATCACAGTGCAGTTGTAGGTACCGCGAATTTTCTCCCACAGCGACGCGAATCTGGTGATTTCGCTGGCGAGCTTCGCCTCCACGTTGTCGCGTGAGTCTGCGACCACGGGAACGTTCGTAATGTTCGCCTGTGTCGTATGGATGTAGATGATATCCGGGTTGAAGCGCTCCAGCGCTTCATTGGGAAACATGCCGTCTTCGTAGTACCTGTTGTAGCCGGACTGATAGAAGTGCGGCCGAATCCCCTCTCGGAGCAAGAACAGCTCGAAAACGTCCTTGATTTCGTCTGTGGTCGAACCGCCGAGGATCGCGATTCTCTTATCGAGGAACGGACCGCCTTTTAGCAGGCTGGCCTTCAAAGACTTCTTTCTTTTGTGAATGACGTCGACGCGAAATGGATAATCGAGGGCGTCGAGTTGTGGGGTGTCGAACATATATACGATTATAGGCTGTGGATTAGGTGCCAGCCCACGCTATTCCTGAGCCCGTGACCAAACCCTGATCTCCAAGTTGCCATACTGGGCGGTGAAAGCGCGTTCGATCGCTCACAGGTCCTTGCTATAGACGGCGGCTTCCTGTGCAGGTGCGATTGCCTGCGCACCCGACCGAGCGGGGGTATACATCTCTCCCGTGCCGCGCAATAACGGAGACCAATGTGAGGGCGCCAGGTTCGAAACAAGCGCTGCCCGCGATCTGGATTCCATGGGGGCGAAGCCCACTCGCTCGGCTACGATGTACAACGGCCGACCCTTAGCCTCGGCGTAGATCCGGCCGACGTACTCGCCGATCGCGCCGAGCGAGAGCAACTGGACGCCGCCGACGAAAAGTACCGCGACGAAAATGGCGGCCCACCCTGGAACCCACGAGTTCGTCAACAGGCGAGTGATGACGGCATATATAATCCCGAGGACGGAGACGCCGGCTGCCAAGAGACCCGCCCACGTGGCCCAGCGAAGAGGAACAGTGGAGAACGAGGTAACACCGTCCACCGCGAACCGGACCATCTTGCCGAAGGGATACTTGGTCTCTCCTGCGAAACGCGGATGCCGCTCGTAATAGATAGGACACTGCTTGAATCCAACCCAGCTGACCATTCCCCGGATGAACCGATGTCGCTCCGGCATGTCCCGAAGCACGTCGGCCACACAGCGATCCATCAGCCGGAAATCACCGGTATCGAGAGGGATGGGCACATCGCTCATCAGATTGATCATGCGGTAGAAGGCCGCCGCGGATGATCGTTTGATTACGGTCTCGCCCGGCCGGTGACGCCGAACGCCGTAAACCACCTGATATCCCTCGCGCCACAACTCGACCATCCGGGGGATCACTTCGGGTGGATCTTGCAAGTCCGCATCGATGAGGACCACCGCGTCCCCGCGACTGTGGTCGATTCCCGCGGTAACCGCAGTCTGATGACCGAAGTTTCGCGCGAACCGCACCACGCGCACCCTGGAGTCGGTCGCGCTCAACTCGTGCAGTATTGTGGCGGTGCCATCTGTGCTGCCGTCATCCACGTACACAATTTCAAAGTCTGTTTCGAGCGGCGCTAACGCGGCGAGCAGACGCTGATGCGTCGCGCGAAGCACCCTTTCCTCGTTGAAGGAGGGAACAACCACCGACAACAACGTTGCGTGCGCTCCCGGATCCAGCGATCGCGGCAAGCTACATGTCTGCGGCATTCCTCGGTTGTCCTCGATCATTGCCGGATCCGGTTACGGTGAATTCTCTTGCGTCGATTCTGGAGAATCAGCCAGACTTATAGAGAAGGTCCACAGTCGATTCGCCTGGAAATTCCAAAGCAGCACGACGCCACTCGCGATGACCTGTGACACCATGTAGTTCATTCCCGCCAGATCCATCCCCGCCGCCATCACGGCGGCATTCAGTCCGAGGCCGCACCCAGCTGTGATCGCAAAACGGTTGAGTCCGGCGAGATAATCGACGTCGCTGCGAAAAGTGAAGCGACGATTGGCCGTGTAATTGGCCACGGCGCCTGCCACGAAGCCGACCGATGACGCGAGCACCGGCTGAACGCCGGCGAAGACAGTCAGCGCCAGCATGATCGCATATTGAAAGGCGGTGGCCAGTCCTCCCACGATGACGAACCGGCCGAATTGAAAGAGCACCACATCGGCGGATGGTGGCGAAGGTGGGGCTGAACGAGTCACGATCAGACACGCCTCGCGAGAGCGGCGATCACACGTTCGCCGGCGTGGCCGTCCCAACCTTCGGGACGAGGCGCCATCGAGCGCGCGCTCACGTTCCGTAGCGCCATTAGTAAGTCGGCCGGATGCGGAACAAGACGGTTCGTCCCTTCGGTGATCGTAATCGGCCGTTCAGTATTGGGACGCACTGTGAGGCAGGGAATTCCGAGCACGGTGGTTTCTTCCTGAAGACCGCCCGAATCGGTGATCACCGCGAACGCATGGTCGACGAGATCGAGCATCTCGAGGTAGCCAACTGGCTCGAGCATTCGCACGCGATCCATCCTGAGTCCCGCATCTTTGAGCCGCAGTTGCGTCCGCGGATGCGCCGGGAAGACAACCTCCCGTTCTAATGCGATCTCGCTGAGAACGCTGGCGATCACACGTAGGCGCTCTGCGTCATCGACATTTGACGGTCGATGTAGGGTGACCACGACCGCGGATCCGTTCACTCCTATCTTCTCGCGAAACCCCGTCGCCCGAGCGGCCGGCAGGGCATAGAGCAGGCTGTCGATCATGACATTTCCCACAAACTCGATCTCGTCGTCAGGCTCGCCCTCTGAGCGAAGCTGAGCGTCGGCATCGCGCGACGGCGTCAGAAGCAAGTCAGCGAGGCGATCAGTGACGATGCGGTTAACTTCTTCGGGCATGGTCCGGTCGAAGCTGCGAAGGCCAGCCTCAACATGCGCGACACGAATGCCCCGCTTCGACGCGACGAGAGCGGCCGCCATCGTCGAGTTCACGTCGCCATAAACGACTACCCAGTCGGGTCGCTTGTCGACGAGCACCGGCTCCAGCCGCTCCATGATTCGCGCGGTTTGTGCAGCGTGAGTGTCGGAGCCGACGGCGAGGTTCACGTCAGGCAGCGTGATCCCCAGATCACGAAAAAACCCGTTGGATAGTGCGTCGTCGTAGTGCTGTCCCGTGTGCACGACAACCTGCACGAGGCCCGCCTTCTTGCCGGCTCGATGAACAGGTGCAAGCTTCGGGAAGTTCGGACGCGCACCTACCACGTGGAGAAGCTTCACGTTTGGGTAAGGCGGAAGGTGACGTCTTTGTCGTGCTGCGTTGTGTCTAACGTGGCGGCCTCGGGCTGTCTCCGTTGTCTCCAAAGCGGCATCCTTGGCTGAACGCCCGCTGGACTCCGACGAAAAGTGCAATTGAGACGCCGCATCCTCGGCCTCTCTCAGCCGCAGCCTGTCTTTGATGCAATACGTTGTCGCGATTAGAGTTGTACGCCGAGCATCAACTGGTTTCGAACGGAGCGGCTGCAGCATCGCTTTGACCTATGTCGCGTGCATGCAACAGAGCATTCTCGCTCATCGCCAAGTGGTCGGAACCGCGGGCGCGTCGGATCTGCGGCGTAGCACACGTAGCATACCCGCAACACAATGCTGTCGATGTCCGCCGGCGATTGCTCTCGTTTCTGCGGAACCGTCTGCGTGACAATGAGTTAGAGATACCGATCTCCGGCACGTGCAATGCTTTTCCCTTCGATCAAGCCAAGCCGCGGGGCGCGGGATGGCCCCTTGGCTCGCCGAACATGCTCCGCCGTCACGGCGCTACCAGATTCTCTATTTGTGCTGCTCGCTTTCAACCTTACACGACTCGATTCCTAACATTGTTCGCACTCGCCGTTGTGATCGCGGCTTCGCCAATTGTTATTGCGCTGTACGCATACGTGGCGTATCCCGCGATCATCTGGGTTGTGGCGAGAACGCGCCCTCGCCGAAATGCCGTGGCTCAAGGCCACCACTTGCCAGCGGTAACGATCACCGTCCCAGTATACAATGCTGTGTCGAGTATTCGGACCACGCTGGAGCGTCTTCTCGAGCTTGACTACCCGAGAGACAAGCTTCAACTGCTCGTTCTCTCCGATGCTTCGAACGACGGTACAGACGATGTAGTGCGGGAATTTGCCAACCAGGGAATCGAACTGGTCCGAGCTCCCAACCGCCGAGGGAAGACCGCCGCGGAGAACGCAGCAGTGGCGGTCGCTAGCGGAGACATCATCGTAAACGTGGACGCAACAGTAGTCGTTCCTGCCGGCTCTCTCAAGCGGCTCATTCGCGTCTTCGACGATCCGACGGTCGGAGTAGCGTCTGGACACGATGTCAGTGTTGGCGTGACTGACAAAGGTGACCCAGGGACCGAGTCGGGTTATACGAGCTACGAGATGTGGGTGCGTGATCTCGAGACGCGTGCGGGAACAATAGTTGGCGCGAGCGGCTGCTTCTACGGCATCCGACGGAGAATCCGTGTGTCACCGTTAGCGACTTCGCTCAGCTGGGATTTCGCATCTACGCTCATGGCGCGCCAGCAGGGATACCGATCTGTGAGCGTGCCAGACGCTGTCTGCATTGTGCCCCGCACGGCCGAGATTCGGTTCGAGCTCAAACGGAAAGCACGGACTATGGCGCGCGGTCTCAGCACGCTTTTCCACTTCCGGGCGCTAATGAATCCGTTCAGGTACGGTCGGTTCGCGCCGATGCTGATAAGCCACAAGTTGCTTCGCTGGGTTCCTTATCTTCTTGCTCCCGTGGCGCTTTTGGCATTGGCGCTTCTAGCCACTCAAAGCAGCAGCGCTGCGTTTGTCCTCGCGGGTGTCTTACTCGCTATGCTCGTTGGTGCTGTTGTGATTGTCTATGGGCGGCCGATCGCGTTCAGACCACTCGCCCTCGCAGGGTTCGCAGTGGCCGTGTTCAGCGCTGGATTTCTCGCGTGGCTTGATGCGCTTCGCGGAACCCGCACGGTCACGTGGGAACCGACTCCAAGACCCACTGTCTCGTCGGGCTGACATCAAGCGAAGCCACGTGGGTATTGATTCCTTGTGGCAACCGCGCAACGCAAGCGTAGCGTATTACGCTCAGCCTTGGGCGAGGGCAAGAGTCCAACTTCAAGCGCTGCAATGGTTTGTCATACCCTACTCGAAGTATGGGATTTGCTTGGGTCCCGGACAATGAGATTGTCACGCGCGGATATCGACTGCCGACCCGCCACCGCCATTTATACTGCTCGAGGTAGTTCGTGATCGTTCCGGCTGGTAAGGAGGATGGCGCCAGTACCGAACTCGTAAAGCACGGCGCGGCGCCTTACCGGGCTCCGAGGGTCGCGCTCATCGTTGTGCTGCCGGAGAACCACGTCGTTTCCGCAGACCGGCTCGCCGAGAGCCTTCGAGCGCATGGAGGCCGCAACATTGACGTCGTGGTGGCGTGCGCGGGACAACCCACCAACCTCGCCGCGCTTCAGCAAAGCGTGGGTGATGCGCAGTTCATTCTCGCGCCTGCCGGAACCACCGTCGAAGATTTGCGCGAGCTCGCCATGCGGCAAGTCCCGGGAGACATCGTGACGCTGGTCAGCGGGGCTCCCGTGTCCGCATCGGGTGCCGATAGCGAGCTCTTCATGTCGAGTTAGACGGAGCCATGTCTTCGACGCGCGCGCTGTCCGTCATTGTCCCAGCCCACAATAGTTCCGCCACGCTCCCTCGCGCGCTCACCGCGATCCTTGCCAGCGAGTTGCCCCGGGATGGCTATGAGTTGATAGTCGTCGATGACGCCAGCAGCGACGGGTCAGCGGAGATTGCCGCGCGGTACGCGGATACGGTGGTTCGGCTCACCGGACGCGTATCTGGTCCCGCCTACGCCCGCAATCGCGGCGCCGAGCTAGCCCAGGGCGAGATCCTGGCCTTCGTCGACCCTGACGCAATGGTGCGAGCTGACACATTGCCCCGAATGCTCGCGATGATGTCCGATAATCATGGGCTCGCCGCCGTATCAGCTTCACACGACCAATCGGCCCCGACGCGCAATCTGGTTTCGCAATACTGGAATCTTCTACTCCACTTCGGCGATCAGCGCCAGGCAGGCAGCAGCGGAAATGTAGCCTCACCGTGCGCGGCGACTCGACGCCTCGTTTTTCTCTCGGTCGGTATGTACGACGAATGGCGGTTCGGAACGACAGCGCTGGAGGGAATCGAGCTCGGCAAACGTCTGGAAGACTCCGGGTGCGTCGTAAAATCGAACAAAGACCTCGCGATCGCCGGATTGAGGCGGTGGAACTTGCGTTCGCTCTGCCGTGAAGTCTGGACTCGAAGCGCCCTCCTGGCGCGATCGCTGGGATACCAGCAGACGCGAGCTGCCGTACCGAACGAGGTCGTATTCACTCTGAGCCGCAGTCTCGCACCGGTTTTTGCGTTAACCTGTCTCGTTGCGGTCTCCGCGGCGTCGTTGCCGCGACCAGACATGCTCGTCGCCGTTGCAATCGCTTTGTTCGGGGCGATAGCGCTCAATTTGCCCGCACTCGTGTTCTTTGCGAAGGCTCGCGGGATCATTTTTGCGATCGCCGTTGCGCCGCTGCACCTTCTCGTGCAGGCGCTCAGCAGCCTCGGATTGTGTGCGGGCTGGATACTTCGCGACGCTGTTGGTGACCGCGCGCCTGATGCAGCAATACAGGCTTATGCCGAGGTCGGCGTTGAGACCTGGCCACCAGTGCCTCGTGCCACGGGTGGATGAGCGGCTATTACCAGCCGCCCCTGCCGAAAAGAACGACCGGGACCGTCTTCGCCATGATTCTCAGGTCTTCACGCACGCCCTTTCGCTGCAAGTATTCCAGATCATACCGCACCTTTCTACGGACATCGTCGAGGCTGGTGTCGTAGCTCTGGTTGATCTGCGCCCAGCCCGTAATGCCAGGCTTCGTTCGCTGGCGTAGCGGGTAATCGACAACGTCGACACGGAGCCGCGAGAATATGCTGGGACGCTCCGGCCGGGGGCCAACAATGTTCATGTCGCCGTTGATCACATTGAAAAGCTGTGGCAGCTCATCGACGCGCAGCTTGCGCAGAAGTCTACCGACGGGCGTGACTCGCGCATCTCCCTCCGTCGCCCACACCGCGGAACGACCGGGTTCGGCACCGACGGACATCGTGCGGAACTTGTAGATCATGAAGGGGGCACCGCCGATATCACGGGTGCGTCGATCGTAGCTGTCCGGTTCGCCTGACAGGCGGCGGCGATCGATTCCGACGCGCGGCTGCGAGTAAAAGATCGGTCCTCGAGACGTGAGTTTAACGAGAGCGGCGATCACGAGCATGACAGGACTTACGAGAACCAGCGCGACGGAAGCGATGACCAAGTTCATCGCGCGCTCAGTCCTGGGGAAGCGTGATCGAGGCTCCACATCTCTGGGCCTCGCTTCCTTATGCCACGCTTCCTCGCTGGTAAGAGGAATCGACCGCTCGATCTCCACCATGTCGACCACTCCGTGAGGCTGCACTCTAATGACGAATTGCCAGGAGGACTGCGCCGAGACTCGCCGCCATCCCCACCACGCTCATGAGAGACGGGTTGATCAATGGGCGCTGCCGACCCACGACTAACTCGTCGCCGGCGCTCAAACCCAGCTGGTCAAGTGTCAGTCCTCTTGAGACGGCCCTACGCGTTTCATCAGCCGAGCGGTATTCGCGACTTGCTCGCTTCACCACCGTTCGCTCGATGTCCGCCGAATTGGTAGGCCCGCCCGCGAGCATGATGGCATCGGTGATGGGAACGTCGGATCTGAGAGCGAAATAGCCAGGGCGCATGACCTCGCCAAGCACGGCGATCCGGGTGAGCGGCGTGACATCGACCGCTTGCGCCTTGACATACTTGAGTACTTCCGCCCTGATTCGGCCTTCGAGCTCTGAGCGCAACACTCCGGTCAGCGGGATCTCCATCTTTCCCGGCAGGTCGATGATTCTGCCCGCTCGTACAATCAGCGTATCTGTATGAGACGCGTCAGAAATCACCGTCAGGATGATTCGGTCTCCGACCTGGAAATCTCCATCGCGGAGTCTCTGGCGGAGCGCCGCTTCCTCAAGTGGATTCCGGGCTTTCTCGGCCTGGATGACGGCGGCATTTAACTCATCACGCGACATCAGTAGACCAGCAGCGCTCTGGCCGAACACAAGGGCTGGAATCGAAGCAATCGCCGCGCAGACGACGACGATTGTGAATCGGGTGCGACGCCCCTGGGGGCGGCGCGGCGGCGCGGTGTCTATCACGGAATGGAAGTCCGGTGAAATACGCATCACGGAAGGCATGAATAGACTCGGAGAACGCAGGCCGCATGCTCGCGAGTCCGCACTTCGCAACTCGGCTTAACGTGTTGGCCGGTTTATCTTTGCGACGACCGCGACCGTAGGGAGATCGTTTGCACGCCGTTCATGGTGTTGCGCTCGCACTACATAGCTTTTGCCCGGCGCTACAGTTGATTTCGAGGTACACCGAGCTGCCGGATCTCCCCGCCGGTCAATATCAGGCTTGCAGCACCAGACCGCCCGGAGTCGCGAGATCGGCCATCGGTTGAGTCGCGTCGCTCTGGTACGAATAGTCCGCGCCGTAATAGCGGTAGGGTGTCCCGTTGGGAACTGCATTGAGGACTGCGCCAAGTATGCGGACGGGAAGACGGTCGAGCACCTCGAGTTTCGCCGCCGCGAGCTTACGGTCAGTTACCGCGGTTCTAAGCACTATGATCATGCTACCGGCCGCCGCGCCAAGCGCGTACGCATCGATGCCTGCCGCCAGCGGCGGCGAATCGATGATGACGACGTCGAACTTCAAGCGCATAGCATGAACGAGACTACCCATCAACTCGGAGGCGAGAAGCTCGGGAGCGCGGTTGCGCCGCGTTCCTCTCGGCATGAGGAAGAGATTCTCGGACGCCGTCGAGCGCACGATGGAGTCCACCGGTGCCTGGCCTTCGAGATAATCGACGAGGCCAGGGGTTACAGGGAGCTCAAAAGTCTTGTGAAGCGTGCCATGCCGCACATCGCCATCGATAAGGAGCGCGCGAGTGCCTGCGCTTGCGAAAGCGAGGGCGAGATTCGATGAGACCAGGGATTTCCCGTCGCCCGCCGCTGGACTCGAGACGGCCAAAACGATCGGTCCGTCGCCCGGGAAATCGTAGAGAAGGGCGAGTCGGAGCGTCCTGAAGGACTCCACGGCCTGCGACATGATGGCAAGCTGGTAATCGCCTCGACGATTCGGTTTGAACTTGGGAACAGCGGCGGCGATCGTAAGCCCCAGATCGTGCGTTGCCTGCTCCGGGTACCGTAAGCGGGGATCGAGGCGGTCCCGAATCAAGGCGATGGCGAGAGCGACACCGATGCTCGCCATCACGGCGAGAAAAACCATTCGCGGCGAGTCGTTGGAGGAAGGGAAGGACGATGTTACGGCGGTGTCGAGAACGGTGAGGTCCGGAACGATCTCGACTTCCGCGAGTAACCCTTCCTCGTACCGTGCCTTCAGCGAGTTGAAAAGGTTCTCGCTGGCGGTCACGCGACGTGCCAGCCGCATCCCCTCGGTCGTCCGGGCGGGGATCGCACGCAAATCCTGTGAACCCGCAGCGACGCGGGCGCCCAGCTCGGGCTCGCGCACCTTCAGAGAATTCAACACCGCGAGCGTTATCTGCGGAATTGTTTCCCTTTCGAGAACCCGCACGGCTTCGGCAAGCTGTTTGATGCGCGGGTTCGCGTCGGTGAGGTACTGTTGCTCGGTGCGCAGTGTTGCTTGTCGCATCGAGAGCTCCTCGATCGCGCTGCGGAGCTGCGGCGCGTTGCTGAGAATTGTCGGCACCTGCAGGAACGCCTGGGGTGGAATGGGGCCGCCTTTGGCGTCGGCAATCATTCTCTCCAGTGCTTCGCGCTCGCTACTCAATTCATTCAGCGCGACCTTCTGCTGGAAAAAGTTTGCTATGACCGGATCACCCGGGGCCAATCCTGACCCGGTTACGGGACCAGCGCCCGAAGGGAGCGTAATCGTGTTCACCCGGAAATGTTCAAGCTGGTTTTCGTTTTCATGTAACTGGGCCTCGGCCAGCGTGACTTGCTCGCCGAGTATTTTCATGAACTCCAGCAGGCGACTCTTCTTCAAATCGCCTGAGGCGCTCGCCGCCTCTCGGGCCCACGCATTGACCGTGCGTGCGGTGCGATCCGGATCCTCTCCGCTAAGAGCTATTCTCAAAAACTGCCCGTCTTCCGGCAGCGTGGGTCTCACCTCGGCCGCCAGGTACTCTGAAACACTGCGCGGTGTAACGACACTGAACTCAATAGTTCGACCCGGACGCAAAAGCACCTTCTCCGGGAGCCACTTCAGGCCGACCTTTCGACCGATGGAATCGCCAACCGCCCCGCGCTCCACGGCCGCCCCCTTTGCCGTCGATAGCAGGTAGCCTCTCCCGTCCTTGTCGATTTTCAGTGTGTATGCTCCAAACGTCGTACTCGGTGTCGAATCCAGGTTGCGGAAGAGGACAGAATCGCTCGGCTGCTTGTAGGTGACGTTGAGTCTGAGTTTCTCCACTACTGGATCGATGATCGCAAAACTCCGGATCAGCCCTATCCATGCATTCGGCGGCAGAAACAACTGCTGCTGCCGGATGGGGCCGGCTTGCTGCGCCGCGATCAGGGGCGTCATGTTGATCCAGACGCTTGCTTGAGCGTCGTATACCGGTTTGACCGTGCGGGTGGCAACGCGTGCCCCGAGAACTGAACCGGCGATTGCCAATGCCAGAATGAAGAGGGCGTGCCGCTTGATCGCGTCGATGTAGCGCGACCACGGGATCACGTCGGGATCGGCGGCGCCGTTCATTCTTGGAGGTCCGAGGTTCACGCCATTTGCGCCCATTGCGCCGGCGTGCTGTGGTGCAATAGCGACTTCAGGGAGGGGAGAGCGAACGCGCATTCTCAGTGGCAATTGTGGGTTGACATTCGGCGCAATGCCGGGGCTGCGCGGCGGTAACGCAATTAGTCGCCCATGGTGAATGTCTTCTGTTGCAATGAGTTACCCTGGTTCGCTGCGCGGACGTGTTGCAGCAACGCAACAACGGTCGAGTGCGACGGTCACACAGGCGGTGCTCTCGCGGTTATGCTAGCGGGGGTCTGATGGTAGTAGCTCCCCGTTCTCTCCGCGCGCCGCACCATCTGAAAGTTGTTCGCTGGCAGCGGCCGCTTCGCTAAAGTCCCGTCGAAATCCGTGGCGCTCGAGCAGCCGGTAGAGCGTTGTGCGATCAACACTCGCCAGCCGCGCAGCGCGCGACATGTTGCCCGACGCGCGGGCGACTAGACGCGTTACGTAATTCTTCTCGAACGTGGCCAGCACCTGCTCCTTTGCGACATGGTAGGCCTCGCTCGATGGCAAGACTCCCGGATCGCTACTGACTGCGCCGAGGTCAACCTCCTGATCAAGCGGCAGGTGGTGGATCTGAATCTTTGCACCTGGTTGGGCAAGAATCGTCACGTGCTCGACGAAATTCTGCAGCTCGCGGACGTTTCCCCGCCACGGCCGGGACGAGAGAAACTCGAGAGTATCCTGGCTGAATGTCGGAATCACATCTTTCGCAGACCGATGCCGGGCCCAGAAGACCCCGAGGAAATGATTTGCCAGGACTGGAATATCCTCTACGCGCTCACGCAGCGGCGGAATTGCTACCTGCACGACGTTCAGGCGGTAATACAAATCCTCCCGAAGCTGTTTGCTCCTAATGGCATCCCGAGGATCACGGTTGGTGGCGGAGACGAATCGGACATCGACGACGGCGTCCTCCTCTTCGCTTCCCACGCGGCGCACGATACCGTCCTGAAGTACGCGGAGCATCTTCGCCTGTAGCGCCATCGACATCTCGCTCAACTCGTCGAGAAAGAGCGTTCCGCCGTTGGCGAGCTCGAGGAGTCCCATCTTCTCCCGATCGGCGCCGGTGAAAGCTCCTTTGCGGTGGCCGAACATCTCCGACTCTAAAAGCTGTTCCGGGATCGCAGCGCAGTTGATCGGCACCAATCGCTTTCTCGACCGACGACTGTGATGGTGGATATACTGCGCAATTAGTTCTTTGCCGGTGCCGGTTTCGCCAACGATCATTACGGATGCATTGGTAGGCGCGGCGCGCCGTGCCAGCTCAGTCGCGGTCCTGAAAGCGGAAGACGTACCAAGCAGGCCGTATCCGTTATTGCCAAGCGCGAGGGCATCTCCAGCGGGCGCTTCCTGCTCGCGCCGGGTACTGACCGCATGTGCCGCACGTCCAACGAGCAGCTGAAGCTGAGTTCCAGAATAAGGCTTCGGCAAATAATCCCAGGCGCCGATTCGCATCGCCTCTATGCTCGAATCCACGCTCGGGTTACCGGTCATAAGCACGACGAGGGTGCTTGGCGCCGTCGCCATCACCGCCTTCAGGACGTCGATACCAGACACCGGCTCGAGGTACACGTCGACAAGCATTATGTCGAAGCGTGAACGGTGGATCATCTGGATCGCTTCTTCGCCTCGTCCGGTAACCTCGACGCTGATTCCCTCAGCCCGGAGTACACTGGCGCAGCCTTCTCGCAGAGTCCGGTCATCGTCCACGATTAAGGCGCGCATTTTTTCGGTGACTGGATTGTACGTGGAGATCGAGTCTGAGCCGGTGCGGAAATCCTTGCGTGGCAGGACGGTGTGCATTGAATTCCCGTCTCCAGGTGCGTTGTGGACAACTTTGCGGCGTGAAGCTTCGTGATTGAGCGACACAACCTAGTAAAACCCCTGCAATCGGCCAATACCCAGTTTTGCGCGGTTACCACAATAGTGATGCGGCCTTGTCGGGAGGTTAAGCGCCTGAAAACGCGAACAACGTTGTTTGATGGCGATCGGTCGGGAAGGGGAGAGTGCTTCGCTACAATTAGTGTGGTGCCCACGCAACACTTCGAAGGGGCGATTCGACAGAGTCTCAGGGAAGCGTGCGGTGCCGCTCCGAAGGAGAGTCGGGCGGCATCAAGGACGCTTCCGGCAGGATTTGTCGGTGGCGATAAGCCTACGATAAGCCTACTAAGACGCTCTGGCGGTAGCCGAAGGAGTCGCGCTAGTTTGTTTCTCGACCTGCCCGCCCGAACCCCGCCGAAGTCAGATGAGCGCGCCCGACCCGCCAGAAAAGGAAACTATTCTCCTCGTCGATGACGAGGCATCAGTACGTGCGATCGTTGTCAGAATTCTACGCCGCGCGAAATACAACGTCCTGGAGGCGGAAAGCGGTGAAGCGGCGCTGAAGATTGCGGAATCTCACCCCGGGAAAATCGATCTGGTGATAACTGACATGTTCATGCCCGGTCTCCGTGGACCCGAAGTGGCGCAAAAGCTGGCGCAAACTCGCCCAGATCTGCGGGTCCTTTTTATGTCGGGTTACGCCGATCAGGACCTACGCACCGGTGTTCCGGCAGGCGCGAATTTCCTCAACAAGCCATTTTCGGGGGCTGATCTGGCAAAGGCGGTAGAAGCAGTTCTGAGAGGCCCACCGGTCTCCTGACCTTCGAGCCGGTCGTTAGACGGCGACGCCTGCCCTCGCCATCAATTGCTTCAAGCCTTCCAGCGGCATGGCGCCTGATTGGCGCGCGATCTCCCTGCCACCCTTGAATACGATAGTGGTGGGAATGCCTCGGATGTTGAAGCTGGCCGCGGTGCGCGACGAATGGTCGGTGTTCAGTTTGGTGACCAGCGCTCTGCCCTGCACATGCGCGGCGAGAGCGTCGACAGCCGGCGCCATCATTCGACACGGGCCGCACCAGTCGGCGTAGAAATCGACGGCGACGGGCACCTCGCTGTCGTTGATGGTGCGTGCGAAGGTCTCGTCGTTCAACGGAAACGGACGCTCGAGGAGAATCGGCTTGGTGCACTTACCGCATTTTGGACCGTCGGTCACCTTGCTGGCGTCGATGCGGTTCCACGTATTGCAAAATTGACAACGCACCGTGAGCTTGAGACTCGGCGCTTTCGTTTCAGTCTCCATTCAATCCTCAGAGATCCACAGGTTTCACGATGACCAGCACACAACTGCAAAATTCGCCGCAGGTCGGGGACGTCGCTCCAGAATTCACAGCTGCTTCGACATCTGGAAGCGACGTGTCTCTCGATGCGTTTCGCGGAAAGCGAAATGTACTGCTCGCGTTTTTTCCCCTGGCTTTCACGGGAACGTGCACCAAGGAGCTGGTTTGCTTCACCGAGGATTTCGACCAGTTCGCCGGTCGGGGCGTCGAGATACTACCCATCTCCGTTGATTCCGTCCCCTCGCTGCGGGAGTTCAAGAACAGGTTGCACATGAAAACCGAGCTCCTGAGCGACTTCAAACGGGACATAGCACGGGCCTACGGAGTGCTCAATGAGGACCGGTTTTATGCAAATCGGGCCTATTTCCTTATTGACAAAGCTGGGGTGGTCCGTTGGTCCCACCTCGAATCGAACAACAGCGAGCGGCGGGAGAACGAGGAGATTCTGGCCGCAATGAAACTGCTGAGCTAGAAACTGATGGTTTAAGTCCCTGTAGAGGCCGTTAAGTCGAATTTAGCGCCTTTTTGGGGTGACTCGCATATGCCGTGTTCGTCCATCCCTAAACGGTAACACTCAGTCCGGAAAGGGTGGGAGCCCCACGTTCCCGCCTACCTCCACGCGTGGGTAAAATCGCATGAAAACCATGTCGAAAAATCACAAAAATGTTCGACGGGGCTTTACCATCTTCGAGCTCCTTGTCGTCGTTGGCATAGTCGGCATCCTGGCCACCATGATCGGACCCGCGACGTCCCGCATCGTTCGCCACCAGCGGGCCAATCGCGCGGCGATGGTAATCGCCGCGGATCTGCAGAACGCCTTCGCTGCTGCCGCGCGCCAACGTGAGCCCGTTCGGATTCAGGCTGACTCCGGCTCGCGAAGCTACCAGTTCATCGACCGCAAGAGCGGTAACATTCTGCGCATAAGAACTTTTTATGGCGACACGTCGGAGTACAGACTGACGAAGCTCGTTTTCACTCCCACCACGATCGACGTGTTCCCGAGCGGTATCTCGTCTTCCGCGGTAACGATCAATCTCGCTAACGGCGACTACGCCAAGACAATCACCGCCAGCACGGCGGGCTTCATCAGGGTGTCACACTAATGCGAATCTCTTTCCGTCGGTCTCATCGCTTCGCGGTGACTCCAGCCGAGTCGCGCGAAAGCCGCAAAGGAATTGCGCTGGTCGAAGTCATCGTCGCGATGGTTTTGCTCGCGATCGCGGTTTCTTCGCTGGCGGCGCTGGTGTATTCAGTCTCGAGAAGCGGCATCAGAACGTCCGGTGATGCCTACAAGAATGGCGTGCTGATGCAGGAGGTCAACCGACTTGAAGGAATACCGTACGATTCCATTCCCGTTGGAGTCAGCACCGTGACGGTCACGAGCCCACCGTACGCCCATACTCGTGTAGTGACAGTAACCCAACCGGTCGCCAACGTCATAAAGACAGTGAACATCGTAATTACTCCGACAAACCCGAAGTACAAACCCGACTCGGTGGCATTCATACGGACCAAAGCGCGTACATCAAGGGTCCTGTGCACCGATTGCCCGCAGGGGTGAGCCAATGACACACCAAAAAAATCGCCGCGCTCGCCGCGGATTCACGCTGATAGAAATGGTGGTCGGCATCGTGATCTTCGCGATCGTCGGCGCGCTTTTTACCAAGCTGTTGACGGTCCAGGGAAGATTCTTCGACCGGCAGGGGATGGGTAACGCCGCACGCAACGTCTCGCGGGCGTCGCTCAATCGCGTCGTCTCTGATTTTCGAATGATCGAAGCAACTGGTGGGGTACTCGCCGCGTCTCCTACGTCGCTCACGATTCGAATCCCATACGCGATTGGCGTCATGTGCGCCAACTCTGGCACTGGTACCGTGCTGAGTCTCCTTCCAGTTGACTCAACGACCTACGCCGACGCCGGCTTTTATGGTTATGCGTGGAGGAACTTCCAGACCGGGGTCTATTCTTACGTGGAGAACCCTGCGACAGAGTCCGCCGGCGATTACACGGCGGTCTGTACGGGCGTGAACCTAACGACTGTAACGAGCGGAAAGGTTGTGCTGGTCACGCCAGCACTTCCGATCGGCGCTGGCCTCGGAACCCCGGTGTTTTTGTATTCCAAGGTCCGCTATGACTTGAAGGCTTCGACCGCTGTGCCAGGCAGGCTAGGTCTCTATCGAACAAACATTTCCCCCAGCGGCGCTGAGACGTCGGAGGAGCTGGTGGCACCTTTCGCAAACACGGCCAGCTGGAAGTTCTACTCCGTGAACAGCGGGTCGGTACCAACGGTAAATCCGCCGGCGAATCTCGCCGATATCCGCGGACTCGAGCTTCATCTCGATGGGATCAGCGAGTATGTCGCTCCAGCCATGACGTCGAATGAAAGTGCGCCATTCACAACCGCGGTCTTCTTCAAGAACCGCACAAACTAGCCGAGAGGCTTGATCATATGCTGAACAACACCGAACGCCGCGGTTTCGCGATTCCGATCGCAGTCCTCGTAATCATGGTTCTCACGATCATGATCGCCGGAGGATTCTCCCTGGTGAGCGCGGAGCGCAGATCGGTCGCCGACCAGAAGTCTCAGGTTTCTGCATTCAGAATCGCCGAGCAGGGATTGGAGGTATTTCTCGTCCGTCGCGACTCGCTGCTAGCCGGGAAGCCAAACTACACGAAGGTGCCCGGGGCGGCCGACAGCGTGCGCATCACGATGACCGGCGGATATGCTGATGTCACCCTTACCCGGCTTCGCCCGCCGAAGGGATCGCAATCGGGTCTCTACGTTGTTCGCTCCAGGGGTGTTGAGACCGTTGGGGCGTATGCTGGCACACCTCAGGCTGTACGTACAGTTGCTCAGTACGCGTTATGGGAACCTGCTCAGATGCAGGTTCTGGCGGGGTGGACAGCACTTTCGGGTATTCAGAAGAACGGTGGCTCGGGCACACTCGGAGGAATCGACGTCTGCGGAGACTCGGCAGCGGTTGCAGGTGTCGCCGTTCCCCTGAACCCGGGCTACACCGGAAAGACGGTAGCCGTCGGCGACCCTCCGGTCGATACCATCGCCCCCGATTCGGTGGCCATTGACTGGAACGGAATCGTGAACCAGAACGTCATCCAACCGACCATCACAATCCCAGGCGGCGCCTTCCCCCCGGACGCGGCGTGGGCTGATACCACCTATTACCCCATCATCCGGATAAATGGAGACTATACCATCACGCTCGGCGGTGGGGTCATTGGGCGAGGAATGCTCATCGTGACGGGAACACTCAACTTTAACGGTAACTCGACGTGGAGAGGCGTCCTACTCGTCGGTAACGACATCACGTCAAACGGTACCCAGAATATTCAGGGCGCGACGGTAAGTGGGTTAAACATAAAGCTCGGTACCTACGTCCCGTCTTCAACCGCGAACGGTACGAAGGAATACAACTACAACTCCTGCGAAGTTGCGAAGTCCACAAACGCGATGGGCGCTCTTGTGACGCTACGCAACACGTGGGTTGACAACTGGGTGGAGTACTGATGCCCGCCGACGGACGCCCTGTTGAGAGGGCCCGTCGCGGCTTCATGTTCGGCGAGTTGCTGATCGCCCTATTGCTTCTCGCCGTTGCAGTCTCTTCTTTGGCAGCATTGATGTATTCGGTCTCCCGGCGTCCAACCACGACGCGCGCGGAGACCGAGTGCGTTGTTAGCGACGCGGCACGCGGAAAATGCGTGCCCACAACGGCAGCGCAAAACCCCGAATCAAAACTGCTTCGCTCCGGATGCGCCACGCGCTCGGTGTTTGATCAGCGGCAGTGCAAGGACAGCGTCATGACCGTGGATAGCTCGGGCGACGCGGTGATCAAGCCGCGAACCGATTCGGCGGCGATGGCGATCCTGGCCAAGCGGCAGAAGGAGCAGAGGCAAAAGGTAAGATCCGATCGGGGATTCCTGCGCTAGCCCGCGCTTCAAAGGACCCGGACGGTCGGCAAGCTAGTTTAACCACAGGCGGAAAGGCGAGAACGCTTTTCCGCCTTTTCTTGTGACGCTATTTCACTTTCCTGCAGTCATTCACTTGTGACAGGCTCTTCGGACGCGGAACTGATCGCTGCCGTCCTCGACGGCGACATCGATGCGTTTGGCGGTCTCGTCCGCCGACATCAGGATACCTGCGCTCGGTTCGCGGTGCGCATGCTCGGCTCCCGGGTGGACGCCGATGACGTTCTGCAATCGGCGTTCATGCGCGCGTTCCGGGGCCTTCGCAGTTGTAAGGATCCCGATCATTTCGGGGGTTGGCTTTACCAGATAGTCGTCAACGAATGCAGAACCTACGCGTCGCGACAACGCAGGCGGGAGCAGAGATTCCCGTCAGCGGCCGTGGCCGTTGAAAGCGCAGTAGCTCCTGGTTCGGAGGAAGAGGTTGACCTCGACGTCGGTGGGCACATCGAGCGTGCGCTGGGCACTTTGCCGGCCGACCAGCGAGAGGCGTTTCTGCTGAAGCATGTTGAAGAGATGACTTACGAAGAGATGGCCGAGATCACCGGTGTGAGTGTCTCGGCACTTAAGATGAGAGTAAAGCGGGCTTGCGACACGCTCCGCAGTTTGCTCGACGGGGTTTATCATGGTTGATATTTTTGGGTCGAAAGAGAGAGCTGAAGACGACGCGTTCGCGGAGCGGATTGCGTCCGCGCTGCGCATGCCCGAGCGTGCGCACCCGTCCTTCGAGAAGCGCTTGATGGATAAGGTGAGAGCCGAAGGCGCGACGCTTTACCCGGCAGGTGTGGCGACGGAGAAGTCGTGGTGGCGCAGAGAGCGAGTACTCCGGGTTTCGCCGATCGCAGGTCTGGCGTTGGCCGCCGGCATCAGCGCGATAGTTGCGTTGTCCACTATCGCGATCGGCTCCCGAATCAGTATCCGTAAGAACGCGACCGTAGCTGCCAGCCTGTCGGCTCCCGCCAAGGATACTGTCCAACTTGTCCGTTTCGTATTCGTCGACTCCCGTGCGAGGAGCGTCGAGCTCGTTGGTGATTTCAACGAATGGACAAAAGGCGCCACTGCGCTGAAGTTGTCGGGCGCTCCCGGTGTGTGGGCCGTCTCAGTTCCACTCTCGGCGGGGCGTCACGAGTACGCCTTCATCGTCAACGGCACGCGCTGGGTCGCCGATCCGCTCGCGGTCAAAGCCTCCGACGAGTTTGGAACCGAGAGCTCGGTCATCCGTGTCGCGCCGCTGGGTAAGTCCGAGACCTAGGCGACCGAAAAACTTAGCGACACACCCGCGAGGGGATTGTAAGTTTATCTCCCTTGAGAGTCACGAAGTCCTTTCCAAATACAATTTTCTGTGGAGCGTTCGCCGCGCTGCTGGTCTGCGCGCCGTCGACGCACGCGCAGCGAACAGAAGCCAGTGTTGATGTCGGCGGCATGGCGCTCCGTTACGCCGACACGGTGAACACGGGAATAGCGGCCGTCAGTCCTCACGCGCTCTTCGATTGGGGTACTTCGATCGCCGAGGCGTCGGGAACTTTTTCGCGGTTCCTGTCAGGCGGCTGGAGCACCCAGGGCACGGTGTCGGGATCTTTCCTCTCCGGAGCGCATCGCGGACTCGTCGGTGAGCTCGGAGGATTTGCCGGAGGTAGTACCCACAGCAACGGCACTCGCACCGGCGAGGTCCTTGGCAATCTGCGACTCCATTATCCACGCGGAACAAGCGAGATCTTCGTCGGCGCAGCCGCGGGGAGAACTTCATTCGGTGACGGATCGCAAAGAATTCTGTTGGGGGAAGCGGGCGCGTCCGCGCAACTGGGAGATCTCAACGCGACGCTGACCGTAAGCCCGGTCGCTCTCGACTCTATCAGGTATGGTGATACCCAGCTCTCGTTCTCCTGGACGCGGCGGAGCTTTGATTTTGACGCGGTGGCCGGATTTCGAGTCGGAGATCAGCTCACCGATCTCGGAGCGACGGCGAGAGCATGGGGCAGTCTGAGCGCCGTTGTGTGGTTCAAGTCGCACATCGCAGCGGTATTGAGCGGCGGCACGTATCCAATCGACCCCACTCAGGGGTTCCCGGGCGGACGTTTCCTGTCGGCGAGCATTCGATTCGCTCGTGGAAACGATCTGACAAATCCGCGGATAACGCAGGGTGAAGCGCCGCTTGCGAATTCACCGGGCGCACCGATCGTCGAGAGTTTCACGTGGGAGAAGTCGGCCGCAGGTGATGTGATATTGAGAGCGAGCGCTCCGCGAGCTCAGACCGTTGAGGTGACGGGAGATTTCACAAAGTGGATTCCGGTCCAACTATCTGCCGAGAACGGCGGATGGTGGGCGATCAGGTTGCCACTTGCTCCGGGAAAGTATCAGATGAATTTGCGAATCAACGGGGGCAGTTGGATCGTGCCCCCAGGGCTTCTCTCCATGGCCGACGAATTCGGCGGCGCAGTTGGCCTGTTGGTGGTAGAATGAAATGTAAGGATGTGACTTTAGAGGCTCTGGACAGAGTCTATCGGGTAGCCACCAAACTCTGGCGGCCCTCTATGAGTCAGACGAGCTCTGCCAATAACTCCCTCGGGGAGTCTGCATATATGACGACCCTTCGTTCTATCGCCCTGTTCGTTCTGGCGATGGTATCGCTGGCGCGGATCGTTGGCGCACAGGTTCCCGCGAAAGACCCGTCAGCACGCTTGAAAGAGGTGCTGCCGGCCGATGTCGCCGAGCGTGTGCTGGCGCGTATCGCCGACGCGCGCGCTCATCAACTTCCCGCAGAAGCGTTGGAGAATCGGGCGCTCAAGTTCGCGGCGAAGGGCGTGGATCCACGGAGCATCGAACGCTCCATAAACGAGCAGGCGCTGCGCATGGATAGCGCCAAGTCAGCGCTCGAGAGAGGTCGCGGTTCGGCTGCGTCTGGCGACGAAGTCGAAGCGGGCGCCGAAGCGATACGAAAGGGCGTCGATGGGCACGCGGTTTCGCTACTCGCGAAGAGCGCGCCGCGTAACCGGTCACTGGCGGTGCCACTTTTCGTTATTGGCAGTCTGACGGACCGTGGACTCAGCGCGGACCAGGCACTGCAGCGCGTGCTCACCCGTCTCCAGGCTCGCGCCTCGGACGCAGATCTGGAAACCATGTCGTCTGACGTCTCCGGACGCGGCAATGCTGGACAAGGCCGCGGCGATGGTAACAACGGGCGTGGGGAAGGCCGTGGCCTTGGCATAACCGGGCGTCCGGCGACTGCGGGGCCGCCGGCGGGAGTGCCGGGGAACAGCGGCAATAAGTCGAGAGGCCAGCGCCGCGGGCCTCCGCCAAAAGGATCCACAGCGAATTAAGCGACGGGGACTGAGGGAAAACTCGGTCCCCTTTTTTTGTTTGCACTCTCTTTCTCAGATGAGCTGTGACGCTTAATCGCGCAGCCTGAGTCTATGCAAATGGAGCCGCGCTCTGCACGCGGCCAACTCAGACCCACCTCGGGTCACTCGAATCAAACCGAATGCAGGAGAACCCAATGATCGCAAATATCCGCCGTGCGGCGGGACTGATCCTTAGTGCTCTCGCCTTTGCGGCGTGCAGCGATTCGTCAGGAACCGGAACCGGCCTGCTGACAGTACGCTTGACCGACGCGCCGTTCCCTTTCTCTGACGTTGCGAGCGTAGACGTGTTCATCGTGCGCGTCGATGCAAAGACCGCCGCGACAAGCGATGACGAAGCAAACGACGCGAGTAAAATGGATGGCTGGACGACGATCGCTACGCCGAACACGCTGATAAACCTCCTCGACCTCGGCGCGGGCAAGACGACGAATCTCGGTGCGACGACCCTTGCCACTGGAAACTATCAGAGCTTCCGTCTGGTTCTTGACACCGACAAGTCGTCGATCACGCTGAAGGATGGGACAAAGCCGGCGATCAAGTTTCCAAGCGCCGGTCAGAGCGGGATCAAGGTGATTCTCGATAGCCCGATCCAGCTAACTGCGAACGGGTCGGTAATGACGCTCGATTTCGATATCGGGGGCAGCTTCGTGATGCGCGGCAACGACGCCAGGAATGGTTTCATCTTCAAGCCGGTGATCCACGCGGTCGCTCAGGATATCACGGGTAGCGTAAGCGGCTCGGTACACGCCAACAGTGCAACGGGCGCGGCCGTTCCGAACGCAACCGTTGAAGTGCTGACGGCAGGATCGCTGCTCACCGACTCCGATCCGACGCACGTCGTGCGCAGCACCTCGACCGATGTCAACGGAAACTTTAGGATCGCGTTCCTCCTGCCGGGCACGTACGTATTGCGCGCGACGCCACCGACTGCCTCCGGTTTCAAGCCTGCTCTGCTGCCGGGCGGCTTGACCATCACGAAGGGAACTGAGACGCAAAACCAGGTCATTGTCGTAGGTCCGTAGACTGGACTTCAAAGGCTCCAATGCAACGGGCCCGAGGCTTTCGCCTCGGGCCCGTTGCATGACCAATCACCGGATCAGGATGTCGAGGCCGGTGCTAAAGCGCTTAGGATCAATCTGTTAAGCCCCAAGCCGACTTAGGGAGGGAGAGACTGCACCAACCTCAGCTGTGACGTTTCTCCAGATGGGCAAAGTCTTTTTAAATAGCTCAGCAATAGCGCACGAAGTCCCCCCTCTTCTTGAGCTGCTGCGAGTAGTCGCCACCCAAGGCACAGGACCGCCGACGACGTCCGTCGGGCCTCGGGAGGCGGACGACGGAGGGCGGCGGCGTTATGCTCCAGTCCGATCGGCGCGGGTTCACGATGATCGAAACGATCATGGTGCTCTGCTTAATTGGGATAGTCGCCGCAATTGGCGGCCCCAGGATAGCCGCCGCGTTGCAGCGCCGGACCACCGCTTCAGCAGCCGACCAGTTTGCCCTTACGCACTCACTCAGTCGATCCACGGCCATCCGCTTCGCTCGCGTGGCCCAGCTGCACATCGACGCCACCGGCATGCGGTTCTGGGTCGACGTGGATACCAGCGCCAATGGCTCCGGTCAGCGCGCGACGATTGGTTACGTGCGCGATATGAGCACGGCCGGGCTCAGCATGACCAGCACACGCTCCCTCCTTTGCTTCGATGCGCGGGGTTTGCCGTCGATGACTGGATCGTGTGATCCCGCCGATGCGAAAGTCATCTTTTCAGACGGTGCCGTCGCGGACTCGATCGTTACCACAGCTCTGGGAAAGATCCTTAGATGAAGCCGGCTGCGAGTGGAGCGAAGGAGGGCTTCTCGTTGGTGGAGGTCCTTGTCGCTGTGACGCTGTTTGGCCTGGCGATGATGAGTCTCGCCGGCGCCGCCGCGCTCGGTCTTTCGCAAATGGGGAAGGCGCGGCAGGACCTTCAGTACTCGGCTGATGTCCAGCAGGTGACAGACAGCCTGGTAGGAGCTGGCTGGAACAACGTGACGAACGGGTCGGCAACTATCCGCGGGCGTCCGGTGAATTGGACCGTCTCGACCGTTAGTCCGACTTCACAGAAGGTCAACGTAATGGTTGTGCGGAGAGGTCAGGCTCAGACAAATCTGACGTACACCGACACCGTTACGATTTTTCTCGCCACGGCTCGCGTCCAGTGATTCGATCAACGCTTGGCGACGCCTCGCGCCGCGGGTTCACGATCCTGGAGCTCCTTGTCAGCATAGTGGTTGGCTTGCTCCTGCTCACGGGCGTGGTGCAAGTGCTGATAGTCCAGGGACAAGGGTACAGAAAGCAGCGCGAAGTCATCGATATCCGCGAGACGGCGCGCGAAGCGAGTGCACTTCTTTCGTGGGACTTGCGCCAGTCCGGAGTCGGCGCCAGCCCGCTGGCAGCAATGGGTGCCAACTCGATTGCGATCCGCGCGACGCGCGGCATCGGAACCGTTTGCGCGAAGCATGCTACGCTCGCTCGCTATGGCCTCTGGAAGACCGGCGGAAGCATTCTCGCGAGTTCTGACGACAGCGCGCTCGTCTACCAAATCAGTCGTGACAACTGGCAAGCGCAAAAAATCACGGCAGTGGGGACGCCGGCTGCGATGGGCGTCACCGCGTGCGCCTGGCCGGGTGCGCGTCCACCGGATATCGTCGTCGAGTTCGCCGTCGCGACGAAGGCGGATACGTCCTCCATAAAAGTAGGAGCACCGTTTCGGAACTTTCGTCGAATAGAATACGGCGAATACCAGCTCAATAATCGCTGGTGGCTGGGTCGTCGCGTCGGCGCCGCGGCATACGAGCAACTCACCGGTCCACTCCTGGCTCCCGGGTCCAACGGACTCGCGTTCACCTACTATGACACGCTCGGCGCAGTAACGGCGAATCCAGCGGCGGTCGGCGCGGTTGCATTCACGCTGCGCACGGAGAGCTACAAGGCGACTTACGCCAATAACACGTTTGACTTTCAACGCGACTCGCTGACGACAAAGGTGGTCTTACGCCGATGATTACGAGCACTCGTAAAGGATTCGTCCTTCCGACCGTCATCTTTGCCATCACCGTCATGAGCGTGATCGCCGTTGTTGCGCTGACTACTGCATCGGACGAGCGTCGCACATCACGGGCGACGCGCGAATCAACCCTCGCCATGTACGCGGCAGAGGCTGGTCTCCGTCAGACCTACGGTGCCTGGCCGGCGGGCGCCCAGAGTCTGAACCCGGGCGACAGCGTGGATCTCGGCTGGCAGACACTTCCCAACAAAGCGGCATATCGGGTGGTGATTCACCGCGTGGACCAGGGCGGGCTGCAGGAGTACGACGTCATAGTGCAGGGGAGGCGGACAGATCCCACGGCCGGCATCATAACGATCGCCGGCTCGGTGGGAGGTGTTCCGATCTTCACTCATGCGGTTTCCGGTGAAAGCGGAGTGAAGCTGGCGAACGGCGGTCTTTTCGACGGATACGACTCAGAGCGCGGTCCGTATTTCGCCGCCACAGCCGACAGCACTGCGAATCTTCGATCGGGCGGTGATATCTCTATCTCGCTCACGCTGCTCAAAGGAAGTGCGTCGGCGGCCGGGGCTGTGACGTTCGGATTACTTGCATTTGTGACTGGAGACACATCATCGGGCGTGCCGCCTGCACCGCCAATGGATATCCTTCCGTGCCCTTCGGGTGGATTCACGCCCGCCGCGAAGGTGCCGAGTGGTGCCGGCATCAGTTACAGCCCAATGACAGGAGCGCTGCACGTCTCGGGTGGAGCGACTCTCACTCTGACCGATACCACCTATTTTTTCAGCTCGATCGTTCTAACGAGTAATTCCAATCTCATCGTGCCGGGCGCGTCGGCGGCAAAATTCATTCTGCGCGACTCACTCGACGCCGCTGGTGGAAACGTAATAAACCAGTCGTCGAGACCGCCGACGTTGTCATTCGAGTCATGTGGGGCATCGGCAACGCCTGCCGACTGGTTGCTGAATTCGGGGACGTCGCCAGGCTACTTCTCCGTGTACGCGCCCAATCACGCCGTCTTCCAGCAGGGCGGTGGAGATTTCTACGGTGCGATCGTAGCGGACAGCTATTATGCGACGGGTGGCGGCCGATTCCACTATGACGCCGCGTTAGCGAGACAGCTTTCGTACAAACTCCAGGTCCAGCGTGGCTCGTGGGCGCAGCTGGCAGGAAGTTGATCCTGGTTCGTTGAAGCGCGTGCTGCGCAAATGTTACTTTCAAAGGGCGGGCATCGATGTCCGCCCTTTGCGTTCATGAGCAACCGGGTCGAATGAAGATCCTCGTCATTGAAGACGATCCCACAGTCGGACAGTTCGTCAAGCGCGGCTTCGAGGAGCAGCGCTGGGGCGTCGACCTCGTTGCCAACGGCGATGATGGTGAGGCACGCGCGGTGTCTGAGGAGTACGACGTCGTCATCCTCGACATGAGACTCCCCGGCAAATCCGGGGCGCAGGTGCTGCACGATTTGCGGGCGCGCGGGTTCGATCGGCCGGTGTTGATTCTCACGGCACAGGATGCCGTCGATTCGAAGGTGGAAACGCTGCGCGCGGGGGCCGACGATTACGTCACCAAACCGTTCGCGTTCGAGGAGCTACTGGCGCGCGTCGAAGCTCTGTCACGTCGGCCGCGGGCGCGTATATCTCCGGCGCTCAGAGTGGCGGATTTGAGTCTCAACCTCGATACGAGAGAGGTGAAGCGAGATGGAAACCCGATCGAACTGACGCCCAAGGAGTACACGGTGCTCGAGTATCTGATGCGGCATGCGGGGCGGGTCATGAGCCGCACGCTGATCACCGAATATGCGTGGGGATATCATTTCGATCCGGGGACCAACATCGTCGATGTGGTGATCAACCATCTCCGCAAGAAGATCGATGCGACGAGCCCGAGGAAGCTGATACACACGATCCGCGGCGTTGGATACGTGATCCGCGAAGAGGGCGCTGCCGGGAAGGGAAGCTAGGCCAGCATGCTGTCGACACGCGTGAAGCTCACCGCGGCGTTTGTGGCGGGATTGATCGCCGTGACCATTACGCTCTTTCTGGCGGTGCTGGCGGCGCGCAACAACGCCGTTTACCACGACATCGCCCAGTACGCCGCGGCGCAGGGTGACCTGGCCGCGAAAGTGATCACCGACGCCGCGCAATCGGGCGAGAAGGTCGTCGCCACCGCTGATACGGCGCTCATCCAGTATCTGTCGCCGAAAATCGTCGACCGATTGCAAGCGATACCGGGTTACATAGTCGTGGTCGACACCCTCGGACGAGCGGTTTATCGCTCTCCCGACGTGATGCGCCTGCAGGGAACCGACATGGCGACGCTGCAGACCTACCTGGCGGATCTGCCCAAGTCGGGGGAAGCGCTCATTTTCTCACTCGATTCTCTGCAGGAAAAGGTGTTGTTCGTATCGCACTCGCTGTCGGGGACGCCGCCAGGACTGAGCCGGATCGCTTCGGGGGCGCTGGCGACGAGGGCGAGCACGATTCCGCGCGAGTACATGCTCGACGCGCTGGTGATCGTGCCCCTCATCATCACTGCAGCCGGCGTCGGCGCATTTCTTTTTCTGGGACGAACGCAGCGGCAGCTGGCTGAGATAACCACCGAAGTCGCCGCTATCACCGACGGCCGCAGCCTGCATCGCCGACTGGCGTTGAGCGAAGAGACCACCGATTTCGCCGGTCTGGTGACAACCCTCAACGCGATGATCGCCCGCCTCGAGACATCATTCGCCGGCTTGAGACGATTCACCGCCGACGCCAGCCATGAGCTGAAGACTCCGCTGGCAGTGCTGCGCGCCGACGTCGAGCGGGCGATGACGGAGACGTCGAGTCAGACCGAGCGCATGGTGGCGCTGGAGGAAGCGTTGCAGGAGGTGCGCAGGATGACGGACCTGGTCGAGAGTCTGCTGACTCTTGCCCGCGCCGACGAGGGAAGGTTCGATCTGCATCGCGAGCCGGTGGAGCTGCAGCCGCTGGTGCAGGAGGTCTACGAGACGGCGCTCATACTGGGTGAGGCGCAGGGCGTGACAGTGAATCTTCCGTTCACTGCCGACGTCACGGTAATGGCGGACCGCACCCGTCTACGGCAGCTCTTCCTCAACCTTGTCACCAACGCCATCAAATACACACCGGCCGGTGGGAAGGTAGAGCTTGGACTCGGCCGCCATCCCGACAACGTCACGTTCGCCGTGCGCGACACCGGAATCGGAATTTCCGCAGCTGACTTCCCGCACGTTTTCGAGCGATTCTGGCGCGCTGATCGAGTGCGCTCGAGGATGTCCGAGCGCGGCGGATTCGGGCTTGGCTTGGCGATCAGTCAATGGATAGCGCAAGCGCACGGCGGAACTCTGACCGCATCATCGCGCCTCGGCCGCGGCAGTCTTTTTACGGTGACGCTTCCGCTCGGCGGCGATGGCCAAAAATCCTAGCAGCCGAAATGTTCGACACGCTGAAGATTCCCTTTGTGTTTACGGTCGGCCGATAGTTAGGCGTTTCGTAATACTATTTCATTGATTCTTAATCTTGCGGGTATTCCCCCCACTTCCGGTTAAGGACACTTTTCGCACACGACTTCCCCTCGGGAGAGCAATGTTTAACCAACTTCTTGAGTCAAAAGCTAAGAAGCAGAAGATGGCTGGTGGCACGGTGTTCAGTATTGTGCTCCACACCGTCCTGATCGGCGGAGCGGTCTATGCCACCGCGAAAGCCGGCACCAATAACGAAAAGGCGAAGGCTGAGAAGATTCAGTTCGTCGAGATGAAGAAGGAGCCTCCGAAGGAGGTGCCGAAGGAGCCGCCTCCGCCGAAAGAGGTCATCGTCAAGCCGCCACCGCCGAAGGGCTTCCAGGTTCTTCGCGCGCCGGTCAAGATCGACATCAAGATCCCCGAGATCGATCTGTCGAAGGCAGTCACCAACGAAAACGACTTCACGGGTAAGGGTGTGAAGGGCGGCACCGGCAGCGGTGTCGTGGGCGGAACGGGCCCGGTGACAAACCAGACCTATTTCGAGTTCCAGGTCGAGAAGCCGGCGGAGATGCTTTCGGACAGTCCGAAGCCCAAGTATCCGTCGGTACTCGAAAGCTCAGGCATTGCCGGCGAAGTCCAGGCACAATTCGTGGTGCGCAGTGATGGCAGAGCCGACATGGATTCGTTCAAGGTACTTAAGTCGACGAACGAGCTATTCACTCAGGCGGTAAAGAACGTGCTTCCGAGGATGCATTTCAGCCCCGCCATGATCGGCGGCAAGCCAGTCAACCAGCTGGTTCAGCAATCATTCCAGTTCGCCGTTCCGCGATAACCAACCCCTTTTCGGAGTAAACAATGCAACTGTCATTGCTCGACATTTACAACCAGATGGGCAACTTCGCGAAGGGCATCGTTTATGTCCTCGGCATCATGTCGATCTGGTCCTTATCGGTCGCGATCAAGAAGTGGTGGGACCTTCGCCAGGCGCAGGGCGAGACGCGCAAGTTTGCTCCCGAGTTCTCCCAGTTCCTCGAGGAAGACAACCTCGCCGAGGCTGTTACGCTCGCCGATAAGTACAAGAAGTCTCACGTCGCTCGGGTGTTGGGTGGCGCGCTGACCGAGATTCGCCCGCTGATTCAGGATGGCTCCGTCACCGTCGCCGACATCAACTCGGCTGAGCGCGCGATCGAGCGCGAGATGTTGATGACGATCACCGACCTCAAGCGCGGTCTCGGCATTCTCGCCACCGTCGGCGCGACGGCTCCGTTCGTCGGACTGCTCGGCACCACGATGGGAATCGTGAACTCCTTCGCCGCCATGGCGGCGTCTGGATCCGGCGGACTCGCTTCGATTTCGTCTGGTGTGTCCGAGGCGCTGATCACGACCGCGTTCGGTCTCGTCGTCGCGATTCCGGCGGTGTGGCTCTTCAACTACTTCCAAATCAAGATCGACAACCTGACGGCCGAGATGACTTATACGTCAAAGGAAATGATCGACTATATGATCAAGAACGTCACCGGCACCGGCGAGTTTGGTCGCTCCCGCTTCACCCGCGAGTTCAACACGACGGCGACCGCTGGCAACTCACCTATCTCGCAGTAAACCCGGGGAGGGCTGAGTTATGGCAATGTCTGCCGGTACTGCGGGGGGCGTGAAGGCGTCGCCGAACGTGACGCCGATGATCGACGTCATGCTCGTGCTGTTGATCATCTTCATGCTCGTGATCCCGGCGATTACGGCGGGTTTCCAGGCGGTTCCGCCGATGGGGACCAACCTGAAGCCGCATCCTGAAGAGGATCAGGATCAGGTGCTGGGAATCGATGCCAGGGGTCAGTACTATCTGAACAAGAAGGCGATTCCAAACGCGGAGCTCGCCCAGCGGTTGAACGCGATTTTCGAGAGCCGCACCGAGGACAAGCTCCTCTACATCAAGGCGCACAAAGATCTCAATTACGGCAAGGTTCTCGACGCAATGGATATCGCTGCGCACAACCATGTTACCGTAACCGGCATGATCACCGATCAGCGTCCGGGCACGGTGTCGCTTGTTCCTACCGACAACATGTTCAATGGCCCGGCCAAGGGCGGGGCGGCAGCGGCGCCGGGAGGGAAGAAGTAATGGCGATGTCATCAGGTAACCCGTCTACCGGCTTGCAGAACGAGATCAACGTCACGCCGATGATCGACGTGCTGCTGGTATTACTGATCATCTTCATGATGGTGATTCCGATGTCGCGGAAGGCAATCGATCTTCAGTTGCCGGATCCGACCCCGGACAACACGAACTCGGGGCCTCCTCCGTCGCAAATCGTGCTGGAGGTTCTCCCGGGCAACGTATTCAGGATCAACACACAGCCCGTCGCCAAGAACGATCTGGCGAAGAAGCTGAAGGAGATCTACGACCCACGGCCGGAGAAGATCATCTTCGTCAAGGGTGATCCGGCGGTGAAGTATTCAGACGTGATCTGGGCGATGGACGTATCGCGCGGTGCAGGCGTCAAGGTTATCGGTGTTCCACCGAAGGATGTGAAGTAGTCACGCGCTACCCTACCTTCGAGGCGCGGCAAAAAAAGGAAGAACAGTGGAAAGGGGTCATTGCGTCGCTGCTGGTGCACGCACTGATCCTTTTTCTCATTATCGCTCCGATCGTTGGATCGACTGATTTCACCCGCCCTGACGTAGTCGGTGGAGGAGGACTGGGGCCGGCGGGCGGTGGTGGTGGGGGCGCCGACGGAGTCGGCTCGCGTGAACAGCGCATCGAGTTCGTGCGCGTCAAATCGGATCCGACGACGATGCCAAAAGTGACGCCGCAGACGGTGCCACCCGTGAAGCCGCCGGAACCGAAGCCGCCCGTCGAAACGCCGGTGCAACCCGCGCAGCAAGTCGTCGCGCCGCAGCTGGCCGCAGCATCCACCGGTGCGGGAACCGGCAGCGCCAATTCGCCAGGCGCAGGGCCGGGAAGTGGCGGGGGTGTTGGATCCGGCGAGGGGACCGGACGCGGCAGCAGCGTCGGTCCCGGCACCGGTGGTGGGCCGGGCAAAGACTATCCGCCGACGGTGCGAGACCTTTTCATACCGCCAATGCCGGCGCCGCAGGCAGTGAAGGGTTTTCACATGAAAGCGTTCTTCGATGTCGACGAAAAGGGGAACGCGAAACTCATCGGCTTCAATCCGACGCGGGACGGGGACTACAACAAACGGGTCGCCGAGGTGTTGCGCGCGATGAGGTTCAGGCCGGGGGTGCATGCGGACGGAACACCGAAGCGCGACACTGCCGAAATTGAGATCATTTTCTGATTTCGAACTGCGAACGAGAGTAGGTATCTCGGCGCTAGAGATCGCGGCCGGTGGGTAACTCGGCTTTAGAGATCTCGTGCATTCCCTGGCAAAATTGCCTCTGCGGCCCTAACTTCCGCCCGCAAAGCAGGAGGAACACAGCCGCGTAAACGACCGAGGGGAGAGCCTTGACAGCCACGACAGCAACGGGGGCCGCCACCGCTACATCGTCGCGCGAGTTCGTCAAGGCGCTGACGCTAACCGACGCGACGATGCTCGTCGCCGGATCGATGATCGGCTCGGGCATCTTCATCGTCTCCGCCGACATCTCGCGTACCGTAAATTCTCCCTTCTGGCTGCTGATGGCGTGGATCGCCACCGGGGTGATAACCATCTTCGGGGCGCTCTCCTACGGCGAGCTGGCGGCGATGTATCCCCGGGCCGGCGGCCAGTACGTTTTTCTCCGAGAGTCCATGGGTCACCTCATGGGCTTTCTTTATGGTTGGACGCTGTTCGTCGTGATCCAGACGGGAACCATTGCTGCAGTAGCGGTCGCGTTTGGCCGGTTCCTGGGAGTGCTCTGGCCGGCGATCACTCCCGATCGTTACTCGTGGTTTCCGCAGATGGACTTCATCACAGCCGGCGCACCGGTCCAGCTTGGTCTCTCTCCACAGCGGCTGATCGCGCTCATCACGATCTGGATTCTGACCTGGATCAATCTGCGTGGGATCAAGGAAGGAAAGTGGGTGCAGACGACGCTCACGATCGTCAAGACCGGCGCCCTCGCCGCGTTGATAGTGCTCGGGGTGACGATCGGCCGGCATGCCGAAGCGATCACGGCAAACTTCTCGAACGGAAATTTCAATCCGGTCGCGTTCACGCCGGCGTTCGTCATCGCGTTCGGGTCTGCCCTCGTCGGATCGCTGTTCTCGAGTGACGCGTGGAACAACGTGACGTTCGCTGCCGCCGAAGTTCATTCCCCGCAGCGCAACCTCCCCCGCGCACTGATCTACGGGACGGGCCTCGTCAGCATCCTCTACATTCTCGCCAACGTCTCCTATCTGAACGTGCTGCCGCTGCACGGAGTGAAAGACGGGGCAACGGTGATGGAGCGCGGAATCCAGTACGCAACTCAGGATCGCGTCGCCAGCGCAATGATGGAGACGATCTTCGGGGCGGCTGGCGCGTCTATCATGGCCGCGGCGATTCTCATCTCCACCTTTGGCTGCAACAACGGACTGATTCTGTCGGGTGCCCGAGTTTATTACGCGATGGCGCGTGACAAATTGTTTTTCCGCCGCACTGGAAACCTGAATCGCCACAACGTTCCAGCTGCCGCGTTGATCGCGCAGTCGATCTGGACCAGCCTGTTGTGTCTGACCGGCACCTACGGGCAACTGCTCAATTACGTCATTTTTGCTGCCCTGATCTTCTACGCTCTAACCACAATCGGCCTGTTCAGGCTCCGCTCTTCGCGGCCGGATGCAGAGCGACCCTATAAGGTGGTCGGCTACCCAGTTCTGCCTGCACTGTACATCATTCTCGCGTCGGCAATTGCGGTGATTTTGCTGATCGCGGACACTACCCGAGCCCAGGCGATTTCCGGGCTCGTGATCGTACTGCTCGGCGTCCCAGTCTATTTCATCTGGCGTAAAGTGGAATCTGCACCAACACGCTGAGCACGAAGCCGGTCTCTCTGGCCGGCTGTTATTCACCCCTGGAGAAATCAGAATGAATCGGAAGTTTGCTGGAGTAGTTGCTACCGTTACTCTCGTTCTCTCACTGCTCTCGGCTTTCGCGAGCGTTGCTATCGCTCAAGGTGTGTCCGGAAACCGCACCGACAGCGCCATAGCCGCTGCCGCCACAGGAACAGCGCGTCCGGTGCAAGTGGAGCACACCGGCGGGGAAGCCAACCTCATCATCCCCGACCTCTCGCAGGTCAGCTTCCTGGGCGGAATTCACGGGCGCTCGCTTCTCATGGGCGGCCTGGCCGTCTGTGCGCTCGGTTTGCTCTTCGGACTGGTGATGTATAGCCAGCTCAAGCGGATGCCGGTGCATCAGTCGATGCGCGAGATCTCCGAGCTGATTTACGAGACCTGCAAGACGTACCTGATCACCCAGGGGAAATTCATTCTGATTCTGGAGCTGTTCATCGGCTTCGTGATTCTGCTCTACTTCGGATTCCTGCTGAAGTTCGCGCCGATGAAGGTGGCGATCATTCTGCTCTTCAGTCTCGTTGGCATCGGCGGCAGCTACGGTGTGGCGTGGTTCGGCATCCGAATCAACACCTTTGCCAACTCACGCACTGCCTTCGCCAGTCTGCGTGGCAAGCCGTTCCCGTGCTACTCGATTCCGCTCAAGGCGGGCATGAGCATCGGCATGCTGCTCATCAGCGTCGAGCTGGTGATCATGCTGTTCATTCTGCTCTTCATTCCCGGCGACTACGCCGGTCCATGCTTTATCGGCTTTGCGATTGGTGAGTCGCTCGGTGCTGCCGCGCTGCGTATCGCCGGCGGAATCTTCACCAAGATCGCCGATATCGGCGCCGACCTGATGAAGATCGTCTTCAACGTCAAGGAAGACGATGCCAGAAATCCGGGCGTGATCGCCGACTGCACCGGCGACAATGCGGGCGACTCAGTGGGTCCGAGCGCCGATGGGTTCGAGACATACGGCGTAACCGGTGTTGCGCTCATCTCCTTCATCGTCCTCGCCGTCCGCGAGCCGGCGGTGCAGGTGCAGCTGCTGGCCTGGATCTTCGTCATGCGCATCATGATGGTCGTCGCCAGCGGCTTGTCGTACCTGATCAACGAGGGAATTGCCAGGGCGCGTTATCTCAATGTCGACGACATGAACTTCGAAGCGCCGCTCACTTCGCTGGTGTGGCTTACTTCGCTCATCTCGGTTTCTCTGACCTACCTCGTTTCCTATCTGCTGCTGCCCAACCTCGGTGACGGCACTCTTTGGTGGAAGCTCTCGACGGTGATCACCTGCGGCACGCTGGCGGGTGCGATCATTCCGGAACTGGTGAAGGTATTCACGTCGGTGAAGTCGGCTCACGTGAGGGAAATCGTGACCTCGTCTCGCGAGGGTGGAGCGTCACTCAACATCCTCTCCGGTTTCGTGGCGGGAAACTTCAGCGCTTACTGGCTCGGTCTGACGATCATGCTGTTGATGTCGATTGCATTCCTGGTGAGCACGCTCGGCTTCGGGACACTGATGATCGCGCCGGCGGTCTTCGCCTTTGGTCTGGTCGCTTTCGGATTCCTGGGAATGGGGCCGGTGACGATCGCAGTCGATTCTTACGGTCCGGTGACCGACAACGCACAATCGATTTTCGAGCTCTCGCTCATCGAGCAGGAGCCGGGAATTCAGCAGGAGCTGCGGAACGACTATGGGTTCGACCCCCAGTTCGCCAGAGCAAAGCATCTCCTCGAGGAAAACGACGGCGCCGGCAACACGTTCAAGGCGACGGCGAAGCCGGTTCTGATCGGAACGGCGGTCGTCGGCGCGACGACGATGATTTTCTCGATCATCGTGGCGCTCACCCACGGCCTGCAACCCGAGTTCATCGCCAACCTGTCGATTCTTCACCCGCCGTTCCTGCTCGGGCTGATCACGGGCGGCGCCATGATCTACTGGTTCACCGGCGCCTCGACGCAGGCAGTCACGACGGGTGCCTACCGCGCCGTGGAGTTCATCAAAGCCAACATCAACCTCGAAACCGCCACCAAGGCGTCCATCGCTGACAGCAAGAAGGTTGTCGAGATCTGCACGAAATACGCGCAGCAGGGAATGTTCAACATTTTTCTGACGGTGTTCTTTGCGACGCTGGCCTTTGCGTTCGTCGAGCCGTATTTCTTCATTGGCTACCTGATATCGATCGCGCTCTTTGGACTGTTCCAGGCGATCTTCATGGCCAACGCCGGGGGAGCCTGGGACAATGCGAAGAAGATCGTCGAGGTCGAGCTGAAGCAAAAAGGCACTCCGCTCCACGCCGCGACGGTTGTTGGCGACACCGTTGGCGATCCGTTCAAGGACACTTCGTCCGTGGCGCTCAATCCGATCATCAAGTTCACGACGCTGTTCGGATTGCTGGCGGTGGAGCTCGCGGTGTCGCTGACGCAGGACAAGGGCTCGACGCTTACCCGGGTTCTGGCAGCGGTCTTCTTCCTGATCTCGGTTTCATTCGTTGTGCGTTCCTTCTACGGAATGCGCGTAAAGAGTGCAGCTGCCTAGAGCTGCGCACTCTCATCGCCTCGGCGTGCCAATCGAGGCGCCGAGGCGGACTTTGTACACACCGAGATGATCGCGCTTCGTTCACTATTCGCGCGAAAGCCGATCGCCGAGCTGCTGGCGGAAGGCGAGAACCCGCAGGGGTTGAGGCGGGCGCTGGGTGCGGGCGACCTGGTCATGCTCGCGATCGGAGCGGTGATCGGTGCTGGAATTTTCGGGTCGATCGGGTCGGCAGCCGCCGGCCAGGTCGACGCGGCGGGGAACGTGATCCGCGTCGGTGCGGGACCCGCCCTCGTATTGTCATTCCTGCTTCTCGGCGCGTGCTGTGCGCTCGCCGGGCTCTGCTACGCCGAGCTGGCTTCGATGATTCCGCAGGCGGGCAGCGCATACGCGTATTCGTATGCAACGCTGGGTGAGCTCGTTGCCTGGATCATCGGCTGGGACCTGATCCTCGAGTACGCGGTGGGCAATGTCGCCGTGGCAATCTCCTGGGGCGACTACTTCAAGTCCCTAACCGGCGATTGGTTGCAGCTGCCGTCGTGGGTTACAACGGGCTATCGGACGGCTCTCCTCAGCTCGAACAAGGACGTCCACAATCTGCTGGTCTCGGCTCCATATCATTGGGGCGACATCCCGATTCTGAATTGGGTTTTGGCGGGTTGGCAATACCTGCGGAATTTCCTCGATTCAATTTTGCCGGCGCCGCTCAACTATATCGGTCACGTACTCCCGCTTCCTTCGACACCCGTTCTTGTGAACGTGCCGGCGTTCGCGATTGTGGGCTTCATAACGTGGCTGCTGTTGCTCGGAGTTCGTGAGAGTGCTCGCGCCAACAACATTATGGTTGCAGTGAAGCTCATCGTCCTTGCGCTCTTCATAGTGATGGGTCTTCAGCATATCAACACCGCGAACTATCACCCATTTGCGCCGAATGGCTTCACCGGAATTCACCAGGGTGCCGCGATCGTCTTTTTTGCCTATATCGGGTTTGACGCAATCTCCACTGCTGCCGAGGAAACGAAGAACCCGCAACGCAATCTGCCAATAGGTATTCTGGGCGGATTGGCGATTTGCACTTTGATCTATGTCATTATTGGTGTAGTACTGACTGGCATGGTGCCCTCGAAGGATCTCGGAACCGCCGCAGATCCGCTGGCGTACGCTCTGAACGCCACCGGGATGACCAGCATCGCCAAGGTCGTCGCCCTCGGCGCAGTCTTCTCCATGGCAGCGGTGCTACTCGTGTTTCAGTACGGCCAGCCACGTATTTTTTTCGCGATGGCGAGGGACGGACTGCTGCCACATTGGGCGAGCAAGCTGCATGGCAAGTACAGGACCCCGTACATGACGACGCTTCTCACGGGCGTCTTTGTGGCGGTCTGGTCTTTAATTGGGGATGCCGGCGAGACGTACGACCTCACTAACATCGGGACGCTTTTCGCATTTACGCTCGTGTGCACCGGGGTGATCGTGTTGCGCCATACGGATCGCGAACGGAAGCGCCCGTTCCGGGTACCCTTTGTCCACGTTGTCGGTGTGGTCGGCGCGATTCTTTGCGTTTTCGTAATGCGGGGTTTGCCGCACCTGGCGTGGGTGCGGTTTGGGTGGTGGCTGCTTATCGGTTTGCTCCTCTACGTTATTTACGGCTACCGGAACTCGACGCTTCGACGCAGAACGCCACCTGTTCCAATCGAGCCGCCGCCGCCGATCGTGCGCTGATCGTAACTGCCTAGCTTCAATCAAATGGCAATAATCCGAAATCTCCGACGCCTCTCGCTCACTTCGTGGATAATGATCGCGATGGTGATTGGGGTGGTCATTGGCTGGGCGTTCCCGTCGTTTGCGATCAATCTCAAGCCGCTCTCGACCGTTTTCCTCAGGATGATCAAGTCGATCATCGTGCCGATCATATTCGGTACGCTTGTTGTCGGCATCGCCGGACACGGCGACGACATGAAGCGAGTCGGACGGCTCGCTCTCAAATCGATCATCTACTTCGAGATCGTGACGACGATCGCGCTGTTCATCGGACTCGGCGCCGCCAACCTCGTCAGACCCGGTGAGGGCGTGACGATTCACGCATCGGCCGATCAGGGTCAGCAGCTGGCGAGGGCGACGCCGACGGGGATGGGATTTCTAGAGCACGTCGTTCCGCAGAGCTTCTTCGAGGCAGCAGCCAACAACGAGGTGCTGCAGGTCGTGTTCTTCTCGATTTTGTTTGCGGTCGCGCTCTCGCAGGTTCGCGGACGCCCCAAGGAAATCGTTCTCGCCGGCTGTGAAGGATTAGCCGAGGTGATGTTCAAGTTCACCGCAATCGTGATGCGCTACGCTCCGATCGGTATCGGAGCCGCGATCGCCGTCACGGTCGGCCATAGCGGATTGGGCGTTCTGGTCAACCTTGGGAAGCTCATTCTGACGCTCTATGGCGCCCTGGTCGTATTGATCCTGCTCGTGTTCGTTCCAATCGCCATCCTGTTCCGCGTTCCAATGAAGCGGTTTCTCGTGGCGGTGCGTGAGCCGGCGCTAATTGCATTCTCGACGACGTCGTCAGAGGCGGCGCTGCCGCGCGCGATGCAGGCGATGGAGGCGATAGGCGTCCCGCGCCGAATCGTCGCCTTCGTGATGCCGACTGGGTATTCGTTCAACCTGGATGGCTCGACGCTTTATCTCGCGGTAGCCTCAATGTTCGTCGCCCAGGCCGCGGGAGTGGATCTAACCTTCGGTCAGCAGCTGATCATGATGCTGACGCTGATGCTAACGAGTAAGGGAGTCGCAGCAGTCCCTCGCGCATCGCTCGTGATTCTGGCCGGAACGCTCCACACTTTCCATCTCCCGCTTGAGGGCATCGCCATCATCCTCGGTGTCGACGAGCTGATGGACATGGCGCGGACCAGCGTCAATTTGATCGGAAACTGCCTGGCGACAGTGGTGATGGCTAGGTCGGAAGGTGAATACGTCGAGCCGCAGCCCGAAGCGCTCCGCGCGCAGGAAGGACTTCTTCCGATCGAAGCTGTGCCCCCGGCACCGCGGACTTCAGACGCTGCTCCAGCCGCTTCCTGAGCGGCGAGTTACGTTCCATCAATCCACCACTGAACGCGACTCCCACGGCTGCGCGCTCGTCGGTGAATAGCTGACGCGCCAGCGCGCGGATGTGGAGGACCAGCTCTTCTGCCGCGAGGGTTAACAACGCATTGGCACGTGGATCGCCCGCGGCGGCAGTACTGAAAACGACGGGGACCAGTGACGCGAATGCGCGCGCATCAGCAGCCGCCGCCCAGGGAATGAGATCCTGGATATCCTCGCACTGTGTCGCCGCGAGAATCGGGAAGAGGAGAGCAGTGGGCGGCTCACGTCCGTCACTCGATGCGGCGACGACACTGAGGGCTCGGCGACCAATCCAGCCTCCGCTTCCCTCGTCGCCGAAAGTCGGACCCCATCCGCCGCAGCGCACGATCTCTCCGGCAGGACTACGACCGTATGCTATTGAGCCGGTACCTACCACCAGGAGAATTCCAGGTCGATCCTCGAAAGCGTCGTACAACGCGATCAAGCCGTCAGAATCTATGACGACTTCCTCGGCCAGCTCCTTGGCGTCGAGTGCGGCGTGAAGGGCGCGACGCTCTTCGTCGCGACCGGTTCCGGCGACTCCGCAGTAAAGCACGCGTGGGACGACAGCCCCCGGCTGCGCAATTTCGGCGATCGCTCTTACCACGAGGTCTGCGATGACGTTGGCCGACTCCGCGGCGTGCCCAGGTACTACGGCCGACTTTGGTCCGTCGACAGTGGTGAGGATCTCACCCTCGGCAGTGCCGACAATGACGCGCGTCCTCGATCCACCGCCATCTACACCAATGACGATCTCACTCACTCAGGACAGGCCTCGGAGCATGTTGGGCGTGGGTGAAAGACGAAAGAATTCCAATTCCGACGGTGAAAGAAGTTCCAATCAGAACGTACCACGGAAATGAGATATGTGACAGCGTGGTGAGGAGACCGATGATGCCCGGAAAAATCGACATCATCGGCTTGGCGAAAACGACGAAACTCATGGCGACGATGCCGACCGCCATGCCCGTGATGGCATCTCGCTGGGCGGCCCGCGGCCAGAGCATGCCGAGGAAAAAGCCCCCGAGCAGCGCGCCGTAGGTGAATGACGCGATGGATAGAGCGATCACGACGACTGGCGTGCCCTGCTGGCGATAGAGGAGCGCGGCGACAAGGAGCACAACGCCCCAGAACAACGTGAACATTTTCGCCATTCGGAGTGTGCGGGGATCGTCGGCGGTACGGCCGGATAGCGGGAGATAAATGTCGTGCGTCGTCGATGCAGCAAGCGAGTTCATCGCTCCCGAGTGGGCGCTCATCGTTGCGGCGAGAACGGCGGCAACGAGCAGTCCCCGCAAGCCGGCGGGCATCGAGTCGACGACGAACGTCGGGAAAATGGAATCGGGCACCGCGAACTGACGCGCCTGATAAAACGCATACAATCCGATGCCGATCATCAGGAAGAGCGCGAATTGGAGAATCACCGCCACGCCACTCCCGATCAGAGCCTTGCGCGAATCCTTGAGGCTCGAGGCAGCCAGCAGCCGCTGTACGATCAGCTGGTCGGCCCCGTGTGATGCCATCGACAGAAACGCGCCGCCGATCAAACCGGCGAACAGCGTGTAGGGCTTGTCGAAGCCGAAGTAGACGTCGATCAGCTTGAGCTTGCCGGCGTCGTGAGCTTGCCCGAGAATCGCACTCCAACCCCCAGTCACGCCTTTGCCGAGCAGGTAGACTGCGGAGAGGCCGCCGAGGAGATAGACGCTGGTCTGCAACACGTCGGTCCACACGACCGCGCGCATTCCACCATGGTAGGTGTAGATCAGCGTCAGAGCGCCGAGGACAAGGATTGCAACCGGCATCACGTACCGCTGTGGAACTGTCGATCCGAGGATCAGCGCGATCGGAATAGCGGTGGCGAAGACGCGCACCGAGTCGGCGAAGGCACGCGTGACCATGAATACTATCGACGCGAAACGGCGCGTACCGACGCCGAATCGTTTCTCGAGCAGCGCGTAGGCGGTGACGAGGTCGCCCTGGTAGTAGCGCGGGAGCAGGGTATACGCGACGACGATACGCCCGAGTAGATACCCGGCTGCGATCTGCAGAAATCCGAGATTGGTGGTGTAGGCGAGACCCGGTATGCTGATGAACGTCAGCGCGCTCGTCTCGGTCGCAACGACCGAAAACAAAACCGCCCACCACGGAATCCGGTGGCCGGCGATGAAGTAATCCTTGGAATCTTTCTGGTTGCGGCCAAGCCAGATTCCGAGGAGAGTGGTCGCGATGAGGTACGCGACCAGTACAATAAAATCGAGGGCGGTGAAATTTGTCTTCATTTCACCGCCCTCGAATTGTCCTGCTGGCCAGCAGTGGCTTTACGCAGAGAATGAGCTTCCGCAGCCGCAACCGCCGGTGGAATTCGGATTCTTGAAAGTGAATCCCGAACCCTGCATCGAGCTGACGTAATCGATCGTGACGCCGTTCAGGTACTGTGCCGAGAACGGGTCGACGAAAACCTTGAAGCCCCCGGCGGGGAGAACGAGATCGTCCTCCGCGGCGCGGTCTTCGATTACGAGGCTGTATTTGAAGCCGCTGCAGCCGCCGGGCTGGACGCTGACGCGCAATCCGCCTTCCTCCGCGGTGACTCCCTCGGCCTCCATAAACTTCTTGACCTCGACGCCGGCGTTGGGCGTGACGGTGAGATCGATTTCAGGCTGTGACGAAACGGACATTTATCCTCCAGTACTACATGAATTTAGGCTACTTCACCCACCGCTGGAAGTGCGATTGCGCGCTCCTCCCTGAACGATCTGGCGATCCAGGCGAACGCAACGAGGGCGATGAACAGCATCACCAGCCCTTGGCCAAGGTCCCCCAGAATGATCTTGCCGATTCCGAACAACGTGGAATACACTGCCACGATGCCGGCGATCCAGTTGGTCCAGGCTAGCGCGCCTCCGGGAATTCCCTCGCGTCCATAGCCGGCCCGCTCGGAAACCTTTGCCCACCCCGGGCCTCCGGGCCTCACTCGCCTGTAGAAGCTCTGTAAGGTCGCGTCCGGCTCCGGAGCCGTGGCAAACGTCACTGATAACCAGACGACTGTGCTTATAGCTACGGTAACGAGCATCACCCAGGCGTCAGCCCGGAAGTCACCGGCGGGGAAGCGCGGGTGAATGACGCTGATTGCCACCAGCGATACGATGAAGGAAGCGGTCATCGCGCTGATCTCGCTCCAGGCGTTAATACGCCACCAGTACCAGCGGAGAATCAGCACGAGCCCCGTCCCTGAGCCCAGCGCCAGCAGGAATTTCCACGCACCCTCGATCGTGCTCAGCTGCATCGTCACCAAGGCGGATGCCAGGAACAGAAACACGGTCGCCAGGCGTGACACCGTGACGTAGTGCTTCTCGGTGGCGGTCCGGTTGAGGAAGCGCTTGTAAAAATCGTTCACCAGATACGACGCGCCCCAATTGAGCTGGGTGCCGACCGTCGACATGTAGGCAGCAGCGAACCCTGCCAACATGAATCCGCGCCACGGCGTCGGCAGCAGATCGACGAATGCCTGCACGTAGGCGGCTTCGTGATCGTGGGTCGGCCCGATCCCGCCGGGATAGAGGATTACGGTGCAGAGGCCGGTGATGATCCACGGCCAGGGTCTGATCGCGTAATGCGCGACATTGAAGAACAGCGTGGCGAGGACGCCGTCCTTCTCAGTCTTCGAGGAGAAGATTCGTTGCGCTACGTATCCGCCACCACCGGGCTCCGCGCCGGGATACCAGGCGGCCCACCATTGCACCGACAGAAAAACGGCGATCGCGATCAAGGGCATCCACGGATAGGCCTCGATTCCGTTCTCCCCTACGCGGATCGGCAATACTGAGAGCGCGGCGTTGGCGTCTCCGAAGTGCGTCGACAGTCCCGCTTTGAGCGCGTCCATGCCGCCGACGGCTTTCACGGCGTACACGGCGAGGATGATGACGGCGGTCATCTTGATCACGAACTGCACGAGGTCGGTCCACAGTACGGCCCACATACCCGCGCCGGCCGAGTAAGCGACGGTAATGATGAAGCAAATCGCCACGGCGACGACCTGCCCCGAGACGGTCATCCCGAGAATTCTCACATCGTGGAGGCCGAGCGAGATGGTGAGAATCTTGATCATCGCGCGGGTCACCCAGCCGAGGATGATGAGATTTATGGGCAGCGCGAGGTAGAGGGCGCGAAAACCGCGCAACGTGGCGGCGGGCTTGCCGCTATAGCGAATCTCGGCGAACTCGACGTCGGTCATGACGTTGGCGCGTCGCCACAATCTGGCGAAGAAGAACACGGTGAGCATGCCGCTCATCAGCATGTTCCACCAGATCCAGTTGCCGGCGACACCGTGGTTGTAAACAAATCCGGTGACGACGAGGGGGGTATCGGCCGCGAAAGTTGTCGCTACCATGGAGGCGCCGGCGAGCCACCACGAGACGTTGCGTCCCGAGATGAAGTACTCGCTTAGGCTTTCGCCGCCCTTTTTGGTGAAGGCAAAACCGATTGCCGTCGAGAGAACGAAGTAGGCGGCGACAATCGCCCAGTCGATCGCAGTTAGTGCCATAGCAGGTGGATTGAGGTGGCCAGGCAAGACGTTTGCGTTTCGAACTGTCCGCTCGCGTCGGTCAACGTACAAGGACGCAAGAGTGTATCATTTGGTACCACTTACCAGACAACTTACCGGACTACCATCGATGAAGCGATACCATCGGTTGCTCGCAGTGCTACCTGCAATCTGCGGCGGCTGTGTCGTCGTCAGCAAGCAGATCGATCCCACTTCCGAGCTCGCTGAAGCCAGGGTCAGGCCGGGCATCTCCGTGCTGTTGAGCGACAGCATTCATCTGGTTCGCGGCAAGCGCATCGGTCTGCTCACCAATCAGACTGGCATCAACGAAAACGGGACGTCGGACATTGATCTCCTGCGGGACAAGAGGGCGCGCGACGCGAAGGTGAATCTCGTCCAGCTCTTCTCGCCAGAGCACGGGCTCCGCGGAACGGAAGACGTTCCGAACATCCCGAACACGGTTGACCCCAAGACCGGACTGCCGGTTTTCTCTCTGTATGGGCAGCAGACGATGGCGCCACCGGACAGCATTCTGCGGGGGTTGGATGCGCTGGTCTTCGACCTTCAGGACATCGGTACGCGCACCTGGACCTATGTGGGAGCGATGGTCTATTCGATGCGCGCCGCCGCGCGGGCGCAAAAGCCCTTCATCGTTCTCGACAGGCCAAACCCGATTACAGGCTACATCATCGAGGGTCCGCTGCTCGACAGCTCTCTGGCGAACCCGGAGGATCCGGCACCGGGCCGTCCGGGACAGGCATACGCGCTGTGGCCGATGCCGCTCCGCCACGGCATGACGATGGGAGAGCTCGCTCTCTACTTCAACGACATTCTCAAGATTCGCGCGAACCTGCATGTCGTCCCGGCGCAGGGCTGGAGACGCGACGTCTGGTTCGATCTGAGCGGACTGCCGTGGGTGAAACCGTCGCCCAACATGCCGTCGGTGCAGAGTGCGATGCTCTATCCGGGACTGGTTGCGTTCGAGGCGACCAATCTTTCTGTGGGACGCGGAACGCCGCAAGCCTTTCAGCGCGTCGGGGCGCCGTGGTTGAACGCAGCCGCGACTGTCGCAATTCTGCGCGATCGTGAAATACCGGGCGTGCGTTTTTACGCCGAGAGTTTCACTCCACAGTCGCCTACTGACGGGAAATACGACGGTCAGGCGATTCCAGGCATCAGGATCGTCGTGATCAATCGCAGCGCACTCCAGTCGGCACGCGTCGGTGCGAGCTTGCTCTGGGCGATACGGAGGACTGCCGGACCGAGGTTGACGATTCGTGACCGCGAGTTCGATCTGAGGTTCGGATCGCCATCGGACCGCGAAGCATTGTTGCGCGGCGACGACCCGGATGTGCTCATCGATCGGGAGTACAAGGCCGCGTACGCGTTCAGGGAGAGGACGAGGCAGTACCTCATTTACCGGTAACAAATTCTAGATTGGGTTCTACTCGGATTCAGAGGTAACGGGTTGCGGGGAACCGGTAGCACGGTTGCCTGTTGCCGGTGACTACCGCAAGACCGTCATACTGGCGTGACGGTAAAGGCAACTGCAGTTGATTTTACCGTAAACGCCAGGCCGACAAGTTCGCACCGCAGTTTACCGGCAACCGGGAACGGTGCTACTCGCACCCCGCAACGCGTTACTTGTAAGTGGGTAGTTGCCAGTTGGCAGTTTGTAGTTTGCAGTTAATAGCTCAAGCACATCTCTTGCACGCGGTGGTGGTAATTCAAACCAAGTCCGGAGGAACAGCATGCGCGTTCTCATGGTCTCGCTGTCGATGCTGGTGCTCGCGGCGTGCAGCGGGCGGCAGGTTGAAGTGCGCACCGGCCCTGAGCCGACCACCGATGTCGCGCTTCACGTGACCAACAATCTGAGTCAGGCAGTCAACGTTTACGTCGTCAGTGGGACGAACGACATTTTTCTGAAGCAGGTCGCGGCGAACAGCGTCGAGCACATTCCGGTTTCCGGAATTCCTGCTGGTTCCACGGTCAACCTTCGCGCGGTCACCGTTGATGGCACGCGCACCTACACCAAGAGCAACGTCACGCTCTCCACGACAATGTACGACTGGCGCCTGCCATGACGGCGAACATGTGTCTCGGCAGTTAGGGTAGAAATAGATCGTTGGAGGACTTAATTTTACAGGGCTGTCGTGCGCCGCACGCCGGCCCTTTTTTCTGCCGCCAGCCGGTGAGCCGGCAAGTCGGCTGCTGCTTAACGCCGGCCTGAGCTGAATGCCTACTCGCACAGATTACGTAAAACAGCCGACCGATTACGTAAAGAAAGGAGCTCTTCGCGCCCTGGAGCCGGCCATCAGCCTACTGGCGCGGAAAAACGTCAGCCCTAACACAATCACGACCGTTGGAACGCTGCTCACCATCGCAGCAAGCATCGTCTACGCCACCGGCCACATCATGACCGCCGGCTGGATCATGAACGTGACCGCATTCTTCGACGTCGCTGACGGCCAAGTCGCCCGGCGCACCGGACGGTCGAGCGTGTTCGGCGCCTTCTACGACTCGACCCTTGACCGGGTGGCAGATGGAGCCCTGATGGCCGGGCTCGCCTTCTTCTACGCCACCAACGCGGTGCACCGCAACCTCTACATGGTGGTGGTTTGTCTGGTGTGCATCATTGGAACATTCCTCATCTCCTACACTCGCGCCCGCGCGGAAGCCCTCGGCATCGATGCCAAGGTGGGGGTGATGCAACGTCCGGAGCGGATGGTTCTGCTCTCGGTGCCGCAGTCGTTCTTTGGCTTGTTATGGCATGGATGGGTGTTGATGGGAATCATCATCCTTCTCACGGTCACCGCATGGATCACGGCGGTGCAGCGGATCGCCTTCGTTTATCGCGCCACCAAGCAAATGGACTCGAAGCCGATTCGAATAATCAACGATCCAGCTTCCAACCCCCCCGCATCGAAAGCGGCGATGCCCGCGTCGCGCCGAGCGCAATCGTAATTACAACGGAGAAAGAAATTGGCCCCCTCCAGATCTCCTTCTGGTGCTCCACCTAAATCAATAGCGCCGGCGACTGGCCGACTCGGAATTCTGACACCGGGACTTGGCGCTGTCGCCACCACCTTCATGGCCGGAGTGGAGAGCATCCGGCGCGGTCACTCCAAGCCGGTCGGCTCGCTCACGCAGATGGCGACGATCCGCCTTGGCAAGCGAACGGACAAGCGCGCGCCGTTGATCAAGGAGTTCGTTCCCCTCGCTAAGCTGGACGACATCGTGTTCGGAGCCTGGGATCCGATTCCGGATGACGCGTTGACGGCGGCAAAAAAAGCCGGCGTTCTCGAGGACCGCGATATCGACCCGATCTCCGATTTTCTGCGCGCGATCAAGCCGATGCCCGCCGTGTTCGACAACAAGTACGTCACCCGCATCCACGGCACCAACGTCAAGAAGGGGAAGACGAAGCGCGATCTTGCCGAACAGCTGCGACAGGACATCCGGGATTTCAAGGCGCGCAACAAGTGCGACCGCATCGTCATCGTCTGGTGCGCTTCGACCGAGATTTTCATTAAAGCGGGCCCCCAGCACGCGACGATAGAACAGTTCGAGAAGGCGATGGAGAAGAACGACGACGCAATCGCGCCATCGATGCTCTACGCTTACGCGGCGATCATGGAAGGGATTCCCTTCGCCAACGGCGCGCCCAATCTCTGCGTCGATACACCCGCGTTGCTGAAACTGGCGCAGGATCGTGGCGTTCCAATCTCCGGCAAGGATTTCAAGACCGGCCAGACGTGGATGAAGACGATCGTCGCGCCGGGTCTGAAGGCGCGCATGCTCGGGCTCACCGGTTGGTACTCCACCAACATCCTCGGCAACCGGGATGGTGAAGTGCTGGATGATCCGCAGTCGTTCAAGACCAAGGAAGAATCCAAGCTCAGCGTACTGCACACGATTCTGCAGCCCGAGCTGTATCCGGACTTGTACAAGGATTTCTCGCACGTCGTGCGCATCAACTACTACCCGCCGCGCGGCGACAACAAGGAAGGCTGGGACAACATCGACATCGTCGGCTGGATGAATTACCCGATGCAGATCAAGATCAACTTCCTCTGCCGGGATTCCATCCTTGCCGCTCCGATCGTGCTCGATCTCGCCCTGTTCTCCGATTTTGCCCAGCGCGCGGGAATGAAGGGGATTCAGGAATGGCTATCGTTCTACTTCAAGAGCCCAATGGCGGCGCCGGGTCTGCAGCCGGAGCACGATCTGTTCATTCAACAGACGAAGCTGAAGAACACGCTTCGTCACCTGATGGGCGAAGACCAGATCACGCACCTCGGCCTGGAGTATTACGCGTAATGGCGGGACGCCTGGCGACCGTCGCTGTAATGACTGCCGTGCTGGTGAATTGCGGGCCCGGCCCAAAAGCGAACGAGCTCCGACTCTGGTCCGACAATTACGCGTTTCGTGTGACGGTAAATCCGACGCCGCCGCGCGCACTCGAGCCCGCGCTTTATCGGGTGGTGGTGCAGGATAAGAAGACGGGACAGCCGATCGAGACCGGAGAAGGGAGAATCTTCGCCACCAGCGCCGACCGGGCGAGCACCAACGACGGCTTCAAGAAAGAGAAGGAGCTTGGTACTTATTCCGGACGACTGTTCTATCCCACGACCGGAGACTGGGCGGCGGCGATACAATTCCGGGCCGAGAAGGATCCACGCAAGCCACTGGAGAGGGTCGACTGGATTCAGACGGTACGACCAGCTACCGAACCCGGCACCTAGCGGCCAGCATGCGACACTTTTTCAGAACCCAGCTCGTCCCGGTGGATGTGCTGCGCATTGCCGATGAATTCTTCCCGGAAATTGGCATGGAGCGCAGCGGACACACCGCTCGGTCGCGCACTTTCGCCGGCGATCTCGGAACACTGCAACTGAGCGTGCGCAAGGAAGGCGGCCACTACACGTTCGTCGAAGTGTCGACGGACCAAACTGGCGAGAGTCGCCTCGATCGCAACGCGAAGAAGTTTTTCGTCGCCCTTCACAAGGCGGGCGACCCGCGACACCGCATCGAAGCGGCGTACTAAATGGCGCGGTCGACTGCTGCCGCGTCAAAGCCGACAAAGCTGACGCCCGCGGGTCAGAGCGGTGATCTGTCTCGAGCGCAAAGGCTGGAGCTCTATTACTACATGCGACTTACCCGCTCTCTCGAAGAGCGGCTGGTCAACCTGTATCGCCAGACGAAAGTAGTCGGCGGCTTGTTCCGCTCGCTCGGCCAGGAGGCTGACGCTGTCGGCAGCGCGTATGCGCTCGATCGATCGAAGGGAGACGTGCTGTCGCCGCTCATCCGCAATCTCGGATCGATGCTGGTCCAGGGGGCGAAGCCAACGGAAATCGTCAAGCAGTACATGGCGAAGGGCGATTCACCCACGCGCGGTCGCGAGCTCAACATCCATTACGGCGACCTCGTGCGCGGATTCGTTGGGCAGATCTCGCACCTCGGCGACATGGTGCCGGTGATGGCGGGCGTCACGCTGTCCTTCAAGATGCGAAAGCAGGATCGCGTCGGACTCGTCTACGTTGGTGATGGTGCGACTTCGACGGGCGCATTTCACGAGGGAATCAACTTCGCCGCGGTGCAGCGGTGCCCGCTCGTCGTCATCGTCGAGAACAACGGCTACGCGTACTCGACGCCACTGAGCAAGCAGACGGCGGCGCGCCAGCTCGTCGATAAGGCAATCGGTTATGGCGTTGTCGGCGAGCGAGCAGATGGCAACGACGTCATCGCCACTTACGAAGTGACGAAGCGCGCCGTCGATCGGGCGCGGAGTGGCGGCGGTGTGACGCTGATCGAGCTAATGACGTACCGCAGGAAAGGCCACGCCGAGCACGACAATCAGTCGTACGTACCGGCGGGGGAGATCGATCGCTGGGCGGCTGAGAACGATCCGATCGATCGTTACGTGAAGCGGTTGCTGGACGAGGAATTCGAAGAGTCGGAATTGGCGAGCGTCGACGCCCGAGTGAAGGAGGAAATCGACCGCGCGACCGATGAGGCCGAAGCATCGCCAATGCCCGATCCGCGGGACGCGTTGGTTGGGATCTACGCGGATCCGCCGGAGATTTCGCCGCTCTGGTTCCGTGAGGGGATCAAGTCGGCCGTTGACGTTCACGAGCGCCCATCGAGCTGGGGGACTCACGATGTCTGAGGTCACGTATCTCGAGGCGATTCGTGAAGCGCTGTTCGAGGAAATGGATCGTGACCAAAACGTGTTCTGCCTGGGCGAGGACATCGGCGCCTATGGTGGCGCGTTCAAGGTCACCGAGGGATTGATGGCGAAGTACGGCGCCGAGCGCGTGATCGACACGCCGATCTCGGAAGCGGCGATCATTGGAGCAGCAGCGGGCGCTGCGCACATGGGCATGCGTCCCGTTTGCGAGATGCAGTTCATCGATTTCATCTCGACCGGTTACGACATACTCACCAACTACGTGGCCACGGCTCGGTATCGGGCGATGCTGCCGTGTCCAATGGTCGTGCGCGGACCGAGTGGCGGATACGTGCGGGGTGGGCCGTTTCACTCGCAGAACCCGGAAGCCGCGTTTCTGCACACCCCCGGCCTGAAAATGGTGTATCCGGCGACGGCGAGCGACGCCAAAGGATTGCTAAAATCAGCAATTCGTGACGAGGACTGCGTCCTCTACTTCGAACACAAGTACCTGTATCGAAGAATCAAGGAAGAGCTGCCGGGCGGCGATCACTTGACGCCGATCGGCAAGGCGAGGATCGCGAGAGAGGGGAAGGACATCTCGATCATCACTTACGCAGCAACGGTGTGGAAGTCGCTGGAGGCGGCAGAGCAAGTCGAGAAGGAAGACGGTCTGTCGGTAGAAGTGCTGGATCTGCGGACGCTGCTACCAATGGACGATGAAGCGATCATCGCGACGGTAAAGAAAACGAATCGGGTGCTGATCGTACACGAAGACACGCGTACTGGCGGTGTGGCGGGAGAGATCACCGCTCGCATCAATGAAAACGCGTTCGAGTGGCTGGACGCGCCGATTCTGCGGGTAACGGCAGCGGATGTTCCGTTACCTTATTCTCCTCCGCTCGAGGATTACGTGTTGCCGCAGACTTCCGACATTGTAATTGCACTGAGGAGGCTTGCCGCGTACTGATGGCCTCGTCACCGCCGCCAGAGCTCGACCGCGGGGAGATAATCGCGCGCAACATTGGCGTTGGTTGCATCACGGGGGCGGCGGGATTTTTCAGCGGCGGAATGATCGCGGTGCTGGTGGCGAAGTTCGTTGGAAGTGCGCAAGGGTGTCAGCCGCCAGAGGGGCTTCCGGCGTGCAATTGGTGGATGTATGCTGGTGTTGGAGCACTTCTCGGAGCGGTCACGCTGCCCGTTCTGGCATTGGGGCGGCTGAACAGCCGGCCGAACAAGTAAAACCAGGAGCAGGCGGTGGCACGAGTAGACATCATCATGCCGCAGATGGGCGAATCGATCGCCGAAGGCACGCTTTCCAAGTGGTTGAAGAAAGTGGGCGACGAGGTCAAACGCGACGAGCCGATCTTCGAGATCTCGACGGATAAGGTCGACGCAGAGATTCCTGCGCCGGCCGCGGGCGTGCTCGCCGAGATAATCGTGAAGGAAGGCGAGACGGTTGCTGTCCAGACCGTGGTCGCGCGGCTGGAGACGGAGAAGGGAGCGATCGCGGGAAGCGGGAAGCGGGAGGCGGGAGGCGGTGATATTGCCACCGCCGCGGAAGCGGCGATCCCCGTTGTGCCTGCATCGGCGGCCCCGCAGCGGGAGACTACATCCGCGACTGCTCCCTCACGTCAGCAGCCTGCGACACCTGCCATCGCGGCATCGCATGCAGGCAATGGAAATTCATTTGAAGATCGTGTTCGCACGAAGTCCTCGCCGCTTGTGCGCAAGATCGCGGCGGAACACGGCGTGAATATCTCGTCGCTCCAAGGCACTGGCGTGGCGGGTCGCGTGACCAAGCGTGATATTCTCGGTTTCATTGAGACTGGGGCACCGGCGAAGACTGGGCCTCCGGCCTCCCGCCTCCCGCTTCCCGAGGCCTGGCCCGGTGATGTGGTCGAGCCGATGTCCAAGATGCGCGCGCTCATCAGCGAGCACATGGTGGCATCGCGTCACACGTCGGCGCATGTCACTTCCTTCATCGAGATCGACTTTACCCGAGTTGCGCGCATTCGCGCCAAGAAGCGCGCGGAGTTCGAGGCCGCCACCGGTCAGAAGCTCAGCTACATGCCCTTCATCATCAAAGCGGTGACGCAGGGTCTGCAGGCATTCCCAGTGATGAACTCCTCAGTGGCCGGCACGAACATTATCTACAGAAAGCAGATCAACATCGGCGTGGCCGTCGCCCTCGATTGGGGTCTGATCGTTCCGGTGATCAAACACGCGGATGATCTGTCGCTGTCGGGCATCACCCGCGCCCTCAACGATCTGGCGGCGCGCGCGCGCGCGAAGAAGTTGTCGCCCGATGAAGTGCAGGAAGGAACGTTTACCATTACCAATCCGGGCGTCTTCGGCTCGTTGATGGGCACTCCCATCATCAATCAGCCACAGGTGGCGATACTCGGCGTTGGCGCCATCGAGAAGCGGCCCAAGATTCTGCCAGGCGCCGACGGGGAGGACACGATCGCGATCCGCACCTGCGCCTATTTTTCCATCTCCTTCGATCACCGCGTCATCGATGGTGCGATCGCCGATCAGTTCCTTGCCTTCCTCAAGAAAACGATAGAAACATTTCCGGAGACCGGACTCTAAGATGCCCAAGGCACTGACCATACAACGCTCGACCGTTCCGACCGCCGAGCGCACTAACTACACCAAGCGGTTGAAGACGCTGCGCTCCCATTACGCGGCTGCGAACTGCCGCTTCTGGGTGTTCGAGGAGACGGCGCTGCCGGGCGCGTTCGTCGAGTTCACCGAGGCCGACGACGAGCAGACGCTTACCGTCGCGCACGCCAACGCGCCGCACAAAACGCTCGATCCATCGCGGGTGTATCAGGAGGTCGAGATTTAATGCCGGCCCGCTCGCTCGAGATCGGCGGCCAGAAATGGGACGTCTACCCGTCGGGCTACATCACGCAGTACACGCAGGACGAGTACGCGTTGATGTTCTCGCGCGCCGCCGGCAATGGCCGCGAGTTACGCGTCACACGTTATTCACCGCAGGGAACTCGCTCGCGCGAGCAGGCGTTCGCCGAGCTTTCAGAGACGCAGCTGAAGGAGCTGTTCGAGCAGTCGCAGCCGAGCTTTACGTCGCCTGAGGCCGGTTACGAGCGGTGAGTGCGAGTGCGAGCCCCACGCGGGCGGCATTCGTAGATCTGCATACCCACTCTACTGCCTCTGACGGAGTTCTTTCCCCCGAGAAAGTCATCGAAGCGGCGCACCGCTGCGGCCTGGCCGCCATCGCGCTCACCGATCACGATACCATTAATGGAGTTCCCGCTGCACGCTCAGCTGGCGAGCGCCTTGGCGTGCGGGTGATAGGCGGCGTCGAGCTGAGCGCCTTCCTGGACGACCAGGAAATTCATGTGCTGGCGCTGCATCTGTCCCAGCTGGACGCGCTCGAGAAGCGTCTCAGCGAGCTGCGCTCGCTGCGACACGCGCGGGCGAAAAAAATTGTAGAGAAACTGAACTCGCTTGGCATCGAGGTGACGCTCGACGAAGTTCTGGTCCAGGCAAACGGCGGCGCGGTCGGCAGACCACACGTTGCGCGAGCGCTGATAGCGCGCGGGGTCGTCCACGACTTTCGAGATGCGTTCATGAGATACCTTGGCTCGGCTGGCGCCGCTTTCGTACCAAAGACACGACTGTCGATCGAGGATGCGATTCGCATCGCCCACGAAGCTGGTGCGCTCGCGATCTGGGCTCACCCTGGTGATGACGGGCGACGCGAACGGTTGGAGCCGTTGATCGCGGCGGGTCTCGATGGCGTGGAGGTAAAACATCCCAGTCATTCTCCCGAAGACGTGAAGCGGCTGCAGGCGCTGTCGGAGTTTTTTGGTCTGGTGCAAAGTGGTGGATCTGACTGGCACGGTGCGTCGGATGGTCCGCGTCGCCTCGGGATCATGAACGTTCCGGTCGAATGGCTCGACAAACAGGACGAGAAGCTGGCGGCGCTCGCTGATGCGTCGAACGGTGAGGATCGCTAGGTGGAGCTAGACGGTCGCATCGCCCTGGTGACCGGCGCCGGTACGCGCGTCGGACGGGTGATCGCGCTCGCACTGGGCAAAGCGGGAATGCGGGTTGGCGTTCACTACGCCGGGTCAGAGAAGGGCGCGCGTCAGACCGCCGAAGAAATAACTGCTGCCGGAAGCGATGCGCGCACTCTGCCGGGTGATCTCACGGATCCCGCAACTGGACCGCGACTCATCGAGCACACCAACAAAGTGTTCGGTGGTCTCGACGTCCTCGTGAACTCGGCGGCAGTAATGCTGCGCACGCCGATCGGAGAAGTTCTGGTGGAGGACTGGGACGCGATGTTTGCGCTGAACCTTCGCGCGCCGTTCTTCCTTTCTCAGGCTGCCGCTCGCGTCATGGAAAAGAAAGGTGGGGCGATCGTCAACATTGCCGATCTCGCGGCGTTCGAGGCCTGGCGCAACTACATCCCTCATGCGATTACGAAGGCGGGCATAGTCCAGATGACGCGCGGTCTCGCTCACGCCCTGGCTCCCAAGATTCGTGTCAACGCCATCGCGCCCGGAGCAGTGCTGCTGCCAGAGGGTTGGACAAAGGACCTGGCCGACAAGCTCACCAGCACGACACCGCTGGGGCGAATCGGGAGCCCCGACGACGTCGCGCAAGCGGTCCTGTACCTGCTCAGCGCGGATTACGTGACTGGCGAGACGATAATCGTCGACGGCGGACGACACGTTCGCAGCTAGTCGTTCATCTGATCGCGCGAAGCCACTCGACGCGCCGGTTATATTTCACGCGTGAGCATCGAGATGTCTGTTTTCATTACTGGTGATTTGTTTGGCGAAAGCGCGTGAATATGACGTTGTTATAGTTGGAGCCGGACCTGCCGGCATGACCGCCGCCCTCTATACAGGGCGAGCGATGCTCCGCACAGCGGTGCTGGAGCGCGGATTTCCGGGTGGGGAGCTGCTCAATACAGAGTATCTCGACGACGTAATCGGCTTCCCGAAGGTTCTCGGCTACGAGTTGGCCGAGAAATTCGCGGCCCACGCCAAGCAGTTCGGCGCGGAATTCTTCGAGACGACCGGAGTTACCTCGGTCACGAAGATGGAAGACGGCTACTTCCACACCGAGACAGATAAGGGGGAGATCTTCAGGTCACCGGCCGTCATCGTGACGGCGGGGGGAACACCGATCAAGCTCGGCATCCCCGGCGAGCTGGAGTACGCCGGGAAAGGCGTCTCGTACTGCGCCATCTGCGACGCTGCCTTCTTCAAGCAGCAGATCGTGGCGGTGGTCGGCGGTGGCGACGCAGCCTGTGAGGAAGCGGACTTCCTGACTCGCTACGCGACGAAGGTCTACCTGATTCATCGGCGCCACGAATTCCGAGCGTCGAAGATTCTGCAGAAGCACGTCTTCGACAATCCGAAGATCGAAGTCATCTGGGACACGATCGTCGAGAGAGTCGAGGGTGATTCTCAGCAGGGAATGAAGGGACTGCGTCTGCACAACCTGGTGACCAACGAGCGCAATTTCCTCGCGGCAAACGGTGTGTTCATCTTCATCGGCTTCCGGCCCAACACCGGCGTGATCGCCGGCCATTTCGAGCACGACGTCATGGGCTACGTCCTCACCGATGCGGCGATGATGTCGTCGATTCCGGGGTTGTTCGTCGCCGGCGACTTGCGGGCGCAGCTGACGAGACAAGTCACCACGGCGTCGGGCGACGCGACAACGGCGGCGATCGCGGCCGACAAATACATCTCCCGCTTCAAGGAGATGGAGCGCGAGGGATCCAACGAAGCGGTGCGCGAGGCGCTCGAGGCTTCGCACATAAGCGGCGGCGGTTACACCTGATCCTGTCGCCGTGAACGTCCAAACGATCACCGTCGGCGTGTTTCAGGAGAATTGCTATTTGCTTGTGGATGATCGCACCAATCACGCGGTGATCGTCGATCCCGGCAGTGAGGGAGAGCGGTTGGTGGATGCGATCAACCGCTCGGGTGCCGAGCTCGAGGCGATCTGGGTCACCCACGCTCACGTCGATCACGTCGGCGCGGTTGCGTCGATAAAACGAAAATGGGACGTGCCGATCTATCTCCATCCCCTGGAGCGCCGCCTGTACGATGCAGCGTCGCGGCAAGCCGAGGTGTATGGCCTCCCATTCGAGGAGCCACCGCCACCCGATCGCGAGTTCGCCGATGGCCAGAGGGTGAAAGTTGGAGAGCGCGAGATGACGGTGATGCACGCGCCCGGTCACGCGCCGGGGCATGTGGTGATACACGGCGATGGAATAGCGCTGGTCGGTGACTGCCTCTTCGCGGGCTCCATTGGTCGTACCGATCTGCCGTTTTCCAATCCGCCACAGCTGGCCACCACTCTCGAAAAGCTCGCCAAGCTCCCGCCCGAGACCATCGTGTATCCCGGTCACGGTGTCGAAACGACGATCGGCGACGAACGACTCACAAACCCGTTTTTGAACGGCACTGCTCGCATCGTAGGCCGTTAACCCCGATCTTAAGCAACGACGATGAGCGACCAGACTCGCACCGAAAAAGATCCGTTGGGCAGCCTCGAGGTTCCCTCCGACGCGCTGTACGGCGTGCAGACTCTTCGCGCTGTGCAGAACTTCCCGATCAGCGGATTGAGACCGCTGCCAGCTTTCGTCGACGCGACCGTTCGTATCAAGCGGGCGGCCGCGCTCACCCACAAGGAGACTGGGCGACTCGACCCGAAGCTCGCCGACGCGATCGTCGAAGCTGCCGACGAGGTTCTCGCCGGCAAGCACCGTGAGCATTTCGTCGTCGACGTCTATCAGGCGGGCGCTGGCACCTCTCACAACATGAACATCAACGAGTTCCTCGCCAATCGCGCCAACGAGATTCTGGGCGCGAAGCGGGGTGCGTACTCGCCGGTGCATCCAAACGATCACGTCAACATGGCGCAGTCGACGAACGACGTGATTCCGACGGCGATTCGCCTCGCTTGCCTGGCCGAGCTTGGCCCTTTCGAGAAGGCGTTCGAGGGATTGGCCAGGGAATTCGAGAAAAAAGGGAAAGAGTTCGATGACGTTTTGAAATCGGGCCGCACCCACCTTCAGGATGCGATGCCAATCCGGCTGGGACAGGAGCTGGACGCGTACGCGGGCTCGCTACGCCGCGGTCTCAAGCGCGTCGTCGACGCAGCGGACTACCTGCGCGATCTCGGAATCGGCGGCAGCGCCGTGGGAACCGGTGTCAACGTCGAGCCCGAGTACCCCGCTCTCATGGTGAAACATCTTCGCGAGTCGGCAAAGGTCGAGCTTCGTGAGGGTAAGGACCGCATCCAGTTGATGCAGAGCATGGGCGACGTCGCTGGGTTCAGCGCGCAGCTCAAGGTTCTGGCGATCGATTTGAGCAAGATCGCCAGCGATCTACGTCTGCTCGCCAGCGGCCCGCGCACCGGACTGGACGAGATTCGTCTTCCCGCCGTCCAACCTGGTTCTTCCATCATGCCCGGGAAGGTGAACCCGTCGATTCCGGAGATGGTGAACCAGGTCTGCTTCCAGGTCTTTGGCAACGATGCGTGCGTCGCCGCTGCTGCAGAACACGGGCAGCTGGAGCTGAACGTGATGATGCCGGTGATCGCGTACAACGTCTTGTTTGCGATGATGATTTTGCGCAACGCTGCTCGAGTACTGGCGGAGAAGACGGTGAAGGGAATCGAAGCCAACGCAGAGCAGTGCGAGTATTGGCTGGAACGTTCGGCAGCATTGGCCACCGCGCTGGCGCCGCAGATCGGTTACGCGCGGGCTGCCGAGTTAAGCAAACAGTCCGTGAAGGAGAACGTGCTCATTCGCGATCTGGTGAAGCGGGAGAAGGTGCTGCCCGATGAGGAGATCGACGAGGTTCTGGATCTGCGGAAAATGACTGAGATCGGGGTGCCCGGCGGGAAACACGGTGGGGTTTCGGCGGGGTAAGCGCAGGAACGCGGACGAGCCGAGTTCTACTCGCACTCTCTTATACGCGTCTACTCGCCTTCTGACTTAACGCGTTGCGGGGTACCGGTAGAGCACCGTTCCCGGTTGCCGGTTAACTGCGGTGCGAACCTTTCTGCCCGGCGTCTACGGGAAAGCCAACTGCAGTTGCCTTTACCATCACGCCGATAGGACGGTCTTGCGGTAGTCACCGGGAACAGGAAACCGTGCTACCCGCACCCCGCAACGCGTTACGGTTGAATGCGAGTAGACGCGTATAAGAGAATGCGAGTAGAAGCCTCCCAGCCCTTGTCCGATCCACCATCTCTCCGTATCCTCAAAGCATGAGGATTACTACCTGGGCAGAGTACGGCGTCATCTGCGCCCTTAACCTCGCCAAACGCACGGACTTAGGACCCGTCAACGGCCGCGAAATCGCGCGGCAGGAACGGCTCCCGGCCGACTACGTCGAGCAGATCTTATTGCGCCTGAGGCGCGCCGGCGTCATCGCCAGCACCCGCGGGGCCCGCGGCGGCTACGTTCTGGCGCGGCCGGCTACCGAGATTTCTATCCGTGACGTGATCCATGCGTCGGAGCTGGAGACTTTCGACCTCCATTGCGTCAGCCATCCGGTTGAGGAGGAGCGCTGCTCCGCGTCGCACAGCTGCAGCATCAGACCCGTTTGGGTGATGTTGCAGCAGAAGATCGACGATGTGCTCCAGGGCGTGAGTCTCGCCGACCTGCTGCACGACGAGCCGACGGTTCGCGAGCGAGTTGGGCTTCCAACCAGCGCTCCCGTGTCTGAAAAAGTCGGCCTGCCGATTCTAGAGACGGTCTAGGCCATAAGTACCGATGCAGAAACGGCGCGCCTGACCAAGCAGACGCGCCGTTCTTTTTCATGTGCCGAAGGGGGGACTCGAACCCCCACGGGCTTACACCCACTGCGCCCTGAACGCAGCGCGTCTACCAGTTCCACCACTTCGGCGACTTCGGCTCGAATGATAGGAACCCGCCCATCTTTAGTCAACGCAACAGAGCGCGCCGTCGAGAAAAATCGTCTTACCAGATATCGTTGAAGCGGAAGAAGTTGCCTCTCACTTGAAAACGCAGTCAAATGGCAGAGAAAGTCGAGAAAGATGCGAAGCAGTCTGTCGCGCGGAACAAACGCGCCCGACACGACTACCACATCCTCGACACCTGGGAAGCGGGAGTCGTTCTGACCGGCAGCGAGGTCAAGTCGCTGCGGAACGGAAAGGCCAACATCGCTGATTCTTACGCGATCGTTAAAGATGGAGAGGTTTTTCTGCTCAACCTGCACATATCGCCCTACGAACAGGCGAGCCACTTCAATCACGAGCCCACGAGGACACGGAAGCTGCTCCTGCACAGAAAGGAGATCCGCAAGATGATCGGCGCCGTCGAGCGTCAGGGACTGACGCTGATCCCGCTCGAGGTCTACTTCAAGCGCGGAAAGGCGAAGGTCGCGCTCGCACTCGGCAAGGGCAAGAAGCTCTACGACAAGCGCGCCGATCAGAAGCGGCGCGACGATGAGCGCGACATGGCGCGCGCGGTCCGCACCCGATGATCGGTCTTTTTCTCGCGCTGCAGATCAGCGCGGCATCGGCAGTCACTCCAATTCCAACGTTCATAGTCGTGCGTGATGGCATGGCTTCGACGTCTGTCCCGGTGACGATCAGCGGCGGCGAGCCGAGCGTGCGCGCGGACGCACTGATGCGGGCGATGAAAGGCACGCTGATCACCGGTACCAACTTTCACTACACACTCGCCCTGCCGCGGGTTCGTCTTGACCTGATCGACGGAATTCCGTTTGCCAAACGCGACACTCTTACGATTCCGCTCACCCGGGCGCCGCAGGTTCGGGGCGGGCAGCTTTACCTCCCGTTTCAGTTCGTGAGTGAGGTGATTCCGCGTTACGGCGGTGGATACTTCTACGACGTGGCGCAGTCGGAGTTGAGAGCTTTTGCTCCGAAGACAGAAAGCGCTCCGGCGACGAGGGTCGCCGCGTCGTCGGCCTCGGTAGCGCGGACTCAAACGACGGTTGCTGCCGAGTCGGTCAAAACACCGTCATCGCCGCCGCGAGCGTCGCCCGCGAGCAAACCAGCGACGCGAAAGCTGGTGGTTATCGATGCTGGGCACGGCGGGCCGGACAACGGCATGACCGGACCCATTGGCACTCCGGCATGGTTCCTCGAGAAGGACGTGACGCTATCCGTCGCCAGGAAGCTGGCGGCAGCCCTCAAGGCACGAGGAGTGGAGGTGCTCATGACGCGCACGACGGACACGCTCATCGCGCTGTCGGATCGCGGGCGGATCGCCAACGCCAATCATGGCGATGTCTTCATCTCGATCCACTGCAACGCACCTGGATACAACACCGCCGCCGGCGCGCGCGAGCGAGGCTTCGAGACTTATTTTCTCGCTGAAGCAAAGACCGAGGGTGAGCGGCGCGTGCAGGACATGGAAAACGAATCGGTGAAGTTCGAGACGGGCGCCAACGCACCGAAAGGGGACCCGTTAAGCTTCATCATCACCGACATGGCCCAGAACGAGCACCTGCGCGAGTCGAGCGACCTGGCAGAGACGATCCAGACCGGCTTGATCGACGTTCACCCCGGACCAAACCGTGGCGTGCAACAGGCGAATTTCGCCGTCCTGCGCGGCTCCTACATGCCGGCAGTTCTCATCGAGATCGGGTTTGGCAGCAATCAATCCGAAGCGACTTATCTCTCTGATGATGCGAATCAGCGCGCGCTGGCGAGGAACATCGCCGGATCCGTGATCGCGTATCTCGGCCACTATGAGTCGCGAGTGGGAGGCCAGCGGTAGCGGTGGCAACGTCCTCGCTCGCCGTCAACGCCGCGGGGATCGACTTTCAAAATCCGGTTTTGCTGGCCGCGGGCACTGCTGCCTACGGCCGCGAGCTGGCGCGAGTAATCGACATCGAAAAACTTGGCGGACTCGTTACCAAGGCGGTGAGCGTCGAGCGGCGCCACGGCGCCCGCGCCCCGCGAGTGGCAGAGTTGGAGGGCGGGATGATCAACGCGGTGGGACTTGCCAACCCGGGGATGGAAGAAGTTCGCGATGAGCATCTACCGTGGCTTGCCGCGAACGTCAGGCGCGCGAAGGTGCTCGTAAACGTGGTGGGGAACCAGGTCGAGGAGTTTGCAACGGTCGTCTCAACGCTCGACGATTCGCCGGCCGTTTCCGGTTACGAGCTCAACGTCAGCTGTCCGAACGTGAAGGCTGGCGGAATGGAATTCGGAGCGGATCCGCGCTCCCTCGCCGACGTCGTCGGCAAATCCCGGCATGCGACGCGGAAGCCGATCTTCGTCAAGCTGTCGCCGACTCTGCAGGACATCGGCGACAGCGCCCGAACTGCTGCCGACGCCGGAGCTGACGGAATCTCCGTCGTCAATACGCTTCCCGGACTTGTCATCGATACGGAGACTCGCAGGCCCGCACTCGGCTTTGGAACGGGAGGCGTGAGCGGTGCCGGACTGATGCCCGTTGGCGTCCTGGCGACTTACCAAGTCGCGCAGGCAGTAAAGCTGCCGGTCGTCGGAGTTGGCGGCATTGCGAAAGCAACGGATATCATTCAGTACATCATCGCTGGAGCAAGTCTGGTCGCCATCGGTACCGCCGTGATGCAGCAGCCTCGACTCGCTGAAAAGCTCGTTGACGATCTCGATCGCTGGTGTCGCGACAGGGGCGTGAAGTCGCTGAGCGAGCTGCGTGGATCACTCGTCTGGGAGAGGTGAATTGACGCCTCAGCAGCGGCCCGCCGGAACCCGGACGAAAATCCCTTCGCGGCCGGCGCCCGCCAGCTCGCGTAAGCCGACGCCAATCGTTGCGCTCGACTTTCCCAGCGCCGATCGGGCTCTGGCGATGGTCGAGAAGCTGGGCGACGCGTGCAAGTTCTACAAAGTCGGTGGCGAGCTCTTTACCGCGGCGGGCCCCCAGGTAGTCCAGACTTTGCGCGCTCTTGGGCACGATGTCTTCCTCGATCTCAAGCTCCACGACATCCCCAACACGGTGAAGGGCGCGGCACGCAGCGCCGCATCGATCGGAGCCAAGCTGGTGACGGTCCACGCCACTGGCGGGCGGGAGATGATCGAGGCGGCAGTGGAGGGCGCCGGGCCCAAGTGCGGCGTCCTGGGGGTGACGATCCTGACGTCGCTGGACGCGGCGATGCTGCGTACCGCGTGGGGTCGCAAATCGCTCGAGGTCTATGGCGAAGTGTTGCGCCTTGCCGGGGACTGTGCCGACGCGGGCGCTCACGGGGTCGTGTGCAGCGGGCTGGAAGCGCAGAAGATCAGCGCCAAGTATGGCGAGAAGCTGAAGCTGCTGGTCCCCGGGATCCGGCCGGCGGGGGGCAGAACAGACGATCAGAAGAGGACAGTGACTGCTGCTGAGGCTGCGAGGGCGGGCGCGAACTACATAGTGCTCGGCCGGATGATCACTGAAGCCAAGGATCCGGCGTCAGAGCTCCGATCGGTCATGAAGACCATCTAGGCCAAGGCGGGCCTAACCCAGTATGGGGCCGGAGGTTGCATTGGCTGACCGGTCAATGTATTTTCAAAGGCTAACCTCGGAAAATTTGAGAGGGCTAACTGCCCTCTTTGCCTATCGGGCGGGAGTTCGACGTGAAAGTTCGTAGCAGCGTCAAGCCGATCTGCGAGCACTGCAAGGTCATCAAGCGGCAGGGCGTGACTCGCATCATCTGCAAGCGCAATCCAAAACATAAGCAGAAGCAAGGCTGATCATGGCGCGTATCGCTGGCGTGGATCTACCGCGCGAGAAGAAGGTCGAGATTGGCCTGACGTACATCTTCGGCATCGGGCGCGCGACTGCGCGCCGCATTCTGGAGACCACCGGCGTCAACTCCGAGCAGAGAATTCGCGACCTGAACGACGCCGATACCAATCGGCTGCGCCAGGCGATCGAGAAGGATTTTCGCGTCGAGGGCGCGCTGCGTACCGAGATAGCGATGAACATCAAGCGGCTCATGGACATCGGTAGCTATCGCGGAATTCGTCACCGCCGTGGTCTGCCCGTTCGTGGTCAGCGTACGCACACCAATGCCCGTACCAAGAAGGGCCCACGCCGTGCTATCGCCGGCAAGAAGAAGGTGACGAAGTAATCCTATGGCTATTGGAAAGAAAGCAAAGCGCGTAATCGAGGCGGAAGGAATCGCCCACGTCAGCGCGACGTTCAACAACACGACCATCACCATCACCGACAGCAAGGGGAACACGATTTCCTGGGGTTCGTCGGGGAAGGCCGGCTTCAAGGGATCGAAGAAGTCGACTCCTTTCGCTGCCACGGTCGCTGGTGAGCAGGCTGGTCGCGAGGCAGTCACGCTCGGCGTTCGCCGCGTGCACGTGAGAGTGCAGGGACCTGGCTCGGGACGTGAGTCGGCGATCCAGGCGCTCGTCGCCGCTGGTCTGCAGGTCAAGTCGATCAAGGACGTCACGCCGATACCGCACAACGGCTGCCGGCCGCCCAAGCGTCGGAGAGTCTAGCCGATGCGATATACGGATGCGAGCTGCAGACAATGCCGCCGCGAGGGAACGAAGCTGTTCCTCAAGGCGACCAAGTGCTTCACCGAGAAGTGTCCGGTCGAGCGTCGTCCGACGCCCCCGGGTCAGCATGGGTCGTCGACTGCCCGCCGTCGCAAGATGTCGGAGTACTCCAAGCAGCTCCGTGAGAAGCAGAAGATCAAACGCATCTATGGCGTGAGTGAGAGACAGTTCCGGAATACCTTCGAGCGCGTCGCACCGCTTCCGGGAATCACCGGACACAATTTGCTCGCGGCCCTGGAGTCGCGTCTCGACAACGTCGTGTATCGGATGGGATTCGCGGGCAGTCGCAAGGCAGCGCGCCAGCTCGTTCGGCATCGCCATGTCGAGGTGAATCAGAAGTCGGTCGACATCCCGAGCTACCTGGTGCAGCCGGGTCAGGAGATCCGCGTCCGCATGAAGTCACGCGAGCAGGCCAGCGTGATGGCGGCGATGGATCAATCGAGTCGCGGCGCTCCGCTGTCATGGATCGCAGTCGATCGCGACACCTTCAGCGGCAAGATGCTGGAGAGACCGACGCGTCCGAATATTCCAATTGCTGCTCAGGAGCAATTGGTGGTGGAGTTGTACTCGAAGTAGGGAAGAGGGAAGCGGGAAGAGGGAAGCGGGTCCGCAGTCCGTAGTTGGTCTCCCAATCCGCAATTAGTCAGCAATCCGCAGTGCAGTTGGTCCGCAATCATAGTTCGCAGCAATCGGGACCCTAACTCCCGTTACGGGCTCACCGCGCGTTAGGGGCGGGGTGGCACGTTCAAGGAAAAAAGAAAAAATGGCAACCGCAATTGATCTCAGGGGCCTTGTCCGTCCGCAGCTAGTCGAAGCGACGAAGCGCGAAGACAATCCCAACGTCGCAGAATTCAGACTTCAGCCGCTCGAGCGCGGCTTCGGACATACTCTCGGGAACGCCATGCGGCGTCTCCTCCTCTCTTCGCTCCGCGGGTCGGCGGTGTGGGGCTTCCGCATCGACGGTGTGCTCCACGAGCACCAGACCATTCCGGGAGTGGTCGAAGATGTCCACCAGATCATTGGCAACCTGAAGGCGCTCACGCTCTCCCTCGATGAGGGCGTCGAGAACACTGTGTTGCGCATCTCGCGCAGCTCGGCGGGACCAGTGACGGCGAGTGACATCGAGAACCAGAGTGGTGTCACCATCGTCGACCGCAATCATCCGCTATTCACGCTCCAGGGCGATCGCGAGATCAACGTCGAGCTCTACGTCGGGCGTGGCCGCGGCTACGTCGAGGCCGATCAGCACGTCGTCGACAAGACCCTGCCCGTCGACGTCGTCCGCATCGACTCGATCTACAACCCGGTCCGTCGCGCCAACTTCGCCGTCGCCGAGACGCGTGTCGGTCAGCGTACTGACTACGATCGTCTGACGTTGACGGTCGAGACGAACGGCACCATCACGCCGGAAGAGGCGGTGAGCTACGCGGCCGCGCTGGCGCAGACTCACTTCCAGTACTTCGCCGGCTTCGGCTCGCACGCGTCGGCGCCGCTGGTTCCGGGCACCGACATGCCGGGTGGCGATGCGCATCGTCTGGCCGAAGTCCTGCGCACACCGATCGAAGATTTCGAGCTCTCCGTTCGTTCCGTGAACTCGCTCAAGAATTCCAACATTCGCACGCTGGGTGACCTGGTTCGTCAGAGCGAAAGCCAGATCCTCCAGGTCAAGAATTTCGGCAAGAAGTCGCTGAACGAGATCGCCGACCTGCTGGAGCGGGAGAACCTCAATTTCGGCATGAAGTACGAGGAGACTCCTGACGGCGTCCGCATCACCGATCAGGGCACGCCGCCCAATCGCAACGTCGCCACCGTTGGCGCTGACGACGAAGAGGAAGTCTAAGGATGCGTCATCGTAAGAAGGGCAAGCAGCTCCGCCGCACCAGCGAGCAGAAGCTGGCTCTGATGAGAAGCCTGGCCAAAGCCCTGATCGAGCGTGGAGTCATCGAGACGACCGAGGCAAAGGCGAAGGAGCTCCGTCCGTTCGTCGAGAAGCTTATCACCAAGGCGAAGACGGGCACGCTGCACAACCGTCGTCTCGCCGGTCGTCACGTCGCGCACCGCGAGACTGCCGACAAGCTATTCCGGGAAGTGGGGCCGCGGTTTGCATCGAGAAAAGGCGGCTACACTCGCATTCTGAAGACTGGTCATCGTAAAGGTGACGGTGCCGAAATGGCTCGTATCGAGCTGATTGCGGCCGAGGGTTAATCAATGGCACAGATCAAGAGAAATCGCTGCTACATCTGCGACAAGGGCGTCGCCTACGGCAACAACGTCTCGCACGCGAACAACAGGACGCGTCGGACGTGGAGGCCAAATCTTCAGGTTGCCCGCATCGTCATCGATGGCAAGATCACGAAGGTGAAGGTGTGCACCCGCTGCCTTCACGCCGGCAAGGTCGTGCGCGCGCCGAGAGGGAAGAGCGCTGCCTAAGCTCTTGTTGCGCACCAACAAAAAAGGGAGCCCGTGGGGCTCCCTTTTTCTTAGATCGGAACTGCAAGCCGGCAGCGATCAGCGGGCAGCCGCCAGTGTTCTTTGGTTCTCCCCGAATCGCCGCACAAGTATTTTCCAACGCAATGCCTAAGCGCACCGATATCCACCGAATACTCGTCATCGGCTCCGGCCCCATCGTCATCGGACAGGGCGCGGAGTTCGACTATTCGGGCACTCAGGCGGCCAAGGCGCTGCAGGAAGAAGGATTCGAGGTCGTTCTCGTCAACTCGAATCCGGCCACGATAATGACCGATCCGGAGTTTGCGGATCGCACCTACATCGAGCCAGTGACGCCGGAGTACGTGGAGCTGGTGATCGCCAAAGAGAAGCCGGACGCGCTGCTGCCAACGATGGGCGGGCAGACGGCGCTGAACGTGGCGATGAAACTCGCCGAGCGAGGAGTCCTCGACAAATACGGAGTCGAGCTGATCGGGGCGGACGCACGGGCGATTGCGATGGCAGAGGATCGCAAGCTCTTCGGAGAAGCCATGAAAAGGATCGGTCTCGCCGTGCCGCAGGGCGGGATTGCAACAACACTCGATCAGGCGTTTGAGATTCTCGAAGAAACTTCTTTCCCCGCGATAGTCCGTCCCGCTTTCACTCTTGGCGGAACTGGCGGTGGTATCGCCTACAACCGCAGGGAATTCGAGGAGATCATTCGCCGTGGACTCGATCTGTCGCCGATGAGTCAGGTGCTGGTCGAGCGGAGCGTCATCGGCTGGAAGGAGTTCGAGCTCGAGGTGATGCGTGACGGTGCCGACAATGTCGTCATCGTCTGCTCGATCGAGAACATCGACCCGATGGGTATCCACACCGGCGACTCGATTACGGTCGCGCCGGCGATGACACTCACCGATCGCGAATACCAGCTGATGCGCGACGCCGCCGTCGCCGTCATTCGTGAGATTGGCGTCGAAGCAGGAGGCTGCAACATCCAGTTCGCGATCAACCCGAGCGACGGCGAGATGCTGGTGATCGAGATGAATCCGCGCGTATCGCGATCGTCGGCGCTGGCGTCGAAAGCGACTGGGTTTCCGATCGCGCGTATCGGGACGAAGCTCGCGGTCGGTTACCGTCTCGATGAGATTCCGAACGACATCACCGGCACCACACCCGCATCGTTCGAGCCGGTTCTCGACTATGTCGTCGTGAAATGCCCGCGCTTCGCCTTCGAGAAATTCCGCGCCGCGAACCCGCGACTTACGACGCAAATGAAATCCGTCGGCGAATCGATGGCGATCGGCCGCACGTTCAAGGAAGCGTTCCAGAAAGCGTTGCGCGCGCTGGAGATTGGCCGCCCGGGCTGGACGATCGCCCCGACACTCATCGACGACCGCCTGGTCGACGACGCGCCGGAGACGCTCCGCGCCGCGCTTCGGCAGCCGACGCCCGAGCGTATTTTCCAGGTGAAGCGTGCTCTGCTGGCGGGCCTCTCGATCGACGACATCTATGAGCTGACGAGCATAGATCCGTGGTTTCTGGCGCAAATGGCGGAGCTGCTCGACGCGGAAAAATCGTTCGCTGGGCTGCCGACCATCGACAGGGATGCGCTCTGGCGCATGAAGCGAATGGGATTCTCCGACAAGCAGCTCGGTGATCTGCGCGGAGAAACGGAGAGCGCCGCGCGTGCGCGCAGGATTGGGTTTGGGATCGTGCCGGCGTACAAGATGGTAGATACCTGCGCGGGCGAATTTCCTTCCGCGACCCCGTACCTGTACAGCAGCTATGACGAGGAGAGTGAAGCGCCGAAAACGGGGAAGCAGTCCGTCGTCATCCTCGGCAGCGGGCCCAATCGAATCGGTCAGGGAGTGGAGTTCGACTACTGCTGTGTGCGGGCGGCGCTGGCGCTACGCCAACAAGGTTACGAGACGATCATGATCAACTCGAACCCGGAAACCGTCTCCACCGACTTCGACATTTCGGACAAGCTTTACTTCGAGCCGCTCAGTCTCGAGCACGTGCTCGACATCGTCGAGCGCGAACAGCCGCTGGGAGTGATCGTCCAGCTCGGCGGTCAGACGCCGCTGAAATTGACGAGTGGTCTCGCCAGGGCCGGCGTTCGGATCCTCGGCACGCAGCCCGATGCAATCGACATCGCGGAAGATCGAAGGAGGTTCGACGCGATCGCGCGGCGGCTGGGAATCAGACAACCGGAAAACGGGACCGCCACCAGCCTCGAGGAAGCGGTGGAGGCCGCCGAGCGAATCGGATACCCGGTGCTGGTGCGTCCGTCGTATGTGCTTGGTGGGCGTGCGATGGAAATCGTCTACGACCAGCCTTCGCTGACGCAGTATTTCGAGCGCGCCGCGCAAGTCTCCGAGGACAAGCCGGTCCTGATCGACCGATTCCTCGAGGACGCTTTTGAGGCAGATGTCGACGCGATTTCGGACGGCGAGCGCGTCGTCATCGGCGGTGTGATGCAGCACATCGAGGATGCCGGAATCCACTCCGGCGACTCGGCCTGCGTGCTGCCGCCTTATTTGATCGACGAAGATGACATCCAGGAGATGCGCGAGCACACCATCGCGTTGGCGAAGGCGCTCAATGTCGTTGGACTGATCAACGTGCAGTACGCGGTCAAGGACGGGAAGGTCTACGTCCTCGAAGTAAATCCCCGTGGCAGCCGCACGGTTCCATTCGTGTCGAAGGCGATTGGCGTGCCGCTGGCGGCCATCGCCGCGCGGGTGATGCTGGGTGAAACGCTCGAGGAGATAGGGTTCACCGAGGAAGTTGCTCCGGCGTATATCTCGGTAAAGGAAGCCGTCTTCCCGTTCAACAAGTTCCGCGAGTTCGACCCGATTCTCGGACCCGAGATGCGGTCAACGGGCGAAGTGATGGGAATCTCCGATTCGTTCGGCAGCGCTTTCGGCAAGGCGCAGCTGTCGGCTGACAACGTGCTGCCGACCGAGGGCGCGATCTTCATCACGGTGAACGATTCCGACAAGCGCGGCGTGACTCCGATCGCGCGCCGCTTCTACGAGATGGGATTCCGGCTCGTCGCGACAGCGGGCACCGCCAAGTATCTGCGCGGGCGCGGGATTCCAACGGAGAGCGTGCTCAAGATCTTTGAGGGCCGTCCGAACGGCGTCGACCTGATGCTGAACGGTGAGATCAAGCTCATGATCAACACGCCGCTGGGTAAGGAATCGCAGCGCGACGACTACACGATGCGCCAGGCGGCGATCGCGAATCACGTCGCCTACACCACGACGCTGTCGGCGGCCAATGCGGCGTGCGACGCAATTCTGTCGCTGCGCTCGCGAGCCCCTTCGGTGCTGTCGCTGCAGGAGTGGCACGCACGGATTCCCAAGGAAGCCGGCGTCTAGTGGCCAAGCCCTTCATCCACGAATCTGCCTACGTCGATGACGGCGCGCAGATCGGGTCAGATACCAAGGTCTGGCATTTCTGCCACGTGCTGGGGGGCGCGCAGATCGGCGAGCGGTGCTCGCTCGGGCAGAACGTCGTCGTCATGAACGGGGTTCGGATCGGCAACAACGTCAAGATTCAGAACAATGTTTCGGTCTACGAGGGGGTCGAGCTGGAGGACGATGTCTTCTGCGGGCCGTCGATGGTCTTCACGAACGTCGTCAACCCACGCGCCCACGTATCGCGAAAAAAGGAGTACAAGCGGACACTGGTCCGACGCGGAGCGACCATTGGCGCGAACGCGACGGTGCTCTGCGGCATCACGCTGGATGAGTATGCGTTCGTCGGGGCGGGAAGTGTCGTCACGAAAGACGTCGCCGCTTACGCGCTCATGGTCGGAGTGCCGGCGAAGCGCGTGGGCTGGATGTGTCAGTGCGGGGAGCGACTGCCCGACGAGAATCCCGAGGTGTGCAAGGTTTGCGGCACGCGCTACAAGCTCGAAGGCGGTCGATTGAGGAGAGTCTCGAGGTGAGCTCGGAGAAAACGTTCCGCATCGCGCTCGTCGGCTGCGGCAGGATCAGCAAGAACCACTTCGAGGCGATTCATGAAATCGACGGCCTGGAATTAGTCGCCGTCTGCGATACGGACCCTGAGCGCGCGGCGCAGGCGGGCGCGCGGTGGAAGGTCCCGCATTTCACGTCCTATGAGAAGATGCTGAAGGATGCCAAGGCGGACGTCATCACCATTGCGACGCCCTCGGGTCTGCACGCGGATCAGGGGGTGGAAGCGGCGCAGGCGGGGAGGCACGTGGTGATGGAAAAACCGATGGCGATCTCGCTGACCGGCGCCGACGCGCTGGTGCACGCGTGCGACAAGGCGCGGGTCCAGTTATTCGTCGTCAAGCAAAATCGGCTCAATCCACCGATTCAGCTGCTGAAGCGCGCCATCGATCGCAATCGTTTCGGCAGGATTTACCTGGCGAGCTGTACAGTGCACTGGGCGCGTCCGCAGGAGTATTACGACCAGGCGCCTTGGCGCGGGACTTGGGAATTCGATGGCGGCGCCTTCATGAATCAGGCTTCGCACTACGTCGATCTGATTCAGTGGCTGGTGGGTCCCGTCGAAAGCGTGATGGCCAAGACGGCGACGCTGGCGCGGCGCATCGAGACGGAAGATTCCGGCGTCGCCATCCTGAAGTTCCGGTCGGGCGCGCTAGGGTCGATCGAAGTCACGATGCTCACCTACCCGCGTAATCTCGAGGGCTCGATCACCGTCCTCGGCGAGAAAGGCTCGGTCAAGATCGGCGGCACCGCGGTGAACAAAGTCGAGACCTGGCAATTCGCCGAGTACGACGACGATGACAAACTGATCCAGGAGGCGGATACGAATCCGCCGAACGTCTATGGCCTCGGCCACCACGGCTACTACCGCAACGTTCTGGCGGTGCTCCGGGGCGACGCAAAGCCCGATACCGACGGTCGGGCGGGACGGAAGTCGCTGGAGCTGATCCTGGGGATATACGAGTCCGCCAAGACGGGGCGCGAAGTTCCGTTGCCACTCCGGGCGCAAGTCTGAGCCTTAACCGTATATCTTTAACAGCTTCCACCTTTTCTGATTCCATAGCGCAGCCGATGGCAGTACCACTTCTCGATCTAAAAGCACAACACGCGACGATACGCGA
>Ga0070708_100000051_pt1 | contig 79587 bp, 66 predicted proteins | sample KBSK5503metaG_FD_65469 | JGI IMG/M metagenome (GOLD analysis project Ga0070708, IMG submission 65469) | Corn, switchgrass and miscanthus rhizosphere microbial communities from Kellogg Biological Station, Michigan, USA - KBS K5-50-3 metaG | ecosystem: Host-associated > Plants > Roots >... | reverse complement strand
TAACGGGCTGCTCGACGACGAGAAATTCGCCGAGCAGTACGCGCGCTCGAAAATATTGAGCACGGGCGCGTCCAAGCGGCGGCTGACCCAGGATCTCTATCGCAAGGGAATCAAAGGGGACGTGGCCTCGACTGCGATCGCCAATGTGATCGAGGACGAAGAGATCGACACCGCCGCCGTGGTCGAGCGGGTCGCGCGTAAGAAGCTCGCGCAACTGGGCGATCTCGAGCCGCTCGTGATTCGTCGGCGACTTTTCGCGTTTCTGGCTCGGCGCGGATATGATGTCGATGAGATCAAGCGGGTTGTCGGCTTGTTGACCTGAGTTTTGTCGCCGGTACGGCGGAGCGGGTCCTCTTCGCTCTGAGATCTCGCGCTGGGTCACCTCGAGTCGCGGATCGATTCTCTGAGCATCTTCTCACTTTCGTGCCCATCCGAGGCGCTCGATGGTCATCGCTACGAGGACCCGCTCCACCTTCCCATCGAGATCTGTAGGGCCGCACGGAGATCTTGCTCGCGCTTTGGCTTCGCACGCGCTAGCGCGCCGAGCGCAGCTCGGCATCGCCGCCAAACGTTGCGGCCGAGGCGGCGCTATCCGGAGCGGGCGCAGTCACGCACCTGAAAGGGAGGCGCGGGCGTCCTCGGAGCGATGACCATCGAGCGAATCGGATCGCACAGACTGGCTCTGCTCCCCGAGGATCGATCCGCGACTATAAGTGACCCAGCGCGAGATCTCAGAGCGAAGAGGACACCCGCGCCGACCCCCACGGGGATGCAAGTCGAGGCAGTTCCCGACGAGCGTATATTTCAGACAATGACCGCCGCCGAAATCCGCAAAAAGTTCACCGAGTACTTCGAAAAGAACGGCCATATCGTCCACCCGAGCTCACCAGTCGTGCCCGGCGACGACCCGACGCTCATGTTCACCAACGCGGGCATGGTCCAGTTCAAGAAAGTCTTCCTCGGCCAGCAGCAGCCACCCGGCGGCCGGCGGGCGACGACGGTGCAGAAGTGCGTGCGGGCAGGCGGCAAGCACAACGACCTCGAGCAAGTGGGTCACACCGCGCGACACCACACCTTCTTCGAGATGCTCGGCAACTTCTCCTTTGGCGACTACTTCAAGCGCGACGCCATTCGATTCGCCTGGGAATTCGTCACCAAAGAACTGAAGCTACCGCCCCAGCACATCCGCGTAACTGTTTACGAGGAAGACGACGAGGCGCGCGCGCTGTGGCGCGAAGTCGCGGGACTACCCGACTCCAGAATTTACGGTCTGGGTGCGCACGACAACTTCTGGCAGATGGCTGACACCGGTCCTTGTGGCCCGTGCAGCGAGATCTTCATCGACCTCGCCTATGTCGCCAAGGACTTCAAGATTCCCAAAGGCGCCAAAGGCGAGTGGACCGAAATCGGCCGCAAGGAATTCTCGAAGGATGCGTTCGTCGAAGGCGCCGAGGCGGGGCGGTTCCTCGAGTTCTGGAACCTGGTTTTCATGCAGTTCGACCAGCAGCCGGATGGCAAGCTCGTTCCGTTGCCGAAACCGTCGGTTGATACAGGTGCCGGCCTGGAACGCATCGCCGCCTTCATGCAGGGCGAATCGAACAATTTCCACAACGATCTCTTTCAGCCGCTCATCAAGGCGGTAGAGAAGACCGTTCGCAAGAAATACGACCGGGGGGAAGAAGGAGCATCATTCCGCGTCATCGCTGATCATAGTCGGGCTGTCGCGTTCCTAATTGCTGATGGAGTGTTTCCGTCGAACGAAGGCAGGGGATACGTGCTGAGACGCATTCTCCGCCGCGCGGTCCGCCACGCCTGGCTGCTCGGTCGCCGCAAACCGACACTGGTCGAAATAGTTCGCGTCGTCATTGACGCGATGAGCGACGTATATCCCGAGCTGGGGGCCCGCGCCAAGCACATCATCGATACCACGCGCGCGGAAGAAGAACGTTTCCTTTCCACTATCGAAGGCGGCATGCGGCGCTTCGACGAGCTGGCGCCGGCAAAGACAAGCAAAGGATCCACCGCGATCCACGGCACCATCTCGGGCGAGGATGCGTTCAAGCTCTATGACACCTTCGGCTTCCCGATCGATCTGACCGAATTGATGGCGCGAGAGCGCGGCTACTCCGTCGATATCGCCGGGTTCGAAGCCTCGCTGCAGGCGCAACGCACGCAGTCGCAGGAGGACCGGCGCGCCAAGAAGATCGGCATCGCACAAGATGTCCTCGGCGAAGGCGAGTGGGCGCAGGGTGACGAGGATACTGCTTTCGTCGGCTACGATGCGCTCGAGGTCAGCACCGAAGTAATTGCCAAGAGAGACCTCCCCGACGGACGCGTCGCCGTAATGCTGCGCGAGACACCGTTCTACGTCGAATCAGGCGGCCAGATCTCCGACCGTGGGGAGATCCAGGGCGAAGGCTGGCGCGTCGACGTCGACGAGGTGCGCCGCGTCGATGGTCGCATCGCCGCACTCGGCAAAGTGACCGGCAAGGTCGAGTTGGGGAGAGCAAGAGCGACAGTCCCACGCGATCGTCGTCGCGACACTGAGCGCAATCACACTGCGACGCATCTGCTTCACGCCGCGCTGCGTCAGGTGCTGGGTGAGCACGTCCATCAGTCAGGTTCGCTCGTCGCCCCCGACAGGCTGCGGTTCGATTTCACGCACCACGGACCGCTGACGCCGCAACAGATCAGCGAAGTCGAGACTTTGGTAAATCGCGGAATTCTCGACGGTGTGCAGCTCACCTTCGAGCAGAAACCGCTCGCCGAGGCACGCGCCTCGGGTGCGATGTCGCTCTTCGGTGAGAAGTACGGCGACATCGTGCGCGTGGTGTCGATTCCCGGAATCAGCATGGAGCTCTGTGGCGGCACGCACGTTCGCAACACGTCAGAGATTGGCGTCTTCAAGATCGTCAGCGAGACTGGGATTGCCGCCGGAGTGCGTCGCATCGAAGCGGTGACCGGACGTGCAGCGCTGGATTATTATCGCGCCCACGAACGGCAGCTGCAGGAGATCGAGCACCTCGTCCGCGCGCCGTCAGGGCAAGTCGTGCGACGAGTGCAGACCCTCGTCGAGGAGCGTCGCACTCTCGAAAAAAGATTGGAAGGCGCGATGCGGAGCGGTGGCGGCGGCGCGATCAAGTCCCTCGTCGATCAAGGCTCGATCGTGAACGGCGTGAAGGTCGTTGCTGCCAACGTGAATGCTCCCGATCTCCCGGCGCTGCAGGCGATGGGTGACGCGCTGCGCGAGCAGATGGAATCAGGCGTCGGCGTTCTTGCGGCATCCTTTGAGAACGGCAAGAACACAATGCTTGCCGTCGTGAGCGATGATCTGCGCGACCGCGGCGTTCGCGCCGACACAATCCTGCGGGAGCTCGCCGCCGCCGCCGGCGGGAAAGGCGGAGGCAAGCCCCACATGGCTCAGGCCGGAATTCCCGACGCCGAGCGAATGGCGTCAGTGGTCGCGGAAGCGCCTGACCTGATCCGCAAGCATCTCGCTGGATGAGCGAAGAGCGCCGCGTTCCTGAGGAGCTGGACGCGGCCATGCGTCGCGCCCTCCCCGAAAACTCGTCGCCAACCGCGACCGAAGTTTTGGAAGCGGCCGAGCGACTTCTCGATCAGGTGCTGCGTACCGAGTGCGAAAGCCGTTCGTCGGCGCTCGACCTACTGACGGTCGATGCGCTGATGACCCACGCGCTGGAGATCGCCACTCGCGATCCAAAATCTCTGGAGAAATTTCCCGAACAGGCCATGCATCGCATCGCTTCGCGATGATTGTCATTCTTTTCACCGGCGGGACGATTACGATGCGCAACGATCCCGGCGGCGGTGGAGCGAAACCGGGGTTGACCGCTGCCGAGATTCTTCAGGCTACGAAAGGCATTCGGGCTATCAGTGCAGTCGAGGTCGAGGAATGGGGTCAGTTTCCCGGGCCGCACATGACGGTCGAACGGATGTGGGCGCTGCGCAATCGAATCGCCGAGCATCTTGCGCGTCCCGAAGTGAGGGGCGTGGTGATCACTCACGGCACTGACACGCTCGAGGAGTCCGCGTACCTCGTTGCGCGATCGACGGCGAGCGAGAAGCCGATCGTCTTCACCGGAGCAATGCGCACCGTCAGCGATCTGGGTTGGGATGGGCCGGCGAATCTGTTCGAGGCGGTGCAGGTCGCCGCCAGTGACGAGACGCGCGGGTTTGGGGTGATGGTGGTGATCGGCGGTCAGATTTTCGCGGCGCTGGACACGACGAAGACCAACACGCACTTGCTCGATGCGTTCGAAAGCCCCGGCCTGGGGCCTTTGGGTGTGCTTGATGAGGGCGAGCTCATTCTGCGGCGCGAGATGCCACCGTCGGCCCCCATCCTAAACCCTAATGAGTTGGCGACGCCGATCGACATCGTTTTCGCCGCCGCCGGAACGGATGCACGCCTCCTCGACGCATCGCGCCAGGACGCGCATGGGCTGGTGCTGGCGGCGATGGGACGCGGCAACGTTCCGCCAGCGATGGTGCCGGGAATTCAGCGCTGGGTCGCCGACGGCAAGCCCGTCGTCATCACCTCCCGCACCCAGGGCGGGCGCGTCGGCCACACCTACGGTTATCCGGGTGGTGGGCGGCGGCTGGAAGAAATGGGTGCCATCTTTGGTGGATCACGCCGGGCCCAGCAGGCGCGCATTGATCTCATGCTCGCACTCGGCGCGGGAATGAACGACGCGCAGCTGAGGGCGATGTTCGACTCATGACCAAGCTAGATCCGCCGCGGACGGTACGTGGAATCGCCAAACGCCTCGAGGACGCCGGCTTCGAGACGTGGTGCGTCGGCGGTGCCGTGCGCGACGCACTCCTCGGCCATCCGCATCTCGACTGGGATCTCGCTACACGCGCCACGCCGAATGAGGTGCGCAAGCTTTTTAAGCGGACGGTTCCCGTCGGCATCGAGTTCGGCACGATTGGAGTTCTCGACCAGAACAACGTCATGCACGAGGTCACCACATTTCGCCGTGATGTGAACACCGATGGTCGGCACGCCGTCGTCGAGTTCGGCGCATCACTCGATGACGACCTGGCGCGTCGCGATTACACCATCAACGCTATCGCGTACTCACCGAGCAAAGACGAGGTGCGCGATCCATATAAAGGTCAGGCCGACATCGAAGGTCGACTGATTCGCGCTGTTGGCGACGCCCGGGAGAGGATGCGCGAGGATCGACTTCGCGCGTTGCGCGCGATCCGGTTCGCGGCCCGGTTTGGTTTCGACATCGAGCGCGACACCTGGGACGCGATCGTGGAGAGTGCGCCGGAGCTGGGCCGTCTCTCAGCCGAACGAGTGAAGCAGGAAATCGAAAAGACGATGGATCAGGTGCGCTTCCCCAGCAAAGCGTTTGCGATGTGGCGTGACACCGGCGCCTTCAACACGCTGATTCCGTCGCTGGCCCAGGTCACCGATCGCCAGCTGGCTCCGCTGGACCATCTCCGCCGCCCGCTGTTGCCGCGCCGACCAGCGCGTCGTTCGACCAGGATCGCCTGCCTGCTAGCGTCGGTTCCGGCGGCGACAGTCCGCAAAACTCTCAAAGATCTTCGTTTCTCCAATAGCGATACCGAATGGATTGCGATTCTCGTCGAGCGCTGGCAGCAACTCGGTCCGGCGATGACGGAGGCGCTGCTCAAGGCCGAGGAGGTTTACGCTCGGGATCCGTGGGGTGATCAGTATCCGCCGAGTGCTGTGCTTCGACAGTGGGCGGCAAGCGCCGGGCGCACGCGTCTTGCCCCATTACTACGGCTGGCAGACGCTTTCTGGTGGGCGGCGCGACAAGCAGGTGAGCCGGCTCCTTACAAGCAGACGATCGCGTCGGTCTACAAGCGGGCGACAAAGATTGCGTGGAAGGATCCGATTGCGCTTTCCGATCTGGCGATCGACGGTACCGATATCGAGAAAATGGGAGTTCATGGTCCGGCCGTCGGGGCAATTCTGAAAAAACTCCTCGACGCGGTGATCGTCGACCCACGGAAGAATAGACACGCAGAGCTGCTCGACCTGGCAAGGGCTCTGATAGAGCGGGAAGCGGGAAGCGGGAAGCGGGAAGCGGGCAACGGCTAGCGGGTTACGGGTAGCGGGTTACGGGTAGCGGGTTACGGGTAACGTGTACCGGGTACCGGGTTACGGGTTACGGGTTACGGATAACGGGCGGCGTTCTTCACTTCATATAACTATCACCCTCCTTTTCAATGCTGTTCAGGACACGAACCCCCGACTCGACCGTCTGGAAGCGATTCCGGTCAGGACAGGACGGTTTCACCTTCACCCGCACCGGCGACATCTACGAGGCAAAGGTGGTCGCCAACGCCGAGCGCGTGGTGGATTTGTTTTATACGCTGAGCGAGCTGATGGCGCCGGCCGTCGACGTGTTCATTTACGACGCCCGGTCGAAGACATCTTGGCGTGGGCAAACCGTCGCGCTGCCCGACGTACGCGATGCAGTCGCAAGACTCAAAGTTCCGCTCTCGACCTACGGAGGTGTGGAGATCACTCTGTTTACGTCCGAGGATCAGATTACTCTGAGTCCTCAGCTCGAGCTTTTCATCTACTCGCGCTCGGACCGGTGGGTCTACCTCCTCAACAGCATGAATCTCGAGGAGCGGGCATCGCTCGAGGAAAGACTGTGGGGAATCCAGTCTTGGGAGCGCGCACCGGCGCCCGCTTTGAGTGACGCAGTGGCGGCCGCGGCGGAAAGACTCGATATCAAGACGGCCTGAGAGCTAAGCGGCGTGCGCCGCAACGATCGGCCCGGCATCGACCAGCTGTTTTTTCACGACGTCGACACGCAGGTTCAAGCCTTCGATTGAGCGTACTCCCAGGAGGACCATGTCGCCTTCCTCGGCGAATATCACATCGTCAGCGGTCGCAAGCCCAACGGCATGAACGATGGCGTAACCCACATCCCGCTCGACATGTCGCCCGTCCGCGACAATGAAGCGTTGCCGCCGCTGAACTGGGATGCCCAGCGACTCCAGTATTCTTCGCGGTACCCAGGTGAATTCGATGCCAGTGTCGACTAAGGTGTCTGGTAGCTCGCGAATTTCACCCAGCTGCGAAACATTTTCAATTCCGACGGTAGTTCGAAGCGTTCCCACGTCTGTCACGATAGCCCTCCCCCTGATGGCTTTACTTATCAATATGCGGCGAGCGTGATCTCAGCAATGCCTTTGCCTGAGTCGCGTCGGGCGGATAATTGAACACCACCGCGCTTCTCTATACCGCGATCGCCGCCAGCGCCAACCTCCTGGGCGCCGCTGCCGTCGTCGCACACTCGCGATGGAGCGTCCGCGCGCTCGAGAACATGGTCGCGTTCTCGGCGGGATTCATGATCTCCGTAGCACTGCTCGATCTGGTGCCCGACTCAATTACCACGCACGGAGAGAAGGCCGCCCTCATCATCCTGTTGGGCTATCTGCTTGTCCATCTGACTCAGCACACACTGGCGCCGCATTTTCATTTTGGGGAAGAGCACCATCACGTAACGAAAGTCGTGAGCTTCTCAGCGCTCGCCGGATTGATGCTGCACACTTTCGTCGATGGCGTCGCGATAGCGAGCGGATTCGGCGTCAGCCCGGCGCTGGGGATGCTCGTCTTCCTCGCGATTTTGCTCCACAAGTTCCCCGAGGGACTGGCGATCTCCAGCCTATTCCTCGCATCCGGTGAGAGTCGGGGAGCGGCGCTCGGTGCAAGCGCAGCACTGGCAGTATCAAGCTTGATCGGCGCGCTGCTGACGCAACAAGTTCCTATACTCGGCCAATACGGCCTGCCGCTTGCCGCTGGTGTCACTCTCTACGTCGGTGCGTCGAATCTGGTACCGGAATTTCAGGGCAAGCGTGAATGGCGACTTCCAATCAGTTTTTTCGCGGGTTGCGCTCTTTACTATTTCGCGCGCGGGCTCGTCGGGGCATGAGGATTTCATGAACGGAGGTAGTCAAGATGACAGTTGAAGCGGCTCGAGTTTCGACCAGAATTGACGCTTCGCCGGACAAGGTGTGGGCTGCACTAACTGACAAGGAGAAACTGCGCAGATTCTTCTTCGGATCCGATATCGAAACTGATTGGCGAGTCGGAAGCCCGATATTTTTCCGCGGCGACTGGAAAGGCAAGAAGTATGAGGACAAGGGCGTGATCAGGACGGCCGACCGGGAGAAAAAACTCAGCTTCACGCACTGGAGCGCGCTCTCCAACGTTCCCGACAAGCCTGAGAACTACCACATCGTCACGTTCGCCCTACGACCCGCGGGCAAGGCCACTGAAGTCGAGCTGATTCAGGAGAACCAGAACGAGTCGGAGCCGAACACGCCGCAGACGCGAGAAGAGCTGAAAAAGAACTGGTCGATGCTGCTCGACGGCTTGAAGAAGGTGGTGGAAGACAGCATGCGCGGCTTCGTTAGGGGAATGGATACGCGGCTCGATCGCGACGACGACCGCGTCTGACGCCGAAGATTCTTCCCGAAGAAGAAGCGGTAATACATCGCATGCCGAAGAAGTTCCGCCAGTCACCAGAGCGCTCCCGGGAAGAGAGCTTGTGGAGCGCGCGCGATGCTGCCCAGCCCCTCGCCGCACGGATGCGCCCTCGTACTCTCGAAGAATTCGTGGGGCAGGAGCACCTCCTCGCCCCCGGCAAAGCCCTTCGCGATGCAATCGAGAAGGGAAGCGTCACATCGATGGTCTTCTGGGGTCCGCCCGGCTCCGGTAAAACCACACTCGGCAGACTGATCGCGCAGTACACGGATCGCGAATTCGTCCCCTTCTCGGCGGTGACGGAGGGAATTCCCAAAGTCCGCGAAGTCGTCGTCGAAGCGCAGCAGCGACTGCAGATGGGACGGCAGACGATCCTTTTCGTCGACGAGATCCACCGCTTCAACAAGGCTCAACAAGACGCATTCTTGCCACACGTTGAATCCGGAACGATCACGCTCGTCGGCGCGACGACGGAAAATCCATCCTTCGAAATAATTGGCGCACTGCTGTCCCGCGTACGCGTCTTCGTGTTGAACCCACTGACCGTGGGAGACATCGGTGCCATCGTCGATCGCGCGCTGCTCGACGAAAAGCGCGGACTCGGCAAGATGAAGCTAAAGCTCGATGACGATGCGCGAGAGATCATTACCCGTGAGGCCGATGGTGATGCACGCCGAGCGCTGACCGTGCTGGAAGCGTCGGCAGATTACGTCGGCGAAGGCGGACGAATCACCGTCCAGGTAACTCGCGACGCGATGCAGAAGCGTTACGCCGTACACGACAAGAGCGGCGAAGTCCACTTCAACATGCTCTCCGCGTTCCACAAGTCGCTGCGCGGTAGCGATCCGCAGGGCGCGCTCTACTGGATGGCGCGCATGATCGAAGGCGGGGAAGATCCAATGATCATCTTTCGGCGCTCGATTGCGATGGCGGCGGAAGACATCGGTCTCGCCGATCCACAGGCGCTGCAGCTCGCCGTCGCCGCTCGCGATGCGTTCCACCATCTGGGTCCGCCCGAAGGCTATCTGCCGCTGGCAGAGATGGTGATTTATCTGGCGACAGCGCCCAAGTCGAATGCATCGATGCGAGGGCTCAGTGCGGCGCTCGAAGCAGCTCGCAACAGCCCCGCGGCGCAGGTTCCAATGCACATTCGGAACGCACCAACGCGCCTGATGAGGGAGTTGGGGTATAACGAGGGGTACCAGTATGCCCACAACGTGCCAGAGGCATACATCCCGCAAGAGTATCTACCGGAGGAGCTGCGCGGCAGCGTCTTCTATGAGCCTGGACCCTTCGGATTCGAGAAGGAAGTCGCCAAACGCCTCCAATGGTGGGCTGATTTGAAGGCAAAAGTGTCCACGCCGCCGTCACCACAGGGTGACAAAAACGAGGGTGGACCGAACACTGTAAGCCCGGCGCAAGGTTCGCCGGAACAAGGAAAGGAGAAAGAATGATGCGGAAATTCATGCAGCGCAGGACCATGCTCGCGGCAGCCGCACTCGCTGTTTTCACAATCGGGGGATGCGCTACACTCGGACGTGCAGGGTTTAAAGAGCCGATCGTCAGCTTCAAGGATTTGCGCGTGCGCGGACTCGGCCTCACCGGCGGATCGATCGACGGGTATTTGAGCGTCTACAATCCGAACGGCTACAGACTCGATGCGACCCGTCTCACCTACAACATCAAAGTGGGCGACAACCCGCTCGGCACGGGAGCGCTCGACTCGCGCTTCACGGTGCAGAACAACGATTCGACGACGGTGAGGATTCCGATCGACTTCACCTACGCCGGAATTGGCGCGGCAGCTCGTCAGATGATGAACAGCGGATCGGTGCCGTACACGGTGACGGGTGACGTGACGGTGGGTACACCGGTAGGCAACTTCACGGTACCTTACACGGGGTCGGGACGCTTCTCCGCGTTCGGCGGAGCGCAGAACACGCCGAGGTAGGAAATCGCAAGAGAATTGATTGAGCTGGCGGCCCCGGTCGAGCGAGCAATCCTCGTCGGGGCGCCACGCAAGCGGTCGAACGCCAGGCACCAGGTAGGCGAGCATCTCGAGGAGCTCGAGCGGCTCGTCGACACCGCCGGCGGAATAGTCGTCGGCGAAGTGACGCAGCAGATCGACAAGCCCAACCCGGCGACCTATCTCGGCAAGGGCAAGGTCGACGAGCTGCGCGAAGAAATCGCGGCCACCAATGCCTCGCTCGTCGTGTTCGACGACGAGCTCTCGCCATCACAGGGCAAGAACATCGAAGATGCCACCGGCCAGCGGGTTATGGACCGCGCCGAGCTGATACTGGATATCTTCGCGACGCGCGCGCGGTCGAGCGAAGCGAAGATGCAGGTGGAGCTGGCACAGCTGCAGTACATGCTGCCGAGGCTGACGCGGATGTGGGCGCACCTGGAGAAATTCCGCGGCGGCATCGGTGTGAGAGGTCCCGGTGAAACCCAGCTCGAAACCGACCGCCGCCTGATCAACCAGCGCATCAAGCTCCTCAAGAATCGACTCGGCGAAGTTCAGAAGTCGCGCGAGGTGCAGCGATCCGGACGTCGCGACGCATTCCGCGCATCGCTGGTCGGGTACACCAACGCCGGGAAATCATCCATTCTGCGCTCGATCGGAAACGCGCCCGAGGTCTTCGTCGAAGACAGACTGTTTGCGACTCTGGATCCTTTGACGCGCGAGATCGACCTCGGCGAGAACTCGAAGGTGCTGGTGACGGACACGGTCGGATTCATCCGCAAGCTACCGCACAATCTCGTCGCCAGCTTCCGGGCTACGCTCGAGGAGGTGAACGAGGCTGATCTGCTACTGCACGTGATCGACGCCAGCCATCACAACTGGGAAGAGCAGCGCGATGTCGTCGATCAGGTGTTGACGGAGCTCGGCGCGGAGGAGAAGCCGGTCCTCTACGTGTTCTCCAAGATCGACGCCGTACCAGGTCCGGAATTGGAGGCGCTCCGGGTCCGCGTCGGCAATCTGCTGCCGAACTCGGTGTTCGTCAGCTCGCTGACCGAAGGTGGGCTGGATCCTTTGCGCCGCGCGCTGTTGGCGGCGGCGAGGAAGGGAACCGAGGTCGTGGAAATCTGGTTGTCAGCAAGCGACGGCAAATTGTTGGCGGAGATTTATCGCGAAGCTAAGGTGATGAGCCGGCGGACGCAGGATGGGCAGGTCGTTCTGAGTGCTCGGCTCGATGAGAGTGTGGCAGGGAGGTTGAGACGGGCTGGTGTGAAGGTGTCGCTTGGAAGGGGCGAGGGGGGAAGCAAGTTCAATCGTGTCTGATGGAGAGTAGCCCGCGTCTAAAAGGAGACAACGTGAGAAAACTCGGAATTGCAGCGGCAGCAGTGATGGCGTTTGCAGTGCTTACGGCCCCGCTTGCTGTGAGCGGGCAAATGCCGACCATTCTCAGGCCGATTCAGATCGGCGTCGCGGCCGGCGCAGGCATCCCTGTCAGCGACCTCGGCAACAGTTTCAACACCGGTTTCAACATCACTGGCACTATCGGGATAAACCCGGCTGGATTGCCCGTCGGATTCAGGGCGGACGTAGCGTACAATCAATTTGGGTCGAAGGGTGCGACGAGCGTGAAAGCGAAGTTCGCGAGCGTGAGTGGGAACGTCGTGGTGCCCATGGCTGCCGTCGGGATTAAGCCGTACGCGATCGGTGGCATCGGATTCTATCACGTTTCCAGTAGTGTGACGGGAAGCACGGCGTCCAACGATATTGGGTTCAACGTTGGTGCGGGCATCAACGTTCCGCTCACCGGGTTCGCGACATTCGTTGAAGCCCGCTACAACCGGGTTTCGGAAAGTGGCGGATCCGCGAGCTTCGTTCCGATTACTTTCGGGGTGATGTTCTAGAGTCTCAGATCAGAACAGAACATCGCGGTCCCGCTTCCCGCTCCCGCTTCCCGCCTACGGCCGGGCGTAGCCGTACAGGCTCTTGAGGCGAGTCACTCTATAGGGCGTAGCGATTCGTCCCGGCGACGACTCGATTGTCGCGCGACTCAGTAGAGTTCCATCGGGCAGCACTTCGTCCACGATCCCATGGCGCGTGAAGGCGACGACAGTGTTTCCATTCGCGAGTCGCTGCGCGGCACCCGTGAAGTCATTGAAAATCGGGGGATTGGCCGTGTATTGCCAAACCATGGTTGCGGTTTTCGCAACCGGATCCAGCACATACTCGACAGCCCGGGATTGCTGCGGAGAATGATTCCAGCCGTTGTCGAAGATCAGCAGGTGCCCATTGGGAAGGATGCGCGCCGTGTGCTGGCCTGCGAATCCGCCAAGGGGATCGCCGACGAGGGTGAACTGGTTGTGAGTGCCGCCGAATTGCCATATGAACTCGTGCGTCCTCCGGTTCACTTTCACGATGGTGTTAAGATTTCGATAAGAAACGATCACGCCGCCATCGAGATCGAAATCGATCGAGTTCGGATGGTCGAGGTCTCCGATGAGTGGGGGAGCGACATCGTCGCCGGCGTTCCAGTGTTCGCTGCCTGAGATGAGCGTGTCGACTTTGTCGGCGGTGTTGATCCGGAGTACCTGGTGAACGGCGATCGTATCGGAGGGACCTCCCCCAATCGCGGTGCGGTCCATCGGCTGGAAGCCGTACCCGAATAAATAGTCGGCGCGGCGATTTCCGCGTTGGTCGAAACTCTCGAGGAGCTCGTGCGGGTCGGTGTAGGGGCTTCCGATCGCTGTGATCGAGCGCACCGAATCTCCAGTCGGAGTGACTTCGACGTAATCGCCCGTCGCCATGTTGAATCCGTCGGAGACGCCGACGAAAGCGGTGATGTGACCGTCCTCCTGCTGCTCGGTGGCAACGACCTGAGCACCGAAGTCGCGGAACCAGCGAATCGTTCCGACCGAGTCGAAGATGATAACGTATCCGTGACTATCGGCCCCGGCGATGGGCGACATCGAGTAGCCGCCGCTCATGGGTTCAGTAAACTGGATCCTGACTTGAGCCAGTGCGGTGGGGAGTGGAGGCGCGGTGTACGAAGTTGCTGGCCCGTCGATGACGCTTCCATCAACCAGAGACTCGACTCGCATCGAGTATGTCTGGCCGGGCTTCAGGCCGAGGACGACAATCGAGGAGTCGGAGGATTGCCATGGAGTCACTGCATACTCGGACGAGTCGGACGAGACGTAACGCACTCGTTCCGGAAATCGGTCGGTAGCGTCATGCACGATCAGGGCGCCGAGTGGTTCACCCGCCAGTGGCTGGACGGCTCGGATCGTGACTGGCGAGCGGAGCCCCAGCGACGCGAGAACATCGGCGTCTCGAGAACATCCGAACACCAATGTTGGCGTTAGAGCGTAGACCAGGTTGCGCCATCGCATGAGACCGCCCAATTAATGTCGTCATGATACGCGGCATACGTCACTAGCGTTGCGGCGCTGGGGTGTGGAGTAGCTCGGTAGGACGCTGCCCACCGCCGGTTCGGAAACGGGCGGTGCGCTGTTTACGACGCGACAGCCCGCGCAAAAAGTTGCCGGTGGCGCAACACAATCGATGTAACAAAAGCGGCGGCGTGGAATAAGGTCGGACTAATTCGCCACAAAAGATCGTCGATTCTAGGTGGCCATGCATGATTGAGAAGTCGTATCTCGAGTGGGCTGAAGCCAGCGGACACAAGTAGGTTTCCTAACGACAATGGTGTCCAGGCGTAAACGTGCATGTCCGGATCCAATGGTTTCCAGTGTCGATGGCGATAGTGTCGCCAGTCGTCCAACGGCAAGAGGAGCAAAAGCATCCCACCTGGACGCAAGAGCCGTCTCAATTCACAAAGCACTGCGTGCGGTGATGCGACGTGTTCGAGTGCATGGCTAGAGATCGCTACGCTGAATGTGCCGCTCGGAAGATCCGCAAGACTTTCACGAGTCTCAATACCTAGCGATCGGGCGTGCTCCACTGCGTATGGATTGATTTCGACTCCTGCCTTCCGCCTACACGCAAGTGCCGCGAGCAGATCTCCGCCGCCACATCCGAACTCAACGACATCATCGTCACGCCGCACGTACCGACCCCATAGGAACATGTGCCGCAGGGCGGCGCGAGCTCCTAGCCTTTCCGAACTGGAAAAGTAGTTCTTGCCTCGCTCACCTTTATAGAGGTCGGCCGGCGTCACAACGTCCATGCCGAAATTATAACTTCCTTCGGACATGTCACGCCACGAACAGAACGCGCAATCTCTTGAGAGTCCTATTGATCTATTCTAACAACCCCGATTGGTTAGGCTCGGAGAACCGCGATCTCCTTAACCTCGTTGTCGGGATGTCCGCTGGACGCGGGCGGAGAAGGTGGCAAGGGATGCGGGTGGAAATCGAGCACAAGCCTGCGAAGAAGTTGTTTTAATGCTTTGTCCTGGTGTTCCGCTTCAGCGGCGATCATTGCTTTTATACGACGCGTGACTCCATGATGTTCTTGGGCGGCAGAAGCGGTTCGATTCGAGTGGGCGGGAGTTTGAACCTGGCCGGAGCCAGGATCTCGTCCTCTAGGCGGGGATAACGGACGGAGGAAGCTGCTTGTTCTAGCCCGCGCTCCCAAGCTGAAGGGTGACGGAACTTGTACAAGCAGGACCGGTCGTCAAATGTCCTATGCAAGCCTTCTACGCGAGAATGCGTTTCTGAATATCAGCCAGGGATGCTTTAATTCGTCCAAAGTTTGAGCCTTGAGGTTGTCGAACTCTTTCAATTCTTCAGACTCACCAAGTCTTTGTCTTCCGGAATACTCACGCACTAACGCCACTAAAATGGCTAGAGTGGCACCGAAGACCATACCGAAGAGCGCGTTTTTTCGTATGCCACGTGGATCCGAGACTAGTGGTAATTCCGGCGGCTCAATGACCGTAATCACGGGCGTGTCGCGAATTTCATCCATTTTCGACTGCTCGTAAGCCTGAGAAAGCATGTTGTAGAGTTGCTGTCTTAGAGCTATTTCTCGGGCGAGCCGATCCTGTTGGAATGTCAGTCGGGGCGACGTGCGAAACTCCCTGTTCTGGGCCAGAAAACTCTCCAGCTGGTTCTCCGCAGAGCGAAGTTCGTCGCGAGCCTCTCCCAATCTCTTTTCCGCGAACTTGCGTTCTGCGCCCGCTTGAGACTGGCGCTGCTCAAGATTGAACCGATTCAACTGATCGATCAGTTGCTGAGCGACTTGCTGTGCAAGTTGCGGGTACTCCGCGCGTACCTGAATATTGATCACGCCAGTCTTGGGCGAGGGAGCTGCCGATACCTGATCGCTCAGTTTCCTGACGGCGGTCAGGGTGCGCAGGGCGGGCCGGTCGGAGCCACCGTAACGATCGACAAGAGTGGCCGTCCGAATCCCATCTGCTGTGGCGAAGGTGTATGGTCGCTCCGCTACCGCGCGAAGAATCTCGCGCGATTTAATAATGTCGGCGTAGAGCTGAAGATTGTCTTCCGTCCCCGGAATGGTAATTCCGACTTGGGAAGCGATGCCGGCGACTCCTGTTGGCGATTTGGCGCCCTGAGGCATCAGTACGGAAGTGGCCGTGTATCGTCTGGGTTGGAGCGCCGCGCGTGCGGCGAAACCAAAAGCCGCGAGAAGCGCAAGGCCGAGTAACAAGTGCCTATTTCTCAATATCGCGCTGAGAGCGACAACCGGGGTTATATCCCCTGGCTCGTAATTCTCTTGCCGCGGCGGTGGAGATTGAGTGAGGTGGTCTGCCGACAGGCTCGCCTTACTCAAGCTTTCTTTCTTCATGCTAGTGGCATTGGCGGTTGGCCGAAACGCTCTGCTTCAGAGGACTGTTGCGTACCCGTCTCGACCGTGGCGTGAGACGGAAGCTTGTTGAGACAAAGATCGCCGCAATCCGGGGCCAGTCAAGCAAAGCTCCATCGAGGCAGCTAGGCGCTTCGGAACTGTCATATTGTTCACACCCCCTGCTCCAAACTGAGCAAAAAACTAGATTTCCGGAACGCAGGGAGAATGGGGCGGATTGGTGAGAATCAGCATCGTCAATTCTAATCAATGGGTGATCTATGACGGCGATTTCATTTTGGCGCCCACACAACCGCGACTACGTGTCGCTGCACTGAAGATCGGCCCATAGGGTGTCTTCAATCAGTCACGATCACACCATGACTTCGTCAGCAATACCCACTGCGATGCGCACCACTCTTTCGCCAGTGTCTCTTTGGCGCAGCGGTATCTGTGTGCTCTTGGTCTGGTTTGCAGTGGTGGATTTCCTCAGAAAGTTTTTGTCGGGCACAACCGCTTTGCTCGCGGTTACGGATGTTCTGGTGCTTGCAATCTATCTCATTTTTTTTCTTCGCTATCCTGGCGGCAGATCAGTGCATAGGCGCGTCGGCACTGGTCTACCTTGGCCTGTGTGGGTCGCAGGGGCAGCGTTTGCGGCAGTCGTTGTAATTCAGGCATTCAATCCCTTCATTCCGGCGCTACTGCTCGGCCTAGCGGGCCTGCGCACTTATCTTTTTTACATTCCTGCAGTGTTGTTAGGACGGTTCTTTCTTCGGTCGGAGGACGAAGTTCCCCGCCTGTTCCGATTCCTAGTATGGCTTTCGATTCCGCTCATCCTCCTCGCTTGGGTTCAAGCAATTATTGATCCGAGTAAACTCGCCCAAGCTTTGCTTAGCATGGATTCGAATGTGCACAGCTTCGGCACCTTCGAATTTCGACTCATACCTTCTACGTTTGCCTCGTCAAAGCGATTTGGAAGGTTCCTTGTAATTGTGTATCCAACGCTTTACGGTTTGGCGCTTTACTTGGGAAAAGGTCGACCAATGCGGTTAGGGTTTTTCCTTCTCTTTTTGTCCGCTGCGGTCATCTCCGGTTCTCGCGACACGATCATGCTGCTGATTCTATTCCATATCGTGTTGTACCTGCTGTTGGCTCCGAATCTCCTTCGAAAAGCTGGTCTCCTAGTATTGATTGCATCAGCAGCTATCCTCGTGTGGAACACGGTGCTCAATTTCGATCAAACGAGTCTTACGGAGGAGAACTATCGTGTGCGGTCGCTGCTTTCGAGTCGCTCAGACTGGACCCAGCGAGTGAGGTGGTATCTGCTCGATCCTATGACCGCCCTTCGCGAACAGTACAGTGCATCGGAGCTCTTATGGGGCACTGGCGCCGGGACCTACGGAGCGGAGACTGGGCTACTCGGAGACCTGAATTACGCTCGAACGCTTGGCTTGAGCCGCGCGGTGGGAAGTGAGGGGGAGGAGGGAATGAACACCTACGGCGTAACTGACGCGGGGCTGTCTCGCCTCGTGGTGGAGCTTGGGGTTCCTGGATTAGCAGCCTTCGTAGCGTTTTACTCGTCTCTTGTCTTTGCCCTTTGGAGACGCACGATCGCAATTAGACGTGATCGGCGCTATCCACTCGCTGCGGCATTGTTATTCGTTCCGATAGCCTGGCTCACTCTTGGTGCAAAGGCACACAACGTCTTGAGCGACGGAATGGCGCTTTTCGGCGTTTGGTTCGTTGTCGGAATTTTGCTTTCGTTGTGGTTTCGCGCAGTGTCGGGGCAGTACCCAGCTCAGTCTGTGCGTGGCTAGATCCTGAACGCTTCTCGTGCAACTCTAACCCCGCGAGCTGTGGCATGAGCGCGTGAAGCAGGTTGATCTCAATGCCAATTTTCCTAGGGCAGCGGAGGTTTTGAAGGAGATAACCCGGACCGCAGCTGAAGTGATGACGTTGTATCCCCGGTCGTATAAACGTTCAAATTTTGTCAGATTGGCTCAGCCACCGAATTGTGCGGCGAATTGCCGCCACCTGAAGTATGCTTCGTCGTAATGCCCTGTCACTGGCTAAGCACCCTAGTTTCCATAGTCAAGGTGCGGGAAACGATCGGACTAGAGAATGCTCCTCACTGTTGTTTCCGCACCATAAGCTGTAACCAGCCAGCGATCATGCGCGCAATGCCGGCATTTGCTTTGATGCGGTGTCTTTCATTGAGGTCTCGTTCCCTTCCGTCTCCGACAGGACCGAAGTCGGCAGTGGATGCGGATGAAAATCTGGTACCAGCGCGCGCAGCAGTTGCTTTAGTTCGTCGTCTGGATGTTCCGCTTCTGCTGCGGTGATCAGAGCTTCAATTCGACGCATCACACCCTCCGGCAGAATTCCATTACGGGCGCGTAGGATTTTGGGGTGGTCCGTCGTCAGTACATTCTCGGCACTAAAAAACATCTCCTCGTAAAGTTTCTCACCGGGACGCATTCCCGTGAACTTGATCTCAATGTCACTCCCGACGGTAAGGCCGGACAGTCTAATCAGATCGGTGGCTATATCCACGATGCGGATCGGCTCTCCCATATCGAGAAGAAAGACCTCGCCTCCGCGACCAAGTGCGCCTGCTTGCAGTACCAGTTGCACAGCCTCAGGAATCGTCATGAAGTAACGTTGCATCTCCGGATGAGTGACTGTAACTGGCCCACCCGCTCTGATCTGTCTGAGGAAGGTCGGGACAACGCTACCTCTGCTCCCGAGGACATTTCCAAATCGAACTGAGACGAAATTTCGCTCGTGCTTCATTGCCGCTCGTTGCACGATCAGCTCGGCGATCCTTTTTGTCGCGCCCATGACGCTTGTTGGACGTACCGCCTTATCAGTTGAAATCAGGGCGAAATGTTTACAGCCTGCCTCAAGAGCAGCATCAACGACGTTTAGGGTACCAAATACGTTGTTGGTGATCGCCTCGATGACGTTTTCTTCCATTAGCGGGACATGTTTGTGCGCGGCCGCGTGGAAGACAGCATGGGGTTTATAGGCGCGGAACACTGCCGCGATTCGCTTTCTGTCACGAACATCGGCGATCACGGCCAACGTGGAAATGTCGCGAAAGGCAGCTGAAAGTTCGTGCAGAACATCAAAAATTGAATTCTCGCCGTGGCCCACTAGAATTAAACGTGAAGGAGCTAATCTCGCGATTTGCCGACACAACTCGCTGCCGATGGAGCCGCCAGCTCCGGTGATTAGCACGGTCTCACCGGTGGCCAACTCCGCCACAGAAGCAAGATCAGTTTCTACCGGTTCGCGTCGCAACAAATCCTGGATCTCAACTTCGCGAAGACTTGTTCCGTTAGTCTTTGCTGTAATCAGTTCTGGAAGACTCGGAACTGTAAGCGTTGGAATTCCGCAATCGAGTCCTGCTCTCACCACCTTGCGGACCACGTCTCCGCGAGCCGAGGGCATTGCGATAATGAGTTCCGAGACACCATGCTGCTCGACGATTGCTTTAATCGCGCTTAGGGTGCCCATGATTGGGAGCTCCAGCAGCATGTGATTCTGCTTCGTCGGATCATCGTCGACGAAGCCAATTGGCTCGAAGCCGAGATGTGGGTTGGCCAGCAATTCTTTCGCGACGAGTTTGGCAGTGTCTCCCGCGCCGACAATGAGGGCGGGCCGGCCAGGATCAACTCGGCGACGACGGCGGTTTGTAACCCGCATTGTTCTAGCCAGCAAGCGGGGCAGAGCGATCGCTGCGGTCGTCAAAAATGCGTCGATGAACACCACTGAGAAGGGCACACGCGCGGGCGTGATCTGCATTGCCGGCAAGAACCAAAGCCCTATAAGGGCGGCAATGACAGCAGCCGCACCCCCCGCGAAAAGAATCTGCCGGAGGTCACCAATGCTGGCTTGGCGCCACAGGCGCCGATACATCCCAAAATTGTAGAAGGCAGCCAGCCGCATAGGGCCAGCGACAAAAATGTATGGGAGAACAATCCGAAGGTTCTCACCAAGCCAGGCAAACTCCTCAAAACGAACAGCGAACGCGATGACGGGCGCCGCAACAAGCGAAGCTGCATCTAGCAGGAAGAGATGCCGGTTTCTCATCCGCCTCGGGAGGAACGTCTTGAGTTCTGTCACTTGCTAACTCGAAGGTGGTCTAGTCGATTGGCAGGATGGTTCCGCTCAATAGCAGGATGCGTGCGAGATGACCGGCACACCAAGGTAGCGTCGTGTCGGCGGAAGAACTAGTATCGCCGCGCGACGCCGTTTGCGGCCATTACCGATAGGGGCTCGTCCCGAGCTGGCATGTAAACGGCGAGCCTGCCCCCGCAGCGATGAGTAAGTCGCAATACCGATCGAGAAGACTCTGATTTGAATGGGAGCTTTTTCCCAGGTACCTCATCGGAGTCTTTTCAAGTACCCGCCAGGTGCTACGCTGACGAGCAACTTGTTATCGATGTTCCTATCCGCCTTGAACTCGGTGTGACTTCTCAGGTATTCCCGAACGGCTGTCATGGGGTTGTTGCCGGGACCCCATGGCCGATCCGGAAACATTCGCGCAGGAAGTTCCTCTATGATGGTATCGAATACGACACAGTAGCTACCCACAGACGTAAGTGGCGCATAAGCGTGTAGCTCGGCAAGCACGTGATCGTGAGTATGATTGCTGTCTAGGGAGACCAACACGTTGCTCTTTCCTCTAGCTAATTCGCTTACTTGCTCAACGACCTGGGCAGCGGTGCTGGATCCCTGAATCATGGAAATCCGCTTGAACATTGGATGTGCTTCAATTGCGGCCCGATTGTGAGCGCGAATGTCAATATCGACACCGACCACCTCAGCATCGGACGGGCCGCCGCACGCCGCATTGAGTTCGAGCATAGCAGCGGAGAAAATCAACGAACCACCATGCGCGATGCCGGTTTCAATAATCAGATCTGGCTGGACTGACCAAATCAGCTCTTGCATCGCAATCATGTCCTGCGGGTATTGAATTATCGGGCGGCCGAGCCACCGGAAATTATAGGAGTAGCGAGGCTCGGTTGATTCCTGAGTAAACTCCCGAGCTGCTTTTAACAGCGACTGGTTCGACGCATTCTCCTCAATACGCTCGCTCACCTCTTCTTCAAACGTCTTCATGCTCCACCACGAAGTAGTTGAATTGATTCGATGTAGCAGACTTAATCTCGTCGAGATAATTGGCGTTCATGACGAGAATATCTGAACCCGGGGCAAGAGAGCGTTGGGCAGCTTCGGGCGACCAGACCTGAAGTCCAGATGCGGCAAGATACTTACCCTGTTTGGCCGGGTTAATGTCGATCACTGCCCCAACGGAGGCTCCCGCACGCTGCATGAAAAGCGAAAAGATTACGCCCTTTGATGCCCCGCCCCAGATCGCCACAGGCGGTCCTCCGACCTTGGTTTGTCGGCTGAGCTTAGCCGCGTACCGTGTTACTGTCTGGAGGAAGTTCGGTGGGAAGTCAAATCGGTCGCTTGCATCGTATGTCGGAACGCGAACAGTGGAAAGATCGGCCACGACCGAAAGATATTGTCCATTGAAACTGTGCCTCGCCTCGTAAACAACACCGAACATTCGAAGAAAATCGGCGAGCCTAAAGTAGTTCACGTGTTCGTAGAAGATGTCGAACCATGCGCGATGGGAGCAGATCCAGTCGAAGCACGGAACTTCGATGTAGATCTTGCCAGTGCCGCCGTTCGCCTCGCGTAGCGAGTAGAGGAAGGAAACGGGGTCTTTTATGTGTTCTAGCACATGTCTCAGTATGATGCCGTCGGCCCTGAGTCCGATGTCGGGGGTAAAGTATTTTTTCAGCACGGCAGGGTTTGTCCCTTCGTAAGTCGGGTCCAAACCAGTGATCTGGAAGCCGGCAGCCTGAAGCTGTTCGAGGAAATGACCTTTCCCGCAGCCGACCTCGATCAATGAGAAACCGGCAAAATGGCTTTGAATCAGCTGCGCCACCTCTTCCAGATGCCGACGAAAAACATCACTGACCGCCTGCTCGTTCTGGTAATCTGAGTCGTACTGGACCAAGGACGGATCGAAGGCCCAATTGAAGATCAATCCCGTTCCCAAGTCCTGCACCAGAGCCACGTCGCCTTTTGCACAATTGGTCGCCGTTTCTCTGGAGTGGAACATTCTGTTCTGAAAAACGGGCAACCCCTGCGCCCTATACAACTCTCTGTGGTGGCTCATACGAGTTGCAAGCAGCGGTTTAGCTTCGCGCGATCACCCCAAAAAACCATCGGCTCGTAATCCGGATAGGGATAATGTCCGAGGTTCAGCTCGATATTCCAGCTGTTGTCCCTTATCCAGCCCTCCACAATCGAACGAACCGAAATCGGCACACCCGAGCAGACATTCACGCATCCGAGATTACGGCCGAGTACTGCTAGCGACACCATGTAGCTTGCCGCTTCGCCAACCGACAGGAAGTCTCGGACCTGCTCTCCGCCAGACATGTCGAAAACCTTAGTGCCGCGTGCGACGGCACTCTTTAGTTGTGAAAAAAGCGACGTCGGAGCCTGGCCCTCGCCAAAAAGATAAAAAAGCCTGCACCAAATCAGATTGAATGGAACTAGTCGCTGCAACTGTTCGAGCCGCACTCGAAGGGCATTCTTTGCGAGTCCATAAGGATTGATGGGTCGTGGTTCAAGATCCTCAGACAGCTCGCCAGACTGCAACCCATATTCGAAGCAAGTGCCGGCGACAACAAGATTTTGGACACCCGCGCCAATCAAGGCTTTTAGGAATTCATATTGGGCGGGAAGCTCCTGCTCGACGTGATGAGCGGATTTATAATTCGGCAGGCCGCTCCAGGCCAGGTGCAGCAACGTGTCTGGCTCGCCCATTAGTTGATACGCGTCGGTCGGCGGAGAATGCAAATCGAACGCTGCGCGCGTGTGTAGAGAGTCACGACCTGAGGGATTGTGTGCGCTTCGACTTTGCAAGGTCGCCTGAATTCGGCGGCGATCCAACTCAGCGACCAAATAGCGACCGATAAAACCAGTAGAGCCCGTTACTCCAATCCTCACGGAAGGACAGTGAATCCCGGCACGGCTGTTACGAACCTTCCTCCCCACGATCGAATGTATTCAAGCTGCTGTACGACCTCGGCTCGAATGTTCCAGGGCAAGATCAGAACAAAATCTGGCTTCCGTTTCCCAATACATTCCTCTGAAACGATCGGAATACGACTTCCGGGCATGTACTTGCCCCGCTTCGCGGGATTTCGGTCCGCCACGAAGGGGATTAGATCGGGCCGGATCCCGGCGTAATTCATCAGAGTGTTCCCCTTCGCGGCCGCGCCGTACCCGATCACTGTTTTGCCGTGTCGCTTCGTTTCAATCAAGAACGAGAGAAGGTCGGTCTTTACCCGATCTGCCTTTGCCTGGAACCCGCTGTAGTACGAAGCGGAAGCAACCCCAGCTTCTCGTTCCCGTTCCAACAAAGCGCTGACGCTTGCCTGGCGTTCTCGTGGCTCGTCAGCACGTGCAGCAAAAACTCGAAGACTGCCTCCATGAGTCGGAATTTCTTGCAGGTCAAAAATTGTCAGGCCGTTCTGATTGAAAATGGTTTGCACCGCTGTCAGCGATAGGTAGGAGAAGTGCTCGTGGTAGATCGTGTCAAACTGATTCTCCGCGATCAGCTTGAGTAGATGTGGAAACTCGAAAGTTGCGATACCACTTGGAGCGAGGATGATTGCGACTCCCGCGACAAAATCATTGATATCCGGAACGTGGGCCAAAACGTTGTTGGCGACCAGCAGATTCGCTCGTGTGTTGTCTGACGCGAGCCGGGTTGCGAGTCGCAGCCCAAAGAACTCTTCGATAATTGGAATCCCTTTCTCCCGTGCTGCGGCGGCTGTGCTCGCTGTCGGCTCGACGCCGGTACATGGAATGCCTCTAGCCTTCACATACTGCAGCAGATAACCATCGTTGGCCGCCAGCTCAATAACGTGGCTCATGGGTCCGAGATCGAACCGTACAACCATTTCGGCGACGTATCGTTCCGCGTGTTTTAGCCAACTCGTTGAAAAGCCGCTGAAGTAGGCATAATCGGCGCCAAAAGGTTCGATAGTGTGATCGAAGTCCTCTGTCTGCACTAGCCAGCATTGCTCGCACACCAATACCCTCAGCGGGAACCATTGCTCGGGCTTTCTTAGGTTCTCTGGCGACAGGTAGGCATTAGAGGGAGGCGCGCTTCCCAGGTCGATTAGTGGGAGCGTCAAGAGCGAGCCGCAGTTTCGGCATTTCACAGGGCGAGCCCGGTGAAGCCAGTTCCGAGTATCGGATGCGAGTGATCTCGAGGTGACATCTCAGTAATCGGCTCTGGCCAAGAAATGGCGAGTCGGGGGTCTCGGGCGTTAAGCCCTCCTTCCGCGGTCGCATTGTAGGCGGCGGTGTGGAAATAGAGAAGTTCCGAGTGGTCTGCGAGTGCTTGGAATCCGTGGGCGAAACCTTCCGGGATTATGATTGTCTTCTTGTTACCTTCGGCCAAAATTTCCGAGTGCCAATGAAGAAACGTAGATGATCCACGTCGCAAATCGACGACGACATCAAAAACCCGACCGCGAAGACAACTCACAAGCTTTAATTCCGCGTGCGGGGGATTTTGAAAGTGCATTCCACGCACGGTTCCTCGTCGATATGTCACCGTACGATTGATCTGGACGATGGTTCTGTTCTGGACAAAGGGGCGCAGTTCTTCCGCGCAAAAAAGTCTTTCCAGAAACCCTCTACTATCCTCAACGATGCTGCGCTCGAGTACCGTCACGCCGTCGAAGGATGTCGGGCGAACGTCGAATCGCGAAGTCAATTTGACCCAGCCGACTCGTAGGTTTGGATCTGGTCAATGCTGACACGGGCCATGTCCTCTCCACGACTCCAAGCACGATACCAGGCAACCGTTTCGACCAACGCAACTTTCAGGGCCCAGCGCGGCTTCCAGCCCAGGCAATCCCTTGCGCGAGTACTATCGAGTCTAAGTATTTCCGCTTCGTGCGGGTTTGTCGCGCTGGGTACTTCCTCCACCCGGGCTCCATCGCCCCACAGATGCGCGAGGCTGTCCGCGATTTGCCTGACTGTCGCGTCGCTGCTGTCGTCGGGTCCGAAATTCCACGCGGCTGCGAAATCGTTTCCCGAGGGGCTGTCCAGCAATTCAGCCAGTCGCAGATAGCCCGACAGTGGTTCAAGAACGTGCTGCCACGGACGCACTGACAGCGGGTACCGCAACTGCACTGACTCGCGACGCTGGAATGCGCGCACGCAATCCGGCACGAGACGATCGGCAGCCCAATCGGCACCTCCAATGACGTTACCTGCTCGCGCAGAAGCAACTCGAAGTTTTCGTGTTCCTTCGCCGCGGAAGAAACTCGCCCGATAACTGGCTGTTATGATCTCAGCGCTAGCCTTGCTTGCACTGTACGGATCACGGCCCCCGAGCGGATCGCCCTCGGCGTAACGCTGCTCTGTCTCCCGATTCTGATAGACTTTATCGGTTGTGATGACAATGGCTGTGCGCACCGATTGATTCACCCGACTTGCCTCAAGAACATGCGCGGTTCCCACCGCGTTCGTGACGAATGTTCCGACAGGGTCGCGGTAGCTCTCGCGTACGAGCGGCTGTGCAGCCAGGTGAAAAACAACCTCTGGTTTAGCCTTGGCAATGGCTGCGGTTAGGCGTGGCAGGTCGGCAAGGTTGCCTCGAGTGTCTGAGCTTATTAACGAGGCGACGCCGACTGTATCAAACAGATTCGGGGAAGTCGGTGGGTCGAGAGCGTATCCATGGACGTTCGCACCGAGCCTGTGAAGCCATAGCGCGAGCCATCCGCCCTTAAAGCCTGTGTGCCCGGTAAGGAATACAGACCGGTCCTTCCAATACCCAGCGGCCGGGTTCACCAAACTTTCCAAGGTGCCTTTCCGGACTCCCATAGCTGCTCGAGTTGATTTTTGTCACGGAGTGTGTCCATCGGCTGCCAAAAGCCGGTGTGCTCAAAAGCCATCAGCTGGCCCTTTCTTGCAAGCGTAGCGAGAGCCGTTCCCTCCCAACTCGTTTCGTCGCCTTCGATCACCTCAAAACACCTGGGAGAGACCACGAAAAACCCGCCGTTGATAAAACCGCCGTCGCCAGCAGGCTTTTCCATGAACCCCGTCACCAGCGCTCCCTTCAGCTTAAGAGCGCCGTATCGCCCTGGCGGCTGCACCGCTGTTACGGTTGCCCATTTGCCGTGCTTTTTGTGAAAGGATATTTCCGCAGCGATATTGAGATCAGACACGCCGTCGCCGTATGTAAAGCAAAATGCGTCCTCGTTTTTCACGTAGGAGGCAACCCGTTTGAGTCTCCCGCCAGTCATCGTGTCGTCTCCGGTATCTACCAGCGTTACCCTCCAAGGCTCGGCTTTCTGATTGTGTACTATCATCTCATTGTTGCCAATATCAAACGTCACGTCGGACATGTGGAGAAAGTAGTTCGCGAAGTATTCCTTAATGATGTAGCCCCTGTATCCGCAACATATCACGAAGTCGTTCACACCATGGGCAGAATAAGTCTTCATGATGTGCCACAAAATCGGCTTCCCACCGATTTCAATCATTGGTTTTGGCTTCAGGTGAGTTTCCTCTGAGATTCGAGTTCCTAGTCCACCGGCGAGGATGACTGCTTTCACGATCTGCCTTGGGTAATGGTCAAGTGTTAGGATTGGAACAATGGCTGCGCACGGCCAACTGCTTGCAGACACTCAGTAAACAGTCGTCGATTCTAACCTAAGGTACGAGCAAATATTGACTTCTAAGCACCCTGGCGCCACCGGGCACGCCAACGCGGTGAATACACCTACGCGCACCTTTGAGCGTGGACTCGTAACTATAGGGATGCCGGTTCGCAACGGCGCGACGGTTATGGCGCGAGCTCTGGACAGCTTGCTGGTCCAAACTTGGCCGCGCTTTGAGATAGTAATTTCCGACAACGCTTCTACGGACAACACACGGGAGCTTGCAGCCGAATACATGCGCCGGGATCCAAGGATTCGGTACATCAGGCAGCGTGAAAACGTCGGAGCGCGGGCGAACTTCGCGTTCCTGTTGACTGTTGCTCGCGGAGAATATTTCATGTGGGCAGCGGTCGATGACTATTGGGACCAACATTTTGTAGAAGAACTCAGGAGCGAGCTTGAACATCACCGCGATGCCGATCTAGCAATGTCCGCCGTCGAGCGCGTCTGGCCAGATGGAAGAGTCTGCGATGTGGTCGCGTGGCAGGGGAATGAAGATCCGACGAACCTATCTCATTTTTCTTTAGCGCTAAAGCTGGCGAAGGGCGCCCCGTATCACCTTTTCATCTACGGTCTGTATCGCACGGCGTTCTTGGTCGAAGCATTTGTTGGTCTTCCAGGTGTGATTGCTCTCGACCGTTTGTTCGTCTGCCAGAATGCACTAGCGACGCGGTTCCGATACGTCGATAAAATTCTCCACCGCCGACAAGTTACTAAGATCGCCCTTACTGAACGATACAAAGACGACGATCTCGGCCGCGCCTGGATGAACTGGTTCGCGGAATGGAAGCTTGCCATTGTTGGTGGATTGTTCCTTGCCAGGTCGAAGATTATCCCCGTCGTCCGTAAGGTCTACTTGCCGCTTCTTGTAGGAATATTCGCCAAGCGCGCCGCGATTGGCTCGGCTGTGCGGCTCTCAAGAAAGCTGAAAACAGCGGCAAAGCGCCGGTCAGCTTTCCTCGTATGAGTAGTCTTCGGAAGAATATTGTTGCCAATTTCGCGGGAACGATTTGGTCGACCGGCATCGCAATCGTAGTCGTCCCGTTCTATGTGCACTTTCTCGGCATAGAGGCATATGGCCTCGTTGGCTTATTCGCGACACTCCAGGCGATCAGTGCGCTGCTCGAGGTTGGCCTTAGTCCCACCATGAATCGTGAGCTCGCTCGTGCATCGACTCGCTCGGACAGTATCGCGGCAACGCGAGACCTGCTTCGAACGATGGAGTTCGTCTACTGGACTGTGGCGGTAGTCGGTGGTTTGTTGATAGCCGCGCTCGCGCCGGTAATCGCCAACCACTGGGTTCGTCCGCAACATCTCCCGCTTGTGCAAGTCGAGTACGCGTTTCTCCTAATGGGACTCGCATTCGCGGCACAATGGCCGTCGGCACTGTATATAGGCGGGCTGCTAGGCATACAGCGTCACGATCGGCTGAATGCTGTAATTATCGGCGCGAGTACTCTTCGGGCCCTCGGAGCACTGCTAATCCTTTGGTTGGTCTCGCCAACCATTATCGCTTTTTTTGTTTGGCAAGCTCTCGCTGCGGCGATCCAGACGGTATCTCTCGCCTTGACTCTCTGGCGAAGCGTTCCGCCTGTGGCCCAGCGCCCGAGATTCTCCTCAGCGGCTTTGCGTAGCGTGTGGCGGTTCGCAGCGGGTATGAGCGGAATCACTGTGCTGAAGGTAATGCTTACCCAGGCTGATAAGATCACCTTAAGCAAGCTGCTGCCGCTGGACAGCTACGGCTATTACGTGCTCGCCGGAACAGCGGCGACAGCGTTGAATCGAGTCGTCGGCCCGTTCCAGACGGCGTACTTCCCCAAGCTATCCGAGCTATGGTCTCGTGGAGATACGGACCAGCTGCGACGAGTCTACCATCTCGGCGGGCAGTTACTCGCGGTTGTCGTTCTGCCCGCAGCTGCAGTCCTGATTTTTTTTTCGCGGGAGGTCCTGCTGGTGTGGACTGGGAACCCCGTCATTGCTGATCGGGCGCATTTACTTCTTAGGCTGATTGCAATCGGGGGGGCTTTGAATGGGCTAATGAGTCTTCCGTATGCGCTTCAGCTTGCGAGTGGTTGGACACGACTCCCGTTTCTTACAAATGCGGTCGCAGCGGTCCTGATCGTACCACTACTTGTTGCGGCAACTTTTCAGTGGGGTGCCGTTGGTGCGGCGAGCGCTTGGGTAGCCCTGAACACCGGATACTTGCTCTTCAACATCCCGATAATGCATCGGAGGATTCTTCCAGGTGAGGCGGGCCGCTGGTACGTAAGAACGATCGGTGGCCCCTTCGTAGTGACGCTCTTGGTAAGTGGCATCGCGAGAGTGATTTTCCTAGGTGGATCAACCAGACTTTGGCTGGCGGTGTCATTGCTGCTGGTGTGGATGATCGCGCTAATCGCGTCTTCACTTACCATACCTTGGATTAGAGAGAAAGCCCGTCTCGCGCTGTACCGGCGGTGGCCGGCAGTGCGAGCTGACAGTGCATGATGCGTTGTCACGTCATAGGATGCAGCACGAATCTGGCGTCGACATTACGGGCTGGATATCTTGTGGCCTCCCGAAAATCATTTGAACCTCAAAGCGAGCAGCTCGTTTGGCAATGGAAGTCGCGAATTTCGTCATTGATGGAGTGTCCATTGGGGGCTCGACCGATTGCTATGTAATTGCTGAGATCGGTCACAACCACCAGGGTAGCCTCCAGCGGTGCAAGGATCTATTCAACGAAGCGAAGAATTGCGGAGTCGACGCAGTCAAACTTCAAAAGCGCCACAACAGGTCACTCTACACCCGTGAGGCGTACGACAAACCGTACGAGAACGAGAATAGCTTCGGGCCCACCTACGGCGCGCATCGCGAGGCGCTTGAGTTTGGGCGTGACGACTACATACAGCTTCAGAAGTACGCCCGCGAGCTCGGCCTGACGATGTTCGCAACTGCCTTCGACATTCCTAGCGCCGACTTTCTCGCTGAAATTGAGACTCCCGCCTACAAAATCGCATCTGGCGACCTGAAAACGGTCCCGCTGCTGAAGCACGTTGCGAGGTTCGGGAAGCCTATGATCGTCAGCACCGGTGGCGCCAGCATGGCTGACATTCGACGTGCCTATGACGCGATCATGCCAGTCAATCAACAGCTCTGCATCCTTCAGTGTACCGCTGCCTACCCGGCCGATGCCGAGCAACTCGATCTGCGCGTCTTGACGACTTTGCAAAGTGAGTTTCCGGATGTCGTCGTCGGGCTCTCCGACCACGAAAACGGGATCGCCATGGCGGTGGCGGCCTACGTCCTTGGGGCTCGCGTGATCGAAAAGCACTTTACGCTCAATCATACGTGGAAGGGCACAGATCACGCGTTCTCGCTGGAGCCAATCGGAATGCGAAAACTCGTCCGAGATCTCAGACGGACTCGTGTGGCGATGGGTGATGGCGTGAAGAAAATCTATCCAAGCGAAGTGGGGCCCATCACGAAGATGGGTAAGAAGCTCGTCGCCGCTCGTCCACTTCAAGCTGGACACGTGATTGCGGAGTGTGACATAGCGATGAAATCTCCCGGCGATGGGCTCCCTCCCTACCATCTTCAGGACCTCGTCGGGAGAACGCTTACCCGCTCTCTTGCCGAGGATGATTCTTTCTCGTTCGAGATCGTGACGCAGGGCGAAGCTGAGTGAGCCGGTTCGAGCTGGTAGAAAAGTCGGCGGTCGTAACCGGGGCATTTGGCAAACTCGGTCCGATTTGGTGTGAGGCGCTTCTCGAGGCTGGCGCCAGGGTAGTTGGGATCGACCTGCCGGCGGCGACCCGAACTCCCGCCGCGAACAACCTGCTGGCGCGGTTCAACAAACGACTCACCTACTACTGCGGTGACGTGACAAGCCGCCAGAGCCTCGTTGACGTACGAGACCAGTGTGCCGCCGCCGGGATCTTGCCAACCGTTCTCGTGAACAACGCCGGGATTGATCAGCCCCCGGGCCTGGGGGCTCGTTACCGAATTGAAGACATTCCAGCCGATGCGTTCGGCCGTGTGCTCGAGGTCAACGTCACAGGCGCTTTTTTGGCGGCGCAGGTATTTGGGCCCGCCATGGTTGACACGCGTAGTGGCTCGATAATCAACATAGGTTCACTCTACGCCAGCGTTTCTCCTGATGCGCGGTTATATGACCACATTCCGGGTGATGTGCCATTTACGAAGCCGCCCGCGTACGGCGCGTCGAAGGAGGCTTTGCTCAATATCACTCGCTACCTGGCAACCCATTGGGGCAAGTTTGGAGTGCGCGTGAACATGCTCTCTCCAGGTGGCGTCGAGGGGGATCAGGATCCCGAGTTCAAGCGAAAATTCACTGCGCGGGTGCCCCTGGCACGGATGGCAGTAGCGGATGATCTCGTTGGTCCGCTTATCTTTCTGGCATCGGATGCGTCGCGATATTTGACGGGCGTCGAGATCAGGGTGGACGGTGGGTTCACCGCCTGGTAAGGGGGGTAAGTTGGTTTCTTTGGCAGTGCCGGATTCAGTTTGCAATTACGTCGGCGGAGTCGAATGTCCGACGGCGTCGGGCGAGTGGTTTGAGAAACTCGATCCGACCTCGGGGCGGCTGTTGACCCGCGTCGCCCGGTCCCGGACGGCAGATATCGATTCCGCTATACGGGCTGCGAAGAGCGCGCAGGCCTCCTGGGCACGCACAACGCCGGTTCGCCGAGGGGACCTGCTACGGGATGTGGCGCTCGCGCTTGAGGACAGAAAAAAAGAAATCGCCTCGCTGGTAGCTGCGGAGACTGGAAAATCGGTTAAGGATGCGTTGGGGGAAACGACGGCGGCGGTGGAGATGGGAATGTTCGTCGCAGGCGAAGGGAGGCGATTCTACGGACGCACTACAACGAGTGCAATTCCCAACAAGAATGCGATGACTGTTCGACAACCACTGGGCATCGCGGGTTTAATCATCGCAGCAAATACTCCGATTGCAAACGTTTGCTGGAAGGTTTTCCCGGCGCTCCTGTGCGGCAATGCCGCGGTCCTGAAGCCTGCCGAGGACACCCCGCTTAGTGCGTGGGCGTTCGCCCGACTCGGTCACGAGGTTGGCATTCCAAGCGGCGTTCTAAATGTCGTGCATGGCTTCGGAGATGAAGCTGGCGCGCCATTAGTGGAATCAAAAGATGTAGCAGTTGTGAGCTTTACGGGAAGTTCCGACGTTGGTCGATACATCGCACGGACCGTTGGAGAGCGGCTCGGAAAGGTGTGCCTCGAGCTCGGGGGAAAAAATCCACTCATTGTTTGCGACGACGCGGACCTTCCTCGAGCCGTCGAATCCGCGGCACTGTCCGCGTTTAGCAACGCCGGCCAAAGGTGCTCTTCCGGTAGCCGAATTATCGTATTCAGCAAAGTGTACGATGAATTTCGTGAAATGCTCGTCGCTCGCGCGAATGCGTTGCGGGTCGGGCCTGATGATAGCGATGATTTTGGCCCCGTTATAAACGAAGGGCAGCTTGACAACATGCTCGCCGGCATCGCGCGCGCTCGTGAGGACGGAGCATGTGTGGTCACGGGCGGATTTCGCTTAACCGGGGCGCCGTATAAGGGAGGCTTCTACATTGGCCCGACGATCATCGAGGGCGTTACTGCCGATACTCCGATCTCCCAGACTGAGCTTTTTGGACCAATCACATGCCTTTACCGAGTGAACACTTTTGAAGAGGCGCTTGTCCTGGCGGACTGCAGTGGGTTTGGACTGACTGCGGCTATCCACACTCGGGATATCAATCGAGCGATGACCTTTCTTGCCTCGATCAAAAGCGGGGTTGCTGTCGTCAACGGTGGAACGTACGGCAGTGAGCCGCACATGCCGTTCGGCGGTCTTCGGCAGTCAGGCAATGGTTTCCGGGAAGCCGGCACGGAAGCGTTGGACGTTTACTCAGACTGGAAAACGGTTTACGTAAACTTCGACCCTCAGGTCGTCTGAGTTTGCCCTCAATCGTAGGTTTCGTTCCGGCCCGATCAGGCTCAAAGCGGATTCCCGGAAAGAATATCCGCTTTCTGTGCGGCCACCCACTTCTCGCCTACACAGTTGCAGCTGCCCTCGATTCCGAAATCTTTGACGCGGTCATTCTCTCAACCGAATCAGACGAGATCGCACAGGTTGGTGCGTATTACGGCGCTGAAGTCCCCTTTTTGCGACCCGTCGAATATGCCGAAGACCTATCACCTGATGTTGATTGGCTCGACTACACCGCGCGGCGTCTTTCGGACGATGGTCGTAAATGGGATGCCTTTAGCATTTTGCGGCCCACTAGCCCGCTTCGTACGAGCGATACGATCCGCCGTGCTTGGAAGCAATTCTCACCCGACACGACCGCCGATTCTCTTCGTGCCGTCGAACTTTGCACTCAGCATCCGGGGAAAATGTGGAAAATCGAAGGCAACCGAATGAGGCCGCTATTGCCGGCTCCTGGTGAAGGCACGCCGTGGCATAGCTCTCCGTACCAGGCGCTTCCACGAGTTTACGTCCAGAACGCAAGTCTTGAGATCGCATGGACGCGCACTCTGCTTGAACAGCACAGTATCGCCGGAACGTCGATCATGCCGTTTTTTACGACTGGCTTCGAGGGGATGGACGTCAACCAGTTGCGAGACTGGTCGTACATGGAGGAGCTGCTACACCGAGGCGAGGTCCATTTGCCACGGGTAACCGTCGAACCGTGGGCCGCAGCACCGCAATCATGAAAGACTCGGCGCTCTACTTCGTTCCAAAGCATGAGTTCGAGCGGATCGAAGGGCTCAATCTCGGTCGTGCAGACGGCGCCCGGTTATTTGCGACTCTCTGCAGGGCGAATGCGCTGTACATGATTGCAAGCGCCGGCTCGGGGCACATCGGCAGCAGCTTCAGTAGTCTCGATATCGTCTCCTGGATATTTCTCCACGAATTAAGAACAGGCGAGGGCAGCGGTGGCGCCGTTCGCGACATCTACTTTTCCTCGAAGGGACACGACGTACCAGGGCTTTATTCGGTGCTGCTGGGACGTGGCATGCTGTCTTTCGATCTGATCCACGGGCTACGTAGGCTCGGAGGGTTACCGGGTCATCCGGATGTTGCAACCCCTTATATGCACACCAACACCGGCCCGCTCGGCATGGGGATCTCGAAAGCAAAGGGCATGGCCCTGGCTAACCGGCTTGCCGGGAAAGACGCCAGGATATTCGTGCTGACTGGGGACGGCGAACTTCAGGAAGGACAGCTGTGGGAATCCCTCGCCGGCGCGTCGAATCGGGGACTTGCTGAAATCACTATGATCGTCGACCACAACAAGGTTCAATCCGACACCCTTGTTGAGAATGTGAGCAGCCTCGGTGATCTAGAAGCTAAGTTTCGCGCCTTTGGCTGGCACGCAGACAGAATCGACGGACACGACTTCGCTTCGATCGAACGAGCATTCAATCGGACCCGAGCGATCACCGATAGGCCAAAGGTCATCATCGCCGATACCATCAAGGGCATGGGTGTCTCGTTCATGCATCACACGGCGATGAATGACGGCGACAAGTTCTACAAGTTCCACAGTGGCGCACCTGACTCGACCACCTATCGGCGGGCGCTCGAAGAGATCGTTACCAATGCAAACGCACTTCTGACCAAAGCCGGAGCGTCTGAGCTGAAACTCGAGGAACGAGATATTCCGAGTCGGCCGGAGGTGAGTGGACTCCAGCGACTTGTTGCTGCGTACTCACGGGCACTGGTGGCTGTTGCCGAAAAGAATCCGCGCGTAGTTGCGCTGGATGCCGATCTGATAGTCGACTGCGGATTGATACCGTTCTCCGAACGATTTCCGGACCGCTTCTTTGAATGTGGCATCGCCGAACAGGACATGGTGTCACAGGCGGGCGGAATGGCACTCAAGGGGTTCGTGCCAATCGTTCACTCGTTTGCGTGCTTTTTGTCTACAAGACCAAACGAACAGATTTACAATAACGCAACCGAAAAAAGAAAAATTGTATATGTCGGTTCCCTGGCTGGCCTGCTCCCCAGCGCACCAGGACATTCCCATCAATCGGTAAGGGACATTTCAGCTCTTGGGGCGATTCCTGGACTAACGCTGATCGAGCCGTCTTGTGAGCGAGAAGTTGACCTCGCATTGGAATACGCGGTGAATCTCGATCCCGAAAGCGTTTACCTGAGGCTAGTGTCGATTCCGACTGCGATCCAATTCGACCTGCCGAAGGGGTATAAGCTGATTAAGGGTCGAGGCGTTACCCTCCTCGAAGGCTCCGATGCAGTCGTTTTTGCTTACGGACCAGTCATGCTTGGACAAGCCTATGCGGCCGCGATGCGGTTGCAGACAGAACGTCAGCTGGGCGTCAGGTTGATCAATCTCCCCTGGCTGAACGCAATCGACAGAGATTGGCTGCGCGAGACCGTGGCAGATTTCGACACGGTCGTCACGCTCGATAATCACTATGTCGCGCAAGGCCAGGGTCAAATGATAGCCGCGGGAATTCTGGAACTCGGGCGACCCCAGTCGCCATTCGCGGTTATGCTTGGAGTGCGTGAGATTCCCGCCTGCGGACAAAACGACGAAGTGCTGCGTCTCCACGGCCTGGATTCAGACTCGATTTTCAACGCCGTGGTCGCGGCGGTCGAGCAGCGCCACGCTGCTCGCACGTAGGGATTGGTTCATGACAGCGACCGCAGTCGATCTTGCAAATCGCATTTCTCGCGTTCGCCTGGTCGCGTTCGACTTTGACGGAGTATTCACTGACAATACTGTATATGTCTCCGAGAGCGGCGAAGAATCCGTGCGCTGCTGGCGAGGCGATGGGTTGGGGCTGCAGAAGCTATCGGCTCAGGGAATCGATTCTGTTATCCTTTCCACGGAAGTGAACGCGGTGGTTTCGGTACGCGCAAAGAAGCTGAAGAGCGCGTGTCTATCTGGTCTCACTGACAAGCTCAGGGAACTCACCCGACTCGTCGCTGAAAAGGGGATCGACCTGGCCGATACCGCATATGTTGGCAACGATATCAACGACGCGGATTGCCTCCGTGCCGTTGGACTGGCTGTTGTCGTTGCCGATGCTCACCCGGAGGTTCTGGGATTGGCTCATTATGTGACACAAGTTCGCGGCGGCCGCGGCGCGGTCCGCGAAGTCTGCGACCTACTCGTCAACGGCAAGGAGCGGACACGGGCGTGATCCAATTCAAGAACCTTCTGAAGCAGAGCGGGTTTGCCCGCGCGATGCTGTTGCAGTACAGGCTGCGTCGCGGGCAACCCAATTGGAAAGCCATTCTCGCCAATCCGCACCTGCCAACCACTCGCCCAAGGACAGCGCCGCATCAGAAAGTATTATTGGCGACCGGAGGTGGGGGCTACCTCGCCGCGACCAGGATCGAAAGCTTACTCGCGATGGCCCTCACCCAACGGGGCGCGGAATGCCACATTCTCCTGTGTGATGGTCTGCTCCCGGCCTGCCTGCAGTGCAACATCGACTGGCAGCGCAATGAGCGGCGATATGCTGAACACGGGCCGACGCGAGCCCACTGCGATGCCTGCTTCAAGCCTGCCTTCGACATGTATAGCTCGCTCGGCATTCGGGTTCATCGCTATAGCGAACTGCTCACCGACGAGGATTTCAGACGTGCCGACTCGCTTGCATCTGACATTGCTCTGGAACTCATCGGCTCATATTGCGAGAACGGCATCCCCGTCGGCGAGCACGCGATGGCGGGAGCGCTACGCTATTATGCTCGCGCTGAATTGCAGGATCCTTACTCCGAAGCTGTGTTGCGTCGCTATTTGAAGGCGGCAAAACTGGCTGCGACGGCAACCCAACGACTGCAGGAAAGGGAAGGTTTCGATAAGGCCGTGCTGCATCACGGGATCTACGTGCCTCAGGGCGTGTCGGCCGCGGTTCTGCGCCAGAATAAGGTCGCGATCACGACCTGGCACGTCGCCTACCGAAAAAGGACTTTCATTTTCAGTCACTCTGACACGTACCACCACACGCTAATGTCGGAGCCGGTCGACACTTGGCTAAGTATGCCGTGGACCCCGCAAATGGAGAGTAGAATCGTCGGGTACCTCAATAGTCGGTGGCACGGTGGCGACGATTGGATTCACTTTAACCGTAACGCCGTATTTGAATCAGACCTGTTCGCCAGTCAGACGGGCATCGACTTGACGAAGCCTACCATCGGTATGTTGACGAACGTGATGTGGGATGCCCAGCTCCACTATCCCGCGAACGCATTCTCAAACATGCGCGAATGGGTCCTCCACACGATCGGCAAATTTGCCGGCCGACCGGACCTCCAGCTGGTCATTCGAGTCCATCCTGCCGAGATCAGCGGGACGATTCCCTCGCGGCAGAAAATCGCAGATGAGATTGCGAAGGCATTTCCGAAACTTCCGTCGAACGTGTTCATCGTCCCGCCCGAAAGCAAACTGAGCACTTACGCGTTAATGCAGCTTTGCAACAGTGCCATTATTTACGGCACCAAGACTGGAGTCGAGCTGACCTCCATGGGCATTCCAGTTATTGTCGCGGGTGAGGCCTGGATCCGGAATAAGGGTTTGAGTTCCGATGCTCAATCGGTGAGTGACTACGATCGCATGCTCGATTCGTTGCCGTTTCCCGCCCCCCTTCCGGCGGAAACGGTTGAGCGAGCAAGAAAATACGCATATCACTTCTTCTTTCGACGGATGATCCCCCTCGAATTCTTGCGGCCCATCAAGCAAGAGCCGGGTTTCGAATTGGGTATCTCGAGTCTTGACGAACTGCTCCCAGGCCGAAGTCGTGGACTAGACACCATCTGTCACGGCGTTTTGTTCGGTTCCGAGTATGTATATCCCGCGGAACTCGAACCACACGACCTACCCTCAGTGCCTCTGCCGGCGCTCTCGCCAGCTGCGGTTTGAGTTCGCTGTCAGCGGCTCCACTTAGAGCTTTGGCAGCAGAACCTGGAAATCACGAATGCCCTTAGCGAGCACTCTCGTCGAGAAATTGAGATCTGTTGGGAGGATTGTATTGCCGCGATCGGTCTACGAGCGTGTATCCTGGGCGTATGATGCCGTCGAAGGCGTGCAAAAGATGGGTTGGGAGGAGTACCATCGATTCTTGTCGACCGATGACACACGCGGAGGTCCGCTCGATACATTTCAGATCCCCCCGCTGCAACACCCACTAACAATCAGGCGAGGTACCACCGACGCGACCGCGGTAACCAACTCGGTGATCAGAGAGAGCTACGCGCAGTTCTTCCCCGCACGCCCGGTCAAATTCATCGTTGATGCGGGCGCGTACATTGGCGATACAGCTGCGTGGTACCTTTCCACCTGTCCGGAGGCAACCGTCGTTTCTCTCGAGCCTGACGAAGAAAACTTCAAACTTCTTGACGAGAACTGTCGTGCGTATGGACCCAGATCTATTCGGATAAAGGCGGGCATCTGGCCCCGTGATGCATTTCTCAGAGTGGACAGGACTGACGACAAGGATAGCATCGCCGTGCACGAAGTCGAATCTGGAAAACCGTATGACTGTCTCGGCCTGGCGCCCTCAAGGATAATGGAGGACGCGGGCTTCGATCAGATCGATATTCTGAAATGCAACATCGAGGGGGCCGAGGTCCCGCTCTTCGAATCCGATTTTGAGCCATGGTTGTCGAGAACAAGGTCGATCTATAGCCAGCTCCACAATCGTGCCGCGATCGATGCGGCGATGGCAGCGACTGCGAAGTTTGGGTTTACCTGCCGCGCACATCGGACGCTCCACATCTTTCATCGACCTGATTGAACTCGGTGCGCACTCATAAATTCGTCTGTGTCACTGATGTACCGACTCCGTATCGAGTACACCTGTTCGACGCGATGGCGAGAGAGTTTGAGAATCGAGGAGTCGCATTTGAGGTGTATTTTATGGCCTTTACGGTACCTATCAGGTCCTGGGATTTGAATCCGTCCGACTGGCAGTTTGTCCATCATTTTGGCAAGGGACTTCATTGGACCAAGGGTACTACCACATTTCATCTAAATCCGTCGGTGGTCTACCGAATCGTGCGGGATGCGCCTCGGTGGGTGCTTGTCGGAGGAGGATGGCATTTGCCCACGTCTATGGCGGTTCTCGGCGTGAGGTCGTTGCTGCGCGTCGGAACGACCTTGCTTTGGGCTGAAGCAAACCGTGCGTCGATGTCGGTCCGAACCGGAATTGTTCATGCCATCCGACGATTAATCGCGAACCGCGCCGACGCGTTTGCGCTTCCCGGCAGGATCGCTGTGGAGACCGTGCGGGATGACTGGGGCTTGAGAGACAGGCCGCTTGTGCCGTTGCCCAACTTGATTAACGAGGAACTGTTCGGGACTCGCGTGACAGAGTTGCGAGCGCGCCGTTCTGTTTTCCGCCGCTCGCTCGGACTTTCGAACGACGACTTGGTAGTACTGTGGCCTGCGCGTCTCCATGAGCGGACAAAGGGTCTCCTCAATTTTCTGCGCGCGGTGGAAGGCTCCCTACGCCCGGGAGTGAAGATCCTGATCGCAGGAGAGGGTCCGGACCGAGGTGAGCTTGAATCGTGGTTGGCGTCTTCGTCCATTTCTGGCGTCACGCTACTCGGCTGGCAATCGGAAGAGAGAATGCTCGAGTTATATGCGTCGTCCGATTTATTCTTGCTTCCTTCACTTCGGGATCCGAATCCACTTTCGGTCGTCGAAGCTGCTTGGGCGGGGATCCCGCTCCTCATTTCGAATTGCTGCGGAAACTGGCCAGAGGCTGTCGAAGAGGGCGTGAATGGCTGGGTAGTAGACCCAACATCACCCACGCAGCTGCGTCACGCATTCGAGCACGCGATTGGACTGACGCAGGAGGAACTCGCTCGCGCCGGAGCCGCCTCGGCCCGAATCGCAAGGCAAAGGTTCAGTATGCAAGCAAATGTTAAGCTATTCGTGGATTGCGTGATGCGAGTAACCTAAAGGTGTTGACGGCTACTGAGGCTCCTCAATTCAAGGTGCCACGATCAGTCGAGTTTTTTCTAGCGACGGCGTGAGGCTGCCCACTGTTAGACTTCGATATTCCAGCGCGAATTTCTCGATGATGAAACGCCCGCTATGGTGCTGCTCAGTAAGGATGCTTTCGTGAGAGTGAGGCACAGTCGATGTGCGGAATAGTCGGGGTTGCGGGGCTTGCACAGGGTAAGCAGGACATTCTTGGCCTTCAATGCGGAACGCTGCGTCATCGAGGGCCGGACGCTTCCGGTGAATGGCGCTCCCCTGATCGGCGCATATCGCTGGGTCATCGAAGGCTGTCAATAATCGACCTTTCTGCCGCTGCAAGTCAGCCGATGACCGACGGCGCTGGCGACCTGGAGATCGTACTGAACGGCGAGATCTACAACTATAGGGAACTGCGAAAAACACTCGAAGAAGCAGGCCACCGGTTCCGGTCGGCAAGTGACACGGAAGTTCTGCTTGAGGCATATCGTGAATGGGGGATTGATTGCCTCGCCCGCACGAACGGAATGTTCGCGTTCGCGTTGTTCGACGCGACCCGGCGCATGCTTTTCCTCGCGCGGGATCGAGCAGGTGAAAAACCCCTCTTCTATCATCGATCCAACGCAAAGCTGGCTTTCGCTTCCGAGCTCAAGGCGCTCATGGCTGATCCCACGCTGGCCCGGGAGCTCGAGCCCGAAGCCCTGGATCACTATCTCGCGTATGGCTACGTCCCCGGAGAGCTATGCCTCTTGAAAGGCGTTCACAAGCTACCTCCGGCGCACGCACTCACGTACGAGGTCGATTCCGACCGGCTCAACATCTGGCGCTATTGGACGTTACCGGAACCAGTTAATCAAACTGCAGCCGATCCGGAGCAGCTCGTGGACGAGCTCGACACTTTGCTTGCGGACTCAGTTCGGATGCAGCTCGTCGCGGACGTGCCCGTCGGTGTCCTTCTGAGCGGCGGGGTTGACTCCAGTTTGATAGCAGCGATGGCAGCTCGAGTATCCAGCAGCACCGTCCGCACGTTCACGATCACGTTGCCGGGGCACGGCTCATACAACGAGGGTCCATACGCACAGCTCGTCGCGGCTCATTTCGGAACGAGGCACACGGAGCTCGTTGCCGAGCCCGCCACAGTCGAGCTTCTTCCGGAGCTGGCGCGCCAGTATGACGAGCCCCTTGGCGATTCGTCCATGGTGCCGACCTATCTCGTGTCACGTTTGATTCGCGGGAGTTGCACCGTCGCCCTTGGTGGGGACGCCGGAGACGAACTGTTCGGCGGTTACATGCACCACAGTCGCATGCAAGCGCATTTGAGGTGGCGACGTCTCATGCCGAGTCTCGTAAAGACCACAGTCGGACGCGCTTCGGGACTCCTCCCAACCGGGGTTCGTGGGCGCACCTACCTGCGCTCTATGGCAATGGCCGACAAGGATTCATGGATTGGTGCATCGCTGCATTTTGATCCAGCCACTCGCCGTCGCCTGGCGCCGGCCACGCGTTCCTTGGCGGGGACACCGCCCGAGGCCTACAGGCTGAAGGCCGGAAGCATAGGTCGGACTGTCCTTCAGAAGATGACCGCCGCCGACTTTCTCACCTATCTACCGGAGGACATTCTGGTAAAGGTCGACCGGGCGAGCATGCTCGCTTCGCTGGAGGTTCGGGCCCCATTCCTGGACTATCGGATCATCGAGTTCGCCTTCGGCAAAGTGCCGGACGAATTGCGCGCGACGCCGTCGGAGCGGAAAATCCTCCTGAAAAAACTCGCCCGGCGCCTGCTTCCGCCCGCGCTCGATATCAATCGCAAGCAAGGGTTCTCGATTCCCATCGATACTTGGTTCAAGGGGCCGTGGGGTGACTACCTGGCCGAAACTCTCACGTCGGCCCCCGAAGGGCTCTACGATCCAAAGGTGATCAGAGAGTTGCTGGTGAATCAAAAGCGCGGCCTCCCGAACGGTCAGCGCATCTTTAACCTGGCGATTCTCGAGCTTTGGCGGCGCGAGTACGGCGTGCGAATCTGAGCTGCATTGCTATTCTGGCTCGCTGAACCTCGGAATGCATAGCGAATTCCTTGGAATCCTTCGTTGCCCCCGCTCGGGCGAGAGCCTTCACATCGAGCAGGAAGAGCGTCGCGACGGGCGAGTGTACGCCGGCTGGCTCGTGTCGGAGGGAGGCACTTGCCGTTATCCGATTCGGAACTTCATTCCGCGCTTTGTACCGGAATCGAACTACGCCAACAGCTTCGGCTTGCAGTGGAATAAATTCCGGCAGACTCAGCTTGACAGCTTCACCGGACTTCCGATTTCCGCCGATCGTTTCTGGAAAGCATCTGGATGGAGCGCCGACCAAATTCGCGGGAAGTGGATCCTCGACGCTGGTTGCGGCGCTGGCCGGTTCGCACAGGTAGCCCTCGAGGCAGGCGCCAACGTCGTTGCGCTGGATTACTCGAGCGCCGTGGACGCGTGCTTCGCAAACCTTAAACATCATCGGGGCTTGCATGCCGTGCAGGGTGACCTTTACGCCCTCCCTTTTCTCGGGCGATCATTCGACTACGTGTATTCGCTCGGTGTGCTTCAGCACACACCGGATGTCGCGCGCGCGTTTAATGGACTTCCACGTATGGTCAAACAGGGAGGCCACCTTTGTGTCGATTTCTACGAGAAATCCTGGAAATCGGCCCTGTTGCCCAAGTATTGGCTGCGTCCTATCACGAAGCGTCTTCCGAAGCCGTTTCTCTTCTCCACCCTGGAATCAGTCGTGCCTGCAGGACTGCGAGTGAGTCGATTCATAGGGCGACTGCCGCTGCTTGGTCGCCACCTGACACGAATTGTCCCCGTTGCAAACTACGAGGGAGTGCTTCCGCTGAATGAAAAGCAGCACCTCGAATGGTCGTTGCTCGACACCTTCGACTGGCTCGCTCCCGAGTACGATCACCCTCAAAGCGCGAAGACTGTACGGCGCTGGCTGGAACGTTCCGGCCTTAAGGAGATTCAGGTCCTCAAAGCCGGTCATCTCGTCGGCCGAGGGACGATGCTCGATGCGTCTAGGCATTGACGCTTCCAATCTCCGCTCCGGCGGTGGTGTCCGGCACTTGGTCGAGTTGCTGCGCGCCGCCGTTCCCTCGAGCAGCGGTTTTTCTGAGGTCCACGTCTGGGGCGGGAAGGTCACCCTCGATCAACTAAAGGATCGGCCATGGCTAATAAAGTCGTACCAGCCACTCCTCGAGCGCGGGCTCTTGTCTCGAAGTTTATGGCAGCGATTTCGTCTGTCCCAGCTGGCCTGGTCGGCAGAGTGCGACCTGGTCCTCGTGCCCGGGGGATCATACGCCGGCAACTTTCATCCGACCGTGACGATGAGCCGCAACATGCTACCATTCGTATGGGAGGAACTCAGACGGTACGCGTGGTCCCTCACGGGACTGAGGCTGCTGATCTTGCGGCACGTACAGTCCCGAGCGTTTCGCCGCGCAGACGGAGTGATCTTTCTGACGAAATACGCACGCGACACAATCATGCGGGTCATTGGGAATACTTCCGGCGCAATCGCCATAATTCCGCATGGGGTGGACGGCGATCTCCTGCAACCGCCGCGCAAGCAGCGGGGAATCGAGCTGTATTCCATGGATCGGCCCTTCAGAATCATTTATGTCTCGATCGTTGATCAGTACAAACACCAATGGGAGCTCGCGGAGGCGATCGCTTTGCTTCGTGGCAGGGGGATACCGGTGACGCTGGACCTTGTTGGGCCGGCGTATCGCCCTTCGTTGGAGCGTCTCCGGCGCACACAGGAGCGGGTTGATCGGCGCGGCGAGTTCGTGTTCTATCGCGGCGCGATTCCGTACTCCAAGCTGGCCGAGAGATACGCGCAGGCGGACCTGTGCGTGTTCGCATCCAGTTGTGAGAACATGCCGAACATCCTGCTGGAGGGCATGGCGTCGGGCCTGCCGATCGCGTCCTCTAATCGAGGTCCCATGCCGGAGGTACTCGGAAACGGGGGCGTCTTCTTCGATCCGGAGGACACGAACGACATTGCCCGCGTCTTGGCCGGCCTTATCAGCTCCCCCGATTTGCGTAGTCGCCTGGCGACCGCTTCATCAGACCGCGTTCGCGAGTTCTCGTGGGACCGGTGTGCTCGCGAGACTTTTGAGTTCCTCGCCACAGTGGCTTCGGAAGGAAGGCGTAAGGGCGACTCGGGGGATCGTTCATAAGATGTGCGGGATCGTCGGGTACATTGGGTCGTTCGCGCCCGAACTCCTTGCTCAGGCGAACAGGCTTCAATCCCATCGTGGTCCCGATGCAGAAGGGACCTGGGTCGCAAGTCAGTCGTGTGTCGGACTCGGCCACACTCGACTGTCGATCATAGATCTCACGCCGATGGGTGCGCAGCCCATGCAGGCCCAGGAAGGATCAGTCGTGCTCGTCTTCAACGGGGAGATCTACAACTTTCGGGAGTTGCGGGCCGAGCTCGAAAGCAATGGCCATCGGTTCCGTGGCCACTCGGATAGCGAAGTAATGCTGCAGCTCTATGTGGCGGAAGGCGAAGACATGCTGCGGCGGCTGAACGGAATTTTCGCTCTGGCGATCTGGGACCAGCGAAAGCGCTCACTGCTGATCGCCCGTGACGCGTTGGGCGTGAAGCCACTCTACTTCGGCCAATCCGAGCGCGGGTTCGCGTTCGCCAGCGAATTGAAAGCGCTGCTCCACCTGCTCCCCGAAGCGCGGGATCTCGATCCGTCGTCGCTGCATCGATATCTGAGCTTTCTCTGGTGTCCGGGCGCCGGGACTCCGCTTCGATCCGTTCGCAAGGTCTTGCCGGGTGAGGCTATGCTGGTCACCGAAGATGGGATCGAGCGACGGTGGACCTGGTACAACCTGCCGGTGTTCAACGGTGTTGCGCCGACGCTCAACGAGGCATCCGCGGTGAGAAGCACCGTGGAGCACCTGCGACGGGCAGTTCATCGCCAGCTTGTAGCTGATGTTCCGGTAGGTGCTTTCCTTTCGGGCGGATTGGATTCGAGCGCGGTTGTCGCGTTCGCAAAGGAGCAAGCACCGGAGATCCGTTGCTTCACCATTGATTCTGTCGGCACGGATTCCGAAGGGTTCGCCAACGATTTGCCGTATGCGCGGCGAGTCGCTGGTCATCTCGGCGTTCCACTCGACGTCGTCCGAATCGATGCGAGGCGAATGGCGAACGATGTGGCGGGCATGATCACCCAGCTCGATGAGCCTCTTGCCGATCCCGCTGCTCTGAATGTGCTGTACATCAGCCGCCTGGCGCGGGAGCACGGAATGAAGGTTCTGCTCTCCGGTGCAGGGGGAGACGATCTGTACACCGGATATCGGCGCCACGTCGCCCTTAACTACGAACCGTATTGGCGATGGCTTCCGCGTCCGATTCGAGCGAGTTTGAAGCGCGCCGGTGCGGGTCTGGACCAACGGAAACCTGCATTCCGGCGTCTGAAGCGGGTGTTCGACGGTGCTGATCTGGAGGGAGACGCCCGGATCGCAAACTATTTCCTGTGGGCGGACGAGTCTGAGCTCTTCCGCCTCTACACGCCCGATTTCAGAGCTGAGCTGAGAGACACGCGAGCAATCGCCCCGATGCTCGAGTTCCTGCGGCCGCTCCCCGAATCGGTGGGTCCTTTGGATCGAATGCTTGCTCTGGAACAGCGATTCTTTTTGACCGACCATAATTTCACGTACACCGATAGAATGTCGATGGCCGTTGGAGTAGAGGTGCGGGTGCCGTTTCTCGACCTCGAGCTTGTCGAGAGCGCGGCACGCATTCCAGTCGGATTGAAGCAACGTGGTCGAGTGGGGAAATGGGTACTCAAGAAAGCGATGGAGCCCTACCTTCCTCATGATGTGATCCACCGTCCTAAATCGGGTTTCGGTGCACCTCTGCGCCAATGGATGCGAAACGAGCTGCGGCCGCTTCTTGCTGATCTTCTTTCGATCGAGAGCCTGAGGCGTCGCGGTCTCTTCGAGCCGGTGGAGGTACAACGAATGATCTCGCAGAACGATAGCGGAGCCGTCGATGCCGCTTACACGCTGCTCTCGCTAATGAGTATCGAGCTATGGTGTAGGTCGTTCGTCGACACGGCGGCCGTCAGACGCGTGGCCTAGGACGACGGATGAACGTCGAAAAGATAAAGGTTCATGATTTCTGGAATGAGGCTTCCTGCGGCGAGGATTTGTATCTTCGGGGCTCGAATAGGGCTGATTATGACCAGCACGCGCGACTCCGTTACCAGCTGGAGCCATATATCTCCGAGTTCGCTGACTTCGGTGCCGTCGAAGGCGAGCGGGTGCTAGAGATTGGAGTCGGCCTCGGCGCGGATCACCAGCGTTTTGCAAAAGCGGGGGCGGATCTTTACGGGATTGATCTCACTGAGCGCGCCGTCGAACATACGCGCCAACGTCTGGCGGTGTACGGCCTGACGTCGCGAATTCAAGTGGGCGACGCGGAAAGACTAGATTTTCCCGCCGAGTATTTTGACCGAGTGTACTCCTGGGGAGTGCTGCACCACAGCCCCGACACGCCAACCGCGGTCGCGGAAGTCTGGCGTGTTCTCAAGCCGGGAGGTGTTGCGCAGGTAATGATCTATCATAAATGGAGCCTGGTAGGCGTGATGTTGTGGACTCGCTATGCACTACTCCGACTGCGACCGTGGCTCTCCATGCGCGACATCTACTCCCGCTACTTGGAGAGTCCGGGAACCAAGGCATACTCGGTTTCGGAGGCAAGGACGCTATTCTCAGCTTACGACAGTGTAGTGATCCGGACGGTGCTCACGCACGCAGACCTTCTTGAGTCGTCGGCGGGACAGCGGCATGAGGGCCGGCTACTTTCAATCGCACGCAGAATCTGGCCGCGTTCCGTGCTAAAGCGATGGTTCCCGGGTATGGGCCTCTTCCTGTTGATCCGGGCTGTGAAGTAACTCCGATCCTATTGGAGCGTATCTGAAGCAACTTTTGCAAAACCTTAGATCCGGAGCTACTGAAGTGGTGGAGGTCCCTTGCCCCGCGTACTCGGGTGGTGAGGTGCTGATCCGCTCGACGCGCACCCTTGTCTCGACGGGTACCGAGCGTATGCTCGTCGAGTTCGGCAAAGCCGGCCTAATCGAGAAAGCGCGTCGGCAGCCGGACAGGGTCAAGATGGTTCTCGATAAGGCACGTACCGACGGCATCCTCCCCACTATCGAGACCGTTCTGAACAAGCTTGATCAGCCGCTCGCACTCGGCTATTGCAACGTTGGCGTTGTGATGGATGTGGGCGCCGAAGTACGTGGAATCTCCGTCGGAGATCGTGTGGTTTCCAACGGAAAACATGCCGAGGTCGTGAGTGTGGCCGCGAATCTTTGCGCGAGGATTCCAGAGGGCGTTTCTGATGACGAAGCAGCCTTTGCCGTGATCGGAGCGATCGGTCTCCAGGGCATTCGTCTTGTCCAACCCACTCTCGGCGAAGCAGTAGTCGTCACGGGACTCGGCTTGATCGGCTTGATGACCGTGCAGCTGCTTCGGGCCCATGGGTGCCGCGTCCTTGGTATAGACTTCGACGAGGACAAGCTGAGGCGCGCGGAAGAATCTGGCGCTCAAGTAGTCAATCTTTCTGCTGGGGGAGACCCAGTATCAGCGGCGAATTCGTTTTCCCGGGGTCGCGGTGTGGATGCCGTCATCATCACAGCGTCAACCGAGAGTAGCGAGCCTGTCCACCAGGCGGCGCTCATGTGCCGCAAACGTGGGCGTATCGTGCTGGTAGGTGTCGCCGGGCTTGAATTATCGCGCGCGGACTTCTACGCAAAGGAGCTGAGTTTTCAGGTTTCGTGCTCGTACGGGCCTGGACGCTACGACCCGAACTACGAGGAAAAGGGCCGCGATTATCCGGTCGGCTTCGTTCGCTGGACCGAGCAACGCAATTTCGAGGCGGTTCTTGACATGATGGCCGATGGCCGCCTGAACGTGAAGCCGCTCATCTCCCATCGGGTCTCGATCAACGAGGCGGAAAAGGCTTACGCCCTGATCACGGGCGACACTCCGACGCTGGGCATACTGATCGAGTATTTACCTGAGCAGCAACGGCCGGAGAGGGAGCTCCGTCGTTCAACCGTGTCGCTTCGCGGCGATGCCGGGCGTCCTAAAAATACGACGCCCGTCCAGAAGCCGGTCATTGGCTTCGTCGGATCCGGCAACTACTCGACCGCCATTCTGATCCCGGCCTTCAAGGCGACAGGCGCTGAGCTCAAGACGATCGTGTCCAATGCCGGAGTGACCGGACTTCACGCCGGTCGCAAGTTCGGGTTTCGTGAGACAACGACAGACACCGAGAGCGTCTTGTCCGACCCGGAGATCAGCATCGTCGTAGTCGCTACCAGACATGAGAGCCACGCCAGTCTTGTCGTCCGCGCCATACGCGCCGGCAAGAACATATTCGTCGAGAAGCCATTGGCGTTGTCTCCCGATCAACTCGCCGCCATCGAAACGGCGCGTGCCGACTCACTCGCCAGTGGAAGCGAGCCGCGGATCATGATCGGCTTCAATCGTCGGTTCGCGCCGCACGTCGTCAAGATGAAATCCCTCCTCGATGCAGTAAGCGACCCGAAAGTTTTTGTTATGACCGTCAACGCCGGTGCCATACCGCGAGAGCATTGGACACAGGACTCTAGCGTCGGCGGGGGACGAATCGTCGGAGAGGTTTGCCATTTCATCGATTTGCTGCGCTTTCTCAGCGGCTCGCCTATTACCGGATTTCAGGCGGCGGCAATCGGAAATGCGGGCAGCAACGAGGTCGCTGACGACAAGGCCAGCATTACTCTGCAATTTGCGGACGGCTCGATCGGCACCATTCTCTACCTTGCCAACGGCCACAAGTCGTTTCCGAAAGAGCGTCTTGAAATCTTTGCCGCTGGGCGAATCCTGCAGCTCGACAATTTCCGGAGGCTCGAGGGTTATGGCTGGCCGGAGTTCGGACAGATGAAGCTGTTCCGGCAGGACAAGGGACAGAAGGCGTGCGCGACTGCCTTTGTACGAGCCATCGAGCGCGGAGCCGATTCGCCGATCGCCTTCAACGAGCTGCTGGAAGTAAGCCGGGTTACAATAGAAATCGCGGACGCACTGAGATGAAGAAGGCGACATCCCGCCCGAGGATCGACATCATCGCTGGGGCGCGGCCCAACTTCATGAAGGTTGCGTCGATCATTCGCGCGCTGCAAGCCCTGGAATCGATAGGAAGCAAGTTGCGATACCGGCTTGTGCACACCGGTCAACACTACGACGCCCGCATGTCGGGCGATTTTTTTGCCCAGCTCAATATCCCTGAACCGGACATAAACCTGGAAGTTGGCTCGGGCACACAGGCCGAGCAGACTGCGGCGATTATGGTTCGGTACGAGACACTACTTAGACACGACCCGAGTGATCTCTGTCTGGTCGTAGGTGACGTTAATTCGACGATGGCCTGTTCAATCACCGCAAAAAAACATGGTTTGCTCGTGGCTCATGTCGAAGGCGGGCTCAGGTCTGAAGATTGGACCATGCCTGAAGAAGTCAATCGGGTTGTGACCGATTCGATTAGCGATTTCTTTTTCACGACTACCGAAGGTGCCAGTCAAAATCTGCGACGCTCAGGCGTTGCCGATGATCGCATCTTTTTCGTCGGCAACACAATGATCGACACGCTGAATGCAAACATGCATCGAATCAAGCCGCCGTCTTTTTGGGGCGAATTTGGTCTTAAGCCTCAGGAGTATTTTGTCGCCACGCTGCACCGGCCATCAAATGTTGACCAACTCGCTCAGCTGCTCAGTGTAGTGAAGGCGATCGGTGAGGGAGCGCGGGGAAGGTCCGTAGTATTTCCTATCCATCCACGCACTGCTAACACCCTCGCGGAGATGAACACGCTGACAACGAACGTGAGAATCGTGGAACCCCAGCCGTACCTGGAGTTCATTTATCTGACGAAGCACGCGAAGGCTGTCGTGACGGACTCAGGTGGAATCACTGAGGAGACAACGGTAATGGGCGTCCCTTGCTTGACACTTCGAAACAACACCGAGCGTCCCGAGACTATAACATTAGGCACGAATGAGCTGATCGGAACAGATCCCGGGGCTCTTACGCAGGCCTTTGATCGCTTGTTCGCAAACCGCTGGAAAAAAGGAACGATCCCCGACAAGTGGGATGGCGACGCCGGTAAGCGAATAGTAGGCGTGCTGCAGCGAATACTAGGTCAGACCGAGGCGTGATTTCGGACTTGGGAAAGTATTGGCATACGCTCCGTCACCTGCGCCCGATTCAGGTTTACGGGCGCGCTCGCCTGCGTTTTCCGAGGAAAAGCGCTAATCTCCGCCCAGCGCCTCCGGTACGAAATGCAACAGGGGTTTGGGTCGAGCCGGCGCATCGCGGGCCGAGCGTGGTCGGACCCAGCACGCTGCGCTTCCTGAATGAGAGTGCGAATCTCGGCGATGACGGTTGGGACGATCAGAACGTCTCTAAACTTTGGCGATATAATCTTCATTATTTCGATGATCTGAATGCGGTTGACGCGCGCTCGCGTGTGCGGTGGCACAAAGCGTTGCTCCAGCGTTGGGTAGCGGAGAACCCACCTGGCAAGGGAACGGGCTGGGAACCTTATCCAACATCACTCAGAATTGTGAATTGGATAAAGTGGTCGCTGGCTGGAAACCAACTGCCAGTCGAGTGCGTGCAGAGTCTTGCGGTGCAGACGCGATGGCTAGCCGATCGGCTTGAGATACATCTATTGGGCAACCATCTATTTGCCAACGCCAAAGCGCTCGTGTTCGCCGGATCGTTTTTCGAGGGCGATGAGAGTGGCGGCTGGCTCGAGAGGGGGTTGAAACTTCTTGATCGCGAGATCCGTGAGCAGATATTGCCGGACGGCGGGCATTTCGAGAGAAGTCCGATGTACCACGCCCTCGCACTAGAAGACATCCTTGATCTGTGCAACGTGGCCGCTGCTTTTTCCGGCAAAGTATCTCGGGTTGCTCAACCGCGTGAGGAGTGGCGTGCCCATGTCGGACCAATGCGTCACTGGCTCGTCGCCATGTGTCACCCAGACGGTGAGATCAGTTTTTTTAACGACGCCGCATTTGGCATTGCAGCATCTCCCCGGGAGGTAGATCAATACGGCGTCAGGCTCGGCTTCGGCGGAACGCCTGTACTCGCAGAGACCGAGCAACTTCCTGACAGCGGATACATACGGCTGGAAGCCGGGCCGGCGGTGGCGATTCTGGATGTTGGGCTTGTCGGCCCGGACTACCTTCCTGCCCACGCGCACGCCGATACACTTTCCTTTGAATTGTCGCTATTCGGAGCGCGCGTGCTCGTGAATTCCGGTACTTCTGTCTATGAAACGGGCGAGGAACGTGACCAGCAGCGGGGGACGGCAGCGCATAATACAGTGACGATCGATGGAGCGGACTCCTCGGAAGTCTGGGGTGGTTTTCGGGTTGCCAGGCGTGCCCGGCCAGCGGATCTCTCAATCGAGTTCCGCGAGCGAATTGTACGGTGTTCGCATGATGGGTTCGATCGCCTTCCGGGATCGCCAAGGCACACCAGAACGTGGGAACTTACATCCCGTGCCTTACGTGTAGAAGACAGAGTTTTTGGCAAGTTCCACCAGGCCGAAGCGCGTTTTCATCTGCATCCCAGCGTAGTGGCCGATGCAGCCTTAGTTGGAGATCGCCCCGATGCAGTTTCTCTCAGATTGGCGGCTGGCAAGCACGTCCGCATGGATTTCGACGGTGGCAAGGTGAAGTATCAAAAGACCTCGTGGCACCGTGAATTTGGGCTAGCCGAGCCAAACACTTGCCTCGTCGTGGAGTTCGACGGACCGGTCCTCACGACTCACATTTCGTGGGGCGACTGAAGTGAGAATTCTCGTGCTGACTTTTTACTTCAGGCCGGATCTGAGCGCGGGAGCCTTTCGGGCGACCGCGCTCGTGGACCATCTGCGCGAGCTCATGCCGCCGAACTCGCAGATCGAAGTCATCACTACCGTCCCGAACCGGTACCGCTCCTATACGATGGGCGCCCCGCACTTAGAAGAGATGCCCGGGGCGTCAATCGATCGAATTGCAATCCCTCGACATAAGGGCGGCATGATAGATCAGTCCAGGGCCTTTGGCGTATTCTCCCGTGAGGCGATCAGGAGAGTGGGAGCGAAGAAATACGATATAGTGTTCGCAACCTCGAGCCGGCTTATGACTGCGGTCCTCGCAGCGTACATCGCTCGCCGGTCCGGAGCGAAGCTTTATCTGGATATCCGCGACATCTTTGTTGACACGATGAAGGACGTCTCCTCAGGCCTCTCGTGGCTAATGAGTCCGATAGCGCCCCGGCTCGAGAAATGGGCCATCGGTCGTGCCGCAAAAGTGAATCTCGTCTCACCAGGATTTGCAGATTACTTCTCCACCAGATATCCCAATCAGCGTTTTTCCTTCATTACCAACGGAATCGATGAGGAGTTTGTAACTGGAAGCATCAGTGGGGGTCCTAAAATCACCCGGAAGGCGAGCGACCCTCGAGTGATCGTGTACGCCGGGAATCTCGGCGAAGGCCAAGGCCTACATGAGATCATACCTCGCCTTGCCAAGAGGCTTGGTTCTCAGGTGCATTTCAAGATCATCGGCGATGGGGGACGCAAGGCAATGTTACACGCCGAGCTTTCCAAACACGGTGTAAAAAACGCGGAGCTGCTTCCCCCCATGGGTCGGAAGGAACTTATTGAGGCGTACAAGGCGGCGGATGCGCTATTTCTTCATCTGAATGACTATCCAGCCTTCAAAAGAGTTCTACCGTCGAAAGTGTTTGAATACGGCGCAATGGGCAAACCGGTGTGGGCGGGAGTGTCGGGATTCGCAGAGCAATTCCTGAAGACGGAGATTACAAACGCTGTAATCTTTTCACCGTGCGATGTGAACGGCGCAGTGGAATCCTTCGACAAGTTGCGGTTTCAGAACACTTCGCGCACGGATTTTATCCGAAAATATGCGCGTAGGAGTGTGACGCGGCTGTTGGCAGAGGATATTCTCTCGATTGCGTCCGTCCGCGACTAACATGCGGGTAGTCGTCACAGGGGCGACGGGTTTCATAGGAAGCGAACTTATGCGCGCTCTAGCGGCTGACCCGGGCCTGGACGTTCGCGGCACCGTTCGAGCGCGCTCCCCGCGCGATCCGGTGACACAAACCCTGATCGCGGTCGGCGATTTATCGCGGGATACCGACTGGCGCCCTGCACTCACCGGTGCGGATGCAGTTGTGCATACGGCGGGACGCGTCCATGTAATGGACGCCTCGGACGGAGATCCGATCGCGAACTATCGGACCACCAACGTCGACTCTACGCTCCAACTAGCGCGGCAGGCAATCGCCGCTAGCGTGCGACGATTGTTGTTTCTCAGCTCAATCAAGGTGAACGGCGAATCAACGCCACTCAATCGGCCCTTCAGAGTGGGCGACAGTCCTAAGCCAAACGGAGCGTACGCTGTATCGAAAGCCGAAGCCGAAGCGGGCCTGAGGCAGATCGGAAAGGAGACCGGTTTGGAAATCGTTATCATTCGCCCGGTCCTGGTCTATGGTCCCGGTGTGCGCGCCAACTTTCTGTCGATGATGCGTTGGATCGAGCGCGGGGTGCCTTTCCCGTTCGGCTTAGTCCACAACGCCCGGAGTCTGGTGGCGCTCGACAACCTCGTCGACCTAATCCGTGTCTGCCTGCGCCATCCTGCCGCCGCTGGCGAGACATTTTTGGTCAGTGACGGTGAAGACCTCTCTACGCCTGACCTGATACGCCGGACTGGCGATGCCATGGGCCGGCGGACCCGGTTGATGCCAGTGCCAGTATCGATCCTTCGATCAGTAGCGAAGATTGTTGGAAAACCGGAAGTCGGCGAAAGATTGTGCGGCTCTTTACGTGTCGACATTGAAGGGACCAAGAGCCTTTTGGGTTGGACGCCGCCCATAAGCGTCGATCACGCACTCGCGAAGACTGTGCGTTGCTTTCTCAACGGGAATGCCTATGGACGGTGAACTCGTGAGGCTCAATTTCACTTCACCGTCGAGTCGGTTCTGGTTCTGCGCCTGACCGCTGAGATGTTGGAATCGATCGGTGCGTTCGCCCTATCGGTCATCGGTGTTGGCGTGGTGCTCAGGTATGCACGCCGAGCCGGTTTGATCGACATACCGAATCAGCGAAGCTCGCATTCAGTTCCCACTCCACGTGGGGGAGGAATCGCGGTTGTTGGCTCTGTACTCTTGGTTGACGTTTATGACTGGGCTCGGAGCGGAATTCCACCAAAACCGGTGCTCTTTGTCCTTTTGGGGGCGACCCTTGCGCTGGCGTGCATCGGCTGGCTGGACGACCGGCGATCGGTTCGCGTTGGCGTTCGGCTAAGTGTTCACCTTATCTGCGGTTTCGCCGTTGCGCTGCTCGTTAACGACATCGCACCAATGCCTGGCCTTCTGAATATCCTATGGCTCTCGTGGTGGATGTTTTGGACGGTAGGTTCCATTAACATCGTGAACTTCATGGACGGCGTCGATGGCATGGTTGCCTCTCAGGGCGTTGTCTACGGGTTATATCTTTTTCTCCTTCTATCTGCCTCAACCGCCGGCGGTCGCTATGGGTTTATTCTCGCCGCTGCGTGTGTTGGTTTTCTCGTCTGGAACTGGTCGCCCGCAAAAGTCTTTATGGGCGATGTCGGTTCAGGACCGTTGGGGCTCTTCTTCGTCATCGGAGGGGCGCTTGCGCTTGGAAGGTGCCCGATATCACTGCTGTTTCTGCCGCTCTTCCCGCTGTTTTTTGACGCGCTGGTGACGGTGCTTATTCGCGTCCGTCGGCGAGAAAAACTCACTGACGCGCATCGCTCACACTTGTATCAACGCTTAGCTAATGGTGGTTTTGGCCACGCGCGAGTGACGTCACTCTACGCGTTCGCGGCAAGCCTCGGGGCCATCATCGCCATACTCTTTAGATCTGCTCCGTCCGCGTACATTGCTGCATCCGTGTTGGCCTACATGGTCCTGGTGGTAATCGGCTGGAAACGGTTGGACGAGAGATTTACGGAAACACCGGTCTCAGGTCGGCCGCGGGAGCCGGGGCTGGAACGCTAACCAACACCGCCGCTGGTCGCTTGTATGTCGGCGTCGAGCGGCGCGTAAAAGTTCCTATACCAGTCCACGAATCGCTTTACGCCAATCTCAATTGGCGTTGATGGCTTGAACCCGACGTCGTCCGCCAACGCGTTGATGTCTGCGTAGGTCGCGGGAACGTCTCCGGGCTGCATATCAACGAGTCGTTTTTCGGCAATACGGCCGAGCGCATGCTCGAGAACTTCAACCAAGCGGCCAAGCTCGACCGGACAGTTGTTGCCGATGTTATAGAGGCGATATGGTGCCGTGCTTGTCGCGGAATCCGGATGTGCACTATCCCAATCTGGATTCGGCGCCGCAGGGTTATCTAGCACTCGCACGACACCCTCAACAATGTCGTCGATGTACGTAAAATCCCTCCGCATGTGCCCGTGATTGAAAAGCTCGATCGGCTCCCCCCTGAGAATGGCTTTCGTGAAGAGGAAGATCGCCATGTCGGGGCGTCCCCACGGCCCATAAGCAGTGAAAAAGCGGAGACCGGTTGTTGGAATCCGATATAGATGACTGTAGCAGTGGGCCATCAATTCGTTTGCCTTTTTGGTCGCGGCATAAAGGCTGATCGGGTGATCCACATTGTGATGCACGCTGAACGGCATCTCGGTATTGGCGCCGTAAACTGAAGAGGATGACGCGTAGACCAAATGCTTCACTCGGTTGTACCTGGCGCCCTCGAGGACGTTGGTGAAGCCTACGAGATTGCTATCCACATAGGCGTGAGGATTCTTCAGCGAGTGCCGAACCCCCGCCTGCGCGCCGAGGTGAACAACCGAATCGAATCGCTCATTCTGGAACAACTCGGCGATCACCTTGGAATCTGCCAAGTCGCCACGCATGAATCGAAACGCGCTGTACGGTCTCAGCTGATCGAGGCGTGCTTCCTTGAGGCGAACGTCGTAGTATGGATTGACGTTGTCGAATCCTACGACCTCGTCACCGCGCTCTAGTAGTTTGACTGCAGTGTGGAATCCGATAAACCCCGCTGCACCCGTCACGAGAATCTTCATCGATACTTACACACCAAGAAGAGTGAACATGTTCGCCCAGTAATTGGGGCAGGACCAAAAATAACCGTTTTTGCTATGAACCCCGTGCCGGCTAGTTGTGCGCACCTCATTTCGTTGCTCGCTCAATGGATTTCGCGGGGTTGGGAGCGCGCCCCACTCGTTCGAAAGGAGCGCATGTTTCAGTTCGCGACGACCGGCAGGCGAGACATCGCTTCCGCTAGTGCGACTTTCCAGTCGCGGGGAGCGAGAGAGAGACGGCGCAACAGCCAGCTCGAGTCCAGCGCGCTGTGAACAGGGCGGGGCGCAGCATCTTTGTACTCCGCGGTCGAGACAGGAATGACTTTCGGCAAGGCGGACGCTGGTGACGCCTGGAGCAACAGGCGCCGAATCTCGCAGGCGATCTCATACCGGCTCACTGAGCCCAAGTTTGCGAAATGGTATGTGCCGTTGATCGATTGATCGGTGACGCAGAGCCAAAGGATCTCGGCGAGATCCTTTGACAACGTCGGACTCCCCCACTTGTCGTCAATGGCTTTCGGCGCAACACCACTACGCAAGGTTTCGACGGTGCGAGTGAGAAACGTCTTTCCTGTCGGAGCGTACAACCAGGCGGTTCGCACGATCACTGCACTCGGCGATTCCAGCAGGGTCGCTTTTTCGCCGGAGAGCTTCGACTTTCCGTAAAAATTCACCGGGTTTGTCTCCGCGTCCGGCCCGTAAGGCGTCGTTTGCCTGCCGTCGAAAACGTAGTCTGTCGAAATGTGGATGGTGCGCGCTCCCACTTTCGTCGCGGCGCGAGCGACATTGCCGGCACCAATAGCGTTGATTGCTTCCGCGAGTTCTGGATGAGTTTCAGAGGCGTCGACATCGGTATAAGCAGCGGCGTTGATCACCACCGAAGGCCGATGAGTCCGGAACGCTTCGTCGAGCTGGCGCGGGTGCGTTACGTCGCCCTGCTGGTGCGAAAGGCCGATCGCTTCGATCCCTTGCGGCGCAGTCTTGAGCAGCTCCACACCGAGTTGTCCGGAGCTGCCCGTAATTATAGCCCGCACTACTCGCTGAGAATCTGGGTCAGGTAGTCGGCGTAGGCGTTGTTTCCTGCATCTTCGGCGAGCGTCCTGAGCTGGCTCTTCGAGATGTAGCCCATTCGATACGCGACTTCCTCGGGACACGCGACCTTGAGTCCCTGCCTTTGTTCGATCGTTTCGATGAAGAGGCTTGCCTGGAGCAGCGCGCTCGGCGTGCCCGTGTCGAGCCACGCAGTGCCACGACCCAGAATTTCGACCTGCAGTTCTTTTTGCCGGAGGTAGGCGAGATTGAGGTCAGTGATCTCCAGCTCGCCCCGTTCCGACGGACGAAGCTCGCGCGCATATTCGGGCGCTCTCGAGTCGTAGAAATACAGGCCGGTGACTGCATAGCTGGATTTGGGATGCCTGGGCTTTTCGACGATGTCCGTCGCCGAGCCGTGCTCGTCGAATCCCACCACGCCGTACGCCTCGGGGTTGCTCACCCGATATGCAAAAATGGTCGCGCCCTTCGAGCGGTCGGAGGCGCCGCGTACGACGTTCTGCAGATCCTGACCGTAGAAAAGATTGTCGCCAAGGACCAGAGCGCTTGGCTGGCCGGCGATGAATTCTTCGCCAATTATTAGCGCCTGGGCGATGCCTTCGGGCTTAGGTTGAGGCGCGTAGGTGAGATTGAGACCCCACTGAGCTCCCTCGCAAAGGAGTCTCTGGAAATGCGGCAGGTCGCGCGGCGAGCTGATAATCAGGATGTCCTTAATCCCCGCCATCATCAGCGTGGTGAGGGGATAGTAGATCATCGGCTTGTCGTATATCGGCAGCAGCTGCTTGCTGATCGCCAATGTGGTCGGGTAAAGTCGTGTCCCCGACCCGCCGGCGAGCACGATACCGTTTCTCGAAGTCATGACCGAAAATATCTCACCGGCGGTGTCGGCTGTAAATTTCGTCCAGAAATGAAGCTGATTACGGTCTTCCTCGCGTGTCTAATCCTTCCGGTGTGTGTTCGCGCGCAGATCGCGACAACCTCGAACGGCGATTCAACTACGGTTACGAATCGCATCAACCAGTTCCAACCCGACACGTCCGTAATCCGAGGATCACAGGAGCTGCTCCTCGTAACCAGCGAAGCAGTGGACGCCAGGCGATCGAGGCAGTTGATCGCGGGAGTCCCCGTCGGCCAATCGTTGCTACTGCGATCGGCGTCTTCACTCACGCCGAGCATCGCGGCAGATCAGTGGGTAGCATCGAGGCTATCTCCCCAGTTTCTCTCGGTAATCAATACCGAGCTTCCGTTTTCTCAGAACTACGGGTCAATGTGGGCGGGGAAGGGGATAAGCACACGCACTCTGACCGGATTTCGACTGGAGAATGCGCGAGCGCGTATAATCTTTGCCCCGGAAGTCGTTCTCTCCACCAACAGTGACTGGCCGTTGTTCCACCAGTACTACGTCCCTCCCGTCCCTCCCGGTCGCAGTCCTTTCGATCTCCCATACTACGCGGGGAAGTTCACCATCGACGTGCCCATGCGATTCGGTGACCGCGCCATCAGGAGACTGGATCTCGGTGAGACGACTGCGCTAGTTTCAGCCGGCGCGATGGAGATGGGCTTCTCCAACGAGAACGAATGGTGGGGTCCGGGAATTCGCAATGCCATTGTCCTTAGCAACAACGCCCCCGGGTTCCCGCACCTGTTTCTGCGCACCGGACATGCACTCAGTACGAAATTCGGTTCCGTCGAAATGCGCTGGCTAGTCGGCGGTCTCACCGAGTCTGCATTCTTCGATACCGTCTCCACCAACAACACCCGCTCGCTGTCGGCAATCGCGGCCACGCTGCAAACGGGTTGGGATCCAAACCTCAGCGTTGGTTTCGCTCGTTCTGTCTACGGAACGACCACAGGTTGGGGTCCAGTGTTCTTCCGCTGGTTCGATGTTTTCATGCGCACGCATCTCGACATACCCGACACGACTCGCACGCAACGCGATCAGCTCTTCACGCTTTTCGCGCGTTGGGTCTTTCCGGCTGATGGTGTGGAGATCTATGGCGAATGGGGACGGACTGAGCTGAGGCCCAGTCTGCGCGACTTTCTCATCTCACCCAACCACACCCAGGGCTACACACTCGGCATGCAGTGGCGCGGCGGAGATTGGCACGATGGATCGTTCAGAGTGCAGACGGAAATCACGCAGCTCGAGCAGAGCGCGACTTTTCGTAACGTTCCCTCGGGCTCGTGGTACACCAGCCAGCGCGTGATTCAGGGTTACACCAATCGCGGCGAAGTCATCGGAGCGTCGATCGGACCCGGCTCGTCGAGCCAGTGGCTGGCCGTCGATTACCTCAAGCAAGGCTGGCGACTCGGCACTTTCCTCGGCCGCATTCGCTGGAACCAGGATGTCCATAATCATTACGGATTCCCGATCTACGTCGGCTACTGCAATCAGGACGTCAGCGTCTATCCGGGAATTCGCGGGGCCAGGGTGGGAGCGTTCGGATCTCTCTCGGCCGAGCTCTCGCTCCAGGATCGGCTGACTCCGTTCTTCCAAAACGGCGGCGGCTGTCCGAACAACGGCAGCAGACTCGATATTCACAACAATACCCTCTCCGTAACCTTCGCACCGTTCCAGCGATAACGCTCCTATCTGGCGTGCAGACGCACGGTCAGCTGGAGATTCAGGTTGCCGACATCGCTGGTGAAGTTTCGATTCAAGTCGTTCATCGCCTCGACTCTGCCGCCCAAATCGATATAGCGCCCGTACCGGAACTGTTCGGCTCCCACCGCCACGATCACATCCGAGCCCTTCGGATAGGCGATGCCAGTTGTCTCGAAGTTGCCAACCTGATCGCGCAGGATCCGGCGGAAGGAGAAGATAGTTCGTTTTTCAGGCGAGTAACGCGTCCACGAAAAAACCGATCCCGCCGCGGCACCGACGCCTGGGTACGCGCCCAGCAGTTGACCTCGACTGGTGTGTCCCTGTCGCAAGGTGGTGTGCAAGTAGACGGACCCCTCACCCGGTCGCGTGTACAAAAGAGTCGACGTCTGGTAGTTCACCACCTCAGCCCTCAGTACGTCGAACGCGTTGGCTCGCTTCCGCAAAATCTTCTGAAAGCCTAGCATGTACTCGCGGTCGTGATCGAGGTTCGTGATGAATTCGCGGAAATCGTAGAACTGGTCCTCGTACCCACGCTCACCGTAGACCTCGAGGCCGGCTTTCGGAAATGCCCAACGAAAGAAGATCGAGGCCAGCTGGTTGTCCGCGCCCGCTGTATCGCCTTGGGCGTATTCGCTCTTGAGGAACAGAGCCTTGAAGGGTTTTTTCCAGAAGCTGCCGCTCGGCTCGCCAACGCGGTACGGCACGTGAAAAAAACGAGCGACGCCAATCTCCAGTCCCGGCACTCCTCGTGGAGTGAAGATGCCTTCTACTGATGCCATCAATCGTACGGTGCCTGTCTGGACGCCGGTGATGTAATGTTCTCCTCCGGTAACCGGCGAATAATCCGATTGGTCCAGTCGCCCCCACATCACACGCCCATGAATTCTTCCCAGACCAATGTTCCACGGCGACCCAGAGCCCGCGAAAAGGTGCGGGAATCCAGGCGCGTTGTTGGAGAGCAAGAACGGGAATTCCGTGGCTGGGCCGATCCATTCGTTCGCCGTTGAAACGCCCACTGTTATGAAGCGCGAGTCGAACCGGAGATAGGTCGCGCCTGGATCAACCCGAGAATAAGAAACATTCCCGAATCGTTGCGGATAATCGACCGACGCTGGGTAACTGCCGTCGTTGAATGCCTGCGCCCCGGTTTGTCCGTTCGGCATGAGATCGAACGAACGATTCTCGGCGCGGAAAGCCACCGGAGCGATGGCGAAGGAAATGGGTCCGAAATAACCGCTGATGCCTCCGCTCGCCGCGACCGTCAGACCCCGTCCAGTCCAAAGCGGCCCGTCGTTGAATCCGTAGGGATACGCCGAGTTGATCGTTGCTCCGAGCGCGACGGGACCGACTGACAAGTTGCTTCGACTGAATCGATCTCCCAGCTTCCACGGGCCCGCGCTGTCAGCGGACGCAAGCCGATCGATTTCCTGCCGCGAGAATCCTCGAATCGACCACGGGTAAAGCGGAGCCATCCCACCGATTTGAATCGCTCGGAGATACTCTTCGAAATCGCTTCCAGTGGTGAAGTCGCCCATCGTTACTCGTGAGCTCTGGCCGATAAGTGGCCGCGCCTGGCCGGCGCTGGCAGTGGCGAGCGCGACGACGAGCGCAATACGAAATCGTAATGGAGTCACGTGCGATTCATCGCTGTCACCGTGGAGTTGAAACCGTTGCGTATTTTAACACCCTGCCGGACGTAACGCGGACGCGTCGCCGCGATTTATATTCCCGCAGTGAAAGCTGTCTTCCTGATTACAGGTCGCTGAGTCTTTGGCAGAGACGTGGCCAAATACGCGCGGACGACGCGCGTTCCTCAAAGTCGCTGACATCGTCGGTCGAGCAGCCGTCGTACCGTTCCGCCGAGCGCGGAAACATCCCGCGGCTGGGTTGATCCAACGGATTCTCGTAATGGAGCCGTGGAATATCGGCGATGTCGTGCTGGCGACACCTTTCTTGCGCGCGCTGCGTCGCCTCTATCCGGGAGCCAGCATCAGCCTGCTCGGCAAGCAACACGCGCAGGTGATTCTCGAAGGGAGTGGCTTGGTCGACGAAGTCATCGTCTGCGATCTCCCCTGGACCGCGTCGCAAAACAAGTATCCGCTCGATTCAACCACGGTCCGGAATATTCATGCGTTGGTTCGTACGCTGCGCTCCCGGAATTTCGATCTCACCATCGACGCGCGAATGGATATCAGATCCAATCTTCTCGCGGCTCTGGCACGCGCCCGCCAACGCGTCGGTTATTCGATTGGCGGAGGTGGTTGGCTACTCAACCGCTGTATGCGTGGGGATCGGCGGGATTATCACAAGATTGAGGACTGGATCGACTTGCTCGCCCTTCTTCCCGGCGGCGCTGAAGTGAGATTTGCCGCCGATCGCGTTCCATTTCTCTCGATCTCCGAAACGGAGCGAGCAAATGCCCGACGTCGTCTGAAGGAGATGGGCGAACTGTCCTCGCCCGTCATCGGTTACCATCCCGGAGGGTCGCATCCCGCCAAGCGCTGGCCATTGGCGCATTTCGAGAAACTCATTCAAGAGCTGAATGATTCGCCGGGCGGAAGTCATGTTGTTTTTCTCGGGCCGGATGATCAAGAACCCGACCGCCTGCCGCTTGGCGTCGTCGTCAGACGAGCATCCCTTCGAGACATGATGGCCGAGATTGCATGCTGTGACTTGCTCGTCTGCAACGATAGCGGAGCGATGCACATCGCCGATGCGCTCGGCGTTCCCGTAGTTGCCATCTTCGAGATCGGAAATCCGCAGTGGTACGGACCAACGGGCCCACGCTCGACCGTGATACGTGGAGAGCTGGCGGGCCTCGGCATTTCGGCGGCGCCACTCGACCGTCCGCCGCCGCGCCCGGTTCCGATCGAACGAGTGAGAGAAGCGGTGAAAGACTCGTTGCGATCAGCATCCTGACGTCCCGCGATTACTTTTCCCGCGTGACCGTACCCACCTCGCAAAGAGTAGCACGAAATGGAGTGCTGTACTTCGGCTCGCTGGCGCTGCCAGCGGTTGCGGCGGTGTTTCTCGTACCGGTAACCGTTCACGCGCTGGGAGCCTCGCGGTTCGGATTGCTGGCGTTGGCGTGGGCCTTTGCTGAAGGTGCGGGGATGTTCGACTTCGGCCTGGCGCGGACGACGGTGCGTTTCGTCGCTGACGCCACTGCTCGAGGGGCTGAGCGCCTTCGCGAGATCGTTCTCGTTTCGGTGCTTTCGCAGGCCGCCGCGGGCCTGTTTGCGGGCATGCTGCTTTTTCTGCTCGCGCCTTGGCTGGTGAGGACTGTCTTCACGATTTCCGCGGTCGAGATTCCCGAAGCGATTGGGATGTTTCGAGTGCTCGGCTTTCACGTTCCGGTGCTACTCGCGCTCTCGGCGATGAGGGCGTCACTCGAGGGAGCGCAGCGCTTCGACATCAGCACTTCGCTGCGGGTGCCGGGAAGCCTGGCGTCGGTGATCGTGCCCGCGATCGCGGCGCCGGCCGGTGCGTCGCTGCCGACGATACTATGGATACTGCTGGCGGTGCGACTCTCGCTCGCTTTCATCAGTGGTTTTGTGTTGAAGCGAACGCTGCTGCCGGGACGCTGGGGGCTTCCGTCCGGCTTCGGCACTCTCCGCGAGATGCTCGGTTACTCCGGATGGGTCGCGGTATCCGCGGCCCTCGGTCCGGCGCTGGGAAGCATCGATCGATTCGTCACCGGGTCCGTGGTCGGCGTGACCGGGCTCGGCTACTACACGGGTGCCGCCGAAGCGGCGAACCGCTTTCTGCTCATCCCCTCGACGGCGTTCAGTGCACTGCTGCCCGCGCTCGCTCACACCGAAGCGCGCGGCGCCCGCGATCGCGCCCTGGCGGCGACGCGCGCCGCGGCGCGCCAGCTCGCCACGCTGCTGCTGCCACTCTGCCTGGCGTTGTTCACATTTGCGCCCGCGATACTCAATGTCTGGCTCGGTCCAGTCTTCGCGTCGCAGGCGGGCACCGCGCTACGAATTCTTTCGGTCGGCGTTTTCCTCGGCGGGTTGGCGCATCTCCCGCTGGCGGTCTTGTACGGCGCAGGTCGTCCCGACCTGCCGGCCAAGATCCACATCGCCGAAGTGATATTCCACGTGCCGCTGACGTTCGCGTTGGTCAAAACGTTGGGGATCACCGGTGCCGCCCTCGCCTGGACGTTGCGCTGTGGCGCCGACTGGCTGCTCTACGAGATCGCGACGCGCCGAGCGGTCGGTCGGACTGTAGAGGATCGCTCGGAAGAAGTCCGTACGCGCCGATTGTTATGGCTGACCCTATCGCTCGCGTTTTCGCTCGGACTGGCGCTTTGGATTAGCCGGGCGGGGTGGCCGGTGGTCATTGCGCTCGTCGCGGCATCGATGCTCGCCTACGCCGGCGTGGGCTGGTCCAAGGTGTTGAGTGACGAGGAAAGGCGCGCCTGGCTGTCGATGCTCTCGCGCGTGCGGGTTCGATCCTGACAGATGCAGTCGGTGCGACGGGGTAAGAGGTTCGGATCGCTTCAGCGCGAGCTGCCATTTCTCAAGGACATCGTCGATTATCGACTGACGAAGTTTCCCCGGCTGTATCTATTTGTCGAACGCTTTCGCGGCTGGGTCAATTGGGACAAGCGCGTCTACCTGTCCTTCGTCCGGAAGGGTGACATTGTGCTCGACGTGGGAGCGAACGTCGGGGCGCACTCGGTATTTCTCTCGCACCTCGTCGGGAACCGGGGCAGGGTCCTCGCGTTCGAGCCCTTGCCGCCAAACCTCGATGCTTTCATGGAAACCATTCGCAGGCGGTCGAGAATCCCGAATATCTCAATTGTCCAGAGCGCCGTGGGAAATCCTACCACGACGGATCAGTCAGTGGTGATCAGGGCGCCTGCAGATGATCTCACTCAGGCTTCGCTGCAGGTTCAGGAAGCGGGGTCCTGGCAGGCGAATGGGAAGCTGCGCGAATTCAGCGTCTCACTCACCAGCCTCGATGCAGAGAGCGATGTTCAGGCGCTACCTCGGATTGACTTCGTCAAGATCGATGTCGAAGGCGGCGAGCTCGACGTGCTCAGGGGTGCGACAAAAATCCTCGAGAAACATCATCCACTTGTCTACTGTGAAGCGTACGAGAAGTGGACTGCGTCGTTCGGTTACACGCCCGATGACCTGTTTCACTTAATGTCAACGGCGGGATACAAGGGGGCGCGCGCGATCAGTAAGGGGCGGGTGGTTCCTGTGCTCGTCGAGGAGCCCGCACCGCCCGGACTGTTCGACACCGCCTCAAACGTTCTCTTTTTCGCGGCGAGGCACTCCGACATGGTCGCCGCCTTCGACAAACGGTACATCACGTAGTGGCGCAGTCCCTGGGTTCCCATGGTGGCACACTAATGCAGCATCCCGATGTAAAACGGATTCTGTTGCTCGAGTTCTGGAACATCGGCGACGTTGTCCTCACGCTGCCGTTCCTGCAACAGCTGCGAGTGATTTTTCCCAGCGCCAGAGTAGTGCTCGTCGGAAGGCCTCACGCGCGTGAGCTGCTCGCGCCGTCGGGGCTAGTTGACGAATTCATCGAGACTGACCTCACGTGGCAACATCCCAGTCGGAGTTTCAATCCGCTTGCCTATCCGTGGAGCGACATCTGGCGCCTCGCTCGTAGCCTCCGCGCCCACAAATTCGACATCGCGTTTCAGTGCCGGCCGCACATACGTGAATACGTCATCCTCGCGCTTTCCGGGGCGAAGCGGCGCGTGGGAGTGTCGATGACGGGTTGGGACCGTTTGCTCACCGATCGCGTGAGCGTCAATCCTTTCCGCGAGCAGAAGAAGGAATCCTGGCTCCGCTTGCTCGAGCCGTTTGGAGGACGCCGAGTGGCTGTGCCACCAAGGCTCGAGGCGGAAGAATCCGCGGAACAATGGGCCAGTCGCTTCCTCGCCACGCGCGGAGTCACGACTGAGGACTTGCTGATTGGAGTGCATCCGGGCGCGAGTGTCCCGTCAAAGCGGTGGCCCATCGAGCGTTTCGCCGAAGTCGTCAACAAGCTTGTCGGACGGCGCGGAGTACGAGTGATCGTTTTCGTCGAACCCTCAGGCTATGGCTCCGCGCTCGACGCCAGGGACGGCCGGATTCTGGTCAGGGAAGGCTTGCCAGAAATGGTCGCGTTGCTGGGAAGGTGTGACCTCCTCGTCTGCAATGACAGCGGTCCGATGCACATCGCCGGGGCGCTCGGCGTGCCGTGCGTGGCTGTGTTCAGCTCCGGAATCGAGCGAATGTTCGAGCCGCTCGGAGAGGGGCACCAGGTCGTGACCCCGCCCACGCTAGAAACTGGGCACCGCGGCTATGATGTTACCAAGGTACCCGCGACCCGTGTCCTGGATGCAATCGAGCAGGCGATAGGCTAGAATCTTGCTAACGCATGTCCGCGCATGATGATTACCCGATGATCTTGCCGTCCACGAGATCGCCAACGTTGGCCACAACATCCGTCCCCATTCATCCCGCACTGCAGCGGCGCACGGCGCTACGCGAGCGTCGCCCGCTTGCAGTACGCCGTCACACAGGCCGCGTGGCAACGCGGTTCACGGTTCTGCTCGCCGGCGACATCGTCGCGATTCTTCTGGCTCAGGCAATCGCCACCTGGTTGGCCACTGAGACGGAGTTCGGTCGCCTCGCCCTTCCGGGGACTCCGCTTCTGCTCGGCGGCACCCGGTTCGTTTTCTTTGGGCTCATCACGCTGGCGACGGTGTTTGCCACCGGCGGTCACAGCCGCCACCGCGCCCTTAACCAGCCGATTCGTCTCTTCATCGCCGTTGCCGGGGCCGTTCTCCTCAATTGGGCGGGTGGGATCGCTCGCGGGTTGCTTCCCGACCTGGTGCTGCCGATAGTTGCTACCGCCGGCATCGTCTGGCTCTGCCTGCTCCTCGTGAGACAAATCTCCGAGTGGTTCTTACGCGATGTTTGGCCGGGTGAGCGCGGCGCTGCCACCGCGATTCTGGTAGGTGAGCCCAAAGTCGGAACCCGCTTCGCGCGCGCCGTTGCCGCTCCCGGTGGTGATTATCGGGCGGCCGGCTACGTCGCAACCGATCGAATCCAGGACGACAACTACCTGGGGACGATCGATGATCTGCCGGCGCTTATCGACCAGACCGATGCCGAAGCAGTGGTAGTTTGTGCCGATCTCCCTGCGACCCGGATCAACGCGTTGATCGAAGACTGCCTACATGCAGGTTGTCAGGTTTTGTTCCCGGCGAGAGCGGTCCGCGTCTATGGCTTGCGGCCGATACTCGTCTGGCACCACGACCAGCCGTTCTTCGAGCTGGGGAGTCCCGTGCTGAGGGCCCGCGCGCTCATCTCGAAGCGGATCGTCGACGTCATCGTCAGCGCGATCCTGCTGATTCTGCTGGCCCCGGTGCTGATCATCATTGGCATCGCCGTTCGACTCGATTCACCCGGCTCGCCTTTCTTTCCACAGGAGCGGGCCGGGCTGGGCGGGAAGCGTTTCCGAATGCTCAAGTTCCGCACGATGCGCGATGGTGCCGACAGCGAAAAGGCGGAGCTGGCGCATCTCAATCACACTGGCGACGTACGCCTGTTCAAGATCAAGGACGATCCGCGAACCACACGCCTCGGAAGATTTCTGCGGCGCTGGAGCCTCGACGAGCTGCCGCAGCTTTTCAATGTGCTGATTGGTGAGATGTCGCTGGTCGGCCCGCGGCCGTTCTTCGAGTCGGACTTCGGTGATTACGAGGACCACCATTTCCGGCGCCTCGATGCGAAGCCGGGCATCACCGGGCTGTGGCAGGTCAGCGGACGCAGCGAGGTTCTCGACTTCGAGGACGTCATCTATCTGGACCGGCAGTACATTGAACAGTGGTCGTTCTGGCTCGATGTGAGCATCCTTTTCAGAACGATTCCGGCAGTGCTTCGCCGCACGGGGGCGTTCTAGCCCCGTTCACTTCAAACATCGCGCGGTTTGAAAGAACGGAATCATCAATGAAGGTTTTTGTCTCCGGTGCAGCCGGTTTTCTCGGCAGTCATCTCGCCGACGCGTTCATCCAGCGCGGCGACGACGTCGTTGGCTGCGACAACATGATCGGGGGCGATCTCAGCAATCTTCCGGAAGGCATTCAGTTCGAGGAAGCGGATTGCTGTGACGTGCCCGCGATGAAGCGGCTGACTACGGGCGTGGATCTCGTCTATCACTGCGCTGCAGTCGCCACCGAAGGGCTGAGCGTGTTTTCGCCAGCGCTGATCGCGAAGCACGTCTACGAGAACACAGCGGGGCTACTCGCTGGCGCGGCGAGCAACACGGTTCGTCGCTTTGTTTTCTGTTCGAGTACGGCCCGATATGGAGTGGGTCGCCTTCCGTACACGGAAGACCAAACGCCCGCACCGGTAGATCCCTATGGCATCGCCAAGTACGCCGCCGAGCTCCTCGTCGCCAACGTCTGCGAGACCCACGGGATCGAGTACGCGATCGCGGTGCCGCACAACATCATCGGTCCGAAACAGAAATACGACGACGCCTACCGCAACGTCGCCAGCATCATGATCAACCGGATGCTGCAGGGAAAGCAGCCGATCATCTACGGCGACGGAGAGCAGACGCGCAGCTTCTCTTTTGTGCAAGATTGCGTCGATCCCCTCATTAAAATGGGCACGGTCAAAGGTCTGAACGGGGAAGTGATCAACATCGGCCCTGATACCGAAACCGTTTCCATCAACCAACTGGCGGCAATCCTCGCCGAGCTGCTCTCCTTCAAGCTGAGGGCGATTTATGTCCGCGATCGACCGAAAGAAGTCAAGAACACCAGCTGCTCGGCGGACAAGGCGCGACGCCTGCTCGGTTACGAGGCAAAGGTCCCATTGCGCGACGGACTGCAAAGCATGATCGACTGGATCCGGCAACACGGCACCAAGCCGTTCTCATACCATCTGCCGATCGAGATCGACTCGCCGCTCGTGCCGGACACCTGGAAGTCGCGGCTCATCTAACGCGTGGCAGATCGACGCGCGCTACGAATCGGCATGTTGGGACTCTATGGCATGCCGATGCCGGAACGTCACTTCACCGGGTTCGAGACTGCGTTCGGTGAGATTGCCCCGCGCCTGGCTGCCGCGGGACACGACGTGACGATCTATTGCCGCGGCAGCCATTATCCGCAGCAGCTGCGGGTGCCCGAGTATAAAGGCGTCAAATTGAAGTTCGTGCCTTCTCCCGGCGGCAAGAATTTTTCGGCGTTGATTGCTACGCTCTTTGCATCTTTGCACGCGCTGACCGTCGGACGCTACGATCTTTTCTTTTTCGTCAACGTGGGAATGGGGCACCATGCCGCGCTCTGCCGAATTTTCGGCGCCCAAGTCGTGATGAACGTCGACGGTCTGGATTGGAAGCGTGGCAAGTGGGGATTCTTCGGGCGGACCTACTTTCGCACCGCCGCGTCGTCAGCGGTTCGGTTCTGCAACCGGCTGGTGACCGATGCCGAGGCAATGCGACAATTCTATCTGGAGGAATTTGGCAAAGACACGACGATGATCGCTTACGGGGCCTACGTCGAATCCGCCGAGCGACCGGAGCTGGTGCGCCGGGCGGGCGTTTCACCGGGAGATTACTATCTCGTTGCCGGTCGGTTGGTTCCCGAGAACTGTGCGGATCTTATTGTCGACGGCTATCTCGGTGCGCGCAGCAGTAAGAAACTGCTGATAGTGGGAGGGGCAAATTATGAAACGGCGTTTCATAGACTCCTTTACAGCAAGGCCAGCGAGCGCGTGCTATTTACCGGCCACATCCACGACCAACAGCTGTTAAAGGAGCTTTACTGCAATTGCTTCGCGTACGTTCACGGCCACTCGGTCGGTGGTACCAATCCGGCGTTGTTGCGGGCGATGGGCTACGGATGCTGCATCCTCGCGCACGATACGGTCTTCAATCGTGAAGTTCTTGGCGGCGCGGGGCTTTTGTTCCGAAAGGATCCGGCGGCGCTGGCGAGCCTGATGGAAGAAGTCGAATCCAATTCCGAGCTGGTGAGCACCTTGCGGCGGCGCGGGCCGGAGCGAATCCAGAAAGAGTACACCTGGGACAAAATTGCCGGGCAATACGACGAGCTGTTTCGGGAGGTTGCTGCCGAGTGAGGTGCGATTCTGCAAGTAACTAAGTGCGCCATACCGGAGGTACTGCTGGTGACGCCGACCGTGCACGGCGATCAGCGGGGGTTCTTCCTGGAATCGTACAACGAGCGCGACTTTGCCAATGCGGGTATGGATGCTCGTTTCGTGCAGGACAATCACAGCCATTCCGTCAGAGGGGTATTACGCGGGCTGCACTACCAGCTCAAGCATCCGCAGGGGAAGCTGGTGCGGGTGGTTCGTGGCACAACATTCGACGTTGCAGCCGACATCCGCGTTGGCTCTCCCACGTTCGGTAAGTGGGTGGGTGTGACACTCGATGAGCAAAGCAAGAAATCTCTCTGGATTCCGCCTGGGTTTGCCCATGGGTTCTGCGTTGTCTCTGACGAAGCCGACGTTCTATATAAGGCAACCGATTTCTATGCGCCGGAGGATGAGAAGGGAATCATCTGGAACGACCAGCTATTGGCGATAGAATGGCCAATCCACAATCCCACACTCTCTGGGAAGGACCGGGCTTTCGAGGCACTGAACGAGACTCGTTCGGATTTGCCCCGCTATCGCTAGGAGTTGTGCGCTGCGCTGGGCGCTATGCAACCTCTCGATATACAGCGGCCATTGCTGCCGCCGCCCTCTCCCAACTGAATTGCTTCGCTCTTTCCTTGCCACGGGCAATGAGCTTCTCTCGATCGAGAATCGCGCGCTCGACGCCCGCGGCGATGGAGCGGGCGTCATAGGGATCGACCAATACAGCGGCGTCACCGGTAACCTCCGGTAGAGAGCCGGCGTGAGCGGCGACGACGGGTGTTCCAACGGCCATCGCCTCCACAGCCGTCAATCCGAAGCCTTCGTACAGCGATGGGAGAGCCACACAGCTTGCGCTCGCGTAGAGATTCACCAGCTGCTCGTCCGACACCGCTCCCAGGAGTTCCGCGTCGTCGCGCGAGACGGAGACGTTCCCCCAACCTCCGGCGCCGGCGATCACTAACCGCTCGCGAAAACCGCGGGACCTGAGCTCGCGCATCGCCTCGACCAGTCGCGGAAGATTCTTGCGCGGCTCCGGCGTTCCCACGAACAGAACGTAAGGCAATTCGACCGGAGACCGCGTCGAAGGAGCTGGAGGACCGGCAAGAAAAATCTCGTCGACGCCACTCCAGACAACGCGGATGCGCTCGGCGGAGACTTTTAGCAGGCGGTTGAGGTCATTCGCCGTATTCTGGGAGACGGCGACGACCATGTCCGCTGCGTCGATGACGGAGCGCAGCGTGGCGCGTGTATACCATCGACTCCACGTGCTCATGGTCTGCGGAAAGAGCACCGGCACCAGATCGTGAACGGTCAGCACCAGCGGCGGCCTACCGCGCGTTATCGGCGCGCGCAGCGTCGGGCAGTGATAGACGTTAGCGCCGGACGCAGCGGCGCGACGCCGGCCTTGCCACGGATACCAGAGCAATTCCTGGCGTGCCGTGAGAAGCTTTCTCCGCCAGCTGCTGCGAGGAACGAGATCGCCGCCGCCCAGCTCTATAACGCGTAGGTCTTTCCGCTTTCTCAACTCGCGGGCGAGGGAAGTGGAGTAGCGCGTAACCCCGGCCCTGGTCTGGCGCGTATGCTCGGCGTCGATGGCGACGGTGATCAGACTGATTTCAGCTCCAATGCGAGACGAGCGAAGCCGTCAGGTAACCGGATTCAGGTTGAGAGTTGAAGCTACGCGTTCCGCTTCCAACGCTGCCGCAGCGCGTTGTTCGCTCACGGTCACCGCCGCGCCGGCCAGCCAGAAAAAAAGCCAGCCAAGCGTGATGGAGTTGAACGCGACGGTGGATATTCCGTTAATCGCAATCCCAATCGTCGCCAGCCAGATCGTGATTCCCAGCCTTTGCTCGGCGAGTGAAGCCCCGTACTTGAATAGCTTCAGCGCGGAATTCCCGATCGTAGCCAGTGTCATCAGGAAGAACAGAAGGCCGGCTACGCCCATTTCGACGCCGTACTTGAAGTACAAATTGTCGCCGGTGATGTGGTTCAGTCCGGCGCGCAGCGCAGTTTGATCGGTCGTCCCTAACCCGGTACCCCACGGATTCTGGGCTAATGCGGCCAGACCGTTCACCCAGTCGCTGGCGTGTGAAATAGAGCTGCTCTCCTGCAAAGAAAGCGTATACCAGACGAAAGTTGGGAAGCCCGGCACCACAATCAGTGCAGCTAAGAACATCGTGGTGGCCAGCGCCAGTCCTGCCACAGCCCATTCTGGGCGCCGAATGAGAGCGACGAAAAGGATTATCTGAACGAACGCGACCACCATCGTTGCCCGGGTGACGGTCAACAGCAACCCGAGCGTGACGATGAGGAAAGCGGTGATCTGCAGCGGCCGTCGCTTCGGCCGCAGAAAGACCCAAGCGGTGGCGAGGGGAAAGAAGAGCAGGAACGGAACCGCGAAGCCCTGACCGCTGAGATAAACGGAGCCAGCGCGGCGCACGAGATGCCCGCCGATGCCTGTCCAGTAATTCTGCGGCAAGCCGTAATCGGTTCCGGCAGTGAACGCGGCAACGCCGAGGAAATCCTGGAAGTACGAGGCGACGCCGAGGCCAGCCAACATTTCCGGGCTGACCAGGAAGCGCTCGAGGATGCCAACGACGCAGGTGAAGAGGAGAAGGGCGAAAAGGCGTCGAATGGTCTTTTCGTCGGTCGCCAGCTCCGGCATCCCGCGCCCGACGAAATAGAGGATCATGAAGTAGATCGAGTCGCGGAATCCCATTAGCTGCGCGTCCGCCGGCAAGTCGAAACGCAGCCAGAGATTTTCGGTGAGCAGGAACAGGATCGCGGTCACCATCAGGCCGCCGATCCACAGATCAGGCCAGGCGATTCGACTCTGTGGTCCCCGGCCCGTGATCGATCGCAAAAAGATGAGCACCACCAGCAACGCCAAGCCGACTTCTTTCCAGGCGGCGATCGCGCGCACGGTGCCCTCTGGCAGCTCCAGCAGCCCGAATAGAATCGCCATGACGAGGCTGTGTAGCACCAACCCCCAGGCGAAGACGGGGAAGACAATTCGGCTGAGGAAGGTGCCGCTGCTTTCGCTCAAGGCGGATTAGCTCAAACGAGGCCGGCGCCGGCGCTCCCCAACGAATGGCAGCGCGGCGACGGATTCACTGAGCGCACCTGCGCTCTCCGGATTGCGACGCCGCCAGTCGGCGAGGATCGTCGCGCTGCCGGCGACCATGATTCCAATTAGTGCTCCAACCGCTAGCGCGCTGGCGAGGAGCAGCCAATAGCGTGGCCACTGCGCCTTGTGCGGCGCGTGCGCCGGGTCAACGACGGTTATCAATGGAGCATCGTTGATCTCGTCGAGCCGGGCCGACTCGAACTGCCGCTGCAGCTGCAGGAACAGGTCGGTGGCGACGTCGACGTTGCGGCGCAGCTGACCCTCCTCGAACACCAGCTGCGGTGAGCTACGCCATTGACGGTTCTGCTCGTAGAAGAACCGCTGCCGCTCCTCGGCTTGCTGGAGCTGCACTTTCGAGCTATCCAGACGCCCCTCGAGGAAAACTCGACGCGAGCGCGCGCGGGTGGCTCGCTGCTCGTGGTTGAAGGCGTCGACCAGGGCGACGGTGCGGTTCGCCATCGCGGCGGCGAGATCGGACCAACGCGCCTTCACCACCAGATCCACGACGTTCGTCTTCAGATCGAAATCGGTGGAGATCCCCTTCTGCATTTTCTTGAGCGCGATCTCCATCCGACGTACTGGGTCATCGTTCCTGATACGCAGGATGTCCAGCAGCGTTGCGCTATCACGTGGATTGTCGCTGCGCGGATTTTGAAACCTGGAGTTGAGAAGCCGGCGTCGCAGCTCCTCGCTCTGGATCAACTTGACGTAAAAGTTAGGCGACTCCGACGGATCGCCGCCCGTCGACAATCCAAGCTGCGAAGCTACGCCCTGCAGACCGAGCGAGCTCGACGAGCCGAGGCTGTTGGACGTCTTCGAGCTGCTGGAGCTGGAGGTGACGAAAGACGCGTGCGCCTCGTAAACCGGTGGCAGAATAATCGCGGCCAGCGCGGCGACGACAAGCGTGCCCGCCATTACCCACAATACCAGCCGCCAGCGGGCGATGATGCCCGCTATCCAGACGCTAAAGGTGAGAGGCGGCTGAGTCTGCGTCATCCTCACCATGCTACAGCGTAGGAGGGGTTTTCGCTATCCGATTGTACTAGTGACGTACGGCAATGATGAACGCGACCAGCCCGGTCAGGATTTGGGTGATCGTCCCAATGCTCGCCAGGTAGTCGATTGGCTTGTCGAGCGGATCGCGATTAGGAACGACGACCGTACTGCCTGGCTCCGGTTTGGGGATGCCGTCGGGCAACAGGAAATGCGATTGCCGCGCCTCCAGCTTGCCGTTCGGCTGGAACACGTAGGCGCGCTTTACATCTGCCCGGACTGTCGGGCCGCCGGCGGCACGTATGTAGTACTCGATCGATTTTCCCGGAGCATAAGTGACCGCAACTGGAGAGTTCACGGCACCCTGAACGAGTACAACGGGATTGAAACGAGGGACAAAGATCGAGTCTCCATCCACCAGCGGGAGATTCTCGTGCGACCCGGGATTTCTCAAAACATCGCTCAATTGAATGCCGATCCTACCTACGTTGCCGCGAGGACGCAGGAACACCACACCGTCTGCGTACGCGTCGCCCGTAAGTCCGCCGGCCCGGTTTAAGAGGTCTGCAATTGTTTCAGTTTTCGACTTAAGTGTGTACCGACCTGGGTAGCGAACTTCTCCGGCGATCGCCGCGGTGCGCTGCAGCTCCCAGTTTGGCTGCCGCATGATCAGCACGTTGTCGTAGGGCTTGACGGTCACTTCCGGATGATCACCTGTAGGTGCGGGCAACCCTGGTGGACCGAGATACTTTCCGTCCCCCCCACGCTCGAACAGATAGCTCGAATCGAGCGGCACCCGAAAAGTCTGTGCGGTGATGCCATTGGATCTGACGTCTGGCAGTCGTGCGATCTCGGCTTCGTTGAGGTACGCGCTTTGGTCCAACCCGCCCGCCAGTAGCACGAGGTCCCGGATTGTCATCCCTTCGCGGTACGGGTACTGCCCACTCTTCCGCACAGCTCCGTTGATCGCCACATAACGTGTCGGGCGGAACTCAGAGACCGAGAAAACTTGAATCTCGTCGTCCTCGTTCAACGGGATGTCGTTAACCACGGCGCCGGTCGTATCGCGCAGGCTGGCTCGCAGCTGTACGCGGGTCGAATCCGGATTTGTCCGAGTGATCAGGATCTGTCCGAGATACACATCGGGCTTGACGCCGCCCGCCAGCTTCAACGCGTCCGACAGGCGCATGCCCGGGGTGATCCCAAGACTGCCCGGCGACCAGACGTCGCCGGTAACATAGACGCGATCTCTTACTCTCGCCGCAACTGAGAAAACACGAATTACATCGCCCGGCATCACCGCCACCGACGGCCCAACGCCATTGGCGAACTGGTCTGAGACGATTTCGGTCACGATTCGATCTCGACCGCCCGGCACCCGTTGCTCCGGTGGAACGATCCGCTCGATCTGCACTCGCCGTCTCGCGGCGGTTGCCGTGAATCCACCGGCAAATCGCAGTGCGTCCGCAAGCGTCTCGTTGGGACGTATCTCGTAAGTCGCGGGACGTGCCACCTCGCCTACAATTCGCGCTCGCGTTCCGTGGATTGGCACGAAGACGAGATCGCCGTTCGCCAATCGTACGTCGTGCGATGTGCTTCCATTCAGCAGGTAGTCATAGACATCAAGGGTGTCGACTGCGGCGCCACCGCGCCGAATGAGCACCTGGCGCAAGCTGCCATTCTCAGAGGGTCCGAGCGAAGCATAGAGCGCGGTGAGCGCGGTCCCCGCGCTCGAGATGCGATAGCTGCCCGGACGAAGCACATCGCCGGTCACGAAGATCTGGTTGCTCCCGAGCCGAGACGGAGTGACGTAGAAATGAGTGGTAGCTCCCGGTCCTCGCCTCACGCCCGAATAAACTCGTCCGAGTCGCTGATAGAGAATATTCTCCAGCTCCGCCATCGTGATGTTGTTCACCCAGATCTGCCCAACCTGAGGAATCACAATGAAGCCTTCGCGAGTGACCGGTAGCGTGTACGACGTTTCTACGTCACCGGTGAGGACGAGGACCAACTCATCACCCGGGTGGATCACGTAGCTGGCATCGACGGGTCCGGCCTGATTCGGATTGAACTGTGTCGTTCTCTCGCGGAAGAAGTCGAGGCCGAAGATGACGAACCCGCTGTCAATGTCGGCCTTGCTACGCTTCAGACCACGAATGACCGAGTCCTCCTGAGCGAGGCAGCGAGCGCGCAACCTTTGCCGATTCAGAGTCTCGACCGCGTTCGAGGGAAGCGTATCAGCGGCGTTTGGCGGGTTTACCGGCTCGGATTCGATACCGCATCGCATTGTCGCGACATCGGCGGGATCGGCGATGCCGAGCGCCGTTATCGCCGAGAATACTTGCGGACTCGGCGTGCCCACGTCGGCCGCAGTTGCCGTACTCCCGGGCAGATAAGCGTCGAGAAGGTTTTCAGGATAGCCTTCAGCCCTGAGTCGCGCCCGCACCTGGTCGGGGGTGAGGCCGCTGGTAAGAATTCGTTGCCGGAGCTGCTGGAGCAGCGCTGGATTGTTCTGGAGCATCTGCTGCGCTTGCGCCGGATTCTGCGCATTGGCTTGCGTGGACGAGATTGCAAGGACAGCGACGAAGAGAAGCGAGCTGAGCTTCGAGCGAATCATTCGGTTGTGTGAAATGGAGTTGCTACGGATGGAAATGGTCGCGCAGGGACTCGAACCCCGGACCTCTGCTGTGTGAAAGCAGCGCTCTAACCAGCTGAGCTACGCGACCCGACGAAAAGGCCCCCGCACCGGAACGCCGGGAGCCGAAAAACAGATTATAACTTTATACCGCAAACCGCTTTAGCGGTAGAGATAAATGGGCCCTGCAGGACTCGAACCTGCGACCGTCGGATTATGAGTCCGCTGCTCTAACCGACTGAGCTAAGGGCCCGCGCGCTGGAATATACAGTCTCTCGCTATTTTTTCGTCACTCCATCACCAGACTGATTTGCCGATAAATAATTCCGACCGGGATTGGGAGCTCTTCGCAAAGACCGATCCTTATTTCGCGGTCCTGACTGCACCCGAATATCACGGTCGGCTATCAAGTACCGCCCGGGCGAAGTTCTTCGAATCGGGCGAAAAACACATCGACACCATGTTGTCGATCATTCGTGAGCGCCTCGACCCGTCCTTTGCACCCGCCCGCGCTATCGACTTCGGTTGTGGAGTGGGCCGTCTGCTCATCCCGTTGGCGGCGAGGTGCACGGAGGTGACGGGTGTCGACGTTTCGCCATCGATGCTGGCCGAGGCGCGTCGCAACTGTGACGCAGTCGGAGCGAAAAATGTCCGACTCCTGCAGGGCGATGACGATCTGTCTACCGTGACTGGGTCGTTCGATTTCGTTCACTCGTACATCGTGCTGCAGCACATTCCAGTCGAGCGTGGCGAGCGCCTGGTGGCAAAACTTGCATCAATCCTCGCACCCGGAGGCGTCGGGATGTTTCACGTCACTTACGAATCCGGGCTCACCGCTGGGAGTCGTTTCCTTTACTGGGCGCGGGTCAGCGTGCCGGGCGCAAATTGGGCGCTTAATCTTGTCCGCGGCCGCGCAATGAGCGCACCGCTGATGCAGTTGAACGAGTATTCCATCACGCGACTGCTCGATCTTGTCTGCAAAGAAGGTTGTCGCGAGGTTCATGTTCGATTCAGCGACCACGGCGGCGCGCGCGGTGCGTTGCTGTTCGCGCGGAAATCCGACGCACCGATCTTCACTTGAGATCCTTCCAATCCGCCAGCTGAATTGAAAAAATATCTGCGCTCGGTGTTCGAGGAATTTCCCCATGCGGCCGCCGAGAGCTTTCATGTCTTCGGTTGGCGCGGTTTGTACCTCGCCAACAGCGTCTATCTGCTTCGCCACCAGGCGTTCCCCATATCGCTGCCGGGGTTCGGCAGAATCGATTCGTGGGCGGAAGGCATCAATCTTATCGACAATTTCGCCTTGGGTGAGCTGCGATCGGACACAGTCGAAAGCCATCTCCGACGCTCCCCAGACGCGTGGGTGGTCGATGTCGGAGTGAACGTCGGCGTGACCTGCCGCTGGTGGTTATCACTCTCGCCCAGCCTCCATGTCGTTGGCGTCGACATGTTTCAGGAAGCGCTCGATTTCACCAGCCAGAAGATCACACGCCGAGGACAAAACGATCGGTGGCACCCGCTATGTGTTGCGGTCGGAGATCGAGAAGGAGTGGTGGAGGTGCGCTTCAACGATCCGCTCGAGGGTACATCGAGGATCGACAACTCGGTCGGCGACAAAACGCGAACGGTGCGCGTTCAGACGCTGGACGTAATCCTCGCGCCGATCGCTCCGAAAAGAATCGACCTTTTGAAATTGGATATTGAGGGAGCAGGCGGCCGCGCGCTGCTCGGGGCGTCGGTGACACTGAGTAAGTGCGACTACGTTGCCGTCGAAACACACTCTGACGAAGAGACGAGGACCTCTTCGTCGGCGCTAATCGGTGCCGGTTTCCAGCTTTTTCGTTCTCACGGGCGGACGATGTGGTGGTCTCGCGCCTAGAACGACATGCTCCACCTCGGCTCGATGGCGAGCTTGACTCTCCCCTCGAACGCAGTGTGAGTGGCGCCCGTCACGTGCGCGTCGTTGGTGTTGTGATTCACACCGACATCGCCTGACAATTCCAGGTCCCGCCACTTCGATGCGCCGCTTACGCCGACGCGAGTCACCCCCATGATTACGCCGGCGAACATTCCCGGAGTAGTTCCGTAGTCCGCGGGTTGAGGGAAGGGAATGTTGTAGCTGCCCTCACCCTGCCGACGGTGGACGGCGTAGAGACGCAGCGGTGTTCGCGGGACGAGCGCGAGATCCAGTCCCGCCTTAAACTCGTCGTAATCGCTGAACCCGCGCGCGAGCCCGACTCCGAAAATCTCGTAGGTCTCGGTGGGAGTCTTGTTTCGGTACGCCAGGTTCGACACTCGAGTGTAGGACGCAAACCAGCGCTGATCACCGACCAACGGCAATCCCTCCGCCGCAAAGTTTATCGCGTACGACGAGGGCTGCTTGCAGTTCGGGTTGCAGCTGCGATCGATTTGCAGGTCGTCGAGGAAGAGCTCACCGGCGAACGTTCCGAACCTCTCCGTTCGCACCGACGCCTCGGCGCCGAGTCCGAGATTGCCGTCCTGTTTCTCGTTTCTCCACGACAGAGAGTAGATGTTGAATGGATTCACCAGGCTCGGCTCAAATCCACGGCCAACGCCGGAGTAGATGTAGCTCTCCGTCCCCGCCAGCTCCCAGTTCTTCACCTGAATCGCAAAGCGATGAATCGAGAAATAGCGCTCGATATGTGGACCGATCGGCGGGATGCTGTCGTCGAGACGGGCGATCACCGTCGACAGGTGGACGCGGTCGGTGCCGATGCGACCATACAGTTGGTCGTAGGTGTAGGCGTAATTGCTCAGCATCAACCCGCCGAGTGTTGGCGGACCCCAGTTCCGGCCGACGCGCCCGAGAGTAAGCTCCGCGAATTTCCATTGTCCACTGCCGTAACCATCTTCGGTGCGACCGTTGATCTTCCGGTCTTT